>Ga0326597_10001934_pt1 | contig 31954 bp, 27 predicted proteins | sample RVTome_12_FD_203789 | JGI IMG/M metagenome (GOLD analysis project Ga0326597, IMG submission 203789) | Soil microbial communities from uranium-contaminated site in the Upper Colorado River Basin, Wyoming, United States - RVT100D185 | ecosystem: Environmental > Terrestrial > Soil > Contaminated >...
ACTTTTTCGATCGTCGGCCGCCCCGGATCGGTGATCACCGCCGAAACCTCGGCGCCCGCCGCCGCCAGGCTCTCGCGCAGTTGCGCTCCCATGGCGTCCTGGCCCACGACTCCCGCTGCCCACACCGAGGAGCCGATCGACAGCAGGTTGGCGACCACGTTGCCGGCGCCTCCCAGGCGGACTTCCTCGTCCAGGACGGCCAGCACCGGGATCGGCGCCTCAGGCGAGATCCGTTCGGTCTGGCCGCGCAAGTATCGGTCGAGAATCAGATCGCCGACCACGCCGACGGTCACCGGCCGCGCACCCTGGGCGATGGAAACCAACCCGCCGGTCATCAGGCCCCACCCGATTCCGCGGTGATTCCGAGCCTTGAAAGGAGCGCGAGCCGGAACAAGGGAAACAGCAGTTCGTGCTGCCCGATCAGTTCGATCGCCCGTCCGCCGGGACGATTCAGGACGTTCACCCGCGGCCGGTAGTGGCGGATCTGATCCAGGTTGGCCGTGGTGAACTCACGGACCTCATGTCCCACGTTGCGCGCCAGGTTGAGCGCCTTCAAGAACACCTCCGGCAGGATCACCGCCGAGCCCACGTTCAGGTAGACCCCGCCGCTCAGGCGGGCCACGATCGCCGCCAGCAGTCGGAAATCGGCCAGGCTGGCCGCGCCGATGGCGGCGCCGTCCGCGCTCCCATGCATGTGGATGATATCGGTGCCCAGCGCGACGTGCACCGTGGCCGGTCGTCCGAGCCGGGCGCAGCGGGCCAGGATCGAGTGCCGCTCGAACGGAGCCTTCAGCGCCAGGATGCGCTCGCCCACCGCCCGCCCCAGGCCGAGCCCGTTCTGGTGAGCCTCCCGGGCGGCGCGATTCAGTTCCTCGGCGGTCTCCCGCGCCATGCCGAAACTCCCGTCCAGAAGCCCCTGCCCGACGTCCTCGGACGATCGCCCGACCAGCGCGATCTCCAGATCATGAATGATGCCGGCGCCGTTCAGGGCCACCGCGCCGATCACCCCGCGCTCGAGCAGGTCGTTGACCAGCGGCGCGAGCCCGACCTTGATCACGTGCGCGCCCATGCCGAGCAACACCTGCGCGCCCGTCTCGTGGGCCCGGGCGACGGCCTCGACCAGGTCGCGAAACGACTGTCCGGCGTGAACTCGCGGAATCGAGGCGAGCAGCCGCGCGAGATCCGGTCCGGGCAAGGTCGGCTCCGCGAAGGCTCCGGTCTCGACCAGGCTGGGTCGCTGCTCCAGAGGTATCGTCCGGATCCGGGACAGGTCGATCGGTTCAGGCTCGTCCGGGAGGTTCACGCCATGCTCTCCTGCTGGCCGGCCAGCTTACGCTTCCTGCGCTTCGGTTTGCGCCATCTTCGGTGGAGCCAGTTCCATTGTTCCGGACGGCTCCGCACCCGTCTCGCGATGGCGTCGCTGGCCGCCTGGGTCAGCCGCGACACCTCGGCTTCCCGATCCGCTTCCGGGTCGGGCCAGAGCGGCGGGTCGAAGACCAGCTCGAATCGCGGCGACTCCTCCACCCGGGTGCCGAAACCTCCCAGCAGCGGAAGGCCGAAACGCACCGACAATTCGGCGGCCGCTCGGAAGGTCGAGGCCGGCCGGCCCAGGAAGTCCACCGCGATGCCGCTGCGCCCGGCGTGCTGATCCAGGAGCATGGCCACGGCATCGCCGGAACGCAGCGCCCGCACGATCTCCCGCAGGCCTCCTTCCTTGCGGATCATCGAGAGCGCGTAGCGCGAGCGCTCCTGTTCCACGTAGCGGTCGAGCAGCGGGTTGTCGAGCGCCCGGCCCACGCTGTGGAGTCGAAGCCCCAGCGGGCGCGCCGCGGCGGCCAACACTTCCCAGTTGCCGAAGTGCGCGCTGAAGACGATCACTCCCTTGCCGGCCGCGAGCGCCCGGTCGACGTTCTCCCGGCCCTTGATCTGGATGATCTGTTCCAACCCCCGGCGGTCGATCATTCGGGGGAGGATCGCGAACTCGGCGGCCACGCGCATGAAATGACGGAACACCATCCGTGCCGTTCGCCGGTGCTCGCGGTCACCGGCCGAACCGCCGAACACACGGGCCAGATTCTTGCAGGCCACGGTGCGATGCTGCCGGTCCAGCAGGTAGGCCAGATCGCCGATCCAGTCGGTCAGCCGAAACGCCGCGGCCGCCGGCAGCCGGCGCACGAGGCCCAGCACGGCTCGAATCAAGGCGTATTCGCCGACAATCCTGAAGCGGGACTTCCTGGTGGACATGGAGCGCCTTCCATCCGCCATCGCAACGAAGCGGCTTCCCCCATTCAAGGGGTTCGGAGGATTCGGAGAATTCGGAGGATTCAGGGATTCGGGCATCGCGCGCCGGCGGTGCTTCAGGAATGAAATGCGCCTGGCGAAACGACGAGTATTTTTTTCAGGAGGGTTGCCTCCGCCGCCATCCGAGCTAAAGTTTGGGCATAGCGAACAGGGCAGGACTCCAGCAGCCCAGAATCAGTGAGTCGCGAGTTCGGTCCGGTTCGCAGACAGACAATTTGAGCCAGTGGGTTGCCTGCTACGGTGTAAAACTCTTCTCCCCTTCTTCCCCTTTTCCCGGAGTTCCCCTCTGGCTCTCTTCTTCCGGCGCCGCGGTCGAACAGTCGTTCGGCCGCGGCGCTGGCTCTTTCCGGGCTGATCGAACGGAAGCTCAGGCGACCCTTTCCTCATACTCCTCGAGGCGCAGCCCGACCCGCTTCGACACCCCGCTCTCCTCCATGGTGACGCCGAAGATGACATCGGCGTAATTCATGGTCCGCTTGGAGTGGGTCACGATCATGAACTGCGAACTCTGGACGAACTCGCCCAGCAGGTCGCAGAAGCGCTCGGTGTTCTGCTCGTCGAGCGCCGCATCGACCTCGTCCAGGATGCCGACCGGCGCCGGCTTGGCCTTGAACAGCGCGAACAGGAGGCCGACCGCGGTCAAGGTCCGCTCCCCGCCCGAGAGCAAGGTGATCGAACGGGCGTCCTTGCCGGGAGGAGCCGCGATGATCTCGATGCCCGCCTCGAGGACGTCCACCCCCTCCTCGAGCTGGATGTCCGCCCGGCCGCCGTGGAACAGTTTCCTGAACAGGGTCCGGAAGTGCCCGCGGACCTCCTCGAAGGTCTCCTGGAAACGGGCCTTGGAGACCGCGTCCATCTCCGCGATCGCGGCCTGGAGCGATTTGCGCGAGCGGTCCAGGTCATCCTTTTCCGTGGCCAGGAACGAAAGCCGCGCCTCGACCTCTTCCAGTTCGTTGATCGCGTCCAGGTTCACGTTACCGATCCGCGAGATCCGATCGCGCACTGAAGTGATCTCGACCGCGAGTTCCTCGCTACTCTGGGCGCCGGATCGATCGAAGCTCAAAAGGTCCTGATCCAGATCCAGCGAGATCTCCTCCCGGGCCCGCTCGCGGAGCGACTGCAGGCTGGTTTCCAGCCCGCGCTCCTGCAGCTCGAGGTCATGCAGTTCCTGGCGCGCCGTCTCGCGCGCTTCGGCCGCGCCGAGGGCGCGCTCGCGCGCCTCGGCCAGCGCGGCGACCGACTGCTGCTCCTTGCTTCCGAGTTCGATCAGATGCGCGCCCGCGGCGGCGTCCCGCTCCATGAGCTCGGCGACGCTTCCGTCGAGATTCCGCCATTCCCGGGCGGCCTGCTCGGCCCGCCGCAGCAGATCGGTTCGCTCCACGCGAATCCGTTCGATGCTCTCGTCCATTTCACCGAGACCCCGGCGCAACAGGGTCCGCTCGCTCTCGGCCGCGCGCACCCGCTCGCTGAGCCGCACGACGTCCCGGGAGGCCGCCGACTCGGCGCTGACCAGTTCGGCCAGGGCTTCGTTCGCGCCTTCGCGATCGCTCTGTATGCGGCGGCGCTCCGACTCTTCCGCCGTTCTCACGGAGCGCTCCGCCCCGAGCCGCTCGAGCGTCTCGGAGCGCCGGCCGGAGACCAGGGCGGCCTCGCGCTCGAACTCGAGCCGCTCGCGCGCGCTGACGGTCAGCTCCCGCCGGTAGATCGCGGCCCGGTCGCGGAGCCGCTCGACGCCCGATCGATGTTCGAAGATGCCGGCCTCGAGCGCCTGCCGGTGCTGCTCCGATTCGGCCAGCAACGCCCTCCACTCGGTCGCCTCGACCCCGATGCGAGCCTCCGACTATTCCAGACGCAGGAGCTTCTGCGCCAGCTCCCGCGCCTCGTCCTCGAGCTGGTCGCGCTCGACCTTGCGCTCCACGAACCCCAGCGAACGATCCCTCGGGTGATCGCAGTACGCGCCGCTGGGCTCGAGGCGGGCGCCTTGCCGGGTCACCAGGAACTGCCCCGATCCGAGCTGCTCGAGCAGGTCGGAAGCCGAGTCCACGAGCCGCACGCCGCAAAGGAGCGAGGCGAACAGGCCGGTGAACTCGGCCGCGACCTCCACGCCGGAGAGCAGTTCCTCACCGGAACCCGCGGTCCGTGCCGGAGGCGGAACGCTGCGATCGAGGACCAGGAAGGTCGCCGCGCCCCGGCCGTGCTCCTTCAAGAAGGCGCGGCAGCGCTCGAGCGCGCCCCGATCCTCCACCACCACCGCATCGGCCAGATGACCCAGGGCGGCATCCATGGCGCGCGCCCGGTCACGGGTCACCGGGAGCAACTCTGCCAGCAGTCCGCGCACTCCCGGCCAACGGCCGGGATCCTCGCGAGTGGCCTGCACCAGCGCCCGGGCGCCCTCGGCGACGCCTTCCATGTTCTTGATGATGTCGTCCAGCGTGTCGCGGCGGGACTCCTTGCCCGAAAGCTCCGCCACCACCGCCGAGATGCGGCCGCGCAAGCCCTGGATGGATTCCGTGCGGCGCTCCAGTTCGAGGCGGGCCTCGGCCACCGAACGGACCCCCTCCGCGGCTTCCTGGTCCAGCCGGATCAGCCGGCCCTCGGCCTCGGCGATCTCGAGCCGGGCCCGGCCCAGCAATCCGGCGAGCTCGGCCTCCCGGCGGACCAGGCGCTCGCGCGAGGAACGCAGGCCGCGGGCCTCTGAATCCAGGGCCGCCAGGGAATTCGACAGGCCCAGTTCCCGGTCGGCTCGTTCCAGGACGCGGCGGCTCAGGGAGGCCAGCAGATCTTCCTGGCGGCTGAGGTCCTGCCGGGCCCCGGCCAGCCGCTCGGACCGCTCGCGGACATCCTCTTCGGCCCGCTCCAGATCGAGCGCCAGCGCGGCCAGCGCCGCCTCCATGCGCTCCGCCTCCTCACGGCGGGCCTCGCGGTCCTTTGCGCCTCGCAGGGCCTCCGACTCGTCCCGCTGGAGCGAGCCGCGGCGCAACACGCTCTGACCCAGTTCGGCCTTGACCTCGACCCGGTCCTGCTTCTGGCGCGCGATCGAATCCCTGACCACCTGGGCTTCCGCGTCCGCCTGCTCCACCAGCCGCGCGGACTCGCCCAGTTCGCGCCCCCTCCGCGCATCCAGCTCGCGGGCCTGCTGCAGTTGCTGCTTCAACCGGCCGGCCTGATCGGCCATCTCCGCGCCGGCGCTCAAGTACTGCATGGTCTTGAGTTCGGTCAGACGATCCGAGAGCGCGACGTACGAGCGCGCCCGGCCGGCCTGGATTCTCAGCGAGCGAACGCGCCGTTCCAGTTCGTCGACCAGATCCGTGACCCGCAAAAGATTCTGGTCGACCTTCTCCAGCTTGCGGGCGGCCTCCCGCTTGCGCAGGCGGAAGCGCTGGATGCCCGCGGCCTCCTCGAACACCGCGCGCCGCTGCTGCGAGTTCGCGCTGAGCACGGCGTCGATCCGCCCCTGCTCCAGCACGGCGTAGGCATTCTGCCCCAGGCCGGTGTCGACGAACAGTTCGCGGATGTCCTTCAAGCGGCAGGGCCGGCGGTTGATCAGGTAACCGCTCTCACCGGAGCGCAGCAGCCTGCGGGTGATCGCCACCTCGGCCGCATCGATCGGCAGTTCGCCGGCCTCGTTGTCGAACAAGAGCGTCACCTCGGCGAAGCCCATCGCCGGACGGCGCCCGTTCCCCTTGAAGATCACGTCCGCCATCTCGTCGCCTCGAAGCGCCGAGGCGCGCTGTTCGCCGAGCGCCCACTTGACGGCGTCGACGATGTTCGATTTGCCGCACCCGTTGGGGCCGACCAGACAGGTCACGCCGCGCCCGATGTCCAGCTCGGTCTTGTCGGCGAACGACTTGAATCCGTGGAGTTCGATTCGTTTCAGGAGCATGTCGTGCCGGATCTCTCCATCAGATCGAACTCATCAGGTCCGCGTAGTGCGACAGAAAGCGCATCCGATCGGCCGCTTGGGATTGGGCGCAGGGCAGCGGTTGGGGCGGGAGATCCCGGCGCAGCTCGGACTCGAACGCTGCCAGGAGCAGCGGATCGCACTCGTCGTCGAAGTCGGCGAGCTGGGCCCGATAGATGTACCGCCGTCCGTCCTGCGGCACGTCGTGGACGTCCCGGCCGCGCGGATGCCTTTCGAAGTCGATCGAACCGAAGCGCGCCAGCACCTCTTCGTCCTGGCAGAACGCGCAGGTCAGCGGCAGGCGCACCCGCTGCGCCTCCCGGGCCACGAACTTCCGCACGCCGCGCACCAGTTCGCGCGCGAACTCCTTGGCCTTCTCGTCGAAAAGCGGCCCGTGGTCGAAAGCGATCCGGCAAGCCGGCCCCAGACCGGCCAGGCCGATCTCGTACCGGCCGGCGGTCAGCGCGCCCGGTTCATCCGGATGCAGGCGGCGCAGCCGTTCCCGCGGCGAGGACTGGCCCGGCAGACCCCGGAAGAAGCGCGAGCGCGCCTCGCAGGCCAGGACCGCCAGGGCCGCCGCCGCCTCGGCCTGCGCGAGCACCGAACCTGTGTCGAAGCGCCGGGCCCGGAAGGCGGCCTGGGCCAGGTTCAGATCGACCCGCAACAGCACCGGAGACGCCGGAACGATCGAGCCCGACAGGGCCGGCACCACGCGCAGCTCGACCCGGCCCGAGGCCTCGGCCAGCACCGCCAGCTGGAGCAGTTCCAGCTCCTCGGCCGGCACACCGGCGCCGCCGCTGATCGAGAGCAGCAGCGGAGGAACGCGGACGCCCTGCGCGCCCCCCAGCCCCATCCCCTCGGACAACCGGCCCGATTCAAGCACCAGCGCCTCCAGCCAGAGTCGATAGCGCCGCGCGGCATCCGCGGCGGGCACGCCGGCGCGGCCCATCTGTTCGAGCCAGGCGGCCGAAGGCCGCAAGGGGAACGACAAGCGGCAGTCGGGCCGCTCGGGCGGAAGCTCCTCGGGCTGGCAGAGCGACAGCAGCAGACTCGCCGCCAGCCGGGCCAGATCAGCCCCCGGACCACAGTCCTCGCGCCGCAGCGCCGCGAGCGCCCCGATCGCCTGGTACTCCACCCCGCGCAGGACCACCTGCTCGGCGGTCAGCTCGGCCGCCCGGCGCAGGAACACCCGCAGGAGCTCGAAACCGTGGCCGGCCGCGGCCGGCTTTGCGGCCAGGTCGACCTCCAACGTCTGGTAGCGGGTCGGAGAACCGAGCGCGCCGAGGTGCAACCGGCCCGCGCAATGGGCGTCGGCGACCTCCGGCGGATAGACGGAGAGCAGTGAATACTGTGTCCAGGAGGACTCGGCCACCTTTCGATCGAGCGCGTCGGCGCAACCCGGCAAGCGGCCGCCGGTCGTCCCTCCCCGCACCAGCCGATCGAGATCGTAGCGCGGCAAGCCGATGGTCATCTGCCGGCTGAAAACCCGTTCATGCCCCCGCTCGAACAGCGCGTTTTCGACCAGTGCCCGGATCAGCGTGGTCGACACCCGGGTCAGGCCGGAGGCGAAGACCCGCCGCTCGACCTCGCCGGCGATCTCCCCGGCCAGCTCCAGCGGCAGCTCCGCCTCGACCACCAGGGCTTCGATGATCTTCCCCTTGGACCAGACTGACACGGTTGCGTGCGCGCGGGCATCGACGGTCAGATCGCCCCGCTCGGCGGGGGCCTTCTCTTCCCGCCGGACTCTCAATGAGGAACGGATGCGCTCGCGGCGATCGCGCTCGAGGATGAAGGCCTTGGCTGTGCCGGCGTGACCGGTCTCGACCAGGACCTTCTCGATCAGGTCGGAGACATCGTCGATCGACGGTATGCGATCGACCCACTCCCGGTCGATGAACAGCGCCACCACCGAGGCCAACTCCTCGGCCAGGAACCGATCGCCTCCGCCCGATGAATCGGCCGCCCGGTAGATCGCGTCGGCGATCTTGCCCTGATCGAACGGCACTTCGCGGCCGTCCCGCTTGCGGACTGTCCGGGTGCTACTGATCACCGTGGGTTTCCTTGCGCTTCTCGAGCAGCGGCTTCAGTTCCTCGAGGAACTCGTTGACGTCGCGAAACTCGCGGTAGACCGACGCGAAGCGGACATAGGCGACATGATCGATCTCGCGCAGGGCGTTCATGACCAGCTGTCCGATGAACTTGCAGGAGACCTCCTTGTCGAAGGTCTCGTTCAGCTGGGACTCGATCTTGTTGACCGTCTCCTCCAGACGGTCCATGGAGACCGGCCGCTTCTCGCAGGCCTTGACCAGCCCGGAGAGCACCTTGGCCCGGTCGAACGGCGCCCGCGAACCGTCCTTCTTGACCACATGCAGCATCGGCTCCTCGACCTTCTCGTAGGTCGTGAAGCGCTTGCCGCACTCCATGCACTCCCGCCGCCTGCGGATCACGAAGGCGTCACCGGACGTCCGGGAGTCGATCACCCGGTCGTTGTTGGCAGTACAGTAGGGGCAGCGCATGACAAGGGCCGTCCTGGTCGAATCAGGGCAACGAGCGACGCCGGCACCGGCCCGACACCGCAGGGACGGGGCGAGATGTACCACCCCATCCATAGTGTGTCAATTCGGGATGAACCCTAAATCTGGGGAGTTGCCGGCCTTCTACTCCGCCGGCATGAACCGCTTGCGGATGATCTTCGACTCGACGATCCCGTACAGCGACGAGGTCAGCATGTAGAGCGACAGGCCGGCGGCATAGTTGTAGAACATCACCCCGAAGACGACCGGCATGATGTACATGATCTTCTGCTGCTGGCGGGCCTGGGGGTCGGCCGGCTTGGGCGCCAGCGCCATCTGACCCACGAAGGCCGCGGTCGCCAGGATCGGCAGCAGGTTGAAATCGAATCCCGCGCCGGGGATCTCGAACATCGCGTCCGGCAGCGAGAGGTCATGGATCCAGCCGGCGAACGGCGCCTGGCGCAGGTCGATCGAGGTCCGCAGGATCTGGAACATGCCGATGAACACCGGGAACGTGATCAGGGTGCTCAGGCAGCCGAGCAACGGCGGCCGGGCGTTGTGTTCCTTCAGGAGTTTCATCTGCTCCTGGGCGAAGCGCTGGGGCTTGTCCTTGTACTTGGCCTTGAGCGCGTCCAGCTTCGGCTTCAGCTTCTGCATCTTCATCGAGTAGCGCTGCATGCTGACTTGCTGGGTCCGGGTCACCGGGAAGATGCACATGCGGACCAGGAGAGTCAGCAGGATGATCGCCACGCCCCAGTTGCCGATCAGGCCGTGGAAGAAGCTCAGCACGAACAACAGCAGCTTGTTGATCCAGCGGAAGCTGCTCCAGCTGCCATAGTCCTCCTCGATCAGCGGCTGCAGGACCGCCAGCCCCTGGGCCTCGAGCAGCTCGGGGCTCTTCGGCCCGACGAAGTACCGGAACGACGCCTCGCTGAGCGTGCCGTCCCGCGGGATCAGCATCGGCAGGATCAACTCGGACTGGATCTTCTCGATCCGCTCCTCATCGGTGGAGCGTAGCTCGACGGCCGAAACGCTCCCGGGCACGTCGGGGGCCAGGAGCGCCGTGAAATAGAGGTTGGCACAACCGCCCCAGGCCACCGTGTTCTGCCCCTGCCCCTGGACCAGTTCCGGTCCATCGTCCAGGTCGGAGGCATTGAACTTCCGCACGACCGGTTCGCCGCGCGGCTCCGACACCATGGCGACGCCCTGCGGGTCCAGTGTCCACTGCCCGCGCTCCACGTCCGCGATGCCGCCGGCTGCACGCAGCAGGAGCACCAGGCTGGGACGCCGGCCGCTTCGCTCCGGTTCCAGGTCCCGGACGCCCACGCTGACCTGGACGTAATGCTCCCGGGGAGAGCAGACGAAGCGCTTCACGAACTCGAGGCCGTCATGGGTCTCGAACTGGAACTCGATCGTCCGCGTGCCATCCGCACCGACGGGCTCGTTCCGGCTGACCTTCCAGTGCTTTTGCTCGAGACCATAACGAGCCGGCACTCCCGGCGAGGACAGCTCGCGCAGGGTCAACGCGTCGCCGAAGGAGTCCTCGGGAGCGGGAAAGATCGACACCCAATCGACCTCGCCCTCCGTCTGGACCGGGTCGGCCGTGTTCCGGAACTGTTTCAGATAGACCTGGCGGACGGCCGCTCCCTGGCTCGTGAATTCGATGCGCAGGTGCTCCGAATCGAACGGCTCGATCAGGGTTTCCGCCACCTCGGTCGCCTCGTGGACTCCGGCCTCGTCGCCGCCGACGTCGTTTCCCGATGGACTCGCGGGGGACGCCCCCTCGCCCGCCCTGTTCGGGGCGCCGGTCTCCGAGCTGGACCCAGTGGCCGGCGGGCGGTGATCCAGGCCGGGGGCCTCCGGGGGCTTCGGCGTCAGCTTGAGGTACACGATCGTGAAGAGCGTGCAGAAGATGAGCGTGAGAAAGACTCTGCGTTCCACCAGTCCGCCTTATCTTCCGACTTTGAGTCGATCGGCCAGGTAGTTCGGCAATCCAGGTTGCCGCCGGATCAACTCCATGGTCTTCCCGACGTCGTACTCGACTCGGTGGAACCAGACCTGGTCGCCGTCCCAGGTGGCGTAACACGCCCGCGGGTCGCCGTCGCGAGGCTGCCCGACCGACCCGACGTTGATCAGGGCCTTGATGCCGGCCTCTCGACGGTAGCCGTCCTGGCATGCGCTCGGGGGCAAGAAACCGCCCGAGTTCGGATACACCCCGGGAACGTGGCTGTGCCCGACGAAACAGAACTGGTCCGGGATGCGATCGAAGATCTCGCCCATCTTCTGCAGATCCCGGGCGTCCCGGGGGAGCACGTATTCACGGATCGGATCGCGCGGGGAGCCGTGCACCAGCAAGGCCGACTCCAGCCGGACCTCGACCTTCATCTCGTCGCCGAGCAGGCCCCACAACGAGTAGCGCTCCTCGCGGGACAGGCGGACGTCGTTCAGCTGGTCCCGGGTCCAGTCGAGGGCTTCGCGAGCCTTGTCGTTGAAGTCCTCGGCGACGTACAGGACCGCTTCCTCGTGATTGCCGCGCAGGCAGAGTTCGAAGCGGTCGAGGAGCCGCAGCGCGGCCACCGGCTCGGGACCATACCCGATCACGTCGCCCAGGCAGACGATGCGTTCGATGCCCCGCCGCTCGATGTCGGCCAGCACGGCCTCGATCGCTTCCATGTTGGAATGGAGATCGGAAATCAGAGCGATCAAGCAGTCCTCACAACTGAGCAACTGGGCAACTGAGCAACTGAGCAACTGGGCAGCTGGCCGGCTGACACCCGGCCGGCGATCGAATTCAACTCCGCGGCCCGCGAGGGAGCCACCAGACCGCTCACGGTTCCAGCCCAAACGAACGGGTGCACGGACGCCGTGGAAGATCGATCCAACCATAACAGGCGGGCGGTCACCACCGCCACGCCAGAATTCCCGGCCAAAATACCCGGAAGCCCTCAGCTGAGGTAACCCCGGTCCCGCAGGGAGACGTAGCCCGGATCACCCAGGATCACGTGGTCGATCAGGGTGATCCCCAGCAGGCGGCCGGCCTCGGCCAGGCGGGCGGTCACCTCGAGATCCTCCCGGCTCGGGGTCGGATCGCCACTCGGGTGATTGTGGGCCACGATCAAGGCTGCCGCCGACTCGCGGATGGCCGGGGCGAAGACCTCCCGGGGGTGGACGATCGAACTGGTCAGGGAACCCTCCGAGACCCGCTCCTCCCGGATCAGCCGGTTCTTGCCGTCCAGCAGCAGGGCCAGGAAGACTTCCTTGCGGAGGTCCCGCACCTTGGGAGCGAGCAACCCATACACGTCGCCGCCGCCCCGCAGGGCCACGCCCCGGAGCGGCACTTCCACCGCCAGGCGCCGGCCGATTTCGAAGGCGGCCGACAATCGCGCGGCCTGGGCCGGCCCGATGCCGTCGAGTTCGAGCAATTCGTTCAGCCCCCGGCGCGCCAGGCCGCGCAATCCGCCGCCCAGCAGGAGCAGCAGCCGGGCCAGCTCACTGGCCGAGGCCCGGGCCGTTCCGCTGCCGAGCAAGAGCGCCAGCAGTTCCTGGCACGACAAGGCCGCCTCGCCGTGCGCCAGCAGCCGCTCCCTGGGAAGGAGCTCCGGCAACCAGCCGTTCGAGTCGTTGAGCAATCGGGACATGTGCGCCTCCGACCGGGGGACGGACGGCGAGGCGCACGGTTAGGGCCCGCTCGAGAATAAATTCGCATTTTGGCGAGCAATCGTCGTTCCTGGCAAGGCGCGACGACGACCGTGTATTCGAGATACTCCAAGGAGGAGCAACACAGCCAGGGACGGTGAGGGCCGGCCAAGATGGGAAGTTCTTCTTGCGCGGGTCCTCACGAGCGATGGAGAATCGGATTCGCGAGCACGGCGCGGTCGGCGACGTCCCCGTGATCGGCGAAGTCGACCTCGATCGACAGTTGCTCTGACCCGGCCAGGCCGGCGACCGCCACCTTCACCGCGCGTTCTCCGGGGTGGATCACGGGGCTCTCGTAACGCAGTTCCCCGTCGACCAGGATCCGGAACACCACCGAGCCGCGGGCGCCGAGCTTCAAGACCTCGTCGGAGAGGCCGATCAGGGCTTCGAAGCGCTCGAACTCCCCCTCCAGCTCGTAGCTGAGAAGGGTCCTGGAGTGCAGGCCGAGCCCCTTGCCGTAGCGTTCGCCCGAGATGCTGAGCGGCAGGCCGGTCACCGAGCGGTCACGGCGCCAGGGGAACAGGAACTCATCGTCTTCGCCGATGAACGGCGTCTGCTCGACCGCCGACGGCTCGAGATCGCTCAGGTAGACGAACCGGTCGCTCGAGAAGCGGATCCGGGTCAAGCGTTCGAGCGGGATCACGAGTTCCGGATCGAAGAGCGAGCGCACCTTGATGCGGCCGGTGGTCAGCTCCAGCAAATCGCCGATCAGGAACCCGCCGCCCTGGAACTCCAGTTCGACCGGGCGCTGGTTGGGCTCGTGCGGCACGGTCAGTTCGGACACGGCCACTCCCAGGACCCGGTCCAGCTCGACGTTGATCTCGCCCAGTTCGCTGTCGATCACAACGCCCGAGAGGCCGATCTGCACCAGGGTTCCCCGCAGCTCATCCCCCTCGACCGGGCCGCGCCGGAAGAGCAGGTCCTCGTCCTCGGCCGCCCTCCATGTGGCAGGATCGATGCGCTTGCCGGCGGCGCCGAACGAGGCGGCCCGGATCAGGTCGATCGGCAGGCGCACGCGCCCCAACCCGGCGGTTTCCATCTGCAGCATGTCCTCCCGGGCGTCGCCGAGCTGGCCGGCCAGTTCGCTGCCGTCCCGGAGGAGCACGAGCACGTCGTCATCCAGCCTTGCGGGCGGCGCCGGCGCCGTGATCTCGACCGAAAGCGTCGCTCCGGGGGCGAGCGTCTGTTCCTGGCCCGCGACCAGCACGCGCAACCCTCCCTCCGGCAGGAGTTCCAGCGCCGTCGCCTCGAGCTGCCGGCCGTCCAGCGTGCAGAGGACCACGTCGGAGCGGGCGATCCCCGGAAGACCAAGGCCAAGGAGCAGGCACGACACCAGGCCAACCGAACGGATCATCCGCGACTCCTTTGCGCTGCTGTCGAACGCGGGGCCGAATCGGCCCTCGACTCCCAACGATAGCTCACCGCGAACACCACGACAATCTGTCCAAGCAGCTCAGGAACAAAAAGGAACCTGGCGACAACCTGTCATCGTGCCTCGCTCCGGAAAGCCTGAATGCCCGATCGTCGTGGCGCTGGCAGGCGCTTTGACACGGCACCTCATTTGCTTCCATTCGATGTTTTCAAGACCTGCGGCGGCGCTTCGGCCGGCAAAGTCTCCGCCAAGGGACCCCGAACAAACGCAAGACGGGTGTGCCGATCATGAGGGCGCCCACTACTTCAGTGAAATCCGGGAGGATGTGAGCTATGGCGAAACAACTCGCCTTCGAGCAGGAAGCACGTGAACGGCTCCGAGACGGCGTCGTCAAGATTTCTCGAGCGGTGAAGAGCACTCTCGGACCGAGGGGGCGCAACGCGATTCTCGACAAGGGCTGGGGCGCGCCCACCGTGACCAAGGACGGGGTCACCGTGGCGGAGGAGATCGAACTCAAGGACCCCTACGAGAACATGGCCGCGCAGCTGGTCAAGGAAGCGGCGTCCAAGACGTCCGAACAGGCCGGCGACGGCACGACCACCGCCACGGTCCTGGCCGAGGCGATCTTCCTGGACGGCCTGCGCCTGCTGGCCTCCGGGGTCGGCGCCGCGGCTTTGATCCGGGGCATCAAGAAGGGCGTTCTGGCGCTCGACGCCAAACTCTCCCGACTGGCCAAGAAGGTCGACGATTCCCGTGAGATCAGCCAGGTGGCGACGATTTCCGCCAACAACGATCCGGCCGTCGGCAAGATGATCGCCAACGCCATGGACAAGGTCGGCAAGGACGGCGTGATCACCGTCGACGACGGACAGGGGCTCGAGACCGAGGTCAACGTGGTCGAAGGCATGCAGTTCGATCGCGGGTACCTTTCGCCGCACTTCGTCACCAACGCCGACCGCATGGAAGTCGAACTGCAGAATGCGTTCGTGCTGGTGTACGAGGAGAAGCTCTCCACCGCCAAGAAGCTGGTCCCGGTGCTGGAGCAGGTCTCGAAGGCCGGCAGGTCGCTGTTGATCATCGCCGAGGACATCGAGGGCGAGGCGCTGGCGACGCTGGTGGTCAACAAGCTGCGCGGCATCGTCAAGGTGGCCGCGGTCAAGGCCCCCGGCTACGGCGACCGGCGCAAGGCGATGATGCAGGACATCGCGATCCTGACCGGCGCGAAGCCGATCTTCAAGGACCTGGGGATCGACCTCGAGAAGATCAGCCTTCAGGATCTGGGCCGCGCCCGCAAGATCACGATCAGCTCCGAGGACACGACCATCGTGCAGGGCGCCGGCGACCAGAAGGCCGTCCAGGCCCGAACCCGGCAGATCCGGGCCGAGATCGAGCAGACCACCTCCGACTACGACCGCGAGAAGCTCCAGGAACGCCTGGCCAAGCTCTCGGGCGGCATCGCCGTGATCAAGGTCGGCGGCGCCACCGAGGTCGAGGTCAAGGAACGGAAGGCGCGCATCGAAGACGCCCTGCACGCCACCCGCGCGGCCATCGAACAGGGCATCGTGCCGGGCGGCGGCGTGGCGCTCCTGCGGGCCAAGAAGGCGCTCGACACGGTGGAGACCGAGGGCGACGAGCGGTTCGGCGTGGAGCTCCTGAAGCGGGCCATCGAACAGCCGCTGAGGACGATCGCCGAAAACGCGGGCGCGGACGCGCCGCTGATCGTCAAGGAGGTCGCCGCCGGAAAGGGCAACTTCGGCTACGACGCCCTGGCCGGCGATTTCTGCGACCTGCTCGAGCGGGGCGTGATCGACGCCGTCAAGGTCGTGCGTTCGGCGCTGCAAAACGCCGCTTCCGTGGCGACGCTGCTCTTGACCACCGACACGCTGGTCGCCGACATCCCCAGCAAGAGCAAGGAGCCGCCCGAAGGAATGGACGGCGGCATGGGCGGCATGGGTGGCATGGGTGGCATGGGCGGCATGGGCTTCTGAGGCCGCCGCCTTCTGGAATTCAATCGAACGAGAACGACCAAGAACAGCTGAGCAGGAGTGAAGCAATGGTGAAGATTCGACCCATGGACGATCGGATCGTCGTGAAGGTGCTCGAGGCCGAGGACAAGACCGCCGGCGGGATTCTGCTGCCGGACACGGCCAAGGAGAAACCCCAGCGCGGCAAGGTCTCGGCGGTGGGCCAGGGCCGGCTGCTGGACGACGGCAAGCGGGCGGCGATGACGATCAAGAAGGGTGATGTGGTGATTTTCGGCAAGTACGCCGGCAGTGACGTCGAGATCGGCGGCCAGGAACTCAAGATCATGCGCGAGAACGAAGTTCTCCTGCGGGTCGAGAGCTGAGGAGAGCGAACACGATGGCAAAGCAGCTCATTTTCAAGGACGAGGCCCAGCGCAAGATCCTGCAGGGCATCGAGAAACTCGCCCGGACCGTCAAGGTCACGCTGGGGCCGGGAGGCCGCAACGTGATCCTGAACAAGTCATTCGGTTCGCCTCAGATCACGAAGGACGGGGTCACGGTCTCGAAAGAGATCGAACTCGACGATCCCTTCGAGAACATGGGCGTCAAGCTGATCAACGAGGTCGCTTCAAAGACCTCCGATCAGGCCGGCGACGGAACCACCACGGCCACCGTGCTGGCCGAGGCGATCTACCGGGAAGGCCTGAAGGCGCTGACCTCCGGCGTCAATCCGATGGCGCTGAAGCGCGGCATCGACGCCTCGGTCCAATGCGTGGTCGAGGCACTGCGCGGCCTCTCCAAGCCGGTCAAGAACCAGCAGGAGGTCGCCCAGGTCGGCACGATCTCGGCCAACCATGATCGCGAGATCGGCAGCCTGCTTTCGGACGCGGTGGCCAAGGTCGGCAACGACGGCGTGATCACGGTCGAGGAATCGAAGACCTCCGACACGACCCTGGAACTGGTCGAGGGCCTGGAGTTCGACAAGGGCTACCTGTCGCCGTACTTCGTCACCAACGTGCAGACCATGTCGGCCGAGCTCGAGGATGCCTACGTGCTGCTGCACGAGAAGAAGCTCTCGAACCTGCGCGCCCTGCTGCCGCTGCTCGAGCAGGTCGCCGGCACGGGCAAGCCGCTCCTGATCGTGGCCGAAGACGTGGAGAGCGAGGCGCTGGCGGCCCTGGTCGTCAACAAACTGCGCAACGTGGTCTCGTGCTGCGCGGTCAAGGCGCCCGGCTTCGGCGATCGCCGCAAGGCGATGCTGGAGGACATGGCGATCCTGACCGGCGGCTCGGTGATCTCCGAGGAGCTCGGCCAGCAGCTCGAGACGGTCAAGCTCGATCAGCTGGGTCAGGTCAGGACCGTGCGCATCACCAAGGACACCTGCACCTTCATCCGCGGGGCGGGCAAGCGGCGGGAGATCGATGCGCGCGTGGGTCAGATCCGCGCGCAGATCGAGAAATCGACCTCCGACTACGACCGCGAGAAGCTCCAGGAGCGGTTGGCCAAGCTCACCGGCGGAGTGGCCGTGATCAAGGTCGGCGCCGCTACCGAGGCGGCTCTCAAGGAGAAGAAGGCCCGCGTGGAGGACGCGCTGCATGCCACGCGCGCGGCGGTCGAGGAGGGTGTCGTGCCGGGAGGCGGAGTCGCCCTGATCCGGACGATACCCGCGCTCGAGGAGTTGCGACTCAAGGGTGAGGAGAAGTTCGGCAAGGCCGTGATCCTGAAGGCCCTGACCGCGCCGCTCTACTGGATCGCCAAGAACGCCGGCGAGGACGGCTCGGTGGTGGTTTCCGAGGTCAAGCAGAAGCGCGGGGCCTTCGGCTTCGACGCGCTCACGCGCACCTATGGAGACCTGCTCAAGGCGGGTGTGCTCGATCCCACCAAGGTGGTCCGTTCGGCGCTGCAGAATGCGGCTTCGATCAGCGGCCTGCTGCTGACCACCGAGACGCTGGTGACCGATCTCAAGGAAGAGAAGCAACCGGTCGCCGGCGGACTGGCCTGAGCAAACGCACCCCGACCGCGCCGCTTTGCGCGCCGCGCCGCCGCCCCAGCCGGGGTGCGGCGCGGTTCGCTCTCGGTCCCCGAACGGAATCCGAATTCCGCATGGCCAAGCGAGACTACTACCACATCCTCGAAGTCGATCGGAGTTCCAGCTCGGACGACATCAAGCGGGCTTACCGCAAGCTGGCCTTCAAGTTCCATCCCGATCGAAACCAGGGTGACGCGGCCGCCGAACAGAAATTCAAGGATGCGGCGGAGGCGTACGAGGTCCTGTCCTCGCCGGAGAAGCGGCAGATCTACGACCAGTTCGGCCACGCCGGACTGCAGGGGGCCGGCGCCGGTCCGCGCGGTTTCTCCGGCGTGGAAGATATCTTCTCCGCTTTCGGCGACATCTTTGGGGGAACAGGCCGGGGATCACCGTTCGAGGACCTGTTCGGGTTCGGCCGGTCGCGAGCCGGCGGCCGGGGAAGGGTCGAACGCGGTCCGTCGCTCAAGTGCCAGTTGGAGCTGACCCTCAACGAGGTCGATTCCGGCATCGAGAAGACGATCGAGCTGCGCCGCAACGAAACTTGCGAATCCTGCTCGGGCTCGGGCGCGCGCTCGGGCACGAAGCCGGCGACCTGCCGCGACTGTGGCGGGTTGGGCCAGGTCCAGATGTCCCAGGGCTTCTTCACCATCCGGCAGACCTGCCCGACCTGCCGGGGCGAGGGCACGATCATCGAGAGCCCATGCGGAGAGTGTCGCGGCACCGGGCGGACGCCCAGGAAACGCGAGATCACCGTGCGGATCCCGGCCGGGATCCAGGATTCCGCTCAGCTCCGGGTGACCGGCGAGGGCGAGCCGGGCCGCAACGACGGACCGCGGGGCGATCTGTACTGCTTCGTGAGCGTGGCGCCCCACAAGATCTTCCGCCGCGATGAGGACGATCTGATCCTGGAGATGCCGATTTCCTTCTCGCAGGCGGCACTCGGCGCCGAACTGGAGGTGCCCACGCTGCACGGCGTGACGCCGCTTCAGATTCCCGCCGGCACCCAGACCAACAAGGTCTTTCGGCTGCGGAGCAAAGGCCTGACGCGCTTCCGCGGCCATGGCAAGGGCGACCTCAAGGTCCAGGTGGTCATCGAGACGCCTCGCAAGCTCACGCCAAGGCAGGAGGAACTGCTGCGCGAATTCGCCGACACGGAGGACCAGGGCATCAGCCCGCGAAGGAAGTCGTTCCGGGACATCGTCCGGGACCTTTTCGATTGAAGCGGACCATCCCATGAACAACAGCAAGAAGTCAGAACCGGACGCGATGCCGGAAGAGACTCCAGATGATCGGGGCGAGGGCTCGCCCGAGGCAGAAGACGCCGAACAGCGGCCGGACGCGCCTCACGCCGCGCCCGCGGCGGAGGATCCACTTTCCACCGCGGAGCGGGAACGGGAGGAGTTGCGCGAACTCTATCAGCGCGCCCTGGCGGAGCTGGAGAACGCCCGCAAACGCCACCAGCGGGAGATGGCGGAGCAGCGGCAGTATTCGGTCAGCGAACTCGCCCGCGACCTGCTCGAGGTGCTCGACAATCTTCAGCGGGCGCTGGCCGGCCTCGGGCCCGAGCATGAGAACGATCCCCTGGCGGCCGGAGTCCGCCTGGTGGAGGAGCAGCTGGTCAAGACGCTCAGGAACCACGGTGTCCGGCCGATCGCTGCCCTGGGGCAGCCCTTCGATCCGATGCGGCATCAGGCCGTGCTCCAGGAGGAGACCGATCAGGCCGCGCCCGGGACGATCACCGAGGAGCTGGTCCGCGGCTACCACCTGGCCGACCGGCTGCTGCGCCCCACCACCGTCAAGGTGGCGAAACTTCCCGCAGGCACCAAGGAATCCGCCGCCGACGAGCCGATAGAAGAGTGAAACTGCGCCCGAATCCGGGCCGGAGATCTGATCCATGCCAACCTACGAATACGAATGCCTGGCCTGTTCCCACAGCTACGAGGTGTTTCAGGGCATCAAGGAGGGAGCGCTCCGCAAGTGTCCGGAATGCGGCAAGCTCAAGCTCAGGCGCATGATCGGCACCGGCGGCGGCATCATCTTCAAGGGGTCCGGCTTCTACCAGACCGACTACCGTTCCTCGTCCTACCAGGAAGGCAAGCGGAAGGACCAGCCGGCCGGCAAGACTCCGTCGAGCAGCGGCGAGGGCTCGAAAGCCGGCTCGGGTGCCGGATCGAGCGAGTCGAAGGGCGGCGCGGGCTCCAGTGGATCGGGCGGGTCGGGTGGATCGGGCGGGTCGGGTGGATCGGGCGGGTCGTAAGCACGGATCCGTGCTATACCGGTGGCCATGGGATTCCCCACCAAGCAGAAGCTCGACCGGGAGCTCGAAAACCAGATCGCGCTGGCGGGCGACCTGGCCACACGCTCGACGGTCTGGAAGAGCCGGCCCACCTTCCTGGAAATGGCCTACAACAACCTGTGCAACCTGAAGTGCGTCATGTGCGCCAAGTCCGATGGCGAGCCGAATGCCGTCATGGACACCGAACTGGGCAACGAGTTCCTCGGATCCGTGCTGCCGTACGTGCTCGACTGGATGCCTTCGGCCAACTCCGAGCCGCTCCTGAACGACATCGATCTGCTGGTCCGCCAGGCGGAAGAGCACGAGGTCTGGCTGCACGTCATCAGCAACGCGACCTTGCTGACTCCCGAGCGCTACGAGAAGCTGAGCCGCCGGATGCACAAGCTCTGGATCTCGCTGGACGCGGCCACTCCGGAGACCTTCGAAAAGATCCGGGTCAACGCCAGGTGGGACCCGGTCATGGCGAACATCCGCAAGGTGCTCCCGCTGGCGCTAAAGGACGGGGTTCAGGTCACGTTCAACTTCGTGCTGATGTCGAACAACTGGCATGAATCGGCCGCTTTCGTCAGCCTGATCGCCGACCTGGGCGGCCGGATCTGCAACATCCAGGAACTGCTGCCGAACTCCACCGGTTTCGCCGAGCTGAACTGGTCCGACAAGGTCTCGAAAGAGCAGATCGCCGCCGAACTGGAGCGCGCCCGGCAGGTGGCCGAGGAGCGCAAGATCGATCTGAAGATCGAGTTGCGGCCGCCGCTCCAGGGGCGCTACGGCTACGACGAGCACCGCTTCGAGTTCAGCGCGCCGCTGCCGGACCTGCGCGAACACTACACCCAGGCGCTCAACCGGCGGCATCCCGGCTTCTGCCAGATGGCCACCAACTACCTCAAGGTCACGCCCGATGGCGACGTCTTCCCTTGCTGCCGGGGCCCCGAGTCGTTGAACATGGGCAACATCAAGACCGCCTCCTTCGACGAGATCTGGAACGGCGAGAAATACCAGGAATTCCGCCGGCAGATGCTGGATGGCGACTATCCATCCGTCTGCGCCTCGTGCTACGTGCTGGTCGGGAACCCCGAGTACCAGCGGATGCGGCGCGAGCAGAAGGGCGCCCGGCAACCCGTCGAGAAGAAGCTCTCCTGAACGGCGCGGCCGCGCGCGAACCGGCCACGGAACCCGGAATCGCGATCGGTAAGGACCGCGGGCTGGACAACTTCCGGGTCAGGCTCCAGAATGGCCTCCGACTCTTACCGGAGGCCATCCGAACATGTCCGAGCAAGACCAGCTTCCCACTCGCAGGACCTTCCTCAAGACTTCCGCCGCCGCCGCGACCGTGCTGGCGGCCGGCCGGCTGGCTCACGCGCGGGGTTCCGACCAGATCCGGGTCGGGCTGATCGGGTGCGGCGGGCGCGGCACCGGGGCGGCCGCCAACTGCGTCGAGTCGTCCGAGGGCGTGAAGATCCACGCGATGGGCGACCTGTTCTCGCACCGGCTGGAATCGTCCCGGAAGAACCTGGCCTTTCTCGGAGATGCGCTCGACGTGGATGAGAGCCGGTGTTTCACCGGCTTCGACGCCTTCGAGAACGTGCTCGCGACCGACGTGGACATGGTGATCCTGGCCACGCCGCCCCACTTCCGGCCGGAGCATCTGCAGGCGGCGATCGCGGCGGGCAAGCACGTGTTCATGGAGAAGCCGGTGGCGGTCGACCCGACCGGCGTCCGCTCGGTGATCGAATCTTCGAAACGCGCGCAGGCGAAAGGACTCGCGATCGTGGCCGGGACGCAGCGGCGCCACCAGGCCGCCTACCTCGAGGCCATGGCGCGCATCCACGAAGGCGCCATCGGTGACATCGTGGGCGGCGATTGCCACTGGAACCAGGGCGGGCTCTGGGTGGTCCAGCGCTCCGACGGCTGGAGCGACATGGAGTGGCAGGTGCGCAACTGGCTCTACTTCACCTGGGCCTCCGGCGACCACATCGTCGAACAGCACGTGCACAACCTCGACGTGATGAACTGGGCGCTGCAGTCCACGCCGCTGCGTGCGATCGGCATGGGCGGCCGGCAAGTGCGGACCGGAGCGGAGTTCGGGCACATCTTCGATCATTTCTCGATCGAATTGGAATACCCGGGCGGCGTCTGGATCACCTCCACCTGCCGGCAGATCGATAGATGCGCCAACGGCGTCTACGAAAACCTGGTCGGCACCAAGGGGCGCGCGGATCCGGCCGGCTCGATCTCAGGCGCCATTCAATGGCACTTCGAGGGAGACGCGATCAACCCCTACGTCCAGGAGCACGCCGATCTGATCGAATCGATCCGCGACGGGCAGCCGCTCAACGAGGGCCGCCGCATCGCGGAAAGCACGCTCACGGCGATCATGAGCCGGATGTCGGCCTACACCGGCCAGGAAGTCACCTGGGAGCAGGCGCTGAACTCGAAGCTCGACCTGCGCCCGCCGCACTACGAGTTCGGTCCGCTGCCGGTCACGGAAGTGGCCGTGCCCGGCCAGACCCAACTGATCTGAGGTCCCGATGAATCGAAGAGAGTTGCTGAAGACCGGGCTGGGCGCGGGCGCCTTCGCCGTGCTGGGAGCTCGAGCAGAGGCGCGCCGCGCCGGCGCGCGGGCGGAGTTTCGGCTGAAATACGCCCCGCACCTCGGCATGTTCCGCCACCATGCGGGCGATGATCCGCTGGAGCAGCTCCGGTTCATGGCGGACCAGGGCTTCCGGGCCTTCGAGGACAACGGCATGCGCGGCCGGCCGCCGGAACTGCAGGTCAAGATCGGCGAGGAGTTGAACCGGCTGGGACTCGAGATGGGCGTCTTCGTCGCCAACACGAACGGATTCGGCAAGCCCAGCCTCTCATCCGGCAACGCCGCGGAGCGCGAGCAGTTCCTGAAGGACATCCGTGAATCGGTCGAGATCCAGAAGCGCGTGAACGCGACCTGGTGCACCGTGGTTCCGGGCGAGCTCTTTCCGCGCCTCGAGATGGGTTATCAGACTGCCAACGTGGTCGAGACCCTTCGGCGCGCCGCCGAGATCTGCGAGCCGAGCGGGCTGGTGATGGTGCTCGAACCGCTCAATCCCTGGCGCGACCACCCGAACATGTTCCTCGCCAGGATCCCGCAGGCCTACGAGATCTGTCGCGCGGTCGACAGTCCTTCGTGCAAGATCCTGTTCGACCTGTACCACCAGCAGATCACCGAGGGGAATCTGATCCCCAACATCGATCTGGCCTGGGATGAAGTGGCCTACTTCCAGATCGGGGACAACCCCGGACGGAACGAACCGACCACCGGCGAGGTGAACTACCGCAACGTCTTCCGCCACCTTCACGAGAAGGGGTTCCAGGGAATCCTGGGGATGGAGCACGGGAATTCCCGGGCCGGCAAGGAGGGCGAGCAGGCGGTGATCGACGCCTATCGCGCCTGCGATTCGTTCTGATTCTTCAGGCGTTCTCGAGCCCGCGCTCTTTCGCCTCGGCGACCAGTTTCTCCGCCGCCTGTTCGTCGAGCCGTTCGGCCTCCTCCACCAGCATGACCGGAATCTCGTCCTTGATCGGATACTTGAGTCTCGAGGTCGGACAGAACAGGAAGCCCTCCTGCTCGAAGTAGATCAGCGGGGCCTTCGACTCGGGGCAGGCCAGGATTTCGAGCAGTTCCTTGTCGAGCGCCATGCGCTTTCCTCCAACGGGGGACGGGGTGGCAGCGCTCAATCTCGCGCGCCACCCCTCCGCTGTCAACCGTCCGTCCAGAAAGGGATGCGGTCAGCGCGTCGTGAACTGCGGTCCGGCCACGACCTGGATCCACTCGCCCACCAGACGCTGGGCCGCGACGTGCTGCGCGGCCTCGTGCTCCGCACGGGCCTGGCGCAGCGTCTGCTCCGCCAGCTCATTGTCCCTGGAGAGTTCACGCCAGTCGCTGTGGAGCAGCGCATACTTGCGCGCCTCGTCCCGCAGGCGCTCGACCGACTGCGAAAGCACGCGCTGGCGGTTCACGTCCAGGGCCAGCTCCCGTTCGAGCTGGAACAGGTCACGCTCCAGGTCCACCCGGACGGGATTTTGCCGCATGACCTTGGCATCCTTGCGCTGCTCGATGAGAGTCGCCAGGTCCTGGATCTTCGACTGCAGGACCTTCAGAGTGGGCTGCTCGCCCGTGGACCGCTCTGACTGATTCGCCAGTTCCTCCTCGAGCGACCGCAGTTGACTGCGGTAGTTCATCAGTTCCTGCTCCAGGCCCGGTACCGGCTCTTCGAAGTGTCCCGGCTGACGGGCGATCGCCTCGGCCAGGTAGTCGCGCAGCGCCTGCTCGCCCGCCAGCTCGAGCTCGGCGTGCTCGAGCTGGTTCGTCTTCTCGAGCAGCGACGTCTGCAGCGACTGCAGCCAGACGCCCGGATCGACCGCGCCGTTCTTCTGGATGAAGGCTCGCAGCTCGGTCTGGCTGGTCGCGAAGCGCGTCGTCGCCCGCTCGAGCTGCTCGGCCGCCGCCGCGAGCCCTTCCCGGGCCATGGTCCGCGAGGTCGGCTCGATCGCCTGCAGGTTGGCGACCAGCCGCTCGAGCACGCCTCTCACGACGGCCTGCTCCTCGGCCCGGGCCTGGATGGTCAACATCTCTCCGCCCGCCACCTGCACCTCCACCGAGCACAGTCCCGCGGGAGTCTCTTCGACGTCCAGGCCCTCGGTCGGGATGGCGAGCGGATCGACCGAACCGAGATAGGCCGGATCGCGCAGGAACTGGTAGACATCCCTGACGCCGTAGCCGTTGGGTTCCGAGCGAACCCGCAGGGTGAGGCGGCCGATCTCCGTGTTCGCGGCGGCGTCGCCGGCGAGCAGACCGCCGGCCAGGATGAGCGCACTGATCCGTTTCATGATTCACTCCGATTCATTGGATTGCAGAAGGGGATTGCAGCAGGACTGCGAAACGTCACTGGTTCAGGAAGGCCAGGCGGTCGCGGGCGACGTCCGCGGCCGGACCGCCGGCGTAATCGTTCAAGAGCTGCCGGTAGCGGCCAGCCGCCGCCTGCCGGTCGATGGTCTCGAAGGTCCTGGCCGAGACCAGCCGGAAGAGGGCCGGGTCGCGGTCGGCCAGCGCCAGCAAACGGACTTGGCTGGACCATTCCTCGGCCGGTTCGGGTTGCGCCGGCTGCGCCGGTTGAAAGGCAGCGGTGGGCGGCCTCGGTGGGACCAGCAGCCGTGCCTGCAACAAGTCGATGCGGAGCTCGAGCCGCGCCAGATCGGCTGCTCCCCGGGGAGCGACCGGATCGGCCGGGTGCCAATCGCGCGCACCCAGCAGGCACGCCGCGATGACGAGCGCGGCCGCCGCCAGGACAAGGGCCGCGCGCCGCGCCCGGGCCAGCGAGCTTTGCGGACGAAACTCCCGGGCGTATGCCAGGAGCAGTTCCGCCCGCAGCGACGGGCGCTCGGGGACAGGCTCCTTGGCCCGCAGGCGGAGCACCGCCCGGCGGAGCCGCCGTGACTCGTCAGACTGGTCATTCATGGGTCGACTCCTTGGGTGCGAGCCTGCTGCGGAGCTGTTTTCTGGCCTGGAACGTCCAACGCCTGACGGTCCCTTCCGGAACCCTCAGGATGTTGGCGACCTCGGCGGCGGGCAGCTGCTCCACGTGGCGCAGGACGAACGCCTCGCGCAGCCTGCAGGGCAGCTCGAGCAGCGCGCGGTCGAGCCGCTCTTCCCGCTCCCGGCGCAGCAGCCGCCGCTCGGGAGGATCCGAGGGCGCCGCGGAGTCCTCCGGCAGGCCGAGTTCCGGGCTCCTCCGCCGAAACCAGCTCCGGCTCGTATTCAGCGCGATCCCCAGCAGCCAGGTGGAGAATCGGGAGCCGCCCCGAAACTGTTTGAGTCCGCCGATCACGGTCAAGAAGACCTCCTGCGTCAAATCGTCCAGATCATCCTGGGCCACTCCCAGCCGGAGCAGGAAGGCCCGAACCGCCGGCAGATGCTCCTCGAGCAGCTCCGCGAAGGCCTCCCGGTCTCCATTGCCGGCGCGCAAAACCAACGCGGATTCGTTCGAAAGCTCGGTCATTCCTCACCCGCGTCGTGGAGGCTCGGTCTCTGTGGCCAGCACCGGTGAGTGCAGGGCCCCCGCCATTCGTTCGCGAAATTCCCGGAATTCTTCCACCTCGGGGCCCGGCCGGGTTGGGATCATGCGGTCATTGAACTGGTTTCCGCGGAGCGGTACCGTCCCGCCGTGAGATGTTTCTTCGAGGAAGCCATCGGATGAAGCCGGGATGAAGCGGATGAGGCGGATGAGGCGGATGAACCGGATGAGACACCTCTGGCCGGCGAGTCTGGGCCTGCTGGCCTGGCTTTGCGGATGTGGAACGCCGCGGCCCAACCACCTGCTGATGCTGGAGATTCCGGGGGCCGCGCGCTACGCGCTCTCCACCGAGGACGGGGTCATCGCGCTGTATGAGGACGACCTCAGCGTGGGCGAGGTCCCGATGATCTACTGGTACCGGAGTTCGCCGATCCTCGACGACCTCGTGTTCCAGCACCGCGTCGGCGACCTCGGATTGCTGCTGCCGAAGTCGACCCGGCTGCAACAGGCGGAGTTCGCGGCCGAGGGGCCGGCCAGCGGGGAGGATCTCTACATCCAGCTGATCGAGTCGGACGACATCGAGCACCGGCCCTACCTGGTGGACGCGCACCTGTACGCCGGCGGCGAGTTCGGCGACCTGCTGGAGCTGGATTCGTGGTTTCACACCTGCCACGGCGTCGCCGAGGAGTTCGCCGGCGCCGGAGTCTACGCCAAGCGCAAGGGGCGCTACGTCCTGGTCGGAATCCTGAACGGCATGGTCAGCACCAACCCGAACCCGTCGGTCTGGGCCGGCACGTTCGGACCGTATCGGCTGCTGCCCTACATCAGCCTGGACGGCCTGGCGCCGGTCTTGCCCAAGGCGAGCAATTTCTTCGAGCGCCGCGCCCGAAAATTCCGGCCCGATTTCGAGTACGGACTCGATCGGGAAGGAAAGGAACCGAATACCGCGAACCGGTGATCCTGCATTTGACCCTCCCCCCCGGGGTTGATAAAACGCTCGACTCCAACTTCTGTTCGCAAGAGGCTTGATGACGATGGTCCGGGCGGGTCCTTCGACCCACTGGAGATCGGGGCTTCAGAGAGCGCCTTCAGTCATGGGTGTCATGCTCGCGGTTCAGGCAAGTTCCAGAGTGGCCGAGTACGTGCCGCTGCTCCCGTATCTGGTCTTCGTGCTCGGAATGGTCGGCGTCCTGCTGACGGTCCCCCACCTGCTGGCCAAGAAGAGCAGCAGCGCCGCGAAGAGTTCTCCTTATGAATGCGGCCTGCCGGCGCAGGGCAGCGCCAGGCGGCGCATCTCGATCCACTTCTACCTGGTGGCCGTGCTGTTCATCCTGTTCGACATCGAGGCCGTGTTCCTGTTTCCGTGGGCCGTCGCGCTGCAGCAGCTCGGTCCGGTCGGGTTCTCGGGAGCGGTCGTATTCGTGGCCGTGCTGGGCCTGGGCCTGGCCTACGCATGGCGGAAGGGCGTCCTTGACTGGAAATGAAGTCCTCGCCGCGCTCAAGGCCGACCGGGCCCTGAAGCAGCGCTTCCAACATCTGTTTTCGATCTACCCCGAGCGGCGGGCGGCGTTGATTCCGGCGCTGCATGCGGTCCAGGACAAGGTCGGCCACCTGCCGGACGAGGCGGTGGAGTTCGTGGCCGAGGTCTTCGAGACCACGCCCGCCGACGTACTGGCGGTGATCACCTTCTACGACATGTTCCATCGCCAACCGCGCGGCAAGCACGACATCGAGGTCTGCCGCAACCTGGCCTGCAAGCTGCGGGGCGCCGATCAGGTCGTGGAGCGGCTCGAGCAGAAGCTGGGCATCGCCTGCGGCGAGACCACCGCCGACGGCGAGTTTTCGCTCGGCACTTTCGAGTGCCTGGGCGGCTGCACCGAGGCGCCGGTGATGACCACCAACTGGCGCTACCATCGCAACGTCGATCCCGACCGGGCCGAGGAACTGATCGACCGGTTGAAGGCGGGCGAGAAACTCGGCCAGGAACCGCGCGGGGAGGAGCCGCCGCCCCCGCCGCCCCCATCGCCCAAGGACGCGCGGGCTGAAATCTACCTCACCAAGCGCATGCGTGAAGTGGGACAAGGCGAGCACCTCACCGTTTCGCTTTCGGACTACGTGAAGACCCGCGGCTACGAGGCGCTCAAGCGGGCGCTCGAACTGGGACGCGAAGAGGTCGTGGAGATCGTCAAGGCCGCCAACCTGCGGGGCCGGGGCGGCGCCGGCTTCCCGGCCGGCCTCAAGTGGAGCTTCATGCCGAAGGAGGTGAAACGCCCCCACTATCTGGCGGTCAACGCCGATGAGAGCGAACCCGGGACCTGCAAGGACCGGCTCTTGATCGAGCGCGATCCGCACTGCCTGATCGAAGGCGCGGCGATCGCCGCCTTCGCGATCGGCGCGGAGCAGGTCTACATCTACATCCGCGGCGAATACCTCTATCCCGCCGAGGTGCTCGAGCAGGCCATCCGGGAGGCGACCGAGGCCGGCTACCTGGGCGGCGACGTGCTGGGCAGCGGCACGCGGATCGAATGCCACGTCCATCGCGGCGCGGGCGCCTACATCTGCGGCGAGGAAACCGCGCTGATGGAGTCGCTCGAGGGCCAGCGCGGCCACCCGCGTTCGAAGCCGCCCTTTCCGGCGCAATCGGGGCTGTGGAAGAGCCCGACGACCGTCAACAACGTCGAGACACTCTGCAACGTGCCGTACATCCTGCTGAACGGAGCCGACTGGTTCCGCGGCCTGGGGACCGAGAACAGCCCCGGCAACCTGCTCTACACCGTGGCGGGCCGCGTCCAGCGTCCCGGCATCTACGAGCTGCCGCTCGGCACCACGGCCCGTTACCTGATCGAGGAATGCGCGGGCGGCATGCAGGAAGGCTGCGAGCTGGTGGGCTTCAATCCGGGCGGCGCCTCGACCGGCTTCCTTCCGCCGGACATGCTCGACGTGGCGCTCGACCACGATTCGCTGAAGGCGGTCAAATCGATGCTCGGCACGGGCGGCATCACCGTGGTGCACGAGGCGTTTGGCATTATTCCCGCGATCGAGGCCTTCGTCTCGTTCTTCGAGCACGAGACCTGCGGCCAGTGCGGACCCTGCCGGGAGGGCTGCGCCTGGGCCTCCAAGATCGTGCGCCGGTTCCTCTCGGGCGACGCGCGGAGCGAGGATCTCGACGTGTTGCTGGCGTTGCTCGACAGCGCGCAGGGACGCACCATCTGCGTCTATCCGGAGGCGCTCGCCGGACCGGTCCGACTCGGCGTCGAGCACTTCCGCTCCGAATTCGAGGCGCTGGTGCGCCCGCCCGAGTTCGTGGCGCAAACCGCGGCGTCTGGCAAGCAGGAGTGAATCGGACCATGCCGAAGATCACCTTCAACGGGAAGGAGCTCGAGTTCCAGCCGGGACAGAGCGTGATCGAGCTGGCCAAGAGCCAGGGAACCGACATCCCGCACTACTGCTGGCACCCCGCGCTTTCGGTCGCCGCCTCCTGCAGGATGTGCCTGGTGGCGGTCAAGGCCCCGACGCCGGAACGTCTGGTGACCGCCTGCAACATGCCCTGCGTGGACGGGATGGTGGTCGAGACCGAGTCGCCGGCGATCTCGAGGGCCCGGGCGGGCAACCTCGAGGCGCTGCTGTTGAATCATCCGCTGGACTGTCCGATCTGCGACAAGGCCGGGGAATGCTGGCTGCAGGACTACACCTATGAATACGGGGCCGCGGCGGGCCGCAATGACTTCGAGCGCCGCAAACTGCAGAAGCGGGTCGACATCAGCGAGCATGTGCTGCTCGATCAGGAGCGCTGCATTCTCTGCACCCGCTGCGTGCGCTTCCTCGACGACTACGTCAAGAAGCCCGAACTGGTCGTGCTGGAGCGCGGTGCACATTCGGTGATCGACATCTTCCCGGGCCATCCCGTGCGAAACAACTACCAGGGCAACCTGGCGGACATCTGCCCGGTGGGCGCCCTGACCTTGAAGGAGTTCCGCTTCAAGAACCGCGTCTGGCACCTGACGGGCGTCGACTCGGTCTGCTCGAGCTGCTCGCGCGGCTGCTCGATCACCCTCGACGTGCGCGAGAACGAGCTCAACCGGGTGCGCCCGCGCACCAACCTCCAGGTCAACGGTTACTTCATCTGCGACGAGGGCCGCTTCGGGCTGCTGCGGAAGTACCGGCCGGAGGACCGGCTCGATTCCCCGCTGCTGCGGGGCCGGCCGGCCGATCTGGCGGCGGTGATCCAGGAAGCCGCGACGCGCCTGCGCGCGCTCCTGGCCGTGGAGGCGAACGAGCTGCTGGTGGTGGCCTCGACCGAGACGACCAACGAGGAAGCGTTGCTGGCCCGGCAGTTGTTCCGGGCCGCGGCGGAGCGGGCCAAGGTCAGCCTGGTGTTCGAGAAGCCGCCGGCCGCCGAGGGCGACGGCATTTTGCACACCGGCCAGCCGGCCGCCAACCGGGCGGGCCTGGAGGCGCTCGGGTACCGGGGAATCACGCGGAAGACCTTGCTGAAGCGCGCCGGCGGGAGCGCGGGCGTGGTCCTTCTGGGCATCGATCTCGATCTGTCCGCGGATCGGCCCGGACTGGTGATCGCACAGGCGCTGGGTCGACGGGCCGGCACCGGCTGTGATCTGGCCTGGCCCGGTCAGACGGCGGGCGAGAAGGACGGCACCTTCACGAACTGCGACGGCATCACCCAGCGGGTCCGCGCGGCGCTGCGCTCGCCAGCTCAGGTGCCGGGCGACTTCGCCGCCTTGTTCGCGCTCGGCAAGGCGCTCGGGGTCCTGGATCTGCCCGCCTCGCCGGCCGCGGCGTTCCTGATGCTCGCCGGCGAGCAGGGCGTTTCCGGACTGACCCTGGCGGCGCTGCCGAAGGACGGGATTCAACTGGCCCAAGCGGCCCCTGCGGAGAGTTGAGACGTTGAGCGACTCCACGATCTTCCTGCTCGCGACCCTGCTCAAGGCGCTGCTGGTCTTCATCTTCGCGGTTCAACTGGTGCCGGTCCTGGTCATCCTGGAGCGCCGCCTGTCGGCCTTCATCCAGTTGCGCATCGGCCCCAACCGGGTCGGGCCCATCGGGCTGTTCCAGCCGCTCGCCGACCTCATGAAGTTCTTCGGCAAGGAGGACTTCGTCCCGGGCCAGGCCAGCAAGGTGCTGTTCTGGATGGCGCCCGTCCTGACCTGCCTGCCGCCCTTCCTGGTGATGGCCTTCATGCCGCTCGCGCCCTCGTTCGAGGTGGCCGGGCGCGAGATGAAGGCGGTGGTGATCGACTCGTCGGTCGGCCTGCTGTTGATCCTGGCGCTGTCTTCGCTCTCAGTCTACGGCATCACCATCGGCGGCTGGGCCTCTTCCAGCAAGTACTCGCTGCTGGGCGGCCTGCGCTCGTCGGCCCAGATGATCTCCTACGAGCTGGCGTTGGGCATCTCGGTGCTGGCCGTGGTCTGCGTGGCCGGCACGCTGAACCTCAGCCAGATCATCCACCAGCAGACGCAGTTCATCGGTTTCGACGCAGCGACGGGTCACTGGGCCGGCTGGAACATCTTCTGCCAGCCGGTGGCCTTCCTGGTGTTCCTGATCGCCGGCTTCGCCGAGACCAATCGACTGCCGTTCGACCTGCCGGAGGCGGAGTCGGAGCTGGTCGGCGGCTACCACACCGAGTATTCGTCGACCAAGTTCTCGCTGTTCTTCATGGGTGAGTACGTCGCCATGGTCGCGATCTCCTGTCTGACCGTGATCCTGTTCCTGGGCGGCTGGCACTTCCCCGGCCTGGATCGGCTGGGTCTCGAGCCCGGCAGCTTCCCGTTCACGTTGCTGGGACTGGCCGTGTTCGTGGCCAAGATCGGCGTGTTCCTG
>Ga0326597_10001935_pt1 | contig 31950 bp, 26 predicted proteins | sample RVTome_12_FD_203789 | JGI IMG/M metagenome (GOLD analysis project Ga0326597, IMG submission 203789) | Soil microbial communities from uranium-contaminated site in the Upper Colorado River Basin, Wyoming, United States - RVT100D185 | ecosystem: Environmental > Terrestrial > Soil > Contaminated >...
GGTTTTACCGCCGTGAAGTGTTTGACCGGATCGGCTTTTTTGACGAAGAACTGGTTCGCAACCAGGATGATGAGCTTAACTTGCGCCTCGTGCGCGCCGGCGGGAAGATCTGGCAGTCGCCGCGCATGAGGAGTTGGTACAACCCGCGCGCGTCGCTCAGGGATCTATGCCGCCAGTACACGCAGTACGGTTATTGGAAGGTCCGCGTTATCCAGAAGCATCGCATGCCCGCCTCGTTACGGCAAGTCGTTCCGGGAACTTTTGTGCTCGCATTGATACTGTTGGCGATCGCATCCCCGTGGTGGTCGCCTGGGGCCTGGGCGCTAGGAGGGATCCTGGGCGCCCACCTGGCGTGCAACCTTAGTGCCTCTTTTCTTGCGGCAGGGCGACGTGGGTGGACGCTCTTACCCTTCCTACCTCTGGTCTTTGCCTGCTATCATTTTGCTTATGGCTACGGGTTCCTACGCGGAATCCTGGACTTTGTCATTTTGCGCCGCGCGCCACGGCGGATATACACACAGCTAAGCCGCACCAACGTCAATCGTCGACTCTAATATAGGGTGCCGCTCCGCAAGAAACCAGTTCAATACGTTCAAACAGTTCAAAACGTTGAAGAACCTGAGCGACGATCCAACGACTCGCTCATACGGGTCTGAGAATTTTTTGAGCAGCCTGCAAACAGAGTTTTTCAGCGACCTGCCAGTTCTTACCGGGTCGCCTAGAAAATACTGCAAACATCCACGGAGTGAATTTTGATAGCAGCGAATTGAAGCCGCGCAAAAGCTCATGACGAGCACATCCAGCAGGCCGAGACAGAGTCCGCGCGGAAAAGAGATGCTCTGTAAACATGAGCGACGCCGAACCGGGGACAGAAAAATAAAGGGGTAAAATCTATGGAGAAGGAAGGAGCAGTGCTCCAGTTTTCGGATAATGGCGCGCTCAGGCAGAGCACTGATGACGACATGGGTAACAAGATCGCTTGCATCGGGGCGGGATACTGGGGGAAAAATCTGCTGCGCAATTTCAATGACCTCGGTGTTCTATCGTGGGTCTGTGATTACGATGCGGCTGTTAGAAAAACTTTCCAATCCATGTATCCGGAAGCCCGTTTCACGGGAGCGGTGGAAGAGGTTTTCGCCGATCCTGAGGTTGTGGGCGTTGCCATAGCGACGCCGGCTGAAACGCACGGCCGGCTCGTACGTCAAGCCTTGTTGGCGGGGAAAGATGTTTTTGTGGAAAAACCCTTGTGTCTCTCTCGCCAAGAAGGAAAGGAACTGGTGGCGCTGGCGGCCGAAAAAGAGCGCGTGCTCATGGTAGGACACCTGCTTTGGTATCATGGCGCCATACTTAAGCTGAAAACTTTGGTCGAAGAGGGGGAACTGGGACGGATACAGTATATCTATTCCAACCGTCTGAATCTCGGAAAAATACGGCGTGAGGAAAATATTCTCTGGTCATTTGCGCCGCACGATGTCTCCGTCATCCTGGGTCTCTTAGGAGAGATGCCCGACAAAGTCGACGCTCAGGCCGGGAATTACCTGCACGATCGGATAGCGGATGTTACCGTGAGCTTGCTCTCTTTTCCCAGCGGGGTTAGAGCCCATATATTCGTTTCCTGGCTGCATCCATTTAAGGAGCAGAAACTGGTCATCGTCGGGGACCGTAAGATGGCTGTCTTCGACGACGTGGAAAGAGAAAATAAACTGCTCCTTTATCCGCATTCGATCAATTGGAAAAATGGTTTCCCGATCGCGAGCAAATCTGTAGCTCACCCTGTGCCTTTTGATCCAGGGGAACCGCTTCGTAATGAATGTCAGCACTTCCTGGAATGTATAACGAAGCGCCAGATTCCTCGCACGGATGGACACGAAGGACTCCGAGTCCTGAGGGTCCTGCAGGAGTGCCAGAATGCCTTGGAAAAATCCGCTTCACAGAGAAAAGCGATGCCCGCGCAGCGCCAGCAAGCCGCCTATTTCGTCCACGAGTCGGCTTTCATTGACGAAAACGTCCACATCGGCGCAGGAACGAACATCTGGCACGTCTCTCATGTCTTAAAGAATTCCGTCATCGGGGAAAATTGCCGGATCGGCCAGAACGTTGTCATCGGCCCCAATGTCAACGTCGGCAATGGCGTCAAAATCCAAAACAATGTGTCGGTCTATGAAGGGGTGACTCTGGAGGATAATGTGTTCTGCGGTCCCTCCATGGTCTTTACCAACGTCTTTAATCCACGCAGCGAAATCAAGCGCATGGATGAACTCCGTCCAACTCTCGTTCGGCGCGGCGCGTCCCTCGGAGCGAACTGCACCATTGTATGCGGCGTAACCATCGGCGAATACGCTTTTGTTGGTGCTGGATCCGTTGTGACCAAGGATGTTCCAGACTTCGCCTTGGTAGTTGGAAATCCCGGCAGAATTACTGGTTGGATGTGCGTGTGTGGAAACCGCATCGAGCTGGACGGCGGGGATAGACCGGGCGCATGCCGGGCATGTCAAAGAATTTACAAAAAATTCGACCAAAGAGTTTTTGTCGAGAAGGAAAATGACACGAATGATGATCAAAGTGCCATTGCTTGATCTAAAGGCCCAATATGCGGCCATACGATCAGAAATCCGGGACGCGATCGATTGCGTGTGCGAGTCACAACATTTCATCTTGGGGCCGGAAGTAACAGCTCTGGAAGAAGCCGTGGCTTCTTTTTGCGGCGCCCGGTTTGCCATTGGCGTTTCCTCCGGAACCGATGCACTCCTCGCGGCGCTCATGGCGGTCGGGGTCGGCCCCGGAGACGAGGTTATTACGAGCACCTATTCCTTTTTTGCGACTGCGGGAGTGATTGCCCGTTTAGGTGCCCGGCCAGTGTTTGTAGATATCGAGCCACGGACCTTCAACTTGGATGCGCGAGCCGTGGCATCGAGGCTTTCACCTCGAACTAAGGCGGTTATTCCGGTTCATCTCTTTGGATTGTGCGCCGACATGGACCCACTGCTGCACCTCGCCGAGAAAAACGGAATTTACGTCATCGAAGATGCCGCCCAAGCCATAGGAGCCAGAGACATTAAGGGAAGACCGGCCGGCACAATCGGCCACATGGGGTGTTTCTCGTTTTTCCCAAGCAAAAACCTTGGCGCCTTTGGTGATGGAGGGATGGTTGTCTGCAATGACGCAAAGCTTTCGGACACCCTGCGAGTCCTGCGGGTTCACGGGGGCAAACCTAAGTACTACCATCTAATCGTAGGTGGAAATTTCCGGCTGGATGCCCTACAGGCGGCGGTGCTAAGAGTGAAACTCCCATACTTGCCGCTTTGGACAGAAGCTCGTCGCAGAAACGCTGAACACTATCGGAGCTTATTTGAAGAACAGGGGCTACGGAAATGGGTCTCCCTTCCCGAGGACACGCCGGGCCACATCTACAACCAGTTCTCAGTCCGGTTTCCGGATCGTGACAGACTACAGACCTTCCTTCGGGAAAGAGGAGTAGAAACCGAGGTTTATTATCCGCTTCCGCTTCACCTTCAAGCTTGCTTCTCAAGCTTTGGCTATCGACATGGGGATTTTCCCGAGGCGGAGCTGGCCTGTCATGAGGCTCTGGCATTGCCTGTCTATCCCGAATTAACCGAGGAGCAACAGCGGTATACGGTCAGACAGATCGGGGAGTTCTACGCATAATCAGACGAATGATTTTTAGCGAGTGATCCACTGTCCGTGCCGTTACCAGACTCATAGGCCGTCTAAACGCCCTTTTTCCCCTAGTTTCCCAAAGGGTCATGTTCTTCCCTTGGAGGGGAGCATTCTGGAAATCTTCGCTCGCTCCACGCTTATCAATCTTGAGATCGATAATTTGGACAACAGTGGACTGTTTAGTGTCCTTTGAGCGCCCAAGGTGGTGTCTATGACCGAGGCCGTGGCAACAAGGCCTGTTCAGAGTAGATTTCCGGGCAACAAGAGATTTGCCTTCACTGTATTTGACGACACCGACTATAGCACGGTCGAAAACGTCGAGCCGGTGTACCGGCTGCTCGTAGATTTAGGCACGCACACGACCAAGTCGGTGTGGCCTCTGGCTCCGGTCCGTGGTGCAAGGATCGGGGGATCTACCCTGCAGGATAAGGGCTATTTGGATTTCGTTCTTTGGCTACAACGTCAAGGGTTTGAAATCGGCCTCCACAATGTTCAAAATCACGACGCTACCCGCGAAGTGATCCAACAGGGATTTAGAGAATTTCGTACGCTTCTCCGTCAGTCTCCACGGATACACTGCAACCACAGTATGAATCGCGATAACATCTACTGGGGCGAAAGACGTCTCGAAGCGTCAACTATCCGGTTCGGGTACAATCTGGCGACACGATTCGCCCGCAGGCGCTATTTCTTGGGTCATGTCGAAAACTCGCCTTACTTCTGGGGCGATATTTGCAAAGAAAACATCAGCTATGTCCGCAACTTTGTGTTTGATGAAATCAATCTCGATCGTATCAACCCCACCATGCCTTATCATGATCCCCGTAAACCGTTTGTCAATTTCTGGTTCAGCAGCAGTGAAGGCAGCACCGTGGAGCCCTTTTGCAAAATGATAAGTGAAGCAAATCAGGATCGTCTGGAAGCCGAAGGGGGGGTGTGCATCATGTATACCCATTTTGCTAAAGGTTTTTGCGAGGCGGGTCAACTTCATTCGGAATTTGCACGACTCATGCGGCGACTAGCTAAAATGAACGGCTGGTTTGTACCTGTATCGACGCTGCTCGATCACTTACAAAAAACTAGGAAGAGTTCCGCTATTCCAAATAGGGAATTGGCGTACATGGAACGCGGCTGGTTTTTTTCCAAAGTGCGCAAAGGAACCACCTAATTTAATGTATGACAGGGCTATATAGCCTCGGGCGCTACAGCAAATTGCCATAGCCTTTCGGAACAGTCGAAGAAAAGCAGGAAGGATCGAGCAGCGGAATTCTTATATGAGGTCGCCCGGTGATGCTTCTGCGATGAGCTCAGGGGGAGTTCGGATTCTACCTATCACAACTCCCCTTCAAAGGCAGGAATGGGATGAACTTGCCTCCGATTCCGCAGTTGCGCACATGCACCAGTGCTTGTGGTGGGCAGAGCCACTGGCTCAGTTCGGTATCGCGACTCAGGTTCTCGGATGCTGGAAGGGTAAGCAGTTAGTTGGCGGAGGGCTGTTTCGCTCTATTCCAGTGCCGTTTCTCAGGATGCACATCACCGAGTGCTTGGATGGACCGATCTTTGTTGAATGGAGTTCGGAGTGGGCCGATGCATTTGTTCGCCAAGTACAAAAGTTTGCCGGCGACATCAACAGCTTAAGAGTCTCGATTCACCGCTGCCGGAGTAAGGAAGTGCATCAAGACCTCGTTCAGGCGTTTGAACGTGCCAACTTAAGGACAAAACTGACTCCCGGCGTTGTGGAGGGAGTTCTCCTGCTGAGAGACCGCACGATGGACAATCTTAGGAAAAACTTCAGGAAAGGGACCAAATGGTCTGTGAAGAAAGGTCTTACCGGTCCGGTGCGTGTCACGCATCTCACAAGCGGGAAAGACCTCAACAGGGCATACGAAGCATGGATGTCTACGGCGAGGCGAAAGGGATTTTCCGATGTCCGACCCTGGCCAGCTCTCGAGCCGGTGGTGCGTCATTGTGTCGACAGCGGTTTGGGATCGGTGCTTGGCACGTTTCTCGGAGACAGACTTCTCGCGTCGGCGTTCGTAACCTACATTGGTGAGACTGGTTCCTGGGTATACGGTGGCTACATGGATGGGGCAGAACCCTATCACCCGACGCACGTATTACAGTACGTGGCCATTCAGGAATGCCTCGAGCGCAGAATGAGCTCATATACGTTTGGTGACCTCACGGTGAACGGCAAATCTTCGACGAGCGGAGTGGACGGGTTTAAATTGGGTTTTGGCGCAGTCCCTGAGCAAAACCTGGATACCATCACTTGGGAGCGAAGGCCTTCGTGGAATCGGTGGATCCAATGGTTCAGGCACCAAAAGTTGGGCAGCAGAGTGGAAGGCCTTTTTAAGAGGCGCCTGACCTCGCGCTGACGGATAAGAGATACAAGTGCACGTCATGATGTCGTTTAACCCAACGGTAGAAAAGGTATTAGATTAAGAGGATTAGCACGGGCTGGAATCCTGCGATAGATCGCAGTGTAAATCATCATGAGTCCAAATCCTTTGGGGTTTGCTTGTGCGTCGGATCGAGCAGGGGCCCAAAGCCACCAACAGCGCATAGAGAACGATGCTAAAATTTGAACGTGTTGATATGGGTCCCGGTACTTGGAACGCGGAGATCGCGAAGTGTCCGGAGCATACGGTTTTTCAAACTCCCCAGTGGCTCTCCTTTGTGGCCAAGACGCAGCATGCCGAGCCGGTCATAGCAGCGCTAAAAGAGCGTCAACAGACTGTAGGATACTTCGCCGGTCTAATCGTGCGCAATTTTGGCCTTCGAATTCTAGGAAGCCCCCTTGCCGGCTGGACCACGTCCTATATGGGCCTGTGCCTCACCGCACCCACTCCCAGGCGCATGGCGATCGAGGCTCTTATCCGCTTCGCGTTTGAAGACCTGCGCTGCGTTCATTTTGAGTTCATGGACCGCTTTTTGACCTTGGAGGACATCAATAGTTTGGGTTTTGGACATCGGATTTTTGCAGGGTTTGAAGTTGACCTCACCCAGACCGAAAAACAATTATTAGCGAAGATGTCCGACAGCTGTCGCTGGAGCATTCGCAAAGCAGAAAAGCAGAGTATCTTCATCGAGGAAGCCCACGATTCAAAGTTCGCCGACGACTATTACGCCCAACTGGAAGACGTGTTTGCCAAACAGTCGCTCGTTCCCACCTATGGCGTAGAGAGGGTGCGGGAATTGATCCGAGAGGTTCATTCCACCGGGATGTTGCTGTTGCTGCGAGCGCGCAATCGTGAAGGCCGTTGCATCGCAACTGGCATCTTCGCAGGTACAAATCGAATCGCATACTTCTGGGGTGGGGCCAGTTGGCGCAACTATCAAAGTCTGCGCCCAAACGAGCTCATCCAATGGTATGCGATGAAATACTGGAAGGGCCGCGGTATGCGCGCCTACGACATGGGCGGAGGCGGAGAGTATAAGCGAAAATACGGAGGCGTCGAGATTTACGTCCCTTGGGTAAGAAAGTCGAAATATCGCTCCCTTTCCCACATGCGAGACATCGCGCAACAATTGGTAAGATCACGCCAACGGCTTTCAGGGAAATGGAAAATCTGCGTAAGTTTGCCGCTAACACGGCGGGCAAAGTACAACCCTCCGGCTGAAGTTTGCGGCTAGTTTTGATTCTATTCTTTCGTTTCTGTGCCGACCCAATTAGTTTCCACCCGACTGCTTATAAATATCAAGAGAGATGGGAGGCTGTAGCATGGCGAGCATTCCGGGCGATGTTCCATTTTTGCCGTTTCATTTGCCGGATATCGGCGATGAGGAAATCCTGTCTGTCAATGAGACGCTTCGTTCCGGTTGGTTAACGACCGGGCCAAAAGTCAAACAGTTCGAAAAGGATTTCGCTCGTTATACGGGCAGTCGGAATGCTGTTGCCGTAAACTCCGGAACAGCCGCTTTGCACCTTGCCATGGACGCCATCGGAATCAAAGAGGGTGATCAGGTCATAGTTCCTACGATGACGTTTACCGCGACGGCCGAAGTCGTTCTCTACTTCAAAGCGCGTCCGGTCCTGGTTGATTGCGAACCGGACACATTGAACATTGACCCGGATCAAATTGAGAGAAAAATAACATCTAAGACTCGGGCTATTATTCCGGTTCATTTCGCCGGCCACCCTTGTGAGATGGATCGCATCATGGAAATAGCTCGTCGCAACAATCTAAAGGTTGTAGAAGACGCCGCTCACGCCTTGCCTGCTCGTTACCGTAACATGATGGTAGGAACAATTGGTGACATAACCTGTTTTTCGTTTTATGCAACCAAAACCATTGCAACTGGCGAAGGGGGTATGGCGACGACCGATAACCCTGATTGGTCAAAGCGCATGCGCGTCATGAGTCTCCACGGAATCAGCAGCGATGCCTGGAAGCGCTACAGCGCCGAAGGTTCTTGGTACTATGAGGTCATATCTCCCGGCTACAAGTACAACTTGACGGACGTTGCCGCGGCGATCGGGATAGAACAATTAAAAAAATGCGACCGTTTTTGGGACGCCAGGCGACGCATCGCCGAATCGTATGACAAGGCTTTTTCGGACCTCCCTGAAATCCGGACACCTGTGTCCCGCTGCTACATCGAACACCCTCGGCACCTTTACGTCATCCAGCTAGAGCTGGAACGTTTAACGATTACGCGGAGCCAGTTCATTGAACTTCTAAAGGAACAGGGTATCGGAACGTCGGTTCACTTTATTCCCCTGCATATTCATCCCTATTATCGAGACGCGCTGGGGCACAAACCGGCAGATTTTCCCATGGCAAGCGCTGCCTACGAGCGGATCGTTTCTCTGCCGATCTATCCGAAGATGACTGAGACGGACGTCTCTCAGGTCATCGAGACAGTCAAGAACACGGTCAGTAAATATCGCCGCTGATGAAACGAGTTTTCGACATCGCTGCTGCATTGTTCGGGCTATTACTGCTCAGCCCAATGTTTCTATTAGTCGCAGTCTTCGTGAAGATGGGATCGCGAGGGCCGATGTTTTTTAAACAGGAACGGATGGGCAAAGGATTTAAACCGTTTTACATCTATAAATTTCGCACCATGAAACACGATACTTCAGTGTCCGGGAAGCAAATCACCGTCGGCAATGATCCTCGCATTACTCGCGTGGGCTGGTATCTTCGGAAAGCCAAGATTGACGAACTGCCTCAACTCATTAACGTCCTTAAGGGGGAGATGAGCCTCGTCGGGCCCCGACCAGAAATGAGGCAGTACGTCGAACTATTTCGAAGTGACTACACGGAAATACTCAAGATCCGGCCTGGAATCACGGATCTCGCCTCTGTCAAATATCGAGACGAAGCGGCCATACTCGGCCGAGCCGTTGACCCAGACGGGGAATATCTCCACCGAATTCTGCCGGATAAGATTGAACTATCCAAGGAGTACCTTAGGCGATCCTCCGTCGTTTTTGATATCACTCTAATTCTAAAAACTCTCCCTAGATTGTTTGCCTCCAAAGCTCCTAGTGACGAGTTGGGACTGCGTAACTCGTCTCGCCACTCTTAGAATGTTGGGATCAAACAAGCTTGCGTCAAATCTAAGTCTTGGGGCTACTATGAAAGCGATCTTCTAGGCTGGTGGCTTTGGATCCCGTCTATCCGAGGAAACGGTGCTGCGGCCCAAACCCATGGTCGAGATCGGGAGTAAGCCGATACTATGGCACATCATGAATATTTACGGCGCCTTTGGAATCAAAGTTCTATCTGGCTCATATTTCCGATCCACGAATCATATAGCCGAAACGACGGCCTGGTTAAACATGAGTTTTACGGTAGTACAGATCTCAAAGCTAAGTGATCAGAATCCGAGATACGAGCTGCCACCTACGTAGAATCCGCGGGTGTCTTTTCCCAAAAAATGCATGGTTGTGAAAAATGATGGCCTCAGAGCGAATCCACGCCAAAAACCTAGCTAAACCCACGGTTATGATTGGGCCCAGCAAGGGTCTTTTTAACCTGGACCTGAAGGCGGTCTGGGAATACCGCGGATTGCTTTACTTTATTGTCTGGCGGGACGTAAAAGTACGTTATAAGCAAACCGCCCTCGGGGCGAGCTGGTCGATCATTCAGCCCTTGATGAACATGTTGATCTTCACAATTGTCTTCGGACATTTCGCTAAGGTACCTTCCGATGGCCTACCGTATCCTATCTTTGCTTACACGGCCTTGTTGCCGTGGAACTACTTCTCTCAAGCGATGAGTCGTAGCGGCGGTAGCCTCGTGGGCAATGCAAACCTGATCAGCAAGGTCTATTTCCCGCGGCTGATTATACCGATTGCAGGGGCGCTGACACCGCTTGTGGACTTCGCCCTCGCCTTTGTCGTTTTGTTGGGCATGATGGTATGGTTTGACATCAGCCCCACTTGGGGCTTCTTAGCCCTCCCCGCTTTTCTGCTAGTAGCCTTGATGACGGCTTTAGCCGTGAGTTTTTTTCTCTCGGCCATCAATGTAAAATATCGCGATGTGCTTTATGCCGTTCCTTTCTTTATCCAATTCTGGATGTATGCTTCACCGGTGGCCTATCCCGTCAGCTTGGTACCTGAGAAGTGGAGATTGCTTTACAGTCTCAACCCGATGGTCGGAGTGATCGAAGGATTCCGCTGGGCCCTTCTGGGCAAGGCAATCCCGGACTTTTTAACGATGGCGATAAGTGCATTCGTTTTATTGGGTATCCTGCTCGCCGGCATTGTCTGCTTCAAGCGCATGGAGCGCACTTTTGTGGACGTGATGTGAGGTTCGAATTTCGAATTGCGAAATTCGAATTGCGAATTTTCGACGGCCAAATTCCAAAAACAAAATTTGGGCGCTATGGATAAGGGTGAATTGGAACAGAGGACGAAGCGGTTTGCACTACGAGTCATTGGTTTTGTCGCAGAGTTGCCTAAGAGTAGGGTGAACGACGTGTTGGGCTACCAATTGTTAAAATCGGGCACGTCCATTGGTGCCAATTACCGAGAAGCCAATCGGGCAGAATCCCGCAACGACTTTATCCACAAGATTGGCATCGTAGAGAAAGAAGCAGCTGAGACTCAATACTGGCTAGAGCTTAGCAAGGAAGCTCACCTGGGAAGCGCCCAAGAGTGCCAATGGCTGCTTCAAGAATCGGGCGAGCTTCTGGCCATTTTCACCAGCATCGGCAAAACCACAAAAGACAGATAAGCAATTTCGGATTTCGAATTTCGGATTTCGAATTCTAAATTCTGCCGATCCTGAAGGGAAATTTCAAAATCCGTAAATTATTCGCAAATTCCGAAATTCGAGTCCGATAATTCACAAATTCGCAATCCGAAATTCGAATTTCCAAATTTATGAATGACATCGCGATTCGCGTGGACAATCTTTCGAAGCAATACAAAATTGGCGCACTGAAACGGCGTCACGACACGTTACGCGACCACCTGACCCATGTAGTGACGGGTGGGGTTCGCCGTGTGCTTAGCGCTTTGCCCTTTGCCGGTTCGCGCAACGGCCACTCTTCTGCTCTCGATCCTCAACCCTCGACCCTCGACTCTCAACCCGCCAACCACATCTGGGCCCTCAAGGATGTTTCTTTTGATGTCAAGGTGGGGGAAGTGCTGGGCATTATCGGTCGTAATGGTTCAGGGAAGAGTACGCTGCTCAAAATTTTATCCCGAATCACTGAGCCAACTATGGGCAACGCAGCGATCTACGGGAGAGTGTCCAGTTTGTTGGAAGTGGGCACGGGTTTTCATCCCGAATTGACAGGTCGGGAGAACGTTTATTTTAACGGCGTGATGCTCGGCATGGACCGCTTGGAGATCGCGCGCAAATTTGACGAAATAGTGGAGTTTTCAAGCGTAGAAAAGTTTATTGACACGCCAATCAAGCATTATTCGAGCGGCATGAAGGTCCGCTTGGCCTTTTCAGTGGCCGCACACCTGGAGCCTGAGATTCTAGTTGTCGATGAGGTGCTGGCGGTGGGAGACATCCAATTCCAGAAAAAGTGTATCGGAAAGATGAAGGAAGTCGGCAAGCTTGGGCGCACCGTGTTATTTGTCAGCCATCAGATGAATCAAATTCGTCGACTTACCGAAAGAATAATCTGGCTCGATGACGGCCACGTTCGCAAGATCGGACCCACGGGGGAAGTCGTAGGTGATTACGAAATAGCAATGACGTCTGGAGCGTGGGACACTTCGGAACGTTCGGCTAGTTCCAAGAGCAAAGCCCGATTCCAGCGTTGGGAAATAGTCGAACCTCGGTCAGATCAATCCAATCTTCTCACCAGCCTGGGTCCTGTAACGATTAAATTCGAATTCCGGTTAAAGGAACCTGTGCGCATGGGACACCACGGGATTTCACTGTTTAATAGCGAAGGACAATTGATGTGGGCGTGGGCAACCGACAGTCTCAAGTTAGATGGGGGGTCGCACGCGTTTTACTACACTTTCCCGATGCTCCCCTTACGTCCGGGCATTTATCGTTGGCACCTTAGCCTTTACGATGAACATGGCCTCTTGGATGACTGCTATTTTGTACCCGAAATGAACATTGTGACGGAGATACACCAGCACGCGATGGATCAGTGGCAAGGTATACTGAACGTGCCGTGTGATTTTACGATCGATAGGAGCGTCTAACTATGTCTCAGCGGTGGGTCTTTGATCAGTCTCATGCGATGCGTTTCGTGGAAGCTCGCAGAGTGTTGCTGCGGTCATTCTTGCCGGATTTGCAAAGGCAGATTAAGCTGCAAACCGCCTTGGATGTCGGTTGTGGTGTTGGGTATTTTTCGGAACTTCTCCACGACACGGGATTTCGTGTGGTTGCATTTGATGGGCGTCGTGAAAATGTGGTGGAGGCTAGAAGTCGCTTTCCGGAGATCCAATTTCTTCATGCGGATGCAGAAGACGTAGCTACACAGAATTTGGGCTCTTTTGACCTGGTGTTATGTTTCGGCTTTCTTTACCATCTTGAGAATCCTTTTCGAGCTATTCGGAATTTGCACGCTTTAACGGCAAAGATATTGCTTGTTGAAAGCATGTGTACTCCTCAACAGCAACCCGTTCTGTCCTTGCTTGACGAAAGTCATGATAAAGACCAGGGATTACACTACGTAGCATTTTATCCTTCAGAGGCGTGTCTCGTTAAAATGCTATATCGATCCGGCTTCCGTTTTGTCTACCGGCTGGGACATTTGCCTGTCCACGAAGACTTTCACAGCACACTGTTCAGAAAGAAGATGCGGACCATGTTGGCCGCGTCAAAAGAACCTTTGAATCATACTTTTCTGACGTTCGTAAGTGAACCTCAAACCGGACTGGACGGCTGGACAACCGTTTGGGGCAAACTGCGACGGTCAGTTGAACGGCGATGTAAGTCCATGCGGCGGACAGTTCCGCGGCTTATTTTCCGAGTAAATCGTTTCAATCGGAAATCCTGGGCCGACAAGTGGGCAACACTCAGCAGACATCTCCGGTTGAGTTGACGGGTATCCGTTTACCTCTTTGTAGGGCTTTCCCTCTCACCACTTGAGTCGGCCCGGTAGCCCGGAACACACCTTTGTAAGGTAATAATCAAAACATTGCGAACCTAATTTTATGTACGGTCACGTGCGTATTGAACGCGTTAAAGAATATTGGGATCGACGTCCCTGTAATATTCGCCATTCACCAAAAGCCATGGGGACCGTGGAATACTTTGATGAGGTGGAGTCCCGTAAGTATTTCGTAGAACCCCACATTCCAGCGTTTGCCGACTTCGATCGCTGGAAAGACAAAAAAGTACTCGAGATCGGATGCGGACTAGGTACAGATACGATCAACTTTGCTCGATCTGGCGCATGGGTTACGGCGGTGGATCTCTCGGAAAAATCACTAGAAATCGCTCGCCAACGCGCTGCAGTTTATGGATTGAACGACCGCATCCGCTTTTATCACTGTAACGCGGAGGAACTCAACAAAATCGTCCCACCTGCAGGGGCACAGTCCAAACCTTACGACCTAATCTATTCCTTCGGCGTTATCCATCATACTCCGAACCCGGAACGTGTAATTGAACAGATCGCTCTCTATACCCATCCAGGCAGTATAGTAAAAATCATGGTTTATCATCTTTACTCGTGGAAAGTACTTTGGATCCTGCTAACCTATGGTAAGGCGCGTTTCTGGCGAATTGCAGATCTCGTGGCTCAGCACTCTGAAGCTGAAACAGGCTGCCCGGTCACTATAACCTACTCAAAGTGTGAAGCTCGGAAACTTCTGGAGCGCCACGGTTTTCAGGTAACGGAAATAAGGGCCGATCACATCTTTCCTTACCATATCCCTGACTACGTACAATACCGTTACATCAAGTCCTGGTATTTTAGATGGATGCCGGCCCGGCTCTTTCGTTGGCTAGAACGGCATTTCGGATGGCACCTCTGCATGACGGCGAAAGTAAACTGAGGTGTTTATCCGGAACCGGCACTGAGACTTCTTAGAAGGTCCATTTCAACCAAAGATCTGACCTTGAACCGCCAACAATTCTTGAAAGACCCAAACGTGTTGGACAAGTATCCCCAACGGTTGTCAATCCAAAACTACCTGAAAGAAGCGGACAGCATTCCCGGCTGGTTCGCACCTATCGACGTTCTTCTTTTTCAGAAGTTCGATCAATTTCAATACGAGGAAGACCTCAAGGGGGATCTGTTGGAGATCGGGGTTTACCAAGGCCGAAGTGCAATACTCTTAGGATATTTTCGCCGCGAGCAAGAACAACTCGTAGTTTGTGACGTTTTCGAGACGCCGGCAGCTACTGATGCTAACCGCGTCGAGAACCAAACCTCATATCAGGGATTGTCGCGCCGAATCTTTGAGGAGAACTATCATCGCTTCCACGATCATCTACCGTTGATTCTAACTTGCGATTCCACTAATCTCAGCAGTCACAAACTTTCACGCCGCTTTCGATTCATCCATATCGACGGAAGCCATCTCTATGAAGCCGTACGAGCTGATATTGAGAATGCAAAAAGAATTTTAATTGATGGCGGCATCGTTGTGTTTGATGATTTCCGGCGTGCCCCTGGTATAGCAGCCGCGGTCTGGCAGGAGGTCGTCACAGGAGGGCTCATTCCGTTTTGTTTCACCGAGGCAAAGATGTACGGAGCTTGGAACACGAGCCCGAGTGATAGGCTGGCCGCACTTCGGGCCTGGGCAGGCGACCATGCCTCCCTTGAAACTCACACCGAGGTGATTTTTGGCCACCCAGTTCTCGGGATCAAAATGAAGCGGGCAAAGGCAAACACGGTGGCACCAAACGGGTTTCGAAATCTTGCCAAACTCCTTGTTCCGCCGGGAGTCGTAATACTCGGCCGTTGGCTTCGCGATCGGATCTGTATTCGATGACAAGATCATCGACGTATCCCGCTTCGGCGCCGAACAAACGCTTTAAGTGGCACTTTTGCTGCATGTTGGGAAAGAGCAGCGACTGCTAAGAGGAGAGTGGAATGGATCCCTGGGAACTACTCGATGCTTCTTTACTGATGTCTAAATCGCCGTGGCTGCGCGTTTACCAGGAAACAGTTCGCCTACCTAGTGGGCGTATCTTAGACGATTTTTATCGAGTTGTGCTGCCTGACTTCGCCGTTGCTGTGACGTTGACCGTTGACAAACAATTGGTGATGGTACGCGGCTACAAGCACGGATTGAAACGAGTCTGCCTCAGTGCTCCGGCAGGATTAGTCGAAGTGGGAGAGTCGCCACTCGAAACTGCTCAGCGCGAGTTAATGGAAGAAACCGGTTACCAAACCTCCAACTGGCAATACCTCGGGCGGTTCGTGGTGGATGGTAACCGTCAGTGTGGTACGGCTCATCTCTTTTTGGCTCGAGACGCCATTCAAGTGACCGACGGTAACACCGGAGATGAAACCGAGAACGTACAAGTAGAATTAATCAAGCCCAATGAATTCTTGCGCCATATAAAGAGCAATGAGATTGCCTTGCTCGCAACCGTTGGAGCCGTGGGTTTGGCGATGATGTCTGCGATGGCCGAGGAACGTTCCTGATGCGAATTGCTCTGCTACAATTTAATCCGATAATTGGAGATTTGAATGGCAATGCCAGGCGCATCGCCAGCGGTGTCGGCCAAGCTCGATTAGAGAGCGTCGATCTGGTCGTTACCCCGGAATTGGCCCTCTTAGGGTACCCTCCACGAGATTTTTTGCTCAATCAAGGATTCATCCAAAGAAGCTGGGAAGTAATGCGACAACTTGCCGGAGAGTTGACAGCAGGACCACCGGTTCTGGTGGGTGTAGCCGAACCAAATCTAGGGAATGTAGGAAGGCCCCTGTATAATAGCGCCGCGTTACTGCGGAGGGGTAGAATTGAGCAACGTTTCCGAAAGGCTCTGCTGCCGACGTACGATGTCTTCGACGAGGATCGCTATTTCGAACCCGGGACAGGTACCCAAATACTCAAGTTGGATGGTCGGCAGTTCGGGATCAGCATCTGTGAGGATGTCTGGAACGATCGTGATTTCTGGCAACGCCGCCGTTATCACACAGACCCTGTCGAAGAGCTGGCCCGACAGGGAGTTGAATGCCTCCTTAACTTATCCGCTTCTCCATTCACGGTGGGCAAGCAACAGATTCGTGAGCGAATGCTTGGCTGCCTTGGGCGCCGCCACCACTTTCCTATCCTTTACGTCAATCAAGCCGGGGGTAATGACGATTTGGTGTTTGACGGACGCAGTTGTGCCTTCGATGCGTCTGGAAATTTGATTGCCCGGGGGCTGGCGTTCGCTGAAGATCTAGTATTGGTGGATCTGGATACCCGGCGTGGCCGGATTTCAGATGACGACTTTAGACCTGAAGTAGAAATCTGGCAGGCGCTGGTCGTGGGGACCCGCGATTATGTAAAAAAATGCGGTTTTGGCAGCGTAGTTCTTGGACTTTCTGGCGGCATTGATTCAGCCGTGACGGCGGTTGTAGCAGCCGACGCCGTTGGAGCTGAGAATGTTCTAGGTGTGCTCATGCCTTCACCCTATTCGAGCACCGGGAGCGTGGAAGATAGCGTGGAGTTATCTCAACGACTCGGCATTCGAACGCTGACACTGCCGATCTACGACATCATGCAAGCTTTTGACCAGGTACTCAAGCCTGCCTTTGAGAATCATACTCGCGATGTCACTGAGGAAAATCTGCAGGCTCGCATTCGCGGCAATTTGCTTATGGCAATCTCTAACAAGTACCGTTCGTTGCTGCTGACGACGGGTAACAAGTCCGAACTTGCTGTCGGTTACTGCACCATATACGGGGATATGTCCGGAGGCCTCGCGGTGATCGCCGATGTGCCCAAGACCATGGTCTACCGCTTAGCGGAGTGGTTAAACCGCCAAAGAAACGTGATTCCGGAAAACATACTCACGAAGGCTCCCTCGGCGGAACTTCGGCCCAATCAGACCGATCAAGATAGCCTCCCTCCATACGAGTTACTCGATGATATTCTGCTGCGCCATATCGAGCAGCACCAATCTTTAGAGAACATCATTTCCACAGGAATCAATGAAGCGACAGTGCGCCGAGTGGCGCAGATGATCAAGTCTGCTGAGTTCAAGCGCAAGCAAGCCGCTCCAGGAATCAAAGTTACCGATCGCGCCTTCGGCACGGGCTGGCGTATGCCCATCGCCTGCCGGCCGTGGGACGCGGGTGAAGTACCTTGCCGCCACTAAGTCAACGTAAATGCTGACTCTCTTCGCGATACCAAAGCCCTTCCGAGGACATATTGGCATGATCCAGCGCAATGCCATTCGCAGCTGGATACGGTTGCGGCCAACGTGCGATATCGTCCTGCTCGGAGACGAAGAAGGCACGGCGGAAATAGCGAGAGAGTTTGGTTTGCATCACATTTCTTTCGTTGCTCGCAATCAGTACGGGACCCCCTTACTAAATTCGATCTTCGAACAAGCTCAGGCAGTTTCCAAGCATCGACTGCTCGCGTATGTCAACGCGGACATCATTCTATTTAATGACTTTTTATCTTCCGCACGTCGCATTCCCTTTCGCCGCTTTCTGATGGTTGGGCAGCGATGGGACTTGCGATTGGAAGAGCCTTTGAACTTCAGCGATCCCGCCTGGGAGCGGAAATTGCGTGATCGCGTCCGCAGTGAGGGGAATCTTTTGAATAGATCGGGCATTGACTACTTTGTTTTCAAAGCGGGTTTATGGAATGAAATCCCTCCATTTGCCGTCGGGCGCACCGCCTGGGACACCTGGCTGATCCACGGCGCTCGCGCACGAGGGGCCGCGGTAGTCGATGCAACTGCCGCCGTCACGATTGTGCATCAGAACCACGATTACTCCCACATCGCGGACAATGTTACCGGCACCGCGGCAATGGCGTGGCATGGACCGGAAGCCGTAAGGAACGTGAATCTGGCTGGGGGAGACACGAGCCGTTTTTTCAATATGGATGACGCCATCTGGGAGCTGCCTGAGAGGGGATTCTTGAGACCTGTACTATCGGTTGAGCGGCTAAAGCGACATTCGAGGCGTTTGTCCACCCTCCCTCTACCGACTTGGCGCTTCCTACTGATGCGCGAGGTTTTCTCACTCCTATTGGCGTGCTACGGAAAGAGGCTGACAAAGCATCTTCTGCAGCGTGCGCAGAAGGTCTTTTCCCTTTGTCTTAAGCAATAGGAAAACTTGATTACACGTTAATCCCACCGCTTGAGGCGGGGACTTTGTTGGGGGATTTCCAAAAGGGGCATGACTCACCCCCTTTGATCACCGAGGCAAGCCCCCGCAAAGTGGCTTCGGTCAATTTGTCGCTTTTAGGGTAATTCCACTTTTGCGAATCCAATAAGCACCGCGAGGTAAAACATAATGACAACAAACGGATTTAAAGTAGGATCCATTTCGGTGATCGGACTGGGCAAACTGGGTACTCCGCTTGTCGCCTGCTGCGCTTCCAAGGGTTTTTCGGTGATCGGCGTCGACTCCAATCCAGATGCCGTTCGCTTGGTTGACGCTGCGCTGCCGCCTGTGGCAGAGCCAGGCTTAAAGGATCTCTTGAGTACCGGCCGCGACCGGATCTCGGCGACCCACGACTATCGTCGAGCCATTTTGAATTCGGATATTACCTTTCTTGTCGTGCCGACACCTAGCGAACCGAGTGGTCGTTTTTCCGCACGCTACATCGTGGAGGCAGCGCCACATATCGGCGCTGCGCTATCGGCAAAGGAAAATTATCACTTGATTGTCGTGGTCAGCACGGTGCTGCCAGGTACAACCGACAATGAAATCAGACCGCTTTTAGAGTCGGCGTCAGGCAAGCGGTGCGGAGTGGATTTTGGGTTGTGCTACGGTCCTGAGTTTATTGCTCTCGGAAGCGTAATCCGCGACATGCTCAATCCGGACTTTGTCTTGATCGGCGAATCCGATCCGTTTGCCGGCAATGTACTAGAGTCATTCTATAGGGCCTTTTGTGACAATCAACCCCCGATTAGTCGCATGACTATCGTCAATGCAGAATTGGCAAAAATTTCCGTTAACTCCTTCGTCACGATGAAAATCTCGTTCGCCAACAACCTGAGCGAGATTTGTGAAAAAGTTCCTGGGGCAGACGTGGATGTCGTTACCTCGGCGCTAGGACTAGATAGCCGCATCGGACGCAAGTACATGAAAGGTGCATTAGGTTACGGTGGGCCCTGTTTTCCGCGAGACAACGCTGCCTTTTCCTACATGGCTCAAGAAGTCGGCGCCGATCCCACGATTGCGGAAGCGACGGACACCGTCAATCGACGGCAAAGTCACAGGCTTCTGCAGCTGGTGACGTCCTATCTACCGCCTGGAGGAAGAGCCGGTGTTCTGGGCCTGTCTTACAAGCCGGACACCGAGGTAATTGAGGCCTCCCAGGCTTTCGAATTGGCTTGGATGCTGGTTGAGCGAGGGGTACCAACGATTGTTTATGATCCGTCAGCTATGCAACGTGCTAAAGGCCTCCTGGGCAAACGCGCAGTTTATGCATGCTCCATGGATGATTGTGTTCGTGATGCCGACGTCGTTGTGGTCGCTACTCCCTGGCCACAGTTCCGCGAGATTTCACCGGAATTACTGGCGCGCAAACCCTACCGTCGTGTGCTGATCGACTGTTGGCGCCTGTTGCAACCGGCGCGGCTCGGTGATTCGGTCCAATATATTACGATTGGAAATGCCAGCGGCGTACCCTATCGTGGGGTGTCTTCCCGTCCTATGGGCCAGCACCTGGGCGATAATATCCAACCATTGCAGATTCGCCTGAACAACCGTTAAACAATGCAAAAATCAAGGACGTTGATGGAAACGCCTCGTTCAAAAATCAGCCGCCTCTTAGCGCGAGTCGACACTGATCTGGTAGCTCTGCTAAGCCGCGCCCGGATGCCACTCAACAGGCACGACGGAGACAATGGCGCAGTCACCTGGGTCCACAGCTTATTGACGATGGGGGATCGGTTAAAGCCGCGGGCGACGGAAGAAGTGAGTACATCGCCGAAATACGTAACCTATTATAACGAGGCCGGACTGGGAAATAGGATGTATATGTACGCCATTGCCTGGTCGTACGCAAAGCTAACCGGAAGAACGTTACTACATTGTTGGCCAAAGAATCCTCACTGTTTTGCCACATTCGAAGAACTATTCGCGAATCCCACTCCCACTTCAGATGTAAAGCAAAACATACGAACCATTCGTATTCTGGATGGTACCGAGCATGACAACATCGCAGAGATTCCAAAAGACTATCTCGAGGACCTCATTATCTTCAGCGGCTGGTATGGTTACAGTAAAAACTGCGCGCACGATGCTCCTTTTTTTGATTATTGTGGAGATCTAGCCGTCCCTTCTCTCCAGGACTTGCGCCCTAATGAAGAAATAATGAATCTTATCGCTCACTATGAGAATCGGTTCCAAATCGACAAGAACACGATTGCCATTCATGTCAGAAGAGGCGACTTTCGGGCCAGCAATTTGTGGCGGGTCAAATACTGTGAAAGAACTCCCATAACATTTTTCGCGCAATCTTTAAATCAATACCGCGGATATAAGTATTTCTTAGCTTCTGATTCGAATTCTTCAGAGATCGTCGACTTTTGCAAAAAGTACAAAATTAATAAAATTTGGAATGACCGTGGGAGGCAGAGTACCGAGGGCATGAAGTATGCGATCGTCGATGCATACCTTATGTCTAAATGTCGCCTATTGATTGCCAGCGTCTCGGCCTTTAGCAGCTTCGCGGGATATCTAGGTAACATTAAGATCATCAATGGTACCGATCGCAAGGGCGGCAATTTCGCTTGAATAGGACCACGCTGATCATCACCCCAGTTTCGAAACTGTCGCTTTCTGATTAATCTGCCGCATCTCCGTAATAGAGAGACTGGACGAAATTGCTACAACCAAGGTGATCTAGGTAGCTTCGGCAGCCTGGCCGCAAGCAAAGTATTGATTCATGGAGGTGCAAAGAGAATGAACTGGACAAACCGCCGTACACTGGTAACGGGTGGAACATCGTTTATCGGTTCACACTTAGTTGACGCGCTTATGGAGAGAGGCGCGCAAATCCACGTCGTGGATGACCTGAGCAGTGGCAAATTAGAAAATATCCAGCACCACATTGACACCGAAAGAGTTAAGTTTCACCGGGCTGACTTGTTAATTCCTGGCGTGGCTGAGGCAGTCGTGCGTGAGATCGATACCGTTTTTCACTTGGCAGCGATTCATGGTGGACGAGGTTATGTTGACCTGCATCAGGCCGGCTGTGCGCAAAACCTGGCTTTGGATGGCATGTTGATCAAGGCGGCCTATGAGGCTGGCGTACAGAAATTTGTCTTCGCATCGTCGGGCTGTGTTTATCCCAATTGTTTGCAAACGGACGTGAAGCAAGAGCTGTACTTAAATGAGGGGATGGTTGGGCCGCCCTACGATGCTGACAACACCTACGGTTGGGCCAAATTGATGGCTGAGTTGACGCTGCGAGCTTACTACAAAGATTTCGGCTTCAAATCTGCCTCGTGCCGCTTCTTCACTGTATACGGGGAGCGCGGGGTTGAAAATCATGCTGTTATCGCAATGATCGCACGGGCATTCACCGAGCAGAACCCATTTGAGGTCTGGGGTACGGGGGAACAGATACGAAACTGGACATATGTAGGTGACATTGTCACGGGCATGATCCTGGCGGCGGAAAAGATCGACGACGGAAGGGCTGTTAATCTCGGCACCATGGAGCGCACACGGGTGATCGACGCTGTCAGAGAAGTATTGCGTTATACGGGTCGAAAAGCGCAACTAAAATTTTTGCCTGACATGCCGACCGGTCCCCTAAACCGTGTGGCAGACAATGCCCTCGCAAAGCAACTATTCGGCTGGGAACCAGAGGTCAAGTTCATTGACGGGCTGCATCGAACAATCGATTGGTATTTTACCACTAAGAACCGAGATGAGGTGCGGCTCCAATTGGGGCGAAAACTGACCGAGCGATAACAAATTCAAGGTTAACAAAGACACTTTACGTTTTAGGGGCAGCTGCAAGTTACTGCCTGAGATGCTCACCACAATATGAATACTCTCTTAGCCTCGAGCGAGCCTAGATAATACAAGGAACTTTGCATATGCCCACGTTGACGGACCGTCGGCTATCTCAAACCTTCGTGATTTTCTGTAAGTAATATATCTAACGGTTGGTTTCGGTTTCGCGTCGTATCATAACCATCGTCAAGCGAATCCAGCGATCGTTTTCTGCGAAAGCAAGGAAAAGAGCCCGTGGTTGAAGTCGAAAAGATAGGGAACCAGATGCGAAGCTCCGCTCCGCATCTGAGGAAGGGAGCTGTTCCGACTTTCGCCACGGGCTGCTAGCTAGGTAGGTTAAGGACGGCGAATGTCGTGGCGTCGCCCTTCAGTGCAATCCGATTGCGGACCGATGCCGCTAGGCGGCATCAACGCATAGAGAACGCAACGGCGCTGATTTGGGAGCTCCTGACGATCGCCGAGAAAACATAGCGACACTTAATAGGATCTTCTTTGCTGCAGGATGTTTATGCTGGCAATGGGTGCTGTCGTTTCCGATTCCGCTGCGCATTCTGTTCGCCGCTCAGCCGAAACTGCTCGCGCCGGTGACCGAAATAGGGTGTTTAAATTTCCTATTCGTCGGTGACTGTGGGACGTTTTCTTGAACCCCACCACTATCTCCATACTGCAGACTGCTCGACGGGTTGCTCAAAAAGCGCAGCGGGTTCTGGGTCATCGCGATGACGACGCCCGGCGCCGTCATCCGCTGGCGGTCAGATACCAGGGTCAGGCGGCTAGCGAAATGATCCGCGAAAAATTGCTTGCCGCGGAACCTTGCATGATCACACGCATCGGGGCTACGGAGTTGAAAGCGGCGCTGAGATTCTCGAACCGAAAGGGCGTTGTTTTTCGAAACCCCTGGGGGTACGTCCTCGGTAAGCAAGAGGCGTTCTGGTGGGACGATCAGATCCGGTGGGAAATGCAATATTCTTCCGGGTTCTTTCCTTGTACCGACGATTTGCTGGACCGTTTCGCGCGGCGATTTCTCCGCGACATCCGCCAGACGGATGTTCTGGGATCCTGGCTGAAAGCGGAATCGGAGTTGGCCGAGCACTTATCTGGAGCGCAGATCGTGGGCCTTACGGACCTTGAGCCCTACTACCGTCGAGATCCCTGGACAACAGCATTGGAAGGCCGGACCGTATTGGTTATACACCCATTCGATATCAGTATTCGCAAGCAGTACGAAAAACGCGAGGTCCTGTTTGCCGATCCCAGAATACTTACCAAGTTCACGCTGAAGACGCTGAAGGCGGTGCAGTCCCTTGGCAGATTCGGTCCCACAGGCTTCAAGAGCTGGTTCGATGCGCTGGACTCGATGTGCGCGCGTGTCGAGGAGACCAATTTTGATGTCGCTCTGATCGGTGCGGGCGCTTACGGCTTGGCCTTGGCGGCTTTCGTGAAAAGCATCAACAGGAAAGCCATTCATCTGGGCGGTGCCACGCAAATCCTTTTCGGGATCAGGGGACAGCGTTGGGACGAACGGCCTTTCTTTCAGCAGTTTTTCAACGAACACTGGAGCAGACCGTTACCTGAGGAAACGCCCCCTCACCAGCAGATCGAGAGCCGAAACGGGTACAGGGACGACGGACGCTGTTATTGGTGAAGGCGCAGCCTGGGAGCCCGTGGTTGAAGTCGAAAAGATAGGGAACCAGATGCGAAGCGCCGCTCCGCATCTGAGGAACGGAGCTGTTCTGACTTTCGCCACGGGCTGATGGGTGGTTTGACGCGGATACCCCCTCGCGTTGATAGAAATATTGATAGCGGCCAGAGCAATCATCACGCGCCGAGGTATTGAACGTCTTTCGGAAACACTCCATCACGCGGAGCAGAAAGCGAGTTTAATGTGACATGTCAGCCATTCGACTAGACCATACCTTAGGGAGCTACCTGAAGCAAAAGGCCTGGATTCGAAACTGGCTGGCTCGTGCAATCCGCAGACTCCGCCGCCAAATCCCATACAACAGAGCCTAGCGTAACAAATCCGGCCTGCGCTCTTTGTGCATATCAGAAAAGAATTAATCAATGCCCCGCGACGTGCTATCCAAAACAATACGGGTTATGCCGCGGGTAAAAATGGGTAGTTACCAGCAGCACCGGATGTGCTATGAGATCCTCCGAGGCTAAGACACCGACCGCGACACCATAGGGAATTCGAAACCCAAATAGCTTTTGCCGGTTTAAAACCAACGGGAATTGCTCCAGGAAACCCAAGCTGTTATCTGAAATTCAACACCTTTAACATGGAGCATGTAAAGAACTTGAATTGTCTAGGTATATTCTATTATTCCCGAGACCTTGAGATGACGCAGTATTACCAGCTAAGAAACAAATTCATGTATTATGTAAACCAAGAGCCAGATCGTTCCATTTTTCAACAGCAAGGCAGATTGTTCCTTATCCTACTTTGAAGAACAAGACTCTTGCTGATGCTTTTACGAATTTCCAAGATGTTCCGGGAAAAGAGAATTAAATGAATCACTTTGTATTTTCCCAAGGTCTTCGAAGCTATCTCAAAGAGAAGCCAATTATTGAGAAAAACCTCCTTCCTGTTGTCCGTTACCTCCGCAATCAGGTCCGGCTTGCACGATACCAGGTATCAACTAAGATTAAAGGACTACGATATTCCACTATCTCCCGGAAGGAATTTCTCAACGACATAAAGAGCGCTATCCAAAACAATACCGGCTTTGCCGCTGCCAAAACCGGCGGCTCGCAACAGCACTGGATGTATTATCCCATTCTGCTAGGGAAGAAGCCTAGCACGGATCGGATTATCCAATTTGAGCAAGACCTGGTTCGCCACAGTCGGCACCGAGAAGGAATCTTTCCGGGAACACCCTCATGGATTCTTCGATTTAACGAGTTTTACATCCCACACCTCAAAAATCTGAATTGTTGGGGAATATTTTACCTTGACTGGGAGTTGGAGATAATCAAATACTACGGACTAAGAAATAAATTAATTTTTTATGTAAATCAGGAGCCAGATAGATCGTCTCCAAGCAGGGAAACTAACTGTTATCTACCCTACTTCAGAAATAAGAAGTTATTAATTGTCGCTCCTTTTGCACACCTACTAAAGCAACGAGCAACGAAGAAGATATTTGAAGGCGTTTGGTCCAAAACCGGCAAGACATGGTTTTATCCCGACAGCGTGGATTCGATCGAATTTCCATATGGCTTCGTTCGCGAGACACATAAAACCTATCCTACAGTTTTAGATCTATTCATCCATATAACTGCCGAAATCGATAGGCGAGAGTTCGACGTAGCCCTCATAGCCGCTGGCGCACTTTCTATTCCCCTTGCTTCCCATATAAAAAATATGGGGAAGGTCGGAATTGATTTAGGCGGACACCTGCAAGTTCTGTTCGGCGTTTTGGGAAAAAGATGGCGGCATCGGGAAGAGTGGAAAAGACTCTACATTAATGACTGGTGGATAGACATGCCGGTCAAATACAAACCGGCGGATGAGCACGATTCCGGTGCTTTCTGGTGATGGGATAGGTTTTTTACCAGCAGTCCAGAACCATCATCTGTTGTTTACCTCGCGCGTCTGGACAAGACCTCCGCTGAAAAAACTGTTCTCAAAATCATTTACAGGCCACGACGCCTGATGAACGCTCAGCCCTTGTATCTACGGGGAAACGAAATACCAAGGAACATTATATTCGTTAAAGCCGTCACAAACCGATTTGCAATCGCCACACATCACGTGCCGCTGTTGTGCCTAAAATGCTGATAGTATCATGGAGAAATCTTAAGTGGTTACCTAGAGTAGCGGCTTGCACTTACCGAAACTTTCAAGCAGGTTCAATTTGTGTGGACAATAGCTTAGAATGAAAAGTGATGTCCGGAGGCAATCCCGCATGCGTACTCCAGTTGCGCTGATCATATTCAATCGTCCGGATACTACGGAACGGGTATTTGCAGAAATCGCCAAAGCCAAACCACCTAAGCTCTTCGTTGTTGCTGACGGTCCGCGTAGTGATCGACCCGCCGATGCAGAAAAGTGTGCCGCTGCGCGCGCGGTCATTGAGCGTGTGGATTGGGAATGTGAGGTGCTGAAGAACTATTCCGATCTGAACTTGGGATGCGGGCGCCGCCCGGCCACGGGGATCAGTTGGGTATTTGAGAAAGTGGAAGAAGCGATCATCCTGGAAGACGACTGCGTGCCCCATCCGACCTTTTTTCCTTTCTGCGAGGAGCTACTCGAAAAATATCGCGATGATGAGAGGGTAATGCACATTTCCGGAAGCAACTTCCAGTTCGGCCACAAGCGAGGGCCCTTCAGTTACTTTTTCTCCAGACATAATTGTGTCTGGGGCTGGGCGACATGGCGGAGGGCCTGGAGGCATCATGACATTAAAATCAAGCTCTGGCCGGCGCTTCGTGATACCCCCTTGTTAGTGGACATTCTAGGCGACCCGAGGGCAGTGGAAGGTTGGCAAAGGATACTTGACGGAGCTTTTGCTGGAGCAGGTAATGTGGACTACTGGGACTACCAGTGGACCTTCGCCTGTTGGGCGCAGAGTGGTCTTTCAGTCGGGCCTAACACTCGCCTTATTTCCAATATTGGGTTTGGAGACCAAGCCACACACACTAAATCGAATAACAAGAGAATTGCCAATCTTCCGACCGCCGGGATGGTCTTTCCGCTCCAGCATCCTCCCTATGTAGTGCGGAATCTGGACGCTGACCGATTTACCATTGAAGAAGTCTTTCTAGCGCATCTACCGAAAAAGACAAGCTTCTATCGCAAGCTTCGTGGTAAATTCTCTGACGTCGTTCCTGCGCCCGTGCGGAAGGTCATTTCCTCTCTCGGTGGATGATGTATTGAAAGTGGACCTCTAAACACGTTTTCGGCTCTGGTTACCCCGATCAGAAATCTCTGAGGCTATGGGTTGCTCAGGAGCGTCCTAACCGAAAAACGCCACAAGTTAAGATAGGCAGTCTGTAGGTAGCCCCAGAAGGACTTCTGTAGATCCCAGAACCGTTGTTCAACGTCGAGGAATCGCCGACCAAAGCAATGAGTTGTGTGCCAGGGCGGCACCTATTGGCAATTGGCTACGCGGGTCAAAACCCAATTCAACCTCGGACTGTAAGTTTTTTGCCTTTGTACAGGTTCTTTCATTTATGAGACTGTCTCAAATCATCATAAGCTGTGCACGTAAATTCCCGTTTCCCTTTCGGGTATTTCTAGGGCTCTGCCGTAAAGGTTATCTCCCATTTTACCTTTAGATCATTGGCTTTCACAAGCGATTGCAAATGACCTTTATGCCAAAAGCGATTGGGTTGGTCGCCTGGTTTATCTCACCGACGGAATCCGAATCGAAGTCGCCCCCAGAGACTATCTTGGCAAACGTATCATCAAATACGGCTGCTATGAACCAGGAACGGTAGACTTCATCCAAACATTTATTAAACCTGGTATGACTGTCCTCGATATCGGTGCGAATGTTGGATACTACTCGCTTTTAGCCAGCCGGCTGGTTGGCAGAGAGGGATCGGTTCATTGCTTTGAACCTCACCCACTGATGTACCGAGTCTTGATCCACAATCTCCGAAGAAATCGATGCTGGAATGTTGTTGCAAACAATACTGCCATTTCCAACGAAAAGGGGGAGGTGCAGCTCTTTCTCTCAACGCCGAGCAATTTTGGTTCTACGTCCCTGACGCCCGCGTGGAACTACTCAGGCCAGCCCGTCTCCGTCCAGAGGATCACCCTTGACTCTTACGTGCGCTCGAAAGCCCTCCGTCAGGTTGATCTAATCAAGATCGATGTTGAGGGCGCGACAGCCATTTTCAGTGAACATCCTAATCTGCTCTTAGTTGTTGAGTTTTGCGAGGGAGTTGCGAACCGCTTCGGTCATTCAACCGCAGATTTAGCCACATTCCTTCGCGATCATGGCTTCCACCTTTTTCGGCTGGAAGTTGGAAAACTTGAAGCATACACGCCTAGAAGTGATGAGCCTCCCTTCTTTAACATAGTTGCCTCGCGAAGCGCTAAATTATGCTGAATTCCCAGGGCTGAAAAACCCGAGTTCATGAAGGTTGGCGTTGTCATTCCGTGTTTTTCTCCGGCCCACATGGGCGTCAAAGAGTCGGTATTCCCTTTTATTGAATTTTAATGAGATCCGTATTGATTCAGAGTTCGCTAAAAAGTAGCCGCTTACTCAAATTCCGCCGATCTTTCATTGCGCCGTTCATGTGGCCTTTGTCGTCTTAGGCAATTATACGGGTTCTGGTTGCGGTTTGACGGCACGGTTCTGGGTAAGGAGTTAGCGTACTTACTTCAAGCGACGCCTTGCCTTGTAGCCACGCGGCTGAAGCATTTGGGGAAGGATTCGATCCCATAACCGGTAGAGCCAGGTTTGGGAAAAAAGTCGTTGGAGGCTTCGGCGCGCCTTTACTGCTCCTTTCGGCGACACTGTCCTCTATCTCAAGGCTAACGGGAATCTTTCGCAAACCCATTAATCCTTCCTACGCTGCAACCGAGCCTCGATAACATTCCGTAGACTGTTCGCTGCCAAGCTATTCATAAGATTTTTCATTTTCCCCGAACGTACCTGAACGGGAGGTGGTACCATGACTAACAATCTCTCTAGATCTCGATATCTGCTCCTGAAATACCGCCGTCTGCCTATTATAGGCCTACATGTAGCTCTAGTGGTGCTCGCCAATTATCTGGCCTTTTGGTTGAGGCACGATGGAGCAATCCCCGATAAGGATTTTGCGCTGATGTGGCAGATGCTTCCGTGGCTGGTGGTAATCCGTGGTCTTATCTTCATCCCTTATCGCCTCTACGAAGGGCTGTGGCGCTACACCGGAATCTGGGACCTGCGTAATATCATCGCGGGTGTCGTTTCCGGTTCGGTTGGCTTCTATCTGTTGGTTCACTGGGGTTTCGGTCTACAGAGCTATCCGCGATCGATCTTCATTGTAGACACGCTTCTGCTGATTTTCTTGATGGGGGGGGTCCGGTTGATCCGCCGGCTTTACCAGGGCCTGGGAGGCCTTAAGCAAGACAGACGCATCTTAATCTTCGGTGCGGGCGATGCCGGAGAAAGAATTGTGCGAGACATGAAAAACAACCCTAGCTACTATAATTACACTCCCATGGGTTTTGTCGACGATGACGGAAGAAAAGTCGGCCGGCGAATTCACGGAGTAGCAGTGTTGGGCACCCGGCAAGACATTCCCAGGATTATTTCAAAAGTCAAACCGGACGAAATATTGATGGCTATTCCTTCTGCAGACCCAACTATGATTCGCCAGTTGGTTAAGATCCTGCAGCCCTTTAAAACGCCAATTAAAATATTGCCCGGCATCAAAGCACTCCAAAATGGTAACGGGGGTAAAGAACGAATTCGCGATCTTGCATTGGAAGACCTGTTAGACCGAGCCCCAGTCGGATTGAATCTAGAACCTGTGCGGCAGTTGTTGAAAGGGAAACGTATCTTGGTCACAGGGGCCGGTGGCTCCATCGGCTCAGAGCTGAGCCGGCAAATTGCAACACACGAGCCTGACATGCTGGTCTTGTTGGAAAAAAGTGAGGGCGCCCTTTACGGAATCGACATGGAACTTAGACAGAAGTTTCCCACGTTGAGACTAGCTGCCGTTCTTGCGGACATCAAAAATTTAGCCCCCTTACGGGATTTGTTTGCCCACTACGCACCTCAGATCGTATTCCATGCGGCGGCGTATAAGCACGTTCCGATGATGGAATCCCATCCACATGAGGCGGTTCTTAATAATGTCGTCGGAACGCGACGCTTATGCGAGTTATCTCTACAGAACCGAGTAGAGAAACTTATCTTCATTTCCACAGATAAGGCCGTCAATCCCACGAACATCATGGGCGCAACCAAAAGAATTGGGGAGATTTATGCCCAAGCCCTCTCGCAAAACGGAGCGCAGGGGAAAATGATTATCTCTTCGGTCCGTTTCGGGAATGTGCTCGGTAGTAACGGAAGCGTTATACCTTTATTCAGCGGTCAGATTGAGCGCGGCGGACCCGTTACGGTGACCCACCCAGAAATGACGCGGTATTTCATGACGATTCCGGAAGCGGTGCAGCTGGTGCTCATGGCGGCGACGCTTGCGCGGGGAAGCGAGATCTTTGTTCTGGAAATGGGCGAACAGATTAAGCTTTTGGATATGGCCAAAAATCTCATTCGGATTTGCGGGTTTGTGCCGGAGGAGGAAATAGCCATCAAATTCATCGGTCTTCGTCCTGGAGAAAAGCTGCGTGAGGAACTCGTAGGGATGGATGAAATGGCAACACCTTCGGGGGTCGAAAAAATTCTTCGAGTTCAGTCCGGATGGATTCCTAACATCGAAATACTGGCGCAAAAGCTTACCGAGTTGGAAAAACGCGCCATAAGCGGCCAATCGGAGGAAGTCATGCAGCTCCTGTACGAAATCGTCCCGACGTTTCGCCCTCTGTCGTCGGCGGCGTCGTCGACAAATAGTCTGTGGCGGGCGGCACACAGCCTCCAATCTGATGAAGTATTCGCTACGTCCCGCGACTAGCGATGGCGAAAGGGCGAAATTAGCTCACGGAGCGTTAAACGGATTTTGACCGCGCTGATTTCGAAGGTCGCTTGCTTGGCAAAGCATCCGTTCGCGATAAGGTTGTAGTCGATGCGAACGAAGAAGGTTGATTTGGCAATTGCTTGTTTGGGTCTCGCCCTCATTCTGATCGTGGGATTATATCCCTTTAAATTGTTGGTCGGTGGATTTTCTGCGGAGGCGGTCCTTCGCGCGCTTCCTCTGAAAGAAGGGACCGAATCCGGTTGGGAGATTTTAACGAACGCACTTTTATTTACTCCGTTTGCTTTCGGCGTAGCCCGGTGTCTCAAGCAAAAGCCGAGGAGCGTAGTTGTTTTCTCTGCGGTTTTGATCACCGGCGCCACACTATCCTACGCCATTGAGTTCCTTCAATTTTTCCTGCCTGGACGATTTCCGTCCCGACTGGATTTGTTTTCAAACAGTCTCGGAGCCATTTTGGGTTTCGGGTGTTCTTACGCTGGCGAACAGAGACTTCGCTCGTCTCCTCCCGGCGGCGTGTTTCATCACATTCCCCTTGATAGGCGGGCAGAGGCAGACAAGGAGCCCGCTTCCTAAGTATTCACCACCGAGACCTAGCGCGGCAAAACCGCAACCAAAGCAGCAATCGTTATTTCACCACAGAGTGGGCCATGATCTTACGCTCGCCCGCTGAGGATGAAAATGGGAGAGGATTGAGGTAAGAAGGATTTGGTGGCCCAGCGAAGAGATCGGAAAGTGACTGGAGCGAGAGAGCCCGCCACAGAGTGTGATCCGGGACATCCTTCGGCGCCTCAGATTGTCGCCTCGTTGTCTGCCGACGAGAGCACGCGAAGGAGAATCGATTTAGCGGGATGTCCCCTGGGCGCGCCGAAAGAAAGGGGGAGTGTCTATGAGCAAGAAGAAGAGTAGCGTTGCGGGGCTTGAGGCCCTGTATGCGCGTGTGTGCGGACTGGACGTGCACAAGAAAGTGATCGTGGCGTGCGTGCGCATCCTCGATGCGAAGGATGGCACGGTGCAGAGCACGCTGCGGCAATTCGGGGCGATGACGGCGGATCTGAAGGATCTGCGCGGGTGGCTGGCCGAGTTCAAGGTCACGCACGTGGCGATGGAGTCGACGGGGATATACTGGCAGCCGGTGTT
>Ga0326597_10001936_pt1 | contig 31942 bp, 27 predicted proteins | sample RVTome_12_FD_203789 | JGI IMG/M metagenome (GOLD analysis project Ga0326597, IMG submission 203789) | Soil microbial communities from uranium-contaminated site in the Upper Colorado River Basin, Wyoming, United States - RVT100D185 | ecosystem: Environmental > Terrestrial > Soil > Contaminated >...
GATCGGCCTGGTTCTTTCGACCGATCGCGAGAACGATTCCGACGTGCTGGCGGTGACCGGCGCCTCGGCCGCCCTCTATTGCTCCGACATTCCCTTCCACACCCCGATCGGCGCGGTGCGGGTGGGGCTCATCGACGGCAACTTCGTGGTCAACCCGACCTTCGAACAGCTCAAGAAGAGCGACCTCAACTTGACCGTCGCCGGAACCGCCGACGCCATCGTGATGGTCGAAGCGGGGGCGGACGAGGTGACGGAAGAGCAGATGGTCGACGCTCTCGGCTTCGCCCACCAGGAGATCAAGAAGCTCGTCGCGATACAGGAGGAGCTCTTCCGCGAGGTCGCGCCCGCCAAGATCGACGTCAAACAGCGCGCGAGAAACGAGGCGGTCGAAAGGGAAGTGGAGGAGAAGATCTACTCCAGGCTCAAGGAAGCGATGCGCACCAAGGGGAAGCTCACCGCCGAGCGGACGGTTTCAGGGGTGAAGCACGCGCTCATGGAGGAGCTCGCCGGGCGAGAGCCCGAAGCGCTCGAGGAGGCGGCGCGGGTCTTTGGCGAGCTTCAAGAAAAGGTGCTGCGGGAGGAGGTCCTCCAGCATCGGCGCCGGCTCGACGGCCGAGCGTTCGATGCGGTGCGCGAGATCACCTGCGAAGTCGGTGTCCTTCCTCGCACTCATGGCTCGTCGATCTTCACTCGAGGGGAGACCCAGGCGCTCGTTACCGTGACCCTGGGCACCTCCGAGGACGTCCAGCGGATCGACTGGCTGGAGGGGGAGTCGGAGAAGCGTTTCATGCTCCACTACAACTTCCCGCCGTTCTCGGTGGGTGAGGCGAAGTTCCTGCGGGGTCCGGGCCGTCGAGAGATCGGTCACGGAGCCCTCGCGGAACGGGCGCTGGTGGGAATCATCCCCAGCGAGGATGAGTTCCCTTACACCATCCGCATCGTTTCGGACATCCTGGAGTCGAACGGCTCTTCCTCCATGGCGAGCGTCACCGGAGGCTGCCTCGCGCTCATGGACGCGGGAGTTCCGTTGAAGGCCCCCATCGCCGGAATCGCCATGGGGCTGGTCAAGGAGGGCGAGAGCTACGCCATCCTCACCGATATCGCGGGCGCCGAGGACCATTTCGGAGACATGGACTTCAAGGTCGCAGGCACCGCGAGCGGCATCACCGCGCTCCAGATGGACATCAAGATCAAGGGGCTCACCCGGGAGATCATGGCCGAAGCGCTCGAGCAGGCGCGGCGGGCGCGGATGTTCATTCTGGAGAAGATGGCGGCGGTCATGCCCGCTCCGCGCAAGGAGATCTCGGTCTACGCGCCGAGGATCTTCACCATGAGGATCCCGACGGACAAGATCCGCGACGTCATCGGACCCGGCGGGAAGATGATCCGCAGCATCATCGAGCGGACGGGAGTCAAGATCGACGTCGAGGACGACGGCTCCATCGCCATCGCCTCGACGGACGAGAACTCGGCCAAGAAGGCGATTCAGATCATCGAAGAGCTGACCGCGGTCCCCGAGATGGGGAAGACGTATCTGGGGAAGGTCCAACGCATCGTCGACTTCGGCGCGTTCGTCGAGATCCTTCCCGGCACCGACGGGCTCCTCCACATCTCCGAGGTCGCCGACCACCGCGTCAAGGACGTTCGCTCCGAGATGTCCGAGGGAGACCAGATCCTGGTCAAGGTGATCAACATCGATCCGCAAGGAAAGGTGAAGCTCTCCCGCAAGGCCGTTCTGCGCGAGCAGGCGGGACTGCCGCCGGAGGAGCCACAGGCTCCGAGGCCGTCTTCGGGCGGCGGTTGGCGCGAGGAGGGGGGCTCGGGATCCGATCGGCCCGATAGCAGGCGACGCCCAAGCCGCCGCCGTTAAATTAAAGAAGAACGCAAAGGCGCGAAGGCTCGCAGAGGCGCAAAGGAATACCCCTTTCCCGGGTTCCCCTGCGCCTCCGCGTTCCTTGCGCCTTTGGCGTTCGATCCCCCTCTTTACTTGCTCAGGATGGCGAGGACGTCCTCTTCCCTCAAGATGAGGTACTCCGAGCCGTCGATCTTCACCTCGGTCCCGGCGTACTTGCCGAAGAGGATCTGATCGCCCTTCTTCACCTCGAGCTCGACCCGGGTTCCGTCCTCGAGCACTTTGCCGTTTCCGACGGCGGTGACTTTTCCACGCTGGGGTTTTTCCTTGGCGGTATCGGGGATGATGATGCCCCCGCCCGTCTTCTCCTCCGACTCCTCAATCCGCTTCACCAGGAGCCGATCGTGCAGCGGTCGAATGTTCATAACTCGATCTCCTTCCAGACCCGTTTTCTCGAGAAACGCCGGATCGAAACGCCGAACGCGACGGAAATGCGCGTCGAACAGATGAGTATAGTAGCCCGCCCGGGAGGGTTGTCAAGGTTGGGCGAATTCGGCCCGAGCGGCACCGGGGCCAGGGACGCCTTCGCAAAGCTTCGGCGAGCCTCGCCGGCCGCCTCCGCAAAAGCTACGGCGTGCCTGGCCGAAGCCCGACGGGCGGAGGCGGGAGGGCCCCAAGAGTGCCTCACCTGCTCCAGAGCTTCAATTCCTGGAGCTTCTTGGAGAGGGTGTTGCGGTGGATGTGGAGCACTTTCGCCGCGCGCGAAAGGTTCCCCTTCTCCAGCTCCATCACCTGCGCCAGGAAGCGCTTCTCGAACTCCCTCTTGGCGTCCGGGAACCGGATACCGCCCACGATCATCTCCTCGATCAGGTTGTCGAGTCGTTCTCGCAGCGGCATCTTCCCGTCGGTGGTGGCAGCGCGTGGGCTCATGTCAGCCTCGATCCTGAGGAGAAGCGAGATCGTCCCTGCCCGTCAAGAGTCGATAGGCATCGAGATAACGCTCTCTGGTTCCAGCCACCACGTCGGGCGGGAGCTCCGGGCCCGGCGGCGTCTTGTCCCAGTCGAGGGTTTCGAGGTACTCCCGAACGAACTGCTTGTCGAAACTCGGCTGTTCCTGCCCGGGGCGGTAGCTGTCCTTGGGCCAGAAGCGCGAGGAATCCGGAGTCATGACCTCGTCGATGAGGTAGAGGTCTTCCGATTGTGGCGATTGTGGGGATTGGGGATCGAGGCCGAACTCGAACTTCGTGTCGGCGATGATGATGCCTTTCGACTCCGCTTCTGCGCTTCCGAGCCGGTAGAGGGAAAGCGAGATCTCCTTGAGGCGCTTCGTCCGCTCCGCTCCGAGGGCGTCCGCCATCGCCTCTTCGCTCACGTTCAAGTCGTGCCCTTTGGTCGCTTTCGTCGAGGGCGTGAACAGGGCCTCCTCGAACCGGTCGGCGAGGCTCAATCCCTTCGGAAGGGGGATGCCGCAGACGCTCCCCATCTTTTGATACTCCTTCCACCCCGAGCCGTAGAGATAGCCCCGAACCACACACTCGAAGGGAACGGGCTCGAGTTTCTTCACCAGCATCGAGCGCAGCCGGAGTTGATCCGCGAACCGCTCGAGCACTTTCGGGTATCGATCGAAGTCCCCCTCGATCAAATGGTTCGGAACGATGCCGTGGGTTCTCTCGAACCAGTACAGCGAGAGTTGGTTCAGCACCTTGCCCTTATCGGGAACTCCGTTGGGAAGGACCACGTCGAACGCGGAAATGCGATCGGTGGTGATGATGAGAAGCTTTCCGTCGAGCTCGTAGACGTCGCGCACCTTGCCTTTCGAGCGCAAAGCGAGCGTATCGATACGGGTATCGATGAGAACGTTGTCGCTCACCGTGGAGACGACCCCTCCTTCGGGCGAGTTTCTTGGAACCCGACATCTCCCGCGGAACGACCCGCCGCGGGCAGAAAGTCGCTTCTCTCTCTTGCGGAGAAAGCGGGGCGTATTTTAGGGAACGCCCAGGGCGAGGTCAAGCCCTGGAGCGCGAAGATTACGGGCTCATTTTCTGGCTGAGCTCGATGCGGCCATCCATGGTGCTGAGGACGAGGAGTGGCCCGCCGCCCCCGAGCTTTCCCCGAAGTCGACGGACGTTTCCATCGCGCTCGGCGCCGTCGAAGGACAGGAGTCGATTCACGATGCGTCCGTCGCTCGCGGTGGCATCGATGTCCGCCGCCGCCGAGGCCGGGAGCAGGACCTTGATGCTGCCGTCGGCGGTCCTCAATACCCAACCGTCCACCGATGCGGCGGGCCAATCGAGACAGTCGACCCGGATGCTTCCGTCGGAAGAAACGGCTTCGAGCCGGGGAAAAATGCCCTCGAGCTCGATCCCGCCGTCGTCGGTCATGGCCTCGACGGCGCCTTGGACATCCCGCCCGACGATCGACCCATCCTCGGTCCGAAGCCGGATCTCGCCCGCGATCCGCGTAACCAGGATCCGACCGTCTCCGCTCTCGGCGCTCACGCGGCCGGATGTTCCCTCGATCTCGATTCTTCCGTCCCCGGTCGAGATCTCGAGCTCGACCTCACGGGGCACTCGCAGTCTCAAGTCGGTTCGAAGGTCTCCTCCGAACGGGGGGATGGACTCGACCCTGCCCCCGAAGCGGAACCGGGTCCCCGCCTCCGTCTCCGCGGCCGAAACCTCGACGCGGTCTAGTAGCCCACGGGCGGAAGCGCGATCGACGGAGCGCGCGCGCTTCACGAACTCGGCTTCGACGGCGCGCGAGTCGGAACGACCGAGGACAACGACTGCGCCCGACTCGATGCGGACCTCGATCCTGGGCCGTTTCGATCCCGTCTCGAAACGGAACTCTTCAACCGCGGTCTCTTCGACCCGGTGCGGGTCGCAGGCGGAGAGCGCGAGCGCGACGAGGATCCCGTGGGCGATGGGTTTCATGGCCCTTCCGGCTCGAGGAGGATATCCCCGAAGCTGGTCTCGACCGTGACCGTGTGGGTCGAGGCTCCGATGGCGCCGGTCCAGAATCTCTCGGCTCCTCGCTTCTCCTCGCGAAGCTCGAGGCTGGGGAAGCTCGAGTGCAGCTCGCCGTCCTGAGTGCGCCCATCGAATTGCATCGATGCCGCCGAGGGAATCCGGATCTCGACGTCGCCGTAGGTCGTCTTCAGGCTCACGTTTCCCGCGAGCCGCGGGGTCCGAACGCTCAACTCCGCGTGCGCGGACCGGACCGACAGGCTCGACCCGAATCCCGCCACCGCCACGGCGTCGTGGGAGCTCTCGATCTCGAGCGGCCCGTCGACGTCCTCGACCGTCACTTCGGAGAGGGGTGAGCGTACCCGCGCCGATCCTCGGACTCCCACGAGAGTCACCGCTTCGTCGCGGTTGTCGATGGCGACGTCTCCTCCTATGCCCCGCGCCTGGATCGAGGCGTTCGTCGCCTCGATGGTGAGCGCCCCCTCGACGTCCCGCACGAAGATCGACCCGTGACTGTTGGTGACGGCGACGCTCGCGGCCCCGGTCTCGACCGCGACTTCCGCGTGCTGCGCGTTCACCTGGACGTCGCCTCCGATGCGCGAAGCCTGGACGGCGGCGTGACGGTTCTCGAGCACCGCTTTTCCCGTGACGTCTTCCACCAGGATCCGGCCGTGGCTGGTCTCCGCCCGGAGATCCCCGTCGATGTCCTCGGCGACGATCCCGCCCCCGCGGTTGAAGAGCTCGACCGTTCCCGAGACGCCCGTCACACGGATTTCGCCGTGCCGGGTGGTCGCCTTGAGGCCGCCGGTGAGATTCCCGGCTTCGATTCCGTCGTGCGCGGTCTCGATCTGGACCGGTCCCGAAAGATCGAACGCCGAAACCTGCCCCCGCCGGTTCTCGATCGCGACGGAAGTCCCCTTCGGAAGCCGGATGTCGAGGTCGCACTCGACGGGAGTCTTTCCTTCGGGGAGGACGACCGCGAGCCGGGCGACGGGCCCGTTCGCGTCGAAATCGAGCTTCACTCCGTCGGCGATCCGAGAGGCTTCGCTCTCGGATAGATGATGGACGCGTTTGGTGAACCGGACCTCGACAGCCGTGCCCTCACCGCCCTGGACCTTCACGTTCCCGCCGGGGCTCGCGATGACGACCGCGTCCGCCTCGCCGAGCGCGAAACGCTCCTCCCCGGCGAAGCGATGGCCGGGGGCGCCCACCAGTGAAACTGTTCCGAGCCCGACGATGTCCTCGAATTCTTCGCCCGATACCCCCTCCAGAACCCGCCTCGCCGCGTTGAGGCTCAACCCGCTGACGACGACGACGACCAGCAACACGATCTCGAGCGCGCCGACCCGGGTCCGGGAAGGCCGGGCGAAGCGCTGAAAGACCTTGAAACCTCCCCAGAACACGAGAAGAACGGGCCAATAGTCCGCGAAGAGAACAACCCCTTGCCGGAGCAGGGGAAGGAGCGGGTAGTCGAAGAGATTCTGCGCCAGGAACAGGAGCCCGGTCGCGATGAGGAATAGCCCGAGGACCAGACCGCAGCCGCTCCGACTTCCGGAGGGAGTCTCGACCTCAGACATTTCCCTGCTCTTCGTTCGCGAGCTCTTTTTCCGACGCCGCGGGGAGCGGTTCCGGATAGGAGGGTGGTGCGGGAGCGGCCGAAGCCGCGGGCTCGGGCCGCCGCCTGAGGATGAAGATCCCGAGGGCGATCAACCCCACCGGCCACAGTCGCCAGATCCACTCGAAATCGATGAGGTCGAAGTTCTCGAGAGTAAAGAGGACGCCGAGGCCGATGAGGATGTAGCCCCACCACTTGGTGAGGCCGAAGTCCGGGCCTTTGGGCGGCGTCCCTCCCGAGGCCACGATCCGGTTCACCTCGACCGCGGCGCGGTGAGCGTCCACCATTGCGTAGAGCAGGAGGAAAGGGATGAGGATCCCGAAGGGTCCACCCCCCTCGTCCGCCATGCGGATGGCGAGAACGAACGAGAGACCAAGGAGAAACCCCTTGGCGACCTGTCCCACGTAGATATGCCCGAGGCCGGGGAGGAGCGAAAGAAAGACGGCCGCGGAGGGAGAACGTTTCATAGGAGACTCCTTGTTTCGTACGTAATGGGCCCCGCCACTTTTCTTGGTGGGCTTTGCGCCGTAAGGCCGGATCGAGAGGATTCGTCGTCGCTGCCGCTCCGGCGGCGCATCTCTTCCAGATCGCGGAGGCGCTCGTTCAGCCGGTCGAGGCGGTTCTCGAAAGCGACCCCGACCGTCATTCGCAGCACGTTGAGGTCCTCGATCCAGCGCGCGGTGCGGTGATAGGTGCGGACTCCCATGCTGTAGCCCTGGTGCGCCGTCTGCGAAACGTTCCGGGACCATCCCGCGAGGAACTCCGGTGGACGGAAGAGAAGCACCATGGCGAGGACCGCCGCCGCGGCGAGCCCGCTTCCGACGCTTCTCCAGAACGTGGAGTCGGTCTCGAGATCCGTCGTCGCTTCACGGGCCGCGGCGAGCGCCGGCCTGGTGCGCTCGAGGATGAGCTCGGTGAGATTCAGAGGCGGCTCGGGGGTCTCGAAGCTTCCGAAGAGCGACAGGACCTCTTTCAGGGACTTGGCGAGGTTCCGGCACTCCTCGCAAGTCCGAACATGTTTCTCGACCTCTCGTCTCAGAGGTGGAGAGAGGGTTTCTTCGAGGTAATCCGACAGGAGCTCTTGATGCCGTCGGCAGCTCACGCTTCGCCTCCTTTCTCTCCCAGGATGACGCTCCACTCGGCCCGGCGGCGCCTCAGGAGCTTTCCCAGCTCGAGACGGCCCCGGTTGATCCGGGACTTCACCGTTCCGAGCGGTATCTCGAGAAAGCTCGCCATCTCCTCGTAGGTCATCGCTTGCAGATCCCGAAGAATGACCGCCTGACCCAGCTCCGAGGGCAAACGGTCGATGACCTGTCGAAGGAAGGCCGCGAGGTCTTTCTCCTCGAGGCTGCGGTGAGGGTCGTTTCCGCCCGTGGTATCCCGTGCGACCGCGACCAGCTCTTCGGACTCCTCGCCGTCCACCACCATCGAACGCTCGCGCCGCCGCCTCCGGTAATGGTCGATGGCGTAGTTGCGGGCGACGCGCTGGAGCCACGCCGGAAGGCTCCCGCTTGCGTCGAAAGTGCGAAGAGCCGAGAGCAGGTGCAGAAAGATGTCCTGGGTGAGCTCTTCCGCCTCGTCCGCTCTGCCGGTGAACTGATACGCAACGTGCCACACCTTTCTCTGGAAACGACCGACGAGAACCGTCCACGCCTCTTCATCGCCAGAAGCGCATCGGCGCGCGAGCTCTCCGTCTTCTAGCACCGTTCCAACTTGGTTCAGCAAATCTACGACCTTGCCCGCTCACGGCCACCGTCGTGACCGTGACCCCGAGAGAGTTGGAACAGCGCTAGCAACGGGGCCATCTCCGCTTTCGTGCCAAGTCCCACCCCTGGAACGGGGTTATCGCCCCTAAAGTTCCTTCAAACGACCTCCGCGGTCGGCTTCGAGGTGAGCGCGAAAGACGAGGCGGAGACGCCGAACACCACGGAAGGATGGCGCTAAACTGCGGTAGTGGTTGACTTTCTTGCGCCATTCCTGTAAACCTACCGCGCCAGCGGCGGCGGTCTTTCGGCCGCTCCCTCAAGCTCGAATTTCGTGAAAGCAACGCTCGGGTCCCCCAAGGTGCATACGGCCGCGATCCTCATCGCGACGATCGCACTCCTATGGCTCTTCTTTCGGGGAGCGAACCTGGGAGAGATCAAGAAGAATCTCCTGAGCGCGCGGCCCGCCCTGATTTTCTGGTCCCTTGTCGCCACCATGACCACCTACATCCTGCGGGCGATCCGATGGCAAGGACTCCTTCTCCCCTTGGGCCGCGCCGGTCTCGCGAACTGCTTCAGCGCGACGGTCATCGGGTTCATGGTGAATTTCCTCGCCCCCGCCCGTCTGGGAGAAATCGCGCGACCCTACCTCCTCGCGAGGCGGGAGGGATTCTCCGCCTCCGGGGCGTTCGCGACGATTCTACTCGAGCGCATGCTCGACCTGGTGACGGTGGTGTTCTTCATCGCGTTCTGGCTTCTCGCCGGCCCGAACCGGTCGAGAAGCGAAGACCTCGTCTCCTCGCTCGAGCTCGGGGGCGTCCTCGGTCTCGGGTTTGCGATCGTCGCCCTTTCCTCGATGTTCCTCTTCGCCCGCTACCCTGAGCCTGCCATGGCTCTCGCCCGGTGGTTTCTTCGCGCTCTCCCTCGCGGTCTCGAGTCCAAGGCGGGCAGGTTTCTCGAGACCTTTCGCGGCGGCCTGGGAGTCTTGGTCGAGGGCTCGGGCCTGGTGAAGGCGTTCGTGATGTCGGTCCTGTTGTGGCTCGCAATCTGCCTTTCCTTCTGGCTCTCGGCGCGAGCTTTCGGGGTCGAGTTCGCCTTCGGCGATACGTTCCTGGTGATCGGATTCCTGACCGTCGGCGTCGCGGTCCCGACCCCGGGGGCCATCGGCGGCTACCACTATATGTGCTCCCTGGCTCTGACGACGCTCTTCGGCGTCACCCCGAGCCTGGCGGCGGCGGTGGCGCTCGTGGCCCACGCGATTTCGTTCCTCCCGGTGACGATTCTGGGTATCTTGTTGTTCGTGAAAGCGGGGCTCAGCTTCAGCCAGCTCAAGTAGGAGAAACCACAGGTGAAATGTCCTTTTTGCGGCCATCTGGCGGACAAGGTCGTCGATTCGAGAGAGAGCAAGGAGGGCGAGGCCATTCGGCGCCGTCGCCAGTGCCTGAAATGCGGGCGCCGGTTCACGAGCTACGAAAGGCTCGATCGCATCGACTACCGGGTGGTGAAGAAGGACGGCCGCCGCGAGCGGTTCGACCGCGAGAAGCTGATGAGCGGGATCCTCAAGGCCTGCGAGAAGCGCGCGGTTCCGGTGACCCGGCTCGAGGCGATCGTGGACCAGTTGGAGCAGCGGCTCCACGACAGCCCCGACAAGGAACTCCCCACTACCCAGATCGGCGAGTTCGTCATGTCGGAGCTGAAGAGCCTGGACCAGGTGGCCTACGTGCGGTTCGCTTCCGTCTATCGCGACTTCAAGGACGCCCACGAGTTCGTGGAGACGATCCGATCTCTTCTCGGAAGGCACGATCTCGGAGGGAGCGGCGAATAGCACGAATGGCCCGACACCTCCGCCAAGCGGCTATTCTGGCCTTGCTCGTGGTCGCGGCCGCGCCCCTCGAAAGCGCCGCCATCGAGGATCTGGTCCCGCTGGTCCGGAGCGACGGCGTCTTCGTCAGCTTTCGGGCGGGCGACGCTTTCGACGAGGACATCGACCACGCCATCCTGACCGGTCTCCAGGTGAACTTCCGCTACAATGTAGAGCTGAAGCGTCCGCGCGGGATCTGGTTCGACGCGCAAGTGGCGCGGCGCGAGATCTCGACCACGGTCACCTACGACAACCTGACCCAGCGGTACAAGCTGACCCGCGAGATCGACGGAAAGATCGATGCCACCGAGGTGGTGGCGGACGCCGAGGCGATGAGACGGTTCATGACCACGTTCGAATCGCTGCGCTTGTTCGAGCTCTCTGAGCTCGAGCCCAACGACTCCTACTCCATCCGGGTCAGAGGAGTGATGAAGGACCGAAACCTGCTGCTTCTGATTCCCTGGGACGTCTCTACCTCCTGGAAGGAGGCGCGGTTCGACTACGTTCTCTCGAGCCCCTCGAGCTTTATGCGATGACCGCTCCCGCTCGACCCGAAGGCCGCAAAGACCGCAAGGAAACGAAGCACAACCTCCGTCTCGTCTCCCTCATCGTGCTCCTGCTGTCGGGGGTGGCTCTGCTCAGCACCTATCTCGTGGGAAAGTCGGCCCAGTTCAAGCCCGATTTCCTCGCCCGGGTCTTTCTCTATGGGTTCACCCTGGTGAACCTGACGATGCTGCTGGTGCTGGTCTTCGTCCTCGGGAGGAACCTGATCAAGCTGTTCATCGAAAGAAGGCAGTCGGTGCGGGGCGCGAAGTTCAAGACCAAGCTGGTCCTCATCTTCATCGGCTTCGCGCTTCTGCCCTCGGCTCTCATCATGCTCGTCGGTAGCAATTTGATCTCGACGGCGGTCGAGCGCTGGTTCTCGCATCCAGTGGAGGCGGTGCTTCTCGGGGCCCAGGACCTGGTCGAGCACTACTATCACGAGAAACAGGAGAGCGCGACGTTCTACGCCCGCCGGCTCTCGCGGGAGATCGGGGAAGGCGAGCTGCTTACGCCAAAGCACCTCTCGATGCTCGGCCGGAGCATGGACGGCCGACTCACGCTCTATCAGCTCGACATGATCACCGTGCTCTCGGTCACTCAGGCGCTCTGGACCTCGGCCCGTCCCGGACTTCCGCAGTACAATCCCGATTCCACCATCCGCCTTGCGGAGACCGGCCTCGGCGGCGAGGAGAGGCTTCATCAGGACTCCCTCGGCGACGGCACGCTCGTCCAGTACGCCTCCCCGATCTTCAAGAAGGGGAGCCGTGACGTCGAAGGCGCGGTGGTCGTGTCCTACTTCATCCCCAGGACCATCGCCGCCACCCTCGAGGACGTGAACCAGCAGGCGAACGTCTACCAGCAAGCGGAGGCGCAGAAGGAGCCGATCCAGGATCTCTATCTCTCTTACTTCGTCATGGTGTCCCTGCTCCTGCTTCTCGCCTCGACCTGGATCGGCCTCTATCTGGCGAAGCGGATCACCGGACCGGTGGGCGAGCTGGTGGAGGCGACGGAAAGGATCATGGCCGGGGACCTCGATCACCCGGTGTCGGGTCCGGCGGTCGACGAGCTCGGGCAGCTGATGGAGTCCTTCAACCGGATGACGGCGAAGCTCAAGGTGAGCCAGGACCGGCTCGAGGCGTCGCGCTTCGATCTCGAGACCAAGAACCGCGAGCTCGATCGAAGGCGGCGATACATGGAGACGGTGTTGGAGAACATCGCCACCGGGATCGTTTCCTTCGATCGAGACGGATTCGTAACCCGCATCAACCAATCCGCGGTGAGACTTCTCGATCTCGACCCGGGCCTCGCGGGGAGGCACTATCGCGACGTATTTCGGGGCGAGGCTCTCGACCCCTTTCGCCGGCTCCTGGACGCGATGGGAGCCGCCGAAGGCAGGCCCCCCCTGGAGGAGGAGCTCGACATCACCGTCGCCGATCGGGAGCTGCACCTCTCGATCTACATCACTACGATCTCGGGCGCGGAGACCGAGCCCCCCGGCCTCCTCATGGTCCTCGATGATTTGTCTCAGCTCCTGCGGGCTCAAAAAGTGGCGGCCTGGCGGGAGGTGGCGCGGCGGCTCGCGCACGAGATCAAGAACCCGCTCACTCCCATCCAGCTCTCGGCGCAGCGAATCCAGAAGCACTTCCGGTCGCGCTCCACCGACCTCGCTCGGGTGGTGGAGGAGGGGACGGGGACGATCATCGAGGAGGTCGACTCGCTCAAGAACCTGGTGGACGAGTTCTCGCAGTTCGCGAGAATGCCCTCCGTGTCCGCGGCGCCGAGCGAGCTCAACCCGCTGGTGAGCGGGACCCTGGACCTCTACGATGGCCTGTTCTCGGGGCTGACCCTGACGAGACGTTTCGCCCCGGACATCCCGAAGGTGATGGTAGACCCCGAGCTCATCCGAAGAGTCTTCATCAATATCGTCGACAACGCCATCGAGGCGAACCACGGCAAGGGGGAGGTGGTGGTTACGACGCTCTACGATCGCGATCTTCAGATGGCCCGGGTGGAGGTGGCGGACGACGGTCCCGGCATCGCCCCCTCGGATCGGGACAAGCTCTTCATGCCCTACTATTCGACGAAGCTCCGGGGGAGCGGCCTCGGGCTCGCCATCGTCAAGCGCGTCGTGGCCGAGCACCGCGGGCGAATCCGGGTGGAGGAGAACCAACCCCGCGGAGCGCGCTTCGTCATCGAGCTTCCGCTCGAGTCCACGCCGGATTCGGACCCGGTCGCAGCGCGGTTGGATCGAACCTCCCTCGAATAGAAGTAAATGTCTTCAGAAAGAATCCTCGTCGTCGACGACGAGGCCGGAGTGCGCAACTCGCTCCAGGGGATTCTCGAGGACGAAGGATACCGGGTCGACACCGTCGAGAGCGCCGAGGCGGCGCTCGGCAGGATCTCGACCGGTCGTTACGACCTCGTCCTCCTCGACATCTGGCTCCCGAACATGGACGGCATGGAGGCCCTCGCGCGCATCCGGGAAAGGGACCCCGACGCGGCGGTGATCATGATCTCCGGGCACGGCACCATCGAGAACGCAGTGCGGGCGATTCAGCTCGGGGCCTATAACTTCGTCGAGAAGCCGCTGTCGCTCGACAAGACGGTAATCGCCGTGGGAAATGCGCTGAGGCAGCGCCGTCTGGAGCAGGAGAATCGCTACCTGAGGGCGCGCGTCGAATCGAAACAGGTGCTCCTCGGCGAGAGCGCCGTGATGCGCGAGCTGCGAAAGCAGATCCGCATGGCCGCGCCCACGCACGGACGGGTGCTCATCTTCGGAGAGAATGGAACCGGAAAGGAGCTGGTCGCCCGTTCGATCCACGCCCAGTCGCTCCGCAAGAACGGGAGCTTCATCGAGGTCAACTGCGCGGCGATTCCGGAAGAGCTGATCGAAAGCGAGCTCTTCGGGCACGTCAAAGGCGCGTTCACCGGTGCGGTGGCCGCTCGCAAGGGTAAGTTCGAGGCTGCGGACGGGGGCACGCTCTTCCTCGACGAGGTCGGGGACATGAGCTTGAAGACCCAGGCGAAGGTCCTTCGGGTGCTGCAGGAGCAGAAGGTCGTGGCGGTGGGAAGCGCGGAAGGAGTAAACGTCGACTGCCGGGTCATCGCCGCGACGAACAAGGACCTCGAGCGTGAGATCGCCGCGGGAAATTTTCGTGACGACTTGTTCTTCCGGTTGAACGTCATCCCCTTCCATATGCCTCCGCTGAGAGACCGCCGGGAGGATATCCCCGCGCTCGTGGATCACTTCATCGAGGATTTCTGCGCCGAGTACGGGAAGAGGCCAAAGAAGGCGAGCGCCGAGGCGATGGAGCTCCTGATGGCGTACCAATGGCCGGGAAACGTGCGCGAGCTCAAGAACGTCATCGAGCGGCTGGTGATCATGGTGGCGTCGGACGAGATCGGCGCCAAGGACCTGCCCCCTCCTCTGCGCAAGGGGCGCGAGGAGGCAACCGAAGGACTCGGCGATTTTCCCTCGCTCGCTAGCGCCCGCGAGGCATACGAGAAACAGTTCATCCTCCGAAAGCTCCGGGACAACGAGGGGAACGTCTCCCGGACCGCCGAGGCGCTCCAGATCGAGCGATCCCACCTCTATCGCAAGATGAAGGCCTACGGAATCAAGTAGGAACAGTAAACAGTAGTCAGTAGTCAGTAGTCAGTAGTCAGTAGTCAGTAGAGACCGGCTTCGCGCATGTGCTGCTCAAGGATCCCAGGAGGAGCGTCGAGGGCCAACCGCTCGACCATACCGTCGAAGGCGGCGGCGTCGGGGATAAGACCTACGATCTCCGATCGCGCCACCTCGACCCCGAGCCTCGCTGCTTCGCGCTCGACGGCGTCGAATGCGGCCTTCAGGGACGTCACCCGAAAGTCGGTGAGGTTCATCGACACCTGCGCGCGGGGGGGATTCGATAGCTCGAAACCGAGCGCCTTCAAGTGCGGGAGCCCTCCGCCGGAAGCGCGGATCCGGCGCGCGATGGCCTGGGCGACGGCGCGGTCCGGCGTCCGCAGCTCGACGTTGTAGGCGATGAGCAGGGGGCGCACCCCGACCGCGGTGGCGCCCGCGGTCGGATGAGGTCGTTTGGGACCGTAGTCGGGTACGAGCTCGGAAGCCGCCATCCTCGCTTCGAGCGCCTCGAAGCCCCCTCTCCGCAGCCGCGGGAGCTCGCGGTTCTCGGGCCTCAGCGCCGACTCCGCATAGAGGAAGACGGGGATTCCGAAAGACTCCGCGATCCGACGGGCGACGCCCGTCGCCAGCGTTTTCGCGCCCTCCCGCGAGAATCCTCCGAGGGGAACCAGGGGAAGCACGTCCACGGCGCCGATCCGCGGATGGACGCCCCGGTGATGCCTCAGATCGATTCGGGCGAGCGCCCGCTCGACGAGGCGCGCCGAGGCCTCGACGGCCGAGCCTGGCTTCGCCACCGCCGTGAGGACGCTGCGATTGTGGGATTCGTCGCCGTGCCGATCCAGGAGCCAGATACCTTCGCCCGCGCCGAAGGCGTGCGCGATGTCGTCCATTCTCGCGGCGGAACGGCCCTCGCTGACGTTCGGAACCAGCTCCAGGAGCTCCATGGACTCAAAAACACTACCATTCCCGGCCTGATGGCAGTATATTTTCACGAGGAGATCGTCCCCGGGGTTTCGGCCCCGCGGTCGGAAATCTTGGATCGACGAGAGACGGATTTCAAAGCGGGCGAGATCGTCGTTCGTCATGACGACAACCCCGAGGCCCCTCCGAAGTCCTTCGATCTCCTCCGCCAGGGCGAAGATCTCTACTCTCGTGGGCTTTACCACCAGGCCATTCACGTCTGGACGAGGGTCCTGTTCCTCGACCGCGGCAATGCCGACGCTCGCCTCCGGATCGACAAGGCGAAGGAGGTCATCGCCGAGCGGGAGCGCCGGCTCGACGTCGAGATCGCGGAGGCCAAAGGGCTCTTCGAGTCGGGTCAGATCCAGGAGGCGCGCGAAAGGGTCCGGTCGGTCCTCTCGGCAGATGGAAGCCACTCGGAAGCGGTGCAGCTCGAGGCCGCGATCGAGGCGCTCGACCGCCGGAACGAGCCGCCGCGGGAGACCCCTCGCGAGGCGGACCGACTGACGGCGCAGCCGACCACCCCCGCGAAGGGCGTAGTCTTCAAAGTGCCCAAGAGTCCGAAGGGGTCCCCAGCACGGAGCGGGCGGCCGGTCACGTCCCGATTCAAGATGACGGCGTTTCTCCTCGTCGCGCTTCTGCTGTTCGCGGCGTCTCTGTTCTACCTTCGGGAGAACTGGGACGCGATCGTGAGCGATGGGGCGTACGGTCATCCCCCTGGCCTCACGCATGCCGTGCCGCCGGATCGTCTCGCGGCTTCCGTGCCCGATCTCTCCCAGCTTCGGTACTACAACGGGGAACGGCTCTTTGCCCAGGGCCGCTATCTCGAGGCCCTGGCGGAGCTCCGTCTCGTGGATCGCGACTCGAACGTCATATCCGAGGCCCGGAGCCTCATCCTCCGCATCGAGGACCGTCTCTTGCGCGGCGCAACCGAGCCGGAACCGGCAATCGACGGAGTGAGATGACGAGGTGACGATTTGACTTGCGCCGCGTGCCAGACCGAGCTCGAGCCCTCGACTTCGATCTGCCCCGGGTGCGGAGCTCGACGCGACCCCGAGAATTGGCGCGATCAAGTCCGGGCGACGGTCGCCCGCCACATGGAGAAGAAGCGGTTGCAGCAGGAGAAACGAGACGACGACGCGAGGCAGCTTTCGATCTTCCCCGAAGAGGCATTCGAGGATCCGAGCGAGCGCGAGATCCGGGAGCGCCGCGCTGCCATCCGCGCGCGGGTTTCGGAGCGCGTCTCGAAGCGAGCGAGCTCCGCTCGCCTCCATAGAGGTGTCGGCCGGGTCGTCGACGCGGGCGAGATCCCGATCGGACGGACGAAAGCGCTCGCGGCCGCAAGGGAGCTCGCGCGCGAGCCGGACGTGGAGCCCAGAGACCCCAGGACCGACAGGTACCTGCCGCTCGCCGAGCCCGTCGATTACGAGGTGCCGCTCGGTCGGCCGGAGCCCGAGGATGCGCCCGAGCCCGTCCTCGCGCTCGGCATGGCCTCGGGGCTGGAACGCGTGGTCGGAGGCGCCATCGATCTGGTCTTCGTCGCCCTCATCCAGCTCACGCTCTTCTACCTCACGACCCATCTGGTCGCCCAGCGCGTGGGCGCCCTTCCCAGTTCGGCGCTCGTCGCCATGGGCCTCGTGGGCGCGGTGATGGCCGCGGGCTACTTCCTGTTCTTTTGGAGCTTGTCGGGCCAGACGCTCGGGAAGCTCCTTACCGGCTCTCGAGTCGTGGATCGTCGAGGGGGAGCTCTCGGATTCGGGCGAGCGGCCGTGAGGCTCTTCGCGACACTCGTCGCAGCCCTGCCGCTCGGCGCTGGCTTCATCGGACTCTGGACCCACCCGGATCGCCGGGGTTGGCACGATCGCATCGCGGGCACGAAAGTGATCCGGGGCTGAAGACTCCTTTGCCGAGGATCGGCGAGAGCCACACGAGGGAAGCGAGCGGAGCGAGCCGGCCGGGAGGAAGCGGTTGCGCGGAACGCGCGAACCGCGGGGGTCAAGCCCCGCGGCACTAATTGAAGTCGCGAGCGAGCCCTAATCTTGGATCGTCTCTTCCTCCGGGCTCTCGTCGAAGAGCTCGCGCCCGGAGTCGTCGGCCGCCGCATCCGGGCGGCGCTCCTGGATCGCGGGTCCGGGCTCCTCTGCCTTGCCCTCGCACCTCCCGGACCGGCGACCCTCGTCTTCAGCTTCGTTCGTGAAGCCGCGGGGACGTGTCTCCTCGAGGTCTCCCGGCCGCCGGGCGAAGGCGTCGCGACTGCCGGTCTGAAGAAGCTCGTGGGCTCCCGGATCGCGGCGATTGCGATCGCGGATCTCGATCGCATCGTAACCCTGTCGGTCGAAGGCACGCGCCTCAGCGGAAGAGCCACATCCTTAAGGCTGGTCCTCGAGGTGTTCGGGGTCCGCGCGGATCTATATCTGGTGGACGAGAAAACCTCCGGCGTTGTCGAAGCTCTCTCCTCGTCCCGAGCTCGCCTCGGGGCCGGCGAGCGCTACCAGGCGCCGGCACCCCCACCCGGGGCCGGCCCTCTCGCCGCCAGTGCCTCGGAGGTCGACGAGCGGCTCGCGCGAGTGAGGGAAGGCTCACACCCCAAGCGGCGCTCCGCCCTCCTCGCGGCGACCGGCGCGACTCCGCTTCTGGTCCGAGAGGTCGAGTGGTTGGTCGATCGGGAGGGGATGAGCGAAGGCGAGGCCTTCATGAGGGTGCGCTCGCGCCTCGACGAGAAGCGGCCGTTTCTCTACGTCCCGCCCGCGCCCTTGCCGAATCGGCACTGCCTCCTTTCACCGCTCGAGCTCGCGAGCGAGAGCGAACTCCGACCGCGGGAGCTCACGAGCTTTTCTGAGGCGATGGCGGAAGCGGTCTCGCTCGAGACCGAAGCCCGGAAGCTCACGGCTCTGAAGGCGCGACTCGAGAGTGCCGTGAGGAAGCGCCTCGACCGGGCCCGGCGACTCGAGGAGAAGCTTCGAAGCGAACAGACGGTGCTCGTGGAGCCGACGGATCTAAGGCGCCGTGGCGAGCTGCTGCTCGCGGGCCTTTCGCGGGCGCGAAAGGGAGGGGACGGACGTTTGGTCGTTCTCCCGGATCCCTTCGATCCCGAAGAGAAGGAGATCGAAATCGAGATCGATCCGCGCCTCTCCCTTCCCAAGAACGCGGAGCGCTTCTTCACCCGGGCTCGAAGGGCGGAACGAGCGCGCGTCGAGCTCGCGAATCGGCTCGAGGTCGTCGGAACGGATATCTCGTACTGGGAGGGATTCGAGTGCGATCTGAGGGATGGGGCGACGACGTCCGAGCTCGAGGCGCTCGAGCGCGAAGCCGGTGACGAAGGCCTTTCGTTTCCTCCGTCGAGGAAACTGCCGAAGAAGCGACCGCCGGAGGCCATGGGTCCCCGAGGCTTCCGATCGCATCGCGGGAACCCCATCCTCGTAGGACGCTCCGGACGCTCGAACGACGAGCTGACCTTCGATGTGGCCAGGCCCCACGATCTCTGGTTTCATGCCTCGGGGGTACCCGGGGCGCATGTCGTGCTTCGAGTGCCGTCCGGTGAAACCGCGGACGAGGTCGAGGTCCGGGAGGCGGCGGAGCTCGCGGCGTACTACAGCAAGGCGAGGGAAGCGACGGCCGTCGACGTGATCGTGACCGAGAGGCGCAACGTGAGCCGGATCAAAGGCGCTCCGCGAGGGCTCGTCAAGCTCTCCTCGGCGGGCGAGACCAGGACGCTGCGAGTGGTACCGCGACGCCCCGAGAACGATCCGGGAAATCGCTAATATGGTCGGTATGCAAGCCGAGATTCTCGCAGTCGGCGAGGAGCTCCTCGCACCCGGCCGCGTCGAGACCAACTCCCTGTACCTTACCGAGAAGCTCGCGGCGATCGGCGTTCCCGTCGGCTTCCGCGGGATCGTGGGAGACGAGGAGAGCCGGATCGCCGCCGCCATCCAGAACGCCCTGGAACGATCGGACCTCGTCCTGGTCTCCGGAGGTCTCGGCCCCACGGCGGACGATCGCACCCGGGACGCCGCCTGCCGCGCGCTCGGGATCGAGATGCACCTTGACGAGGGGATTCTCGAGGGATTGCGGAAGCGATTTGCGATGCGCGGAATCGAGATGCCCGACGTCAACCGTCGGCAGGCGATGGTTCCCGAGGGCGCTTGGGTACTCGAGAACCGACGGGGAACCGCGTCCGGGCTCGTCATCGAAACCTCGGAGCAAAGAACCCTGGTGCTCCTCCCCGGCCCTCCCCGCGAGCTCGAGCCGATGTTCGAGGAGCAGGTGATGCCGCGACTGAAGGGGAAGGCGGGAGAGGTCTTCTATCGAACCCGAAAGCTCTGGGTCGCCGGGCTCCCGGAGTCGGCGGTCGAGCAGAAGATCGTTTCCACCTACGCCGCCTTCGAGAATCCCCTCACCACGGTCCTCGCGGCTCCCGGCCAAGTCGAGATCCGCCTGACAGCGAAAGGGCAGAGTGCCGTGGCTGCCGACGACCTGAACGAGGAGCTGGCGGCGAAGCTTCGCGCGATTCTCGGGGAGCACATCTTCTCTGAGCGCGAAGAAAGCCTCGAGGCCGTCGTGGGAGCGCTCTTGCTCGACACGGGAATGCGGATCTCGGTCGCCGAGTCCCTCACCGGCGGGCTCATCGCTCACCGCATCACCCAGGTCTCGGGCTCGAGCCGATATTTCGACACCGGCTTCGTCACCTACAGCAACGAGAGCAAGACCGCGCTCCTCGGAGTCGCGCCGGATCTTTTCCGCCGGGTGGGGGCGGTGAGTGAAGAGGTGGCCGTTGCCATGGCGACAGGTGCGCTCGAGCGCGCGTCCGCCGACATCACCGTTTCGGTCACCGGAATCGCCGGACCGACGGGCGGAAGCGAGGAAAAACCGGTGGGGCTGGTCTACATCGGGCTCGCGACGAAAACCTCGGCCCGCGCCGAGAGGCGCCAGTTCCCGGGCGAGCGACGGCAGGTGAAACGCTGGACCGCGCAGACCGCGCTCGATCTGGTGCGGCTCGAGCTCCTGCGTCTATCGAGAGAGCGCTCGAAGAGCTGACAACCAACTACTTCACTCCGTAATCCACTTGGCGAACCAAGAAGAACGCAAAGGCGCAAAGACGCAAAGACGCAAAGGAAGAATCGGAAGGAACCCGATCGGGTATTCTTTGCGTCCTTGCACCATTGCGTCTTTGCGTTCCTTCCGGGATTTGACTGATGCGCGTTTTTCTCGCGGTTGACCTCAATTCGGAGGTCCGGGGAAGGCTCGCGGAGCTCGAGCGCGAGCTTCGCCCCCTCGCCCGGCGTGCGCGATGGGTCCGTCCGGAGGGACTTCATCTGACGCTCCGTTTCTTCGGGGAAGCCTCGGCCGAAGCCGTCGACACCCTCGCCTCGAGTTTGGCGGAAGCCTTCAGAGGGCTTCCGGCGTTCGCTCTCCGTTTCCGCGGCTTTGGGGTTTTCCCCGATCGAAGAAAGCCTCGCGTGCTCTGCGTGGGAGTCCCCGAGCCGCCCCCGGCTCTTTTCGAGCTCCAGTCGAGGGCGGAAGCGGTCGCTCGCGCCCGGGGTTTCCCGCCCGAACCGCGGCGTTTCGACCCCCACCTCACGGTGGCGCGGTTTCGCGAGCCCGAGAAAGGGATCGAATCGATCCTGAGCTTGGTCGAGGACCGCGATTTCGGCGGCACCGAGATCGAAGAGGTGATTCTCTTCGAGAGCCGCTTGTCGCCCGCGGGCTCGAGCTACCAGAGACTTCGTAGCTTTCCTCTCAGGCCTCTCAGGCCCCTGAGCCCGGTGGGATAACCGCGGAAGGGCTGGTATAATATCGTGTTACAGGATTCTACCCTCTGCAGCCTACGCGAGCGGAGCGAGACGAGCGGCGCCTTCAGTCGTCGCGCAGCGCGAAGCGCGAAGCGACAAGCCGTGGGGGTGGGGTCCCCGCGGCCCTGAAATGAAGACAGAGGCGAGCACGAGTAGAATGTTCGAGCTGGCGTTTCTGGAGGACGGGAGCGAGCACATCGTTCCCATTCGACCTGAAGGGGTCGTTCTCGGCCGCTCTCCGGAGTGCGACGTCGTCATCAAGGACTTCGGCGTCTCCCGGCGGCACGCCGAAGTGCTGATGGACGGCGAGGACTGCCGTCTCGTCGATCTCAAGAGCAAGAACGGGACGCAGGTGAACGGGGTTCGGGTGCTCGAGGTCATCCTCAACGACGGCGATCAGATCCTTCTGGGAAAGTTCCAGCTGCAGTTCCGCAAGACCCTCGAAGAGCAGGTCGTGCTCGACGAGGAGAAACCCATGCTCGAAGAGGCGGGAACCGTCATTCGCAGCGTGGGGGAGCTCTCCAAGTATTTCCTCGAGGAGAAGCAGCCTACCGAGACGAAGCAGCGCCGCCCGTTGGCGGCCACGGAAAAGGCCCCCGAACCGCCGCTGGTGGAAACCGAGCTGGGGAAGATCAATCGGGTCCTCAGGAGCCTCTCGGAGCTCGCGAAGGCTTTGATCTCGGCGCAGCCGGAGGAGGTGCCCGCGCGCGTCATGGGGGCGGTCTTCGAGCACATCCCCGCGGACCGCGGCTTCCTCATGCTTCTCGACGAGGAGGGGAACTTGAAGCCGCGGGTGGTGCACCACCGCCACGGCGACGACGAGAAGATCACCATCAGCAAGACCATCGCCGACCGCGTGGTGCAGGATCGGGTGGCCATTCTCACCTCGGACGCCCAGGTCGATCCCCGCTTCGCCACCGGCGACAGCATCCGATTTCACGGAATCCGCTCGGCGATGTGCGCGCCCTTGTGGAAGGGCGACGAGGTCATCGGGATCATCCACGTCGATAGCCCCATGCAGACCAAGACCTTCACCCCGGACGACCTCGAGCTCCTCTCGGCGCTCTCGAACTACGCCGCGGTCGCGATCCAGCAGGCGAGCCTGAACAAGAAGATCCAGCAGGAGAAGGTCGCCCGGGAACGGCTGGAAAAGTACTTCTCCCCCTCCATCGCCACGAGGATCCTTTCCGAGGGCGAGAAAGAAGCCCAGGAGCTGGAGGCTTCGGTGCTGTTCGCCGATATCGTCGGATTCACCCGGATCGCAGAGCGGATGGACGCGCCGTCGGTGGCGCGGCTGTTGAACGAATACTTCTCCAGGATGTCGGAGCCCATCTTCGAGGCCGACGGCACCCTCGACAAGTTCATCGGCGACTGCATCATGGCGGTCTTCGGCGCGCCCTATCCCCAGGCCGATCACGCGCTCCTCGCGGTGCGGGTCGCGCTCGAGATGCGCCAGCGGCTGAACGAGCTCAACGCCGAGAGAGGCGGTCCCGCCTCGATCTCGATGCGCATGGGGATCAACAGCGGTCCGGTGGTCTCGGGGCCCATCGGCTCGGTGAAGCGCAAGGAGATCACCGTTCTCGGAGACACGGTGAACATCGCCTCGCGCATCGAATCGATGGTGGCGGAATCGGGCCAGATCGTGATCGGCGAGAGGACGTACGAGCTGGTCAAGGACCAAATCGAGGTGAGGGACCTGGGCACGGTGGCGCTCAAGGGCCGGAAGGAGAGCGTGCGGGTCTACGAAGTGCTTTCGGAGAAGGCCCATTGACCCCATTGAGCCCTTCGAGCCCATCGAGCAACGTCAAGCGCGTTCGCGCGGAAGCGGCGAAGCCCGCGGCGGGCGCCGCCCCGCGGAAGAGGACCAAGCGAAGCGGCAAGATTCTCTATTCGCTCATCGGCCTGATGCTGCTCACCGGGCTTCTGCCGCTTCTGCTGACCTCGGTGTGGCTCGTCCGCCGCAACCGCGAGGCGCTCGAAGCCTCGGAGCGGCTCCTGCAGCTCGATCAGACGCGCTCCATCGCCCAACAGGCCCGGCTGTACTTGCAGTCCATGCACAACCAGCTCGAGGCGATCGCGAAGACGTTCGAGATCGGCTCCGACCCCCAGGCGGTGCGCTCCCGGATTCTTTCCGTGACCCCTGAAGCGCTCCTCGATTTCATCGAGGAGGACCGCGTGCGGGCGATCACCGTGTTCGACCGCGACGGCCGTTTCGTGACCGCGGGCTACACCCTGGACGACCCGGCGATCGAGGCCTCGCTTCGCGAATCGCTGGTGCAGGGACTGCAGGCGCGGCCCTGGACCTCCCCGGCGCACGTCTCGGAGCCGCTCCTCGATACCGTGGTGATCATGTCCGCGCCGGTGCGGGGGTTCTACGGCGGTGAGGGAGCGCCCCCGGTCGAGGGCGTGGTCGCGGCGATGGTGAGTCTCAAGCCCATCGAGGAGATGGTCAAACAGAAGGGCAACGAGCGCCGGAGCGTTTACGTCGTCGACGACCATGGAAAGCTCGTCACCCACTCCGACCCCGAGACTCTCTACGAGGGCGTGGATCTATCGACGACCGCGATCGTCAAAGCCTTCCAGGATTCGCGCGGCCAGGCGAGCGGCTCGGTGAACTTCGAGCTGGTGCATGGAGGCGATACCAAAAAGCTCCTGGGAACCTACACACCCATCGGAGACCTCGGCTCGCCGGTGCCGTTTCTCAAGACCCTGGGGTGGGGCGCGATCGTGCAGGCGGAAGAGGAGGCGGTGTTCTTTTCGGCCCGCGAGATCGTGAAGGACAGCGTGCTCATCGCCGTTCTCGCGGCGGTGCTCTCGGTGGTGCTGGCGGTAGTCTTCGCCGGACGGTTGTCCCAGCCCATCGGCAAGCTGGCGGAGAGCGCAAGACGGCTCGCCTCCGGGGACTTCTCTCAGACCATCGACGTCACCAGCGGAAACGAGATCGGAGAGTTTGCCGAGACCTTCAACTTCATGATCTCGGAGATCCGGCGGTTCATCGAGCGGCTGAGGAAAGCGGCGGAAGAGAACAAGCAGATGTTCATGGGGGCGGTGACCTCGCTCGCGGCCGCCATCGACGCCAAGGATCCCTACACCGCCGGTCACTCCGAGCGCGTCGCTCACTACTCCGCCACCATCGCCAAGATCCTTCGCTTTCCCGACGAGGAGGTGGAGAACATCCGGATCGCGGCCCTGATGCACGACGTGGGCAAGATCGGGATTCAGGACAGCATCCTGGGAAAGGCGGGCCCGCTCACCGACGAGGAGTTCGCGGTGATGAAGACCCACCCCGCCAAGGGCGCCGCCATCATGGAGCACGTCCCTCAGCTCAAGTCGATGATCCCTGGAATGAAGTACCACCACGAGAACGTGGACGGCTCGGGGTATCCCGAGGGCCTCAAGGGGGACCAGATACCTCTCATCGCGAAGATCGTGAGTGTCGCCGATACCTTCGACGCCATGACCACGAACCGTCCGTACCAGAAGGCGATGGAGATCACCTACGTGTTCACGCGGATGCGGAGCTTCATCGGGAAGAAGTTCGAGAAACAATTCGTGGAAGCGCTCATCACCGGCTACGAAGAGGGACTCATTCGGCCCAACATGAAGGTGGAGAGCGTCCTGAAGCCGGCGCCTTCGGCGGCTCCGCCGATCGCGCAAGCACCGGAGACGCGCGAGCTGCCGGCGCCTTCGATCTCGAAGGAGCCCCTCCGCGCGGCGGCGCCGGCCTTCCAGACGCCGCCGCCGGTGGCACCGCCGCCGATCCCACCCTCACCCGTCGTCGCTTCCGCACCTCGAGCGGCCGTGGTTTCCTCGGCTGCTTCTTCGATGAGGGTCGAGGAGACTCACGGCATGGGCCCGCCTCCCGCGCTCATGGACCGGATTCGCTGACGGGCTCCCCCTCACGAACCGGGACCGGTTGCCCTCGAGAGGTCCGACTCGCGGTAGAATACGCAGTCGTCAGAGGAGCGACTCGCCTTCGCGCAGAGCGCTTCGGCGAGGCGAGGGGCTATTCTTAGGAGGATGTGCATGGGACGTGGAAGGCTGAAAAGCCTGGTCTTCCTGGCAATCTCGCTTTCGACAGCGCTCGAGCCGGGCCGCCTCCTTGCCGCGAGCGCGGCTCAGAGTCACGACGACATCGAGGAGTCGATCCGGATCTTCAACCGCGGCAAGCTTCTGCACCAGGAGCATCAGTATCGAGACGCGATCAAGGAATATCAGGCGTCGCTCAAGCTCGACGATCAGAGCCCTTTCGTGTTCAACGCCCTCGGGCTGGCGTTCGCCGCCCTGCGCGAATTCCCCGACGCGTTGAAGGCGTTCAACCAGGCGCTGCAGCTCAACCCCGACCTCACCGACGTCTATAACAACATCGGGATGGTCTATGCCGAACAGGGCACGAAGGAGAAAGCGTTCGAGGCGTTCTCCCGCGCAGTGCGAAACCCAAACTACACCACGCCCGAGAAGGCGCTCTACAACATGGGCAACCTCTACCTCGAAGACGGAAACCTCGAGCTCGCGGAAATGCACTTCCGGAGGGCGGTGGAGAAGCAGCCGAGGTTCGCCATGGGCTTCCGCGGCCTCGCCAAGGTCTATCTCAAGATGAACCAGCTCGACCTGGCGGTGGCTCAGTTTCAGAAAGCAGTGGAGCTGTCCCCGGAGGACGCCGAGAGCCTCTTCCAGCTCGCGCGCATCCATCAGCAGAAGGGCGAGGTCGAAGAAGCGAGAAACCTCTATCGCCGCGTGGTCGAGATCGATCGGTCGTCGACTTTCGGGCAGATGGCGCTCGCCCGTCTCGACGCTTTGAAGGAGAGCTGAGCGCCTCGGGCGTTCGACTCCGCCTCCGAACCGCCATTCTGGTCTTTCCATGACGCTCACCGAGCGGCTGCGAGACAGCCTTCGCCGAACCCGGGAGAAGCTCGGTCTCAGCCGGGGCCCGGACGAGGCGCCCGACTGGGATGCGGTCGAGGAATCGCTCGTGCTGGCGGACGTCGGTCTTCCGGCGACTCGGGAAATCCTCGCGGCCCTACGAACCCGGACCGGGGATTTTCGGGAGAACCTGCGCTCGGTCCTTCTCGAGCTCCTCTTGCGGCCGGCCTCGACCGCCGCCGCCCCTGTTCGACGGCCGCGAGTGACGATGGTGGTTGGCGTCAACGGTGCGGGAAAAACGACCAGCGTCGCCAAGCTCTCGCGGAAGCTCGCTTCCGAGGGGAAGAAGGTCCTGGTGGTGGCGGCCGACACCTTTCGCGCCGCCGCTCAGGAGCAGCTCAGCGCCTGGGCGGAGCGCACCGGTGTCGCCATCGCCAGCGGCGATCCAGGTCAGGACCCGGCCTCGGTGGTGCACGATGGGCTCAGCCGGGCCGTCGCCGAGGGATTCGACGAAGTACTGGTGGACACCGCGGGACGGCTCCACACGAAGCGTCCCCTGATGGACGAGATCGCGAAGGTCTCGCGCATCGCTTCCCGGGTGGTCGAAGGCGCTCCCCACGAAACGCTCCTGGTCTTGGATGCGACCGTCGGAACCAACGGGCTTCAGCAGGCGAGGCAGTTCACCTCCGCCTTGCCGGTGACGGGAATCCTGCTGGCGAAGATGGATGGCACCGCCCGCGGAGGGGTGGTCGTCGCCATCGCCAAGGAGCTCGGCATTCCCGTGCGCTACCTCGGCGTGGGCGAGGGGGCGGACGACCTCGTGGGTTTTTCGCCCGAGGCCTTCGTCTCTGCGTTACTTTCGGATTAGCCATGTCGCCCCGCCAGCGCGTCGTCGATTCCAGGATGATTCGGCGGGCGCTCGCACTCGCGACCCTTGGAACGGGCACTGCCGCCCCCAATCCCAGAGTGGGCGCGGTGGTGGCGAGGGGCGCCCGGGTCATCGGCCAGGGGTATCACCGCCGTCCCGGTGAGCCCCACGCCGAAGCCGTGGCCCTGAGCCAGGTGGAAATGTCGGGTGAGAGCGCGAGAGGCGCGACGCTCTACACCACGCTCGAGCCTTGCTGCCACACGGGCCGTACTCCACCCTGCGTCGACCGGATCGTTCTCGCCGGCATCGAACGGGTCATCGCCTCCATGAGAGATCCCAATCCGAAGGTGGACGGAGGTGGCTTTCGCGCGCTGAAGCGAAAGGGTGTCGCGGTGGAGGTGGGAGTGCTGCGAGAGGAGGCGAGCCGTCTCAACGAGGCCTTCGCCAAGCATGTCGAGACGGGCCTTCCGCTCGTGACGTTGAAGGGAGCGGCCAGCCTCGACGGTCGCATCGCGACGCGCTCTCTCGACTCGAAGTGGATCACTTCCGGGCTCGCGCGGCGGCACGCGCGTCTGCTCCGCGCCGAGCACGAAGCGATTCTGGTCGGCACCGGAACCGCCCTCGCCGACGATCCCCGGCTCGACCGAAGGTCTCGTTCACCGTGGTCGAGCCCGTTTCTTCGAGTGGTCCTCGATCGAACCCTTCGTCTGTCTCCGCGGAGTCGGCTCGTGCGAAGCCTCTCCCGCGGGCCGGTCCTGGTCTTGTGCGGGAGCGGCGCCTCGCCCTCGCGGCGTCGCGCGCTCAAGGCGCTCGGGGTCGAAGTCCAGGAGGTCCGGGAGCGACGGGTGACGCCCCGGCGGCTCGATCTCGAGGACGTCCTGCGGAAGCTGGGCGGTCGAGGCATCACCAGCCTCCTGGTCGAAGGCGGGGGGGAGCTCGAGGGGAGCTTTCTCGACCTGCGGTTGGGAGATCGGCTCGTGCTCTACGTCGCTCCGCGGATCCTCGGAGGCCGAGAAGCGAGGCCGTGGATCGGAGGCGAGGGAGTAGCGACGGCGGCGAGCGCCGTTCGGCTTCGGCGCGTGCGCTCGACCCGAGTGGGTGACGGCTGGCTCGTGGAAGGGTCGCTGGAGTACAAATAAGTGGAGGGCGGCAACGGGCCCGGCCGCCTTCGCGAAGCTTCGGCGAGCCTCGCCGGCCGCCTCGGCACAGCTACGGCGCGCCTGGCCGAAGCCCAAAGGGCGAAGGCCGGAGCCCGAAGGGCGGAGGCGGGAGGGCGCTGACGCGCTAACTATGTTCACTGGTCTCGTACAGTCGGTGGGACGGCTCGGGTCCTCTCGCCGGAGAGGCGATGTACTGGAGCTCGTCATAGAGTCCGCGCCCATCGCGTCGGAGCTCGAGCTTGGTGCGAGCGTCTCGGTCTCGGGTGTGTGCCTCACGGCAACCGAGATCGCGGCGAGCTCCTTCCGCGTCGACGTGGCGATGGAGACCGAGCGGCGCACGAGGCTCGGACTGCTTCAGCCGGGGGAGCGTCTCAATCTCGAACTTCCGCTTCGTCCGACCGATCGGCTCGGCGGACACTTCGTGCAGGGGCACGTCGACGAGCTTGGCCGCGTGGTGGGGTCGGGCTCGCGCGAGGGAAATCACGTGCTGCGGGTCGAGCACTCGCGCGAGGCGAGTCGCTTCGTCGTGGAGAAGGGTTCGATCGCCATCGACGGCGTGAGCCTGACCGTCACGGTTTCGGGCCCGGGATGGCTCGAGGTGATGCTCATCCCGCACACCCTCGCGGTCACCACTCTGGGGCGGGTCTCTCCCGGAGACGGCGTCCATCTCGAGTACGATATACTGGCGAAGTACTTGGCTCGACTCACCGAGCCTTATCGGCCTGAGAAGGACGCGCCCTGAGAGAAACGAATTTGCCGGAAACCGCCCGCACGGGCCACCTGGCATCCATCGAGGATGCGATCGAAGACATTCGCGCCGGCAAAATGGTGATCGTCGTCGACGACGAGGATCGCGAGAACGAGGGCGACCTGACCATCGCCGCCGAGAAAGTCACCCCGGAAGCGATTAACTTCATGGCGCGCTACGGCCGCGGGCTCATCTGCATGCCCATGACCGGCGAGCGGCTCGACGAACTGCGAATTCCCCTGATGGTCTCGGAGAACACCTCGAACTACGGAACCGCGTTCTGCGTGTCCATCGAGGCGAAGATCGGGGTCTCGACCGGGATCTCCGCCGCCGATCGCGCGCGGACGGTCGTCGCCGCCATCGATCCAAAGACCGCGCCTTCCGATCTGGTGCGGCCGGGCCACATGTTCCCCCTGCGCGCGAAGGCCGGCGGAGTGCTCCAGCGCGCGGGGCAAACCGAGGCCGCGGTGGATCTGGCCCGCATTGCGGGTCTGTATCCCGCGGGAGTCATCTGCGAAGTCATGAACGAGGACGGCTCGATGGCGAGGGTTCCCGATCTCGAGAAGTTCTCTCGCGAGCGCGGGATCAAGCTCGTCGCCGTGGCAGACCTCATCCGCTACCGTCTCCGTACCGAGAGACTCGTGAAGAGAGTGGCCCGGGCGGCGCTTCCCACGGACTACGGTACGTTCGAGATCGCCGCCTTCGAGAGCGTGAACGACGGCGCCACCCACCTGGCGCTGATCCTCGGGGACATCCACTCCGAGGACGACGTATTGGTGCGGGTGCACTCCCAGTGCATCACCGGCGAAGTTTTCCACTCCAAGCGGTGCGACTGCGGCCCGCAGCTCGACCGTGCCCTCGCCAAGATCGGCGAGGAGGGAAAGGGCATCCTTCTCTACCTACACCAGGAAGGGCGGGGCATCGGTCTCGTGAACAAGATCCGCGCTTACGCCCTCCAGGACGAAGGGATGGACACGGTCGACGCGAACGAGCGGCTCGGGTTCAAGGCCGATCAGCGGGAGTACGGGATCGGGGCCCAGATCCTTTCCGAGCTGGGCGTGCGGAGGATCCGTCTCCTCACGAACAATCCCCGCAAGTTCATCGCGCTCGAAGCCTATGGCCTCGAGATCACCGAGCGCGTTCAAATCGAGATCCCCGCGAACGACGCTTCCGCCGCCTACCTCCGCACCAAGAAGGAGCGGCTCGGGCACCTGCTCGAGAAGGTCTGAGCGGGACTCGATGACAGGCCCCGGGACGCGCGCATGAATCCCGAGTTCCTCAGGCGCGTGCGGCTCTTTGAGGCGCTCGAAGTCCCCGAGCTCGCCGAGATCCTGATGCTGGGTGTAGTGAAGGAGTACGCCAAGGACGACGTCATCTTCGAGGACGGATCTCCCGGCGACTCGTTCTACGTCATCTACGAGGGCGCGGTGCGCATCAGCAAGGTGTTTCAGCACATGGGGGAGGAGGCGCTCACCATCCTGGGCGCGGGCGAGTTCTTCGGAGAGATGTCGTTCTTCGACGACGAGCCCCGCTCCGCGCGCGCGGTGGCGCATGAAGGGGCGAAGCTCCTCGAAATCAAGAACGCCGATCTGAAGGCTCATCTCGCGACCCGACCGGAAGTCGCGCTGAAGTTCCTCTGGGCTTTCGCGCGAACCTTGTCCCAGCGAGTGCGGGACACGAACGACAAATTTTCCGCCCTGTTCGCGATCTCCCGCGTTTTTTGACGGGTCCGCTCACGGGAGTTTTCCCCCACTGGGGAAGCTCAAGGGTTCCTTGAGTCCGCTCGACGGACCGGGCCACGAGAGAACGATTCCAAGGACGCCGGTGGCCGGGGATGGTCCTTGACTTTGATCCGGGGCTCTTCTAACATGATTTGTTGCAGCACTTAAAGGGGAGATCCGTCCTTACGGCCACGCCTTTAGACCATGTTCGAGCAGTTTTCCGAGAAACTTCAGAGCGTTTTTAAGAAGCTCCGAGGTCAGTCGCGGCTCCGAGAAGAGCACGTCGACCAGGCCTTGCGCGAGCTCCGTCTGGCGCTCCTCGAGGCGGACGTTCAGTTCCAGGTTGCCCGGGACTTCGTCGAGCGGGTGCGGGCGAAAGCCGTGGGGAAGGAGATCCTGGGATCGCTGACCGCGGCTCAGCAGATGATTCAAGTCACCCGCGACGAGCTCGTCGAGCTTCTCGGGGGCTCGGAGCGCCGTCTCGATCTCTCGAAAGGATGGCCCGCAGTCCTGCTCATGGTCGGGCTTCAAGGATCGGGCAAGACGACGTCCTCGGCCAAGCTCGCGAGGTGGCTCCGCAGCGAAGGGAAGCATCCGGCACTAGTTTCCGTCGACGTCCGGCGACCGGCGGCGCTCGAGCAGCTCGAAGTCCTGGCGCGCGAGCTCCAGATCCCGTGTCTTTCGCCGGACTCCATGGACCCGCTCGAACGGGCGTCGAAATCCGTAGGCCTCGCGCGGGATCGCGGCTACGACGTCCTGATCATCGACAGCGCCGGCCGCGTCCATGTCGATGACGAATTGATGAACGAGCTACAGGCGATCGAGCAACGATCCGCTCCCTCGGAGACGCTCTTCGTCGGCGACTCGATGACGGGCCAGGACGCGGTCCGCAGCGCATCGAGCTTTCACGCGAGAGTCCGCCTGACGGGGCACGTGTTGACGAAGCTCGACGGCGACGCCCGGGGCGGGGCCGCTCTTTCCATCGCCGCCGTGACCGGCGTTCCCATCAAGTTCGTGGGAACGGGCGAAAAGCTCGATGCCCTCGAGCCCTTCCGCCCCGAACGCATGGCGTCGCGCATCCTCGGAATGGGCGACGTCCTGTCGCTCATCGAGCGCGCGGAGAAGACTTTCGAGCAGGAGAAAGCGAAAGAGCTCGCGCGCAAGATGGAGCGCGACGAGCTGACCCTCGAGGATTTCCGCCAGCAGCTCCGGCAGGTGAAGCGCATGGGCTCGCTCTCGGAGATCCTGAGCTTTCTCCCCGGTGCGGGAGCCCTTGCCTCCGAGGTGGACGAGGGAGAGCTGAAGAGATTCGAAGCCATTCTCGATTCGATGACCGTCTTCGAGCGCACGCATCCCTCGGTGGTGAACGGCTCGCGCCGGCGGCGCATCGCGTCCGGCAGTGGAACGTCAGTTCCCGACGTCAACCGGCTCCTTCGCCGGTTCGGGGAAACGCGGAAGATGGTGAAGAAGTTGTCCGCGCTTCAGAAGGTTCAGAAGTCCGCGGGGAGCCGCAAGAAGCTCGCCCGCATGCTGGGAGGGCTCAAAGGCCGATGAGACCCGATCCCGTCGCCATCCCAAACGATCGGCCACGTCCCGTCGAAGGCCATGTCCGGCTGAAGGGCCATGTCCGAGTGAAGGGAGGTGAGGAGGCAGTTCATGTTGATCATACGT
>Ga0326597_10001937_pt1 | contig 31933 bp, 29 predicted proteins | sample RVTome_12_FD_203789 | JGI IMG/M metagenome (GOLD analysis project Ga0326597, IMG submission 203789) | Soil microbial communities from uranium-contaminated site in the Upper Colorado River Basin, Wyoming, United States - RVT100D185 | ecosystem: Environmental > Terrestrial > Soil > Contaminated >...
GCACCTCGATGCGCGGTCACGAGTACGGCCTCAAGCACCTGCTGGGAACCCACAACAACGTGCTCGGTAGCGACCGCGCCAAGGAGCACGTCGACGACATCGAGTGGCACGACGAAGCGCCGCTCGGCAAGATCGACCTGGTCTACAACGTGAACCTGCGGATGGACTCGTCCGCCAATTACTCCGACATCGTCCTGCCGACCGCGCACTGGTACGAGAAGTACGACTTGACCTGCACCGACCTGCACTCGTTCTTCCACCCGTTCACGCCGGCGCACGACCCGCCCTGGGAGGCGCGGCACGATTGGGAGGCGTTCAAGGCGATCGCCGAGAAGGTCAGCGAGCTGGCGCGCGAGGTGATGCCGAAGCCGGTCGAGGACCTGGTCCTGACGGCGCTGGCCACCGACACGCCGGACGAGTTGGCGCAGCCGCTCGGCACGCCCAAGCACTGGCACGACGGCGAGACCGACCCGGTTCCCGGCAAGACCTTCCCCAACGTCTCGATCGTCGAGCGCGATTACACCCGCATCGCCGAGAAGTACAGCACCCTCGGGCCCGCCCTCGAGCGCCCGGGCGGTTACGGCGCCAAGGGCATCAAGGCCGACATGTCCGACGTCGTCCAGCAGCTCAAGGAGAGCTACCTGGTCGGCGAGAAGGACGGCCGCGTCTCGCTCGAGGACGCTCGGCAGGTGTGCGAAGTGATCCTACGGATCTCGCCGGAGAGCGATGGCGAGGTCTCGCACAAGCTGTTCGAAGGTCTCGAGAAGCGGACCGGAGTGCCGCTCACGCACCTCGCCGAGCACGAGCGGGAGATTCGGCACCACTACCCAGACCTGGTGTCGCAGCCGCGCCGCTCGATCACCTCGCCGCACTGGTCGGCGATCGAGAGCGCCGGCCGGACCTACGCGCCCTGGACGATGAACGTCGAGACACTCAAACCGTGGCACACCCTCACCGGCCGCCAGGAGATCTACTACGACCACCTGATGTTCCGCGAGCTGGGCGAGGGGATGCCGACCTACAAGCCGCCGGTCGACATGGTCGCCATCGGCGACGTGGCCCGCGAGGACCTCGGCAAGCCCGGCACCAAGCTGTTCCGCTACATCACCCCGCACGGAAAATGGTCGATCCACAGCATGTTCTGGGACACCTGGCAGATGCTGAACATGTTCCGCGGCGGCCAGGTGATCTGGATCAACGACGAGGACGCCCACGCCATCGACGTCGGTGACAACGACTGGGTCGAGGTCTACAACGAGAACGGCATCAGCGTCGTTCGTGCCGTCGTCAGCGCCACCATCCCGCGCGACATGGCGATCTTCTACCACTCGTCCGAACGGCACGTGAACGTGCCCTTCTCGTCGCTGGCGCGCGAACGTGGCGTGAGCGACCTGCGCGGCGGCAACAACAACGCCACCACCCGCATCATGATGAACCCGTCGACCATGGTCGGCGGCTACGCCAACTGGACCTATTGGCTGAACTACCAGGGCACCAGCCCGTCGGAGCGCGACATGGTCGTGGTGATCCGCAAGAAGCCCCTCGAAGCGGGTGGACGCAAGGTCATCTACCGCGAAGAGCAGCTCGAGAGGAGGGGCTGAGCCGTGCGCATCAAGAAGCAGATGGCGATGGTGTTCAACCTGGACAAGTGCCTCGGTTGCAACACCTGCACCCTCGCCTGCAAGAACGTCTGGACCAACCGCGAGGGTGCGGAGTACATGTTCTGGAACAACGTCGAGACCAAGCCCGGCATCGGCTACCCCAAGCGTTGGGAGGACCAGAAGAAACACCGTGGCGGCTGGCGCCGCGACGAAGTCGGCGAGAACCCCAAACTGGAGCAGGGCTCGCGCTTCTGGCTGATGATCAACCTGTTCTACAACCCGGTCATGCCGGAGATGAGCGAGTACTACGGCAAGGGGCCGTTCACCTTCACCTACGAGGACCTTCACTCGACCGAGCCGACGACCTACTCCCAGCCGGTCGCGCGGCCGAAGTCGATGATTTCCGGCGAGGAAGACATCGACATCGAGTACGCCGTGAACTGGGAGGACAACGGCGCCGGCCTGTTCGAGGGAGGTCTGGGGGGAATGGACCCCAACCTGGAGAGGTTGACGCCGGCGGCTAAGGACGCGCTGCTGAAGTTCCGCGACACCTTCATGATGTACCTGCCGCGGATCTGCAACCACTGCATGAACCCCGCCTGCGTCGGCTCTTGCCCCTCCGGCGCGGCTTACAAGCGCGAGGAGGACGGCGTCGTCCTGATCGACCAGGACCGCTGCCGCGGCTGGCGCTTCTGCGTCTCCGGCTGCCCGTACAAGAAGACCTACTACAACTGGCGTACCGGCAAGTCGGAGAAGTGCCTGCTGTGCTACCCCCGCATCGAGACCGGCCAGCCGCCGGCCTGCTTCACCGCCTGCCCCGGCCGGATCCGCTACATGGGTCCGCTTCTCTACGACCTCGACGCCGTCGCCGAGGCTGCCAACGCGCCGGACGACCAGCTGGTCCAGGCGCAGCGCGACGTGATCCTCGACCCGAACGACCCTGAGGTGATCGAGGCCGCCCGCGCAGCCGGCATCGAGGGCGCCTGGCTCGAAGCGTGCCGCCGCTCGCCGGTCTACAAGATGGTCAAGGAGTGGCAGGTCGCCCTGCCGCTGCACCCCGAGTTCCGAACCCTGCCCAGCCTCTTCTACATCCCGCCGCAGAGCCCGGTCGCCAGCGTGGCGAGCGCCGACGCTCCTTACGACATGATCGGCACGGGGATCTTCCCCGGCCTCGACGAATTCCGCATTCCGATCGAGTACCTCGCCAGCCTGCTGTCGGCCGGCCAGGTGGACGTCGTCCGCGTTGCGCTCGAACGGCAGCTGGCCGTGCGTGCCTTCCGGCGCTCGGAACGGGTGGACGGGAAGCCGGACGCGACCGTCCTCGAGGCGGTCGGACTGAACGTCGAGCAGGCGCGTGAGCTGCATCGCCTGCTGGCGCTGGCGCACTTCGGCGAGCGTTTCGTGGTTCCGACCACGCACGCAGAGAACACCGGCAGTGCTCCCTACCTCGAGCGCGGCTATGCCGGCTACGACGAGCTGGCGCCCGGCCAGGCGCCGCGCCGCCGGACCGAGTTCCACGGTGGCGCCGAAGGGGTGGAGAGCTGATCATGGATGCGGTCGCTTCCTCCTCCGCGATGATCGGGGCCGAACGGGCCGCAGCCTACCGGCTGAGCGCCGAGTTGCTGCTCTACCCCGATGATCGCAACCGCACGACCATCGAGGTGTGGCGGCAGGCGCTCCGTCACGCGCCGGCAGCGGTCCGTAGCGGACCCGAGACCTTCCTGGCCCACCCCCGCGCCTGGGATCGCGACGAGTACCTGTCGGTGCTCGAGCTGGCGCCGCCCTGCCCGCTCTACCTCGGCGCTTACCTCTACGAGGAACCAAGCACCTGCCGCGGCGCGGGAACGTCGCAACGCAACTCCTACATGATGGAGTTGAAGGCCGCCTACGAGCACTTCGGTCTGGACCTCGGCGGTGGTGAGCTGGCCGACTATCTGCCGGTCATGCTGGAGTTCCTCGCCATCACCTTCGACGCTGGCCCGGCCGACGAGGATGGCGTGCGTGCCCGTTTCCTCGACTTAGGCGTGCGGCGAGCCCTACCGGAGATGCTCGCTGCCCTCGAGCGGCACGAGAGTCCCTACGCCACGTTGATCCAGGCACTCGTGGCGGTCGTCGACGACGACCTCGCCGACTGCGCCGCGCCGACCGGCGCGGGCGGCGTTCCGGCAGCTGGTCACGTCCCCGTGAAGCTGGAGGTGCCGTCGTGACCGGACTGCTTTGGGGCGCGCTGCCCTACTTCGCGCTCACGCTGTTCTTCGTCGTCCCCTTCGTGCGGCTGGTGCTGCGACCCTACGAGGTCACCACCCGCGCCAGCAGCATGTTCGGCCGCGACGCCCTCGGCATATTCTCCACCTTCTTCCACTGGGGTCTGATGCTGGTCTTCATCGGCCACGTCATCGGCCTGATCGGTGGAATCCTGGGATACGAGAGCTGGATCAGTGTCTTCTTCTGGATCGCGCTGGTCGGCGGGGTCGCAGCGGTGCTCGCCTCGCTGGCGGCTTTGATCCGTCGCGTCCTCGTGCCAGAGGCACGGGCGCTCAGTCAGCCGGACGATTACATCGTCCACCTGTTCCTGATCCTGATCATGGGTATGGCGCTCTACCAGGCGGTGATCCAGCGAATCTGGGGTGTCGCCTATACCGCCTCCGGCTGGTTCGCGAGCATCCTTCGTTTCCAGCCAGAGCCGGAGCTGATGGCGTCCTCCCCGCTGCTGACGCAGATCCACGTCGCGTTGGCGCTGGCCCTGGCCGCCTACTTTCCGTTCACCAAGCTGGTGCACGCCTGGACCCTGCCGGTCAACTACTTCACCCGCAGCTACCAGGTGATGCGCACCTCCAAGCGCAAGTTCACCCGCGCCTGGGACTTCAGCCTGATGAGCGACAAGGGCTTCCTCACCTACACCGTCGCAGTAACCCTGGCGCTGGGCCTGTGGATCGGCTTTCTGTTGCCGACCCGCAGCATCGAAAGCGTCGTCGCCACTCCGACCGACGGGGTGCAGCAGGTCGCAGCCGCCGGCGACGAGCAGGCCGGCTACGAGCTGTACCTAAGCCAGTGCGCGCGCTGTCACGGCGTAAGGGGCGACGGTGACGGGGCGGGCGCCGCCTCGCCCACCTTCGCGCAGCCGCCACGCGACCTGACCGCAGGTGACTTCCACTTCGTATCGACCCGCAATGGGGTCGCATCAAACGCCGACCTGCGCCACGTGCTCGAGCACGGCCTGCCCCGCGCGGGCATGCCGTCGTTCCGCCAACTGTCGCCAGCGCAGCTCGACAGCCTAGTCGCGGTCCTCGACCGCATGTGGGTGGGTCGACAGGAGGCAGCGGAACGATTCGAGCCGGGCGAGCCGCCCGCCTTCGACGCCCAGCTGGTCCAGCGCGGCAGCGAGCTGTTTGCCCAAAGCTGCAGCGCCTGCCACGGACCGCAGGGAGCTGGCGACGGCGCAGCGGCATCCGCCCTGGCGATCCCGCCCAGCAACCTCGCCGCCGGCGAGGTGAAGGCCGGGACCGACCCCGAACAGCTCTACTACCGTGTCGCAGCCGGTATTTGGGTCGGCGGCGCTCCACTCATGCCGTCGTTCGGCTACCTGCCGCAGGACGACGTGTGGGCGATCGTCGCGTACTTGAGCGAAGACCTCCTGCCGTGACCCTTGCGTGCGTCGCCCGGAGCTACCGGCGGGACGCGCGAGAGCACCCGAAATCGGTGACCCGATGAGACCGTCCAGCCGATCGTTCGTCGCCCTCGGAGCTGCCACCGGCGCCTTCGCGATCTGCGTCGCCGTGTGGCTGATGAACGGCGTGCTGGTGACGTTCGTCGACGGCAACGGGATCATCGAACTGAGCCAAGTTCAGCTCGGTTGGCTGATTGGCGCGCCCGTTCTCACCGGCGCTCTCCTGCGTCTGCCCGCAGGGATGCTGACCGACCGTTTCGGTGGCCGTCCGGTATTCACGCTGCTGATGCTCGTGACCGCGGTCGCCGCCTTCTTCACCAGCTACGCCGACAGCTTCGTGGGGCTGCTGCTCGGCGGACTGGGCTTCGGCGTCGCCGGCGCGACCTTCGCTGTCGGCGTCGCCTATGCTTCCGTTTGGTTCCCTGCCAACTGGCAGGGAACCGCTCTCGGCATCTTCGGTGCCGGCAACGCCGGCGCCGTTCTCACCGCCATGCTAGGTCCGGCCCTGCTCGACGCGCTGACGCGGCAGGGCACCGACCTCGAAGGCTGGCGCAACTTTCCGCGGGTGTACGCTGCGGTCATGCTGGTCACGGCGATCGTGTTCTGGGCCGTCACCCAGAATCGGCGGCCGGAACAGAGCTCCCAGAAGCGGCTTTCGCAGCGGCTTCGCCCACTGGCCGACGTGCGCGTGTGGCGCTACGGCCTCTACTACTTCTTTGCCTACGGCGGGTTCGTCGCCCTCTCGCAGTGGCTGATCCCGTACTACGTGAATCTCTACACCATGAGCCTCGCCGCGGCGGGCTTCATGGCCTCGTTCTTCTCGCTACCAGCAGCCGCCGTACGGATCATCGGCGGCTGGCTCTCCGACAAGCTCACCCCCCGAACCGTGCTGATCGGCTCGTTCACGGCGTGCCTGGTGCTGCTTGCTCTATTGTTCCCGCCACGAATGGACGTGCAGACGCCCGGCCCCGGGATTAGCGCCGACCGCGCTGGGGTCGTTCGCGAGGTGACCGAGTTCGGCGTGCGGGTGGACGACGACCTATACTCGTTCACGCCCGAGAGCGGAGGCGTGCGCATCCGCCTGGGCCCAGAAGCCGCCGAGGAGCCCACCGCCCTGCTCCCCCGCAGCAGTCTGGTGCAGCAACCGGTCGTCGGGGTCGGTGACGAGGTGGTCGCAGGGCAGCTACTGGTCCAGGGAACGACACACATCTACTTCCAGGCCAACGTTTGGGTGATGACCGCCCTGGTCGTCCTCCTAGCCGTCGCCATGGGTTTCGCTGCCGGGGCCGTGTACGCACAGATCCCCGCCGACTTCGCCAGCGACGTGGGAACGGTCGGTGGCATCGTCGGCGTGCTCGGTGCGCTCGGCGGATTCTTCACGCCGATCATCTTCGGCTACCTGCTCGAAGGTACCGGGATCTGGACCTCGAGCTGGATGTTCATGTTCGTCTTGGCGCTCGCCGGGCTCGCTTGGATGCATCTGTCGGGACGCCGCACCACGTCGGCCGACCGGCGCGACTAGAACGACCGTGAGTCCGCCCGCTCCTCCTCGCACTTCACCCGAGGCAGGGAAAGCCGCTGCGGCGGGCGGACCGTCCCGGCTTCAGGCTGCCCTTGGCCGGGGCGTAGAGAACCTTCCCACCGCCTACTTCGCCATGGTGATGGCCACCGGCGTCATCGCCATCGCTTCGCACGCTCAAGGCAGGACGCTGATCGCCACCGTCCTTGGTTCGTTGAACCTGATCGCCTACGTCGTGCTGTGGCTGCTACTCGGCGCGCGCCTGATCCGGCACCCGAGACTCGTGTTCCGTGACCTGATCGATCACGTGCACGGCCCCGGTTACTTCACCACCATCGCCGGCACCTGCATCCTGGGCAGTCAAGTACTGGTGTTGTGGGACGCCCGGGCCTTGGCATTGGCGCTGGGTGTGATCGGCGTGGTGCTCTGGCTGTTCGTCACCTACGTGATCTTCACCGCCTTCACCGTCAAGCGTGAGAAGCCTACGCTGTCCGAAGGGCTCACCGGCGCTTGGCTGATCGCGGTGGTCGCCACCCAAGCGGTCGCGGTCCTGACCGCCTCGCTTGCTCCCGGCCTGCCGCAGCCGATGCGACTGGAGCTGAACTTCTTCGCCCTGTCGATGTGGCTCTGGGGCGGAATGCTCTACATCTGGATGATCTCGCTGATCTTCTACCGCTACACCTTCTTCACCTTCTCACCGAAGGACCTCACGCCGCCATACTGGATCAACATGGGCGCGATGGCGATTTCGACCCTGGCGGGCTCCCTGCTGATCCTCAACGCAGACGCCTTCGACACGCCTTTCCTGGAATCGCTCGTACCGTTCATGAAGGGTTTCACAGTGTTCTTCTGGGCTACGGGAACCTGGTGGATTCCAATGCTTGCGATCCTGGCGCTGTGGCGACACGGGATACAGCGCTTTCCGCTTCGCTACGACCCCCTTTACTGGGGCGCGGTCTTCCCGCTGGGCATGTACACTCTCAGCACCGACCGGATGATCGACGCGCTCACGCTCGACTTCCTGGACGGCATTCCCCGGACGTTCATCTTCATCGCTCTGGCGGCCTGGATCGCTACGTTCACCGGGTTGGTCCGCTCGCTTGCGCGAGGTGCCGGCAACGCCTGGCGCGGCGTCGATGCGCCCAGCGCCTGAGCGTGCCGCCGGCTTGCGACGGACCTGCACGTCAGGGGCGCGCCCGACTGCGGATCCGCTCTAGCAGCGCTAGCGTGGCCGCCAGCGGCGCTACGCCCAGCTCCCGCTGCAGCAGCGCTTCGCAGCGACGGAACTGCTCGAGCGCCTGGTCACGCTTCCCTTCATGCCAGAGCGAGCGCATCAGACCGCGGCGCACGTCCTCGCGTAGGGGGTCCAGTTGCAACGCCGCACGCCAGTGACGCGTGGCCGTGGGCCAATCGGCCTGCTGGCCCGCGACGCGTGCCGCCAGCGTGTGCAGCTCCTGGCAGGCCTCGTGCAAGCGTTCCCGCTCAGCCCAACACCACTCGGCGTAGCGCTCGTCGGCGAATAGCGCTCCGCGGTAGAGCCCGGTGGCCAGTTCGGCCTGCCGCACCGCTTCGTCCGCATCGCCGCGCAGCATCGCCGCGTCGGCGCTGGCGCGCGACCGCTCGAAAAAGTGCAGGTCCACCAGCGTGGCGTTGGCCACGCGTAGTCGGTAGCCACCGTTTACGCTTTCGAGCGTCAGGGGCGGATCCTCACCGTCCGGTGCGGGCGCGACCGACGCCAGGACCCGCCGCAGTTCGTGCGCCAACACGTGCAGCTGGCTGGCCTTTCGCGCAGGATCCGCGCCGGGCCAGATCGCCTCGAGCAGCACATCACGATCGACCGTCTCGTCGCCGTGCAGCAGCAGGATCTTGAGAAGCGTCGCCGCCTGGCGGCGACGGAAGGCGTTGAAGGCGAGCTGCGCGCCGTCCAAACGAATCTCGAAAGTGCCGAAGCAGCGAACCTCATGCGCGGCGAGCCCTGCTCTGGATCCGTAGTTTTGCTGTAGGTCGCCGTTGTGGCCGTTCGGACCGGCCGGCCAGGTACTCCACCTCGAGCCGATCAGGCGCTCGATGGCGCGTGCGCTCAGCTCGGCCGCCACCAGGCCACGGGTGAGGGGAACCCGGCCGCGTTGCGCGCGCCAGACCCGCAGCAGCGCCTGTCGGCCAGGCCCCAGCTCGAGTGGGACGCAGGTCCGTACGCCGCCGCGCTGCGTCGCGCGCCGGCAGGCGGGCGGCCAACGGGTGGAGTCACCGGCGAGAAGCTGCGGGGTGCCGGTGCGAACGGCGCAACACTCCTCCTGGCCGCTGCCGCGCAGGGCATTGCAGCGGCCAGGGAGGGGCGTTCCGACCGACGCGATGGCCTGCATCGGCACGCCTTGCGCACGGTCGCTGCGAAGTATCAGGTCCGCCCCGTCGGCCTCAACCGCCGCAACCAGTCGCAAGAGTGCCGCCTCGATCGCGCCGTCCGGTCCGCCGTCGTGCGAGCCGGTCCAGCGTCCCGTCGATTGTTCGGCCAGAGCCGCCTGGACGGCCGACGCGACCACCGGTGCCGACCAGCCGAGGAAGGCGGCGTGCCGGCTCAGGTCGGCGGGCGGACGGCGGAACGCCGCTGCGAGGGTGCCGATCGGCCCGGTAGCTCCAGGCAGCGGGACGCAGGCGTAGGCCTGAAAGCCGGCGGCGACGACCTGGTCGCGGAGGTAGCGTGCGTCGCCAGCGAGATGGTCGAGGATCAACGGTCCCGGCTTGGCCGCCACCCGCCCCGGCACGCCTTCGTGCGGCGCGAAGCGCAGCTTCTGCTCGAACGCCCGGCGGTTGCCCCCTGCGTGAGCGGTGAGGACGACGTCGCCGTTTCCCGGCTCGAGCAGGAACGCCTCGGTCGCATCCGCTTCCAGCACGGTGCGGATCCGCTCGAGCGCTGTGTCGAGGCGTCGTGCCAGTGACCCGGAGGAGATCTCGGTGGCCAGGCTCGCGAACGCCGCCAGGGCGTGCAGCGAATCGAGCCCGTCGCCCGCAGCTCCCTTCGCGTCGCCCCCAGGCGGGGTGATACGCAGCGAGCCGACGGCACCACCATCGGCACCGGGAAGAGCGGTCAAACGGCAGCGCACTGTGGACGGGTCTCCCTCTGTCCCTTGGCGGGTCGCCGTTCCGCGAGCCCGACCGCGCTTCAACTGGTGCCGGACCGGACAGTGCGTGCGGCAGGGCGCCGCACCGGCCAGGGCCCCTGTCACAACGTCGCTACAGCTGCGGCCAAGCGCCTCGTCGCGCGGCACCTCAAACATCGCAGCGGCAGCATCGTCCCACTCGACGATCCGGTAGGCACCGTCGAGAACGAAGCGACCTTCACGCGAGCGTTCGTGCACCGGACCCCTCCTGGGAGGCGGCAACGGCAGGGCGGGCGACGGAACCGTCGGCTAATCACACCTTCGAGTGGCTCGATGCTAGCATCATCTGCGTACCTGACGGCGACGGCGCGGTCGCTTGGTCATGCGCCGTCACCCGCGGAAGTTCCCGAGGAGGAAACATGCACGATTTCGTACGCACTAATGGCGTAACCCGCTGGCTCGGCCGCAGCGTAGTGCTCACCGCCGCGTTGACGGCCCTGCTCGCCTTCTCCGCCGTCTTCGCTCAAGGGCCCGACGGTGGCGAGCTCGGCGCTTCTACCTACGCTCAGTGCGCCGCCTGCCACCAGCCCACCGGTTTCGGTATTCCCAGCGCGTTTCCGCCGCTCGTCGGGCATGCACCCGACCTGTACGCAGTCGAGGGAGGCCGCGAATATCTGGCCAAGCTGGTGCTGTACGGCCTGATGGGTCAAGTGACCATCGAAGGCGCCAGTTACAACGGCGTCATGCCCGCCAACGCGCATTTGGACGACGCGAGCCTTGCTGCGGCGCTGAACTACGTGCTTCATGCCTGGGGCAACGGCGAGCTGCTGCCCGAGGAGTTCGAGCCGTTCACCCCGGAGGACATCGCCGCGCAGCGCGACCTTGGCCTTTCGCCGATGAACGTCTACGAGCTCCGGTCGAGCCTCGATCTGGACTGACCGAACGCGCTTCGGCCACGTCACGGCGTTGCACGCGAACGCTGCGACGTGGCCACATGACCTCGGTCATGGCCGCGCTTTCCGCATCGACGGGATGCTGGCGTCATGGCGCTGCCGGACCCAAGAATCTACGACGACGCGCGCGTATCCGAGCTGCTAGCGGAGTCAGGCGAGGTTCTCCAACTGCTGCTTCGCCACGGGTTCACGCCGCTTGGTAACCCGGCGCTGCGCAGCGCGTTGGCGCCCACCGTGACGCTGGCGCAGGCGATCCGACTGCGCGGCCTGTCGCCCGAGGCCGCCGCGCAGCTACGTCGCGAGCTGGCGAGCCTGCTCGACCTGGAACCCGCGTGCCGCTGATCCGCACCTCCGAGCGCAGGCGCTTCCTCGACGCCGGTCCCTTCCCGCAGGCGTTACAAGTCGGCGAGCGCCAGGCGGTCATGCTGCTCTGCCTGCAGAACGGACAGGAGCTGGTGGCGCCGCCTGGGGACTTAGTTGAGACGACCTTCGCGGTGCTTGGCGGGAGCGGTTGGGTGGTCGAGGGCGACGAGCGCCACGCAGTCGGAGAGGGTGACGTGGTGCACGTGGCGCCCGGCGTAGCCAAGGCGCTGGTGGCGGGCGAGGCGACGTTCACGGTGCTCGGGGTGCGGGCGCTTGCAGGGGGGGGACGCTTAGAGCCGAGAAATCGGTAACGCGTCGAGAATTACGCTTCAGTTGGACCGTAGCGGTTGGCCTGCCGGTGGGGGTCGGCGCCTCAGCAACAGTTCGAGTCCGATCGCGACGAACGTGGCATTCGCCAGCCAGGCGAGGCCTCCGAACGTCGCGAACCAAGCCGGTCCAAGCTGGAAGCCCCAACCGGCCGTCATGCCGGCGACCGCCAGAATCGCAGCGACGACCTGGATCAGCGCGGCGCGCGGGCGGCGTAACGGCACGCCAGCGAAGCGCGGCAGGGCGTGGTATGCGACACCCTGAATCATCAGGGTCACGAAGCCGAGCGACTGCAGATGCGCGTGCGCCGGTCGCCACGCCAGCGTGAGCCAGCCGACGCCCATCGCCAGGCCGATGGTGCTGCCGGCGAGAAGGGCGATCAGCGATCCCGCGATCGCCACGCGGCTGGCTGCGATCACGGCGCGGACGGGTTGGGGGTGATGATGCCGAGCACCAGGAAGCGGCCGTCGCTGGCGCTGGCGCCGTGAGGCTCGCCGGTATCGCAGGCCAGCATGGTGCCGGCGTGCGCGCCAACGCTCCGGTCGCCACCCCACAGCTCGCCCTCACCGTCGATGGCGAGGAGGTGCACGCGCGGCTCGCCACGGCCTGACACCTTCTGACCGTCCTGCAGCGAGAACAGCACCAGCCGGACCTCGGGGTAGTCGGCTAGGATGCGCGCGCCCCGGTGCTCGCCGTACTCGGCCAGCACGCGCAGGTCTACGTCGTTCAGGGGGTTCACACCGTGTACCTCTCCAGCGTAGCAAGGTCGCTCATCAGGGCACTCAACTCGGTGCCTGCGTCTTGGCATGCCTGCGCCAGAGTGGCGCCGCCACCGCAGCAGGTGTCGATGCCGCGGTCGAGCAGCAGGCGGGAAGCCTCGGGGATACGGGCCAGCACGTCGTTCACGGTCAGGGTGGGCTGAAGGGCGGTCGCGTCGGTAGCGGTCATGGCTCGACGATGGCCCGAGGACCACGGACTCGCCATGACCGAGGTCATGGGGATGAGCGTAGCAACAGCAGCGCCGATCCATTGACGAAGATCGATACGAGGAGTACAGTCGAGCCTATGGACAGCCAAGGCCGACCTAGCGCCGCCACCTCCCGAGCACTTCCCGCCGCCGACCCCGGCGCCCTGCGCGAAGCGGTCAAGGACCATTACGCGCACCGGCTGGACCAAGGGAGTTGCTGCGGCCCGTCCGGTTGTGGAACCCAGGGGGGCGAAGCGACGCACTCCGCGCTGATCAGCATCGACGTTCCCAGTTTCGGTTGCGGCGACGTCACCACGCCCGCGCTCCTGCGGCCAGGCGAGCACGTCCTCGACCTCGGCAGCGGTGCAGGCTTCGACGTCTTTACAGCTGCCCGCGCCGTCGGTCCGGAAGGCACGGTCGTCGGCGTCGACATGACGCCAGCCATGTTGCAGCGCGCGCGAGCCGCCGCCACCGAACTGGGCCTCGACAACGTCGGTTTCGTCGAAGGAATCATCGAGAGTCTGCCGGTTCCCGACGCCAGCTTCGACGTGGTGATCTCGAACTGCGTCGTCAACCTTTCGGCCGACGTGCCGCGCGTGCTGAGAGAGGCCGAGCGGGCGCTGAAACCGGACGGACGAGTGAGGATCAGCGACACCTTCCGCATGGGCGCGCCGCCCGAGCAGCTGGACCGCGATGCCTGGTGCGCCTGCGAAGGGGGCGCCCACGATTCCGCCGTGTTCGTGCGCCAGGCCAAGGCCGCCGGCTTCACCAATGTCGCCCTCGACCCAGCGCCCGCCGGGCTGCCGGAGGGATCGGTCTACGGTGCGGTTCTCTCGGCCACCAAGCCGAACGTCGTCCCGCTCGAGCGACCGGAGCTCGCGACCGACCTGCTACGCGATGCCGGCCTGCCGCTGGACGGCTGGAATGAACCCGGACTGGCGCGCTGGGCTGTGCTGGAGCATGGCCGCCCGGTCGGCGTCGTAGCGCTGGAGGTGCACGGCCGCCACGGACTGCTGCGGTCCCTGGCGGTAACGCCCGGCGCACGCGGACGAGGACTCGCCACCGCCCTGCTCGTACACGCGCGCCGGCAGGCCGAGCGACTCCGGCTCGACACCGTTGCCGGCCTGACCACCACGATTCCCGCGGCGATGCTCCGCTGGGGCCTCCGCGAGGTATCCAGGGCCGAGCTTCCCCGTGAGCTCGACGCTTCGCCCGAGCTGCAGGGCGCCTGTCCGCAGGAGGCGCGCGCCTTCCTGCTCGAGGCGCGCGAGGGGATGTTCGAGTTGCCTGCTTGGGTCGCCGGCTAGCTGGTCCGTAACTGGACGGTCAGCGCCTCTTGCCGCGTTTGGATGCGTACATCGCCGTGTCGGCGGCGCTCAACAGAGTGTCCGTGCCGGTTCCATCGCCAGGATGGCGGATCGCCACGCCTACCGATAGGCTCAATGACGGGATCTCCCGCTCGGCATGGTCGACCACATCCCGTAGCCGCTGAACGACGTTTTGCGCGCCCTCCTCGTCGGTGTCGGGAAGCAGCGCAGCGAACTCGTCGCCGCCCCAGCGGAACACCCGGTCGCTGGCGCGGGCGGTGCTGCGCAGCGCTGCCGCGACGCGCTTCAGCGCCATGTCGCCGACGACGTGACCGAGCGTGTCGTTCAGCTGCTTGAAGTCGTCGAGGTCCAGCACCATAAGTGCCAGCGGCGCGTCTGAGCGGTCGACGCGCGCAAGCTCCTGCGCGACCACCGTCTCGAACGAACGGCGGTTCTCGATGCCGGTAAGAGTGTCGTGGGTCGCCAGGCGCTCCAACTCGCGCCGTACCCCGGACTCGTACAGCACGAAACCGACGAGCGGCGCGAAGCCCTCGAGCAGGTCGCGATCCTCGTCCAGGAAGGCGTGAGCGCTGGCGAACGCGTCGAGGTTCACCAGTGCCGCGACCTGTCCGCCGTGCTCGACCGGAAGGCTCAGGTTGGCGAGGATCCGGCCAGCGTCGCCGCGCCCCTCCATCGCACCTTCGCTCGCGTGGTCGGACCACTGTTCGAGTCCGGTCTCGTCCTGCATCATGCGGCTGGCGTCGAGCGGCGCGTGGTTCGGTCCTTCGTGCCAGCGGTACATCTGCGCTTCACTGATGCGGACGTCGTGCAGCAGGGTGGCGTCGTGGCCGGCGATGCCGGCGAAAGCGAACTCGTTCCCCTCTCGCACCAGGATGCTGCCAGCCTCGGCTCCAGGGACCAGTTCGACCAGGGCGTTGATCAGCACCTGCATTGCGTTCTCGGTGCGTTCGGAGAGCAGCCTGCGCTCGAGCGCGAGCACCGCACGTATCAGATCGGTTTGGCGGCGTCGCTCTAGGTACATCCGCAGCGCCCGCGAGCCGCTGCGGACCAGCGAGCGGTCGGAGGCGGTCCAGCGGTGCGGGTGGTCGCAGATGGCGACAATGAAACGGTGGGCGAAACACTGGCGGGGCATCGGGCGCACGGCGAACGCTCGAATCGCTTGGCGTACCGCGTCTGGTAGCACCGCCGCGTCTGGAGGGCGGTCGACGAAGAAGCGTTCCTCTCCCGAGGCGTACGCCTCCGCCACCAAGCTGGACTGGAATGTTCGCGGTGCGTCTAGAAACGCCATCAATGCAGGGCCGCCCTGGCCGACGCAGCCTCTCGTCGCCAGCCGGCCGTGTTTGTACTCGACCACGCCGACCACGTCGGCGGCGATGGCCGTGCGCAACACCTCGAGCGCGGCGTGCAGCGGGCCGTCATCCTCGTCCGGCCGCGACAACCGCTCCCACAGCTCACGCATGACCGCCGCGGAGTGGCGCTCCTGCGCCAGGTCGAGAATCTGCGAGGCGGTCGCGGCGAACCGCTCCAAGTTTTCCCGCAACGCTGGAGTGAAGCCTTTCGTGCGGCGGGCGTGCAACTCTGCCAGCGGCTCGCCGCCAGGTCTAACCGGCAAGGTCAGCAGGTCTTCGCTGAGGCTTCCGGTGGGGCGCTCCCCTGCGGGCGGCCTCTCCTGCTCGGGCGGGTCGACCAGGACCGACGGACCGTCCAGCCACTGCACGCGGGTGTCGTCGAGGTCGAACTCGGTCTGCAACAGCTCAGGTAGCTGCACCAGGGCGCTGCGGATCGGGTCTTCCACGGCCGCGTCGACTACCTCGAGCCAGCGGTCGACGGCGCTTTCGTAACGGTGAGAAGAGGCATCGTCCGGCATGCGGCCCTCCCTTCAGCTCGGGTGCGAAGCGAGCATGTCACGGGCTCGCTCGAACTCGAAGGCGTGCAGGGCGCGTGCGACGCGATCGGCGTCGGCACCTAGGAACTCGCGCAACTCGTCGCGACGCAAGTCGGCGATTTCGATGGCGGCGACGTCGTGTTGCACCACCAGCTCGACGAAGGCGCCGAGGTCGAAGCGGTCTCGCTCCCCTACGGTGCGCGCTACGACGGGCGCAGAGCGGACCAACGCCGTATCAGCATCTGCAACGCTGATGGGGCGTTGAGCGCGACCGTGGGCAGTGACCCAGCGGCCGATCACAGCGAACATAGCCTCCGGGTCGACCGGCTTGGCGACGAAGTCGTTCATGCCCGCTGCACGGGACGCCTCGCGATCCTCGTCGAACGCGCTCGCGGTCATGGCGATGATCGGTACGGCCGCCGCGTCGGCGATCGTTCGGATGCGACGCGTCGCGGCAAGTCCGTCGAGAACCGGCATTTGCACATCCATCATTATCAGATCGTAGCGCTTCGGTTCCGCCGTGACCCTGTCCACCGCGAAGACGCCGTTAGAGGCCGTCTCGACTTCGAACCCGGCGCCGCTCAGCAGTTCGGCTGCGACCTCGCGATTCACGGCATTGTCCTCCACCACCAGGACCCGCCGTCCCCGGAAGGTGCTCGGGTCGACGGTCTCCGAAGCCGCGACTGCGGCGGGTGCGCCGCGCGCCCGCTGCAGACGAAGCTCGAACCAGAAGGTCGAGCCGCCGCCCTGTTCGCTCTCGAAGCCGATCGTGCCACTCATCAACTCGACCAGCCGTTTGCTGATCGCCAAGCCCAGACCGGCGCCGCCGTAGCGCCGGGTGGTGCTTACGTCGCCCTGCTCGAACGCATCGAAGATGCTACCGGCGCGGTCGGGGGCGATACCCGGTCCGGTGTCCTTCACCTCGAACCGCACCAGCAGGCCGTCCTCGTCCTCATCAAGCACCTTGGCGCGAAGCCGTACCGAGCCTTGATCGGTGAACTTGACGGCGTTGCCAACCAGGTTCAGCAGCGTTTGGCGGATGCGAATGCCGTCACCACGTAGCCAGGTCGGCACGTCTTCAGATTCGATCTCGAAGTCGAGTCCCTTCTCGGTCGCTTGCGCCGCAAGAATCGACCGGACCAGGTCGAGTAGGCTTGCCAACTCGAAATCCTCACGTCCGATCGTCAGTCGGCCCTCCTCGATGCGGCTGAGGTCGAGGACGTCGTTGAGGATCGAGAGCAGGTGGCTGGCGGCGTGGTCGATTCGGTCTAGGTGCTCACGTTGCGCATCGCTGACGGAGGTCCGCAGCAGCAGGTGACCGAGGCCGACGATCGCGTTCATCGGCGTGCGGATCTCGTGGCTCATGTTCGCCAGGAAGCGGCCCTTCGCCTGGTTGGCTGCCTCGGCGCGCTCGCGCTGGACACGCAGCTCCTTGGTCCGTTCCTCGACCAGCTCCTCGAGGCGGTGCCGGTAGGCGTCCAGCTCCTGCGCCAACGCCTTGCGCTCGGTGATGTCCTCCTGGATTCCGACGTAGTGGGTCACCTCGCCACCCTGCCCTGCAAGGGGCGAGATGGTGGCCAGCGAGACGAATTCGCGGCCGTCCTTGCGCCGGTTGACGAACTCGCCGCGCCAGGTCCGCCCCTCGGTCAAGGTGTGCCACATCTCCTGGTGGGTCGCGCGCGGCGTCTTGCCCGACGCCAGCATACGCGGGTTGTTTCCGACAGCTTCCTCCCAGCTGTAGCCGCTGGTACGTTCGAACGCTTCGTTGACGTACTCGATCGTGCCGTGAACGTCGGTGATCAGGATGCTTTCCGGGCTCTGTTCGACCGCTGCCGACAGCTTCTGGATCTGGCGCCGGGTGGTCGCCTCGGCGGTCACGTCGCGCACCGTGCCGACGACGCGTACGGGCGTGCCGTGTGCGTCTCGCACGGGGCCACCCTGCACGGTGAGGATCACGGGGTCACCATCGGCGTCGCGCAGCTCGAGCCGAAAGTCTTCAGCTTCGTCGCCCGCGCTGAGTTGACCGAACCAGGCGCGCAGCGCCTCGAGCTGGTCGTCGGGAAGGAAGGTCTCGACCTCTTGGATGGTGCCCCCGAACGAGTCGCGATCCAAGCCGATCAGGTCGAACGCCTCGTCGGTCGCATCGGCCCGCCCGTCGTGAAGGTCGACCTGCCAACTGCCGATTTGGGCGACCCGCTGCGACTCGCGCAACAGCCGCTTCTGCTCGCGGACGCGCTTGAGCGCCTCTTCGGTGAGTCTGCGCGCCTCGACGGCATCTTCGAGCTGGTTGAGCGCCGCGAGGCGTGCGCGGCGCTGCGCCCGCTCCTGTTGACTCCACGCCAGCTCGCGCTGCTCGGCTGCCTCTTCCCGCTCGGCCGCTGCCCGTTGGCGCTCGGTCACGTCGACGACGATCGAGTAGAGCAGCTCGCGGTGGTGCAACCGTACCGGTCCGCTGTACACCTCCACGATGCGGATCGAGCCGTCCTTGCGGCGGTGCGACACCAGGAAGGTGCGACCCCGGCTGCGCTGAACCAGCGCGAATTTTGTGGAGAGGTCCGCGCTCGACGCCAGATCGATGTCGCCGACGCGCATCGAGCGCAGCTCGTCCAGCGTCCAGCCGTAGTGGCGCACCGCAGCGGGGTTCGCGTCCACGATCGCGCCGTCGCTGGGATCGATCAGAAACATCATCACGTGACTGTCCTGGAACAGGCTGCGGAAGCGAGCCTCGCTGTCGGCCAGGTCGCGGGTGAGGCGCTCCTGCCGGAGGCGGCGGGCCATCAGCTGCCCCACGGCCACCGTCACTACCGGGTAGATCGTCAGCACGGGAAGGGAGATGTTCCGCAAGACCCCCTGGATCAGCTCGCGCGGGAGGCCCAGCATGCAAACAAGCATGGCGCCGTGCACGACCAGTCCGAACAGCAACAGTCGACGCCAGCCTAGGTCGGCGAGGTCGCCCCGCAGGCGTGAGCGGAACAGCAATCCTAGAGCGCCCGACACCAGCACCACACTCACACCCACCGCAGTGCCCGCTCCCCCTTGCGCGAGGCGGAAGGCGGCGCTGGCGACCATCACCATCCCACCCGGAACGGCGCCGTAGAACAGCGTCGCGGTCGATACCAGTACCGAACGGACGTCGAACACCACACCGGGCTGCAGCTCGAACGGCAACGCCATGACCGCGATGCCGACCAGTGACAGCAGCGTCCCGGCGATTAGCTTGCGCGCGAGGCTGGGTCGGGCGAGGTCGAACGCGACCACCAGGTCCAGAATCAGCGTGGACGAGAGGAGCAGACCGGCGTTCAGCGCCAGCGCGACGAAGGTCGAGTCAGCCATCGCCACCCGCCCGTTCCCCATCATCTCCACGATCCTCAGCGAGGTCGGTATTCGCTTCGGGCGTCTCATAGTGGAGCGGTTCGCCCAGCCGGGCGAGCGCCTGGTTCACTTCGCGCTTCAGCTCGATCATGCGCAGCTCGCGATCGACCATCACGGCGTTGAAACGCTCTAGCTCGGATACGGTGCGCTCGAGCTCAGCGCGCTGCCGCTCTAGGCCCCGCTGCGCCTCACGTAGCTGTGTCACGTCGCGCGAGATGCCGAACACGCCCAGCAGCCGGCCGTCCTGGTCCCGAAGCGGTCCCGTCGTTGCCTCGAAGTGGCGCACGGCACCGGGGGGTCCGACGGCCTCGTCGAAGGTAAGGATGCGATCCTGAGAAATGACGCGCTGTTCGTTGGCGCGCAGCTCGTCCGCACGCTCGGGGAACGCTTCCGTGTCGGCCGTTCCGATCAGCTGTTCCTGCGTGGCGCCTATCACTTCGGCAGCCGCGCGGTTGACGAACAGGTAGTGGCCGTCGAGCGTCTTGGCGTAGATCGCGTCGTTCGAAGCCTGGGCGATAGCGTCCAGCAGGTCGAGGGCGCGCTGCCGCTCGGTGGCCAGCTCGACTCGGGCCCGTTGCCACGCCGTTCGGCGCTGCTGCCGCAGCACCACGATCGCCAGGCCGAACACCAGGTACGCCACGACCGCCCAGACTGTGGACTCCACGACCACGGGGCGGAGAACTCGCCTCGCGAGCTCGGTGCGTGGTAGCACCCCAACCAGCCACCAGTCTGTCGTTGCGAGCGGGCGCGCCGCCCAGCGCCCGGCGATGCCGTCCGGGCCGCGAACGCGCTGGATGCGAACGATAGGGCCCTCCTCCGCCCTGAGCGGCAGTGTGCTGATGTCGACGGCGGACCAGCGGGCAGCCCGCACGTCGTTTCCGTCGGCGACGATGCCGACTGCTCCGTCCCCAGCGAGGTTCATCAGGTACAGGTGGGTCGGAACCACGACGCCGGCCAGGGTCAACACCTCCGCGATCGGCGCCGTGGCGAGCGGCAGGTAGTAACGCACCACTGGAGCGCCTTGGTCATCCGGCAGCGGCAGTTCGGTGGTCAGTTCGACGAACGTGTCTCCCGATCCGGTCTGGACCAGATCGGTACGAACGACGGCAGAGCCTGCTGCCCCACCCGGCGTGTGCGAGGGAGGTACCGAGGAGCGGGTGAGCCCCGGCCGCGGAGCTCCTCCCGTCCACAGAAGCGCGCCGTTGGGACCGTGCAGTAACGACGTGGTGAACCCTGCGACGTTCGCTAAGGCGCTGAGGCGACGAGTGAGTACGTCGCGCGCCTGGGCGTCGCCGTCGTTCCAACCACGCTGATACAGCTCGGCGAGCGGCTCAGCGTCGCCCACTAGCGCGGCGATGGCGATACGTTGCTGGAACCACTCGTCTACCTGCTGCCCGGCCAGGCGAAGCTGGGCATCGGAGCCGCGCCACGCCTTCTCGGTCGCGTCGATCGCCCAATTCCAGGTGGACGCGCCCGCCAGCAACGCGACCAGCAGTGCCAGCAGCGCCAGGTCGCGCCAGCCGCCGTCCCTGAAGTGGTCGCGGGGCACGTCGTCAGCCGGTCCGTTCCCCGCGCGGTTGGGTGGTGACGCCGCGGGCGACCGCTGCGAATTGGTCGAACCGTTCCTCGAAAACGTCGACGATGACCGGATCGAAGTGGGTCCCGCGGTCAGCTGTGATCACAGCGCGCGCCTCATCGATAGGCATGGCCGACTTGTACACCCGTTTCGAGATGAGCGCGTCGAACACGTCCGCGACCGCCATCAACCGGGCGGGAAGAGGGATCTCCTCGCCGGCCAGCCCGTCAGGGTAGCCGTTGCCGTCCCAACGCTCGTGGTGCGAGCGGGCGATCTGCTTAGCGAGACCGAGGAAGGCGACGGACCGCTCGACGTCCGCCTCGGCCTTACCGATCGCATCCGCACCCATGGCAGCGTGGGTCTTCATCACCGCCCACTCCTCCGGATCCAGCCCGCCCGGCTTGAGCAGGACGGCGTCCGGAATGCCGACCTTGCCGATGTCGTGAAGTGGTGCCGAGCGGACCAGCAGATCGATCGTCTGACCGTCCAGCTGGTCCGCATGGCTTGGCCGCGCAGCCAAGCCGGTAGCCAGGATCTCGACGAAACGTTGCGTACGCTCGACGTGCACGGCGGTGTCGGTGTCGCGCATCTCCGCCAGGTGCGCCAGTGCGCGGATGCTGACCGCCTGAATGACGTCGTTCTCCTCGAGCCGTCTTGCGACCTCTAGTTCTAGCCAGCGGTTCTGCTCCTGCAGCGAGCGGCGCGCTCGTGCCGCCAGGAGGTGCAGCTGCACTCGAGCCTGAACCACCGCCGGGCGGATCGGCTTGGTGACGTAGTCGACCGCGCCACGCTGCAACGCCAGCTCTTCGCTTTCAGGATCGGTGACGGCAGTAAGGAACACCACCGGGATAGAGGCGGTGGCGGCGTCGCGACGCAACGCGTCCAGCACGTCGAAGCCGTCGAGTCCGGGCATCATCACGTCAAGCAGAATCAGGTCGGGTCGTTGCCGCCGGGCGATCTCGAGCGCCGCCTGCCCGCTTTTGGCGGCCAACACCCGGTGATCTCGCTGCAGCGCATGGGCCAGCACGAACAGGTTAGCGGCGTCGTCGTCGACGACGAGCACGCTCCCCCCGGTCGCCGGTGCTAACTTCATGGAGGACACGCCATCGCATGCGCCTTCCGCTGCGTATGTAAGGGTGGGCCGGGCCGGCGCCCGGTCAGCCGAGGATCGCGGCGACCAGGAAACTGACCAGGAACGAGCCCAACGCCGCCAGCAGCAGCACCGACCAGGTCTTGCCGCCCGGCTCGAGATTCAGGCTCGACTGGGTCGCCAGGTAGGCGAAGTACACGTTGAGCACCAGTGCAGCGATCCCCAATAGCGGCAATAGGAAGATGCCGACGACGGTGATCACCAACAGCAGCGCCGCGACCGAGAACGCTACTGACAGCGGTGCCCAGAACAGCGCGAAGCTGTACGCCACCTCGTTCAGCGTTCCGCTGCCCCCGCGTTGCGTACCGAGCCAGTGCACCAGGTACGTGAAAACCAGGAAGCCGAGCAGCGTGCCGATGATGTTCGACAGGAACACCAGCGGTCCCTGCGCCAGGCCCAACAGGCCTCCGATCGCTGCGGCCACGCCCATGTAGATCAGGGCGTCTCGCAGCGAGCCTTTGGTCTCGTACAGCTCGAACGTCGCGACGCTGGGGCTGGTGAGCACGTGACGACTCTGGGTGAGCATCTGCGGAATCGACGAACTCGTGGCCATTACGTACCTCCCGGTAGTTGCGTTCGCATCAGCGTAGCGTGCTCGGCGGCCGCGGTGGCAATGCCGGTACCTGGAGCTACTTGCACGTTCACGGCTCGCGCTACCCTCGGGCAACGAAGCCGCGCACGTCGTCGAACGAACGGTCGCCCCGCCGCAGACGCCGAACGACCTGAAGCGAGGAGCGTTCATGCCCACGCACCGCATCCTGATCGTCGAGGACGATGTAGCGGTCGCTGCCATGCTGAAGCGGGAGCTCAGCTCGGGGTACCGCTGCGAGGTCGCTCACACCGGTCGAGAGGCGCTTGCGGCTGCCCGCGCAAGAGTTCACGCTGCTCGCGCTGATGCTGAAGAACCAGAACCGGATCTTCGCGAAGGCGACCATCGAGGAGCGTCTCCAGGACGGGTCGTTCCCCAGTTCGAACGCGGTCGAGGCGCTGGTATCGCGGCTACGCAAGAAGCTCGCCGAGGCGGGTGTCGAGGGCGCGATCCGGACCGTCCGGGGGCTCGGCTACGTAATTCGCGACGTCACGCCGTGAGCCTGAAACTGCGTGCGGTGCTGGTGCTGACGGGCGTGACGCTAGTCACGGTGCTGTCGTTCGGCGCCTTTGCCTACCTGCTCTTCGTTCGACAGCAGCGCGCTGAGCTGCACCGCCTGCTCGACGCCGACCTCGCGCGGGCCAGGTCGCTGCTGACACGCCCGGTCCTGGGTGCGGACCTGCTGGACGCATCGGTTCCCGGCGTAGTGCTGCAGGTGGTGTCGCACGACGGAACCGTGCTGATCTCCTGGGGTGCAAGCGACGTGCTACCCGAAGCGGAGGCGGTGCGCTCGGTCGAGATCGACGATCGCACGCACCTGGTGCGTAGCGCGACGTGGGGCCAGGGGGCCGCGACGATCCGGCTCGCGCACGATGTCGAGGAGGCGCTGAGCGCGAGATGGACGCTGGCGCGAAGCTTGACGGCGGGTGGAATCGCGACGTTCCTAGCGGTCGCGCTGCTAGCGACGGTAGCGATGCCCTGGGCGGCCAGGCCGCTCGACGCGGCGCTGACCGGCCTGGCCGCCGTCACCTTCACCGAGCTGCTGCCGGAACAAGCATCCGACACCGCCGAAGGCGTGATGGAGGACCTGCAGGGGGGAACGCTGCCGGTAACGCCGGAGGTTCCCGCGAGCCGTCCGGATGACGCGCCCGCCGGGCCGCCTAGCGGCGTGGATCCGCCCGACGGTACGCCCACTGCGCCGAGCGGTGCGGGCTCCGGTTCGTAACCGACCTCGCAAGCACGGCGCGGCACCATGCCGCGTTGCTCGGGGGCGCCGTTGGTGGCGCCCCCGAGCTTAGTGCATGACGAACGTCCCTGCACAGATGCGCTGCGACACTTAGATTCTGCCCATGCCAATCTGGATTGGACCGACTTCCCGCGGGCCGTTACGCAGGCGTAGCACGCTCGTAGCGATGGCGTTCGCCGCCACCGTCGTCGCTTCGTTCGCGCTGGCGCAAGCGCCGACCGTTGCGCCCGAACCGTCAGCGGCCGCGCTCGACGGGCTCGACGCGTTCGCCGCGATCGACCTGGCCAACGCGTGGAAGGGCAGCGACGTCAGCAGCTACGCGACCAGCGAGGCGCTGGTGTTCACCTTCGCGGACGGCCAAGAGGTCGTCGTGCCGATGCCGGCGGACCAGATGGTCGTCTCCGTCGCACCCTACCTAACGCGCACCCACCCATGCACCACGCACTACCTCTCCGGCTGCCAGGGCGAGCTGGTGGGCGCGCCGTTCGGCGTAATCGCAAGCCGCGCCGACGGCACGGTCGTGATGGACGAGACGGTCGTCAGCGGCGTGAACGGTTTTGTCGATCTGTGGCTCCCGCGCGAGGAGGGGATCGTGCTCGAGCTGACGCTCGACCGTTACGCGGTACAGGGGTTCGTGACCACCTTCGCGGGCAGCCCCACCTGCGTCACGACGCTGCAACTGACGCCTGGTGGCTCGTAGCCTGCCACGCCTGTTGCAGCGCCCGGCCGAACAGCTCGGTCGGTTGCGCACCAGAGACGGCGAAGCGACGGTCGAACACGAAGAACGGTACGCCCTGGACGCCTAGGCTGGCCGCTTCGCGCTCGTCTTCGCGCACTGCCTCAGCGTAGGCGTCGCCCTCGAGCGCTGCGCGCACCACCGCCGGTTCCAGACCGATCTCGATGCCGATCTCGACCAGCGTGTCCAGCTCGCCGATCGGGCGGCCTTCCAGCCAGTATGCCCGCAGCGCCCGCTCCTTCGCTTGGTGCTGAAGGCCGTGTTCGGCCGCCAGGTGAATCAGCCGGTGCGCGCCGAAGGTAGAGCCGGGCTTGGCCAGGTCGAGGCGCACCTCGAGCCCTTCGCCGTGCGACATGGCGACGACGCGTTCGTTCATCGCGCGCGCCTCTGCAAGCGTGACGCCGTACTTCGCGGCCAACCGCTCCTCCAGCGTGCCGGGGGTGCGGGCCGGGGCACCGGGGTCGAGCTCGAAGCTGCGCCAGAGCACGGTCACCACGTCCGCGTGTGGGAAGCTCTCGAGGGCGTTCCCGAAACGCCGCTTGCCGACGTAACAGAACGGACAGACCACGTCCGACCAGATTTCGACCTTCATTCCGCACCTCCAGGGCCGTCGTCCGACGATCCCTGCTGCGCGCCCTGAACAGCGTCGCCCGCGATGCACCGCGCCGTCCCTCGCGGCATACTCAACTTGGAGCGGCGGAGAGGTTGTGCTGCCGGCGCGGCACCTCGATCGCCAGCGCTGCGAACAACGCCAGCAGCGTCAGCATCGCAAGCCCCCAGCCGTACCCGCCGGTCGTCACGCGCAGCGCTCCGACCGCCAACGGGGCTACGGTTTGCAGCAACGCCACCGCCGTGGTCATGCTGCCGTTGATGGTGCCGTAGTGGGCCGGTCCGTAGGTTTCGGCAACCAAGCCGGCGCGTGCCAGGGTCGCCGCGCCGTTGGCGAGGCCGAACAGCACCGCGAAGGTCCACATGCCGACCACGCCAGGCAGCAGCCACACCGCCAACAGCGATGCGGCACGCACCAGGTTGGTAGCGATCGCCAGGTGCGCCAGCGAGTAGCGCCGCGTCGCAGGCGCGAAGATCAGCCGGCCGGCTACCTGCAACAGCCCGATCGAGCCGGCCGCGGTGGCGACCCAGCCGGCAGCGTGTCCCCGCTCGAGCAGCAGCGGCACGGCGTGCGCGCCAACCGCGACGGTCACCATCCGGTCCAGCGCGAAGGCGCCGGTCAACCACCAGAAGGTGCCGCGGCGCCAGGCGTCGCGTGCGCCGATCGACCGCTCTACGGTTTCGTGCTCAGCCGCCAGGTCAGCTGCGGCGTCGCCTGCGACGCTGCGGCCGTCGCGGGTCCAACCGAGCGGTTCCGGGTCACGCCGCAAGACCAGGCCGTGCAACGGAACGGTGGCGACCCAGAGGATGCCGGCCAGGACCCTCAGCGCGGCACGCCACCCGAGCGTCTCGGTCAGTACGGTGGTCAACGGAACGAAGATGGTGCTTGCCAGGCCGGCGACCAGCGTGACGATCAGCAGGGCGCGGATCCGGTCGCGCCGGAACCAGCGGGCGATGACGGCGAAGGCGACCTCGTAGGTGACGGCCGCCATCACCAGTCCGATGCCGGCCTGAACCAGGTACAGCCCGGTCAGGTCGTGCACGTACGACCAGGCGAACACCAGTCCGCCGGCCAGCAGCGAACCGATCGTCATGATGCCGCGGGCTCCGAAGCGGTCGACGAAACGGCCGATCGGCAGTGCGGCGAGTCCGGCGATCAGCAGGCCGAGGGAGAACGCGCCGGAGGTGTCCGAGCGGCGCAGGCCGAGCTCCAGCTCCATCGGCAACGTCAGCACCGCGTAGGCGTAGAACAGCACGCCGTAACCAACGGTCTGGGTCACTGCGAGAGCCCAGGCGATCGGCCAGCCGGGGTAGCGGGAGCGCGGGTGCGCGGAGCTCGTCACGGTGGCCCGACGCTACTCCGCCGCCGGCTCTATGAGAAGAGGCCACTCGATTGAGAAACCGTTCACGGCGGAGAGGAAGCGCGTTTGGTACGAACGAGAAGCGATTCCGTCCGATCGCTTGCTAGCGTCGTAGTGTGCCACCGCACGGAGGCGTGTGGGGGCGATCGAGCCTCGTGCTTGCCCCAAGGAGCCTGCCGATGACACAGATGCCGCCGTTCGAGAATACCGAGGATCACCGGACTTACCAGGCGGGAGAGGTGATCTTCCGCAAAGGCGAGGCGCCGGACGCGATGTTCGTCGTCCTGGACGGCATCGTTGCGATCGGAAACGAGGACGATCCGATCGACCGGGTAGGAGCCGGCAGCATCTTCGGTGAGATGGCGCTGGTCGACGATGCGCCACGCAGCGCTACCGCACGGGCCGAGACCGAGTGCAAGGTCGTGGCGATCAGCGACGACCGCTTCCACTCCTTGGTCGAGGAGACCCCCGCGTTCGCGTTGCAGGTGATGAAGATCATGGCCGCGCGCCTACGCCGCCTGATGCGCTGACGCCAGCCCCCAAACCCAGCCCGGCTACGCTGACTCGCATGGAGCTTGTTTCCGACGCGGCGGGCGCGCTGCGAGCGCTGCTTGGCGCGGGCGTTAGCACGACGCACAGCGACTCCGCCAATCTGGATGGTGAGTTGGGCGCGGCCTGGCGCGCCGTTACGGAGTCGGTCGCGACTCTGCCACATTCGGAGCCGCCCGACCGGCGACTCTTCCGCGCCACCGCGAAAGGCCCGCTGGCAGCGTTGGGCGGACCGCTGCTCGTTCAAGCGTACGCGCCCTACTCTCAGTTCGTACGGCTGCAGCAGATCCTGGCGGGCGGCGGCTCACTCCCGGACGGCTTAGCCTGCCTGGCGCTGGACGGCGCACGCTTCCGGGGCCAACGCGGTCGCGCCTGGTCCACCCACCCCGGCAACCTTCACCTGAGTGTCCACCTGACGCTGGACCTGCCAGCCGACCGGTCCCAGGCCGGCCTGTCGGTCCTCCCTGCCGTCGCAGCGGCTCGCGCCGTGGAGGCCGTCTCGGAGGAACGCGTCCAGCCCCGGCTCAAGTGGGTCAACGATCTGCTGCTGGGTCGCGCCAAGGTCGGCGGGGTGCTGAGCGCCAGCCAGATCAGGGCGGGACGCCTGCGGCACGTGGTGCTCGGCATCGGTCTGAACGTCGCAGTGGTACCGTCGTTGCCGGCCGATCTGCGGGTGCTGCCCGCCACCCGCCTGGCGGACCACGATCCGGTCTACGCGACCGAGGACGGCTGGGCGAAGCTGCTGCCACAGCTTGTGCATGAACTTGCGGAGGCGCGCCGCACGCTCGCCGCGGCCGGCTCGGAACCCCTGGTGGACGCCTATCGGCAGCGCGCGGCCTTCCTCGGTCGCAACGTCACGATCTGGCCGGTGGACGACGATGGCGCGGTGGAGGTCGACCCGATTGCGCGAGGGCGGGTGCTGGAGCTGCTGCCCGACCTTGCCCTGGTCATCGAGAGTCACGCCAAGCCGGTACGGCACGGACGCATGACGATCGACGACGCGGACGGACCTGGCCCGGCGCGCACGGGCGCGGCGTCGCGACGCACCCTGTAGGCCTGCGATCGCCACGTGCCGGTCATGTTGGCGACCGACCGCCTCCCTCCACAGTGCAACGATCTGACGGACGTGCGTCCCCCTTTGGCGAGCGGTGATGCCGCCGATGGACGAGTCGAGGAGCCTGCTGTGCCGGAACCGATCTTCTAACTGGTGCGACGCCACGTCTTCTATCCGCTCGAACGGCCAGGGCTCACCTTCACCTCGATCGACCCCGCCACCTTCGCCAGCCGCAATTTCGGTGACACCGGCGCGGACTTCGTGCTGGAGGACACCGATGGTCGATCGTGGCGCACCTCGGAACTGCAGTATGGCCACTGGACGGTGCTCATCTGGATCTTCGTCGATTGGTGCCCCGTCTGCCATAACGAGTTCGCCGAGCTCATGGAGCTGCGCTCCGAGTTCGACCAGGCAGGGGTACGCATGGCGACGCTCGAGAGCCACGATATGTGGCGTGGCCGCGTCATGGTCGGTAAGGAGATCGAGTCGACCCTCTGGAAGAACCGCTCATGGATGGCTCAGCGCTACCGCGACGCGGTGTGGTGGCCTCACCTGCTTGACCGGGCCGGCGCGGTCGGGGCGACGTTCGGCACCGACCCGCTAGCGTTCGCCGTGCACGGCGAGTACGTCAATCGGCCGACGACCGTAGTTCTCGACCCCGACGGCGTGGTCCGCTGGCGGTACGTAGGCTCGTTCTGGGGCGACCGCCCCTCGATTCGAGAGACGCTAGAGATGGTGCGCACCGAAACCTTCGACTTCGTCCACCCCAGGAGGCTAGAGGCTTCGGACTGAGGTGCGGAGCGTCGTCGATTGGACGGCGGCTTGTGTCCCAGCCTGGTTCACTTGACCTGTGGAGGCGGTGCAGTCGCGCCGCTTTCCTCCGACCGAGCCTGCAATCCCCGAGGTCGACGCCAAAGCTCGGTCGTCGAGGTCCAACCGAGAGGAGCCAAAGTGGCCCAGGTCACGTTCGACGGAACAGTCATCGCGGAAGGCCAAGCAGTCGAGAAGATGGAGGGACGGCGCTACTTCCCGCGCCAGGACGTGGACACCAGCGTCCTCGAGCCGAGCACCACCGCCTACACCTGCCCGTGGAAGGGCGCGGCGCAGTACTACCACGTTCGGATCGGCGAAAGGCGAATCGTGGACGGGGCATGGTCGTACCCGGACGCCAAGCCGGCCGCTCGTGCCATCGCCGGTCACTTGGCGTTCGATGTGCGGGCTGGCCTCGAAGTGACGTAGCGTCGCTGGTCTACGTGTACAGGTCGGCGCGCGAGGCGGGCAGGTGGACACGCCCGTCGCCGTCCGGCCGGCCCAGCAGTACCTGGTGGACGGCCAAGCGGCCACGCGCGAACTGGTGTGCGCTGGCGGCCATGAACAGGCGCCAGACCCGCGCCCGGGCACCGCCAGCGATTGCCACGGCTTCGTCCCAGTGGGCTTCTAGGCGCACTACCCAATGCCGCAGGGTGGTGGCGTAGTGCTCGCGCAGGTCCTCGACGTCGCGCACCTCGAAGCCGACCGCCTCGGCCGCGCGGATCGTCTCGGCCAGGTCGACGATCTCGCCGTCGGGGAACACGTAACGCTGGATGAAACTGTCGGGGACGCTCGGGTCCGGCTGAGTGCCGAGCGGTCCGCGTGAGATGGCGTGGTTCAGCATCGACCCGCCGGGGGTCAGCCGCTCCCAGGCGGCGCGGAAGTAACTCTCGAGCTGGGCGCGACCGACGTGCTCGGACATTCCGATGCTGGCGATCCGATCGAAACGCCCGCGCAGGTCTCGGTAGTGGCGGACTTCGGCGGTCGCGCGCTGCGCCAGACCATCCGCGGCGAGCCGCACGTTCGCCTCGGCCGCCTGCTTCTTCGCCAGCGTCACCCCGACCGTCTCGGTCCCGTGGTGCCGCGCGGCCCAACGCAGCAGCGAACCCCAGCCACAGCCGATGTCCAGCAGGCGCAGGCCGGGCCGAAGCCGAAGCTTGCGGCAGACGTGCTCGAGCTTGGCTTCCTGTGCTTCATCGAGGCTCTCCTCGCCGGTCGGGAAGTAGCCGCACGAGTAGGTCAGGTGACGATCGAGCCAGAGGCGGTAGAAATCCACCGGCAGGTCGTAGTGGTGCCGGATTGCGCAGGCGTCCCGCTCGCGGCTGTGGGTCCGGCCGTCGAGCCGGGCGGCGGCGCCTTCGTCGGCACGGGCGGCCCCTCGCTTCAGGACGGTGAGGTCGCCCAAGGCGCGCAGGCGTGTCGTCAGCAAGGTACGCCGGCCACTGTCCAACAGCTCATCGAAGGCGGCGAGGAGGGTCTCGAGGTCGCCTTCGACGTCGATCTCGCCCACCACGTAGGCCTCGCCGGCCGACAGGTCCAGTGGCGGCGTCAGAGCGCGGCCGAGGGCGTGCGGGTCGTTCAGGACCAAGGTGGGTCGTGGCGCATCGCCGGCGCCGTCGCGAGCGAGGGAACCGTCGCGCGCACCGTCGCCGGCCAGCACGCGACCGTTCCAAAGCCGAACGTCGAAGGAGCGTGGCGTCGGTGCGACCGCTTCCAGCAACCGGATGGTGCGCTCGGCCGCCGCTTCGGGCGCACTCCGGCGAGTCGGCCGATCCGAGTCTTGGCGGGTGAACTGCCGGGTCGAGGCCACCTGTACCCCCAACCGCGAGGTCGAGGCGCCGCGCATCGGCGCCTGCCTCTCCGCACGTTAGCAGGCGGCGCGGCTGGAGCGGGAAGCCAGGCCGACGCGTCAGCGCCGGGCGCCCCCACTCGTTCGTGTGCCCCCGCCCGCCCGTGCGGCGGTCACCAGCGCCGCCACCGTGAGCACCGTGGCGGGTAGGGCGATCCAACCAAGCTCGACCGTGAAGGTCGCCAGCAGGTTTGCGGGTCCGGCGACGAAGGCGGTGCGGATCTCGCCTGGATACGCCCAGCCGCCGCGCACCGTCAGGTCGGCTACGCCAGCCAGGATCGCGGTGAGCAACGGGAACAGGACCAGGTACGCGAGAGAGGTGCCGGCGACTCGCAGCCACCCGCCTCGCGCCCAGGCACCCCGGCAGGCGAGGGCCAGCACCACGGCCGCCAGCGTGAAGGCGAGCAGGTCGACGGTCAGGCTCGAGCTCAGCGCGGTGCGCACACCGCTGGCACGGCCGGCAATTTCGACCGCGGCGAAACCGGCAGCGCCAAGCAGTGCGGCCAGCAGGCCGAACGCAGGAGCGCGCATCAGCGGCCGTCCAACGCCAGTCGTTGCGCTTCGGCCAGCGCCTCGCGCGGGCTGGCGCGGCCACGCAGGGTCTGCTCGAGCGCATCGTCCAGCAGCATGCGCCAGCGGTCGAAGTCCGGCGTGCGCGGGCGGGGGATCGCCAGCTCCAACTGGCTCAGGGCTGCGCTACGGCCCGGATCCTCGGCGTAGAACCCCTGCAGCAGCGGCACGACCGAGCGGCGCACCGGGATGTAGTACGACGCTTCCACCCAGGCCGCCAGGTTCTCCCTCTCCATCAGGAAGCGCCAGAAGGCGAACGCCCCCTCACGCTCGGCCGGGCTGGCGTTCCTCATCACCACCAGCTGTGCTCCGCCTAGCGGCACGGCGCCGTTCACCCCCAGCGGGACCGGCGCTGCGCTCAGTTCGAAGGCGACGGAGAAGCGACGCACGTCAGGCCAGTTGGCGATGCTGGCGAACGCCATCAGCGAGCGGGTCCGCACGAACCCGAGGATGGCCGGGGTGGACTCGCTGGCGGCGAAGAAGGCAAGCGCGCCGCTCTCCTCGAGCCGATCGAGCAGCGTCAGCGCCTCGACCGCTACGGGCGCGTCGAGCGTAGGGTTGCCCTCCTCGTCCGCCAGGCGACCGCCCATTGCGAGGACCACCATCTCGAACAGCCACGAGTCACCGACGAACACCACACCCTGCGCCTGGCGCGAGGTGAGCGACTCGGCGGCCGCGGCGAACTCGCTCCAGTTCGACGGGGGATCCAGCCCAGCGCGGCGCAACGCATCGACGTTGTAGTACAGCACCGGCG
>Ga0326597_10001938_pt1 | contig 31915 bp, 22 predicted proteins | sample RVTome_12_FD_203789 | JGI IMG/M metagenome (GOLD analysis project Ga0326597, IMG submission 203789) | Soil microbial communities from uranium-contaminated site in the Upper Colorado River Basin, Wyoming, United States - RVT100D185 | ecosystem: Environmental > Terrestrial > Soil > Contaminated >...
TTCGACACGAGCGCGGCGCAGTGGTGAAAGACGAACCACCGCCAGACGTATTCTTCGAGCAGTGAGTTAACCAGGCACAGGTACGCCGCAAGGGCGAGGTACTTCCACGCCGCCGTCAGGCCGTTGCGCTCGGCGACGGCGCGCATCGCTTCCGCATCGATCCACTCGTTTCCCAGGAGCAGGTAGGCTGCGACGATGATGGCGCTGATGAGCAGGCCCGAAGCCAGCCCGACTCCCAACCCCTTGGCGCGCCAGGGCGGCGAAACCTCCGGCCTTCCGCGATCGACGAGGAGGAGCCAGAGCAGAGGCAGCAGGAGAATCCACGCCTTGGACAATCCGTAGATGACCTGCCCGCCGGTTCCCGGCATGACGTGCATCGCCATGAGCACGCCGATCGTCGGCGCCGGAACCAGCAGGGCCAGGGCGAGGAGGCTTCGTGTTCGAGTGCTCGCGGAAGTGAGTGTCATGGCCGGAGCATTATTGGGATTCCGAGGCGCCAAAGCCCCGGCACTCCCGTGCCAAGGAGGAAAGTCGCGCCACGCGCCGCGCGGCCCTCAGCACCCAACAATCCCGCCATGCAGGAATCATCAGCAAACGAGACGGCGCATCAGGGCATGACGGCCGAAGAGTTCCGCCGCGCCGGGCACGATCTTATCGATTGGATCGCCCAGTATCTGGAGGAGTGCGAGAAGTATCCCGTGCTGTCGCGGGTTGCTCCCGGCGAGGTGCGCCGCAGCGTCGAAGCGCCGCTGCCCCAGCACGGCGAGGCGTGGTCGGCGATGTGGCGCGACTTTGACCGGCACATCATGCCCGGCATCACCCACTGGCAGTCGCCCAACTTCTACGCCTACTTTCCCGCCAACTCGTCCTACCCGGCCATCCTCGGCGAACTTCTCTCGGCGGGGCTGGGGGTCAACGGCATGCTCTGGTCGTGCAGTCCGGCGATGACGGAACTGGAGATGTTCGTCCTGGACTGGCTCGTCGATCTGCTTGCCCTGCCGGCACACTTCAAGGGGGCGGGCGTGATCCAGGACACGGCCTCGAGCGCTTCGCTCTGCGCGCTGCTCGCGGCGCGCGAGCAGGCGCTGGAGTGGCGGGGCAACGCCATCGGGCTTGCCAGCGCCGGCGCGCGACTCACCCTGTACACCTCCGACCAGGCGCACTCGTCCATTGAGAAGGCGGCGATGATCGCCGGTTTGGGGCGCGAGAATCTGCGCCTCGTCAAGTCCGATGACGCCGGCGCGATAATTCCCGCGCATCTGGCGCAACTCATGAACGCCGACCGCGCGGCCGGCTGCACTCCCTGCTTCGTCAGCGCGACGATGGGGACGACCTCATCGCTGGCGATGGACCCGCTGCGGCCCATCGGCGAGATCGCGGCGGCGGAGAGGGTGTGGTTGCACGTCGATGGGGCGATGGCGGGCACGGCCCTGGCGTGCCCGGAGTTCCGCGACATCGCCGACGGACTGGAACTGGCCGACTCCTTCTGCGTCAACCCCCACAAGTGGATGCTCACGAATTTCGACCTCGATGCGTTCTATGTCCGTGAGCCGCAGCGCCTGGTGCGGACGCTGTCGATTCTGCCCGAGTACCTGCGGGCGGCGCAGTCGGATGAAGTGATCAACTACCGCGACTGGCACATCCCGCTGGGACGGCGGTTCCGCGCGCTGAAACTCTGGTTCGTGATCCGCTCGTATGGGGTCGAGGGGATCCGCGCGCACATTCGCAGCCACGCGCATCTTGCATCGCAGTTCGCCCGGTGGGTGCAGGCTGACTCGAGATTCGAACTCGCCGCGCCGCCGAGGCTGAATCTGGTCTGTTTCCGCCTCCGCGCCGGCGACGAAGCGAGTGAAGCGCTGCTGCGGCGTCTCAACGAGAGCGGCGCGATTCATTTGACGCACACGCGCTTGCAGGGACGTTATGCGCTGCGCTTGTGCATCGGCTCGCCGCGCACGCGAGAGAGTCATGTCAGCGCCGCGTGGTCGCTTATTCAGCGGATCGCGGATGTCGTGCTCGGCCGTTGAGTAGGGTGCCGTGGTCTGAGCGACGCCTTGGGAACGAAGGCCACGCGAGCGGGTCATCGCCGATCGAATCAGGTTGCGCGGTGAACGCGCCATGGCGTGGCCTTCCGGACGCAAAGGCTCCCTCCAGCCCAAGGCACCCCCGCGCTAGGATGACCCATTCACCTCCGTACGGAGCGACGCGACATGCATTTCACCATCAACCAACTCAATCTCCACGGCGAAGTGCTCGGCCCTGAGCGCGGAGCACCGATTCTCTGCATCCACGGGTTTCCCCTCAGCGGGGCGCTGTGGCGGCCTGTTGCGGACCTGCTGGACGATCAGTATCGTCTCATCATCCCCGACCTTCGCGGCTTCGGCGCCAGCGCCGCGAGCGATGAGGCCTCGATGCGCCTTTACGTCGAAGACTGCGTTGCGCTTCTCAATGCGATCGGCGAGTCGCGCCCCGTCACGGTCGCCGGCATGTCGATGGGGGGATACATCGCCTTCGAGTTCTTCCGTCGCGCTCGCGATCGCATGGCGTCGCTCGTTCTCATCGACACCAGGCCCGGGGCGGACAGCGAGGAAGCCCGCAAGGGTCGCCTCGCCACGGCTGAGAAGGTGCTCGCCCAGGGCAGCGCCGTCGTGGCCGATGCGATGATCGACAAACTCTTCGCCCCGAACGCACCACCGGATCTTAAGAGGCGGTGGCGCAACACCATGGCCGGCGCGAATCCGCGCGGCGTGGCGGCGGCGCTCAAGGCCATGGCCGCCCGGCCGGATTCAACGCCCGATCTTGCCCGCATCGACGCGCCCACTCTCATCATCGTCGGCGAGCACGATCTCATCACCCCGCCCGCCGAATCGAAGGCGATGCACGCGGCGATCGCCCGCTCGGTGCTGGAGACGATTCCCGAGGCCGGGCACATGGCCGTCGTGGAGCAGCCGCGGCTGGTGGCCGACGCCCTGCGGCGCTTTATCGCGGTGGGTTGAGGGCGATCCGGAGCGCAATGGGGGTGGCGCCTCGTTTGACTTGTCGCGCTCTTTCAGGCATGATTGCACGCTCGACGGACACTCCTCCCGCCGCCGCGGCGCGGCGCGATCAAGGTGATGGCATGGCCCATTCTCACGGTGAATCGCACGGTGAATCGCACGCAGACCTGCTCTCCGCGCAACCCGCTCCGCTCGACAAGGCTGACCGCTGCGCCGATCTCGATCATCGGCCGCGCGTGCTGCTGGGCAAGATGGGCCTCGACGGGCACGATCGCGGCGTGAAACTCATCGCCCGCGCCATGCGCGACAGCGGCATTCACGTGATCTACTCGGGCCTGTGGCAGACGCCGCGCTCGCTGGCGATCTCGGCGCGCGATGAGGACGCCGATTGCATTGCGGCTTCGATGATGAGCAACAGCCACTTGGTGTTAGTCCCGCGTCTTATCGATGAGTGTCGCGCCGTGGGCCGGCCCGACATGGTCGTCAACATCGGCGGCATCATCCCCCAGACCGACGTCCAGATCATGATCGAAGCCGGCGTGCGCGAAGTGCATCACACCGGCACGAGCATGGCGGACATCGTCGAATCCGTCCGCCGCGCCACCAGGGGGCGATCGAATCCGGACGCCTACGAACATCCAACCGCCTCGCTGGCCCGCGCCTTGAGCCTGGCGCACGAGGGCAAGTGGAAGCCCGAGGCGCTCGCGTTGCGCCGACCCAGGCGCCTCATCGGCATCACCGGCGCGCCGGGCGCGGGCAAGAGCACACTCGTCGCCTCACTCGCCGGTGAGTTTGTCCGGCGCGATCTCGGCCGCCTCGCCGTCGTCGCCTTTGATCCGCAAAGCCCGATCACGCGCGGGGCGTTGCTCGGCGACCGATTGCGCGTCGATTTCAACGTGCTCGATGAGAATGTCTTCTACCGCTCACTGGCGATCACCGGCGAGGATTATGCCACGCTGCCGACGGTCATCGGGCTGATCGGCGCGGCCGGCTTCGACACGCTCTTTGTCGAAACGGTCGGAGCAGGGCAGAACGACGTCGCCATCCGGCAGTACGTCGATCGCACCGCCGTCGTCCTCGTGCCCGGCATGGGCGATTCGATCCAGATGGACAAGGCGGGGCTGCTGGAGATCGGCGACTGCTTCGTGTGCAACAAGGCCGACTTCCCCGGCGAGGCGAATCTCGTCCGCGACCTCATGGACGTGGCGCAGGGCCGGCCCATCTTCGAGACCATCGCCACACGCGGCAAGGGCGTGCCGGAATTGCTCGATGGCCTCATCAGGAGTTGACCACGATTGCGGGTGGCATAGCCTCGCGCTTCGCGTGGCTATGCAGGAGAACATCACCCCTGGCATGGGAATGCCAGGGCTTTGGCCCCTTGATGCCTCAGGCCTCACCGACTGTCAGCGGCACCGGCTGCCTCCGCGGCTGATAGTTCGGCTCGATCGCCATCCGAATCGGCACGCGCCGCCCACCCGGCCCGCTCGGCGGCAGGCCGTCGCGGTCGATGATGCGCTGGATCGCCATCACTCCTTCGATGAGCATCTCCGGCCGCGGCGGGCACCCCGGCACGTACACATCCACCGGAATGAACTGGTCGATCCCCTGCACCACCGCGTAGGTGTCGAACACGCCGCCCGTCGAAGCGCACGCTCCCATCGAGATCACCCATTTCGGCTCGGTCATCTGGAGGTAGATGCGCTGGAGGACGGGGAGCATCTTGATCGCCACCCGGCCGGCGACGATGAGCAGGTCTGACTGCCTCGGGCTGAAGCGCATGACCTCCGCGCCGAATCGGGCGAGGTCGTATCGGCTCGAGGCGGTGGCCATGAGTTCGATCCCGCAGCACGCGGTGGCGAAAGGCATCGGCCAGATGCTGCCGCGCCGGCCCCAGTTGATCACTTCGCGCAAGCGCGTCGTGAGGAAACTGTCATCAGGGAGGGCGGCTTCGAGTCCCATCGGCGGCTCTCCAACATTCAGCGACCAGGATCGCCCCACACCTTGCGGCTCAGAGGGTCGCTGCCCGACGGTTCATACCTGGTGGGATGGTTGGAATCCGCCCCGATCCCGTCGCGGCGAATGACCTTCGTCTCGCAGCCGGCGCTGAGCGCGACCAGAGCGAGGCACAACGTCCCGAGCGCGAGCCGTGCAATAGCAGACTTCCTGGCCTGGTTCATGTGGCATTCTCCAGAGGGAGTCGGCGGCTGACGGAGCGCCGACACTCGCTTGATTCTAGCCCAAGGCTGGCCGCATGAAGGTCACGACTGGCAAGTTTGTCTCCGGTTGCCCGCGCCGCTCAATCCGGCCCGCCGGCGTCGGAGATGCGTCTGGGCGTCTCCTCCTCCGTCTTGTCGATCATCGAATCGAGCATGGTGCCGATGAGGGCGGTGGTTTCGGCTGAGGACATGCCGGCCGAGCCGGCGGCGCCGTTGCCGCCGATGACCATGACGCGCGGGGTGATGTTGATGCCGCGCTCGCCGACGATCTTGAGCAGTTCGACGAGGGCTGCGTTGCCCTGGCCGATCTGTTCGGCGACGAGGCGGTAGGCGTCGGCCTGGGCGCCGGCCTTGATCTTGATCGCCTCGGCCTCGGCGTTGGCCTCGATGATCCGCCGCTCCTTCTCCTGCTCGGCTATCTGCACTTCATAACTCGCGGTGGCGAGACGGCGCTCCTCCTCGGCCTCCTGCTCGGTGCGGGTGAGTTCCTTCTTCTGCTCGGCGGCCCGCTGCTGCTCGCGGTAGGTCTCCTGCTCCTGGAGAGCGATCTCGCGGTCGGTCTGGGTCTTGAGGAGCGCGCCGAGCGTGGCTTCGTCGCCCACGTCGCCGATCGCCACCTGCGACACGGTCACGCCGATCTTGCGCATCTCCTCTTGAAGCATGACCAGCGACTGCTGCTCCTGGTGGGAGCGCTGCTGGACGTAGTCGAGGGCCTTGACGCCCTCGGCGTTGTTGCGGAAGATGGCGCGCACGGCCGAGTTGAGCACGTCGCGCAGCCCTTCCTGATCGTCGCCCACCTTCGACACCACCCGCGGCGCATCCTCGGGGAGAACCGAATACTTGATGCGCACATCGACGGGAAAGGTGAAACCGTCGCTGGTGCGCACCATGATCTCCGTCTCCTCGCCCTCGGCGTGCCCCTTGGTGTAGCGAAGAATGCGCTCGCGCGTCGAGATGACCGTGACCTCGTAGGCCTTGGTGTTGAGGTAGACCTTGTCAGGCATGAGCGGGGCGTTCCAGATGCCGCGCTGCCCTTCCTTGACGAGGGTGCGCTCGCCTTCGGTGACCTTGTCGCCGACGTTGGACTTGACGACGCCGACCGTCGCCTTTTCGATGTTGGTGACGGCGACTTTTTCGACGCGGTAGAGTTTGGGGTTGATGCGATACTTGCCGGGCTTGAGCACCGCGGCCTGCGGTCCCTTGAATCCCTTGCCCGTGGTGAGGAAGATTTCCGCATCGAGCATGTCGCGGAACTGCGGTGCATTCCACTCCGTGGCGAAGGCGACGCCTTCAGGCAACGCCTGCCCGTCCGTGGTGGTGAGGAGGCCGACCTCGTCGTTTTTGATTTCCACGATGGGCGAGGTCTCGACGTCGAAGATTCCCGGCCAGAGCCAGAAGTGCCAGCCCGGCCCGAGGACGCTCGCCTGCGGCCCCTTCTCGCCCCTCGTGGCAATGATCGTTCCCTGCGGCAGGTCGGAGCCGAAGTTGCGGATCACCACGCCCACCGCATCTTCGCCGACGTAGCGGATCGAACTGAACGCGAAGAAGATGAGAAAGACGGTCAGCGCCGCCATGAGGGCGGCGCTTCGCAGAGCCGTGTTCTGAAGTTTGATCGCCCCGACCACGATCGCGGCCGCCGCGACGAGTCCGACTACAAGCAGCATCATCGTCATGGCCTGGTCCTCCTTGGTAATGTCCACACGTTCCCGAGTTCGCCGGCGCGAGACCCCACGCTGTTATTATTCCGCGTCGGCGGGCTGAGGACATGTCCCCAACCCGCGTGCCGGGGACAGGCCCGATCGGGCCTCCGCTCCAGCAAGCACGGAACGCACCGGGTGAATCACCTGCGGGTCGAGTCAGGCGGTAGGAAGGGTGGTGATGGGAATCCCCGCCGGCGTCCTCGCAGCGCGACAGCGCTCATCGACGGGTGAAGGGCGGCGCAATTCGCGCGCCATCTCTGATCGGTCTTACATCTCGCCTGGCGCCCGCGTCGCGCGCACGGCGGTGAACTTCCGCCACGCCATCCACAGGGCGGCCGCGGCGATCGTCCACCAGATCAGCCCGCCGAGCAGGGTGGATGCGATCCAGGCGATCGAGTCGGCCAGGCCGGTGACGCCGCTCTCCCACGCCGACTTCATCACGCGCCCGAAATAGGCGCCCAGGCCCTGCTCTTTCGGCTCCTCCGGCGGCTTGCCTTCGTGGCGGATGATGATGAGAACCGTCGCCAGCGAAACGAGTCGCGAAAGGTGCTGCTGCTGGGCCTGGAGGCGTTCAATCTGCTCGCGCACCTGCCCGATGTGGCCGCGCAGTTCGAGGACATCTTTGAGTTCGGCGTCCTGGCGCGTTTCGAGCAGTTGCAGGAGTTCCTGCTCGATGCGGCGCTCGTTGCTGAGGCGCGCTTCGATGTCCACGGCCTGGGCGGTGACATCTTCGCCGCTGAGTTGCTGGGAGAGGACGGTTCCGATCTCGCGCAGGGCGTTGAGGACTTCGCTCAGGCGGGTGGCGGAGACGCGCAGCGTCAGGTCGGCCTGCATGTGCTCGCCTTCGCCGGAGATCGCGGAGTTCTCGATGTACTCGGCGCCGACCTCGCTCACGAGCATCTGGGCCTTGACGAACGCGGCGCGGACGTCGGTGGTGCGAAGTTCAACGGAGGCTTTGCGCACGACCTGGCGCTGGGCGGGCTGCTGGCCGAATGCATCGGTGACGACGGTGCCGTCGAGGAAGCGATATCGCGATGCGTCCTTTTCCGCGGCCCCCTCCCGCCCTCCGACTTCGAGTGCAGGCGATTTGTCAAACATTCGCCCCAGCGCCGGAACCTCTCCGGAAAGAGGGCTGGCGGCGCTGGCAGGAGCGCGATCGGCGGGCGATTTGAAGCGCGCGGCCTCGGTAGTCGTCGCTGCGCTGCGTGATCGCGACATCGATCCATCGAGGGCCAGAATTCCGATCGTTACGCCGATGATGAGCAGCGCCGCTGCACTCAGCCATGGACGAGCATGCGAGAACCACTGACGCAATGCCCGCGAAGCCGTGGATTCCGCTCGCACAATCTCCAGCGCCCGCCGCCAGAGTTGCGGCGTTTCGCCGGGCCAGCGCGTCATCTCCGACAGTTCGCTTTCGAGAAGCGTTTGCGTTGGTTCGGTCATGGCGTGACCTCGCTTTCGAGCAGGGGCCGCAACTCGGCGAGTGCGGCGTGAAGGCGTGACTTGAGTGTGCCAACGGGGATTCGCAACACTTCCGCCGCGGCCGCGTGCGTCATCCCGTTCTGGTAGCACAGCAGCACCAGCGCCCGCGTGTCGAGGGGAAGCGCCTGCACCGCCGCGTGAATCCGGCGACGGCGTTCATCGCCTTCAGACTCACCCGCCGCACCTGCCGGGGAATCGGAGTTTGCCTCGACGGCGCTTCGCCGCTTCTTTTGGGCGAGCAGATCCTTGCAGCAGTTGAGGGTGATTCGATAGAGCCAGGTCTTCACAGCCGATTCCTTGCGAAACTTCGCGGCATTGCGGATGACGCGGACCCATGTCTCCTGCACCGCGTCGCAGGCGAGGGCGCCGTCGCGGCCGAGCATTCCGCAGGCCAGGCCGAGCAGGAGCGGCTCATAACGAAGCGCGAGTTCCCCGAGGGCCGCGTGGTCGCCGCGGGCGAAGGAATCGAGCAGTCGCTCATCACTCTGGTCGGTTGGCTTCATGCGTCGTGCCGGCCTGCCCATTGGACTGGTGCGGGGCTGTTGCGGTTCGAGAATCAGGCAAAGAGAGAGCCATACGTGGTTAACGCCCCATCCGGCCACTTCTTTGCCGGTGTGAGGGGTACGATTCACTTTGCCTTGGACCCCGATGGGCGGCCAATGCCGCCGGGAGGAATCATGAATCGTTTCGGAATGTCGCAATCGTCTCGTTCTTGCTCGCTCCGTCGGCTACTGCCGGGTGTTTTTTCCCTTGGAGCGCTGGCCGTGCTTCTCGCCGCCGCGCCGCCGGAGACGCCGCGCGAGGTCGTCGTCGATGAGTACCACGGCACGAAGGTCGAGGATCCGTACCGCTGGCTTGAAGGAGGGCTGCTCCTCCAGGAATCCGACCCGGCGAAAGCCAAGGAACTCGACCAGCGCGTCGGCGAGTGGACGGACGCCCAGAACGCCTACACCCGCAGCGTGCTCGACACTCTGCCCGGCCGCCCCGCGCTCGAAAAGCGCATCGGCGAACTCATGAAAGTTGACTCGATCGGCGCGCCCCAGTCCTACGGCAATCGCTACTTCAACCGCGAGCGGCGCGGCGACCAGAACCAGTCGGTGCTCTATCTGCGCCAGGGACTCGACAGCGAGCCGCGCATCCTGCTCGATCCCAACACCCTTGATGACAAGGGCCTCGTCTCGCTCGACTGGACGGTGCCGAACCAAGACGGCACGCTCATGGCGTTCGGCCTCAGTTACGCCGGCAATGAACTGCCGGTGCTCTATGTGATGAACGTGGACACCGGCACATGGCTGGCCGAGGAGATTCCCAACCGCACCGGCAGCGTCTCCTGGCTGCCCGACTCATCGGGGTTCCTCTACGAGTGCCTGGCCGATCCCGCGAATCCTTATTCAACGCAGATCAAGTTCCACACGCTGGGCACGCACCACCGGCAGGATCCGATCCTCTTCGAGCAGTTTGACCAGACCTGGGGCCCCGGTGCGTGGCTGAGCCGCGACGGCCGCTGGATGATGCTCATCTACTGGACCGGCACCAACAGCAACGACATCTGGGTGATCGACTTTGACAAGTGGCGGCGCACCGGCAAGTTTGAGCGCACGGAGATTGCCGTCGGCGAGAAGGCGACCTTCAGCGGCGCCGTCTATGGCGACACCCTTTACATGCAGACCACGCTCGAGGCGCCGCGCTCCTGCGTCTACGCCGTCGATCTCAACAATCCCAGCCGCGAAAACTGGCGCCTCGTCATTCCCGAACACGATGAGGCGGTGCTCGAAGGAGCGGGCACGGCGCGGGGCATGTTGGTCGCTTCCTACAACTACAAGGCCCATTCGCGCATCGAGCGCTTCGATCTGCATGGCAAGTCGCTGGGTGAGATTCAATTGCCCGGCCTGGGCAGTGCCGGCGTCGTGACCAACGACGATCGCACCGAGGCGTTCATCACGTATTCGAGTTTCAACGAGCCTGCGAGCATTTACCTGACAGACCTCGCCGGCGACAACCGCGAGTTGTGGGCCAGGCCCGATGTCCCCGTCGATCCCTCGCTCGTTGAAGTGAAGCAGGTGACGTACACGAGCAAGGACGGGACACCGGTGACGATGTTCCTCGTGCATCGGAAGGGGCTGAAACTCGACGGCAACAACCCGACGCTCCTCACCGGCTACGGCGGGTTCAACATCTCGATGACGCCGTACTTCTCCGCCACGCTGTTCCCGTGGTTCGAGGCGGGCGGAGTCATGGCCCTGCCCAACCTGCGCGGCGGGGGCGAGTATGGCGATGAATGGCACACCTCCGGCATGCTCGACAAGAAGCAGAGCGTCTTCGACGACTTCATCGCCGCCGGCGAATGGCTCGTGAGCAACCGCTACACGAGCCCGGACCGGCTGGCGATTTCCGGCGGGTCGAATGGTGGATTGCTCACGGGCGCGATGGCGGTGCAGCGGCCCGACCTCTTCAAGGCAGTCATCTGCGCCGTGCCCTTGCTCGACATGCTGCGCTACCAGCACTTCCTCATGGCCCGCTACTGGGTGCCGGAGTACGGCAGCGCGGAAAGTCCCGAGCAGTTCCCCTTCATCTCCGCCTACTCGCCCTACCAGAACATCAAGCAGGGCGTGAAATATCCCGCAATCCTCTTTACCGCCGGCGAGAATGACGCCCGCGTCCACCCGCTGCACGCGCGGAAGATGGCGGCGGCGATGCAGGCCGCGACGGGCGCTTCGCCCACCGACCGGCCGATTCTGCTGTGGGTCGATCGCGAGGCGGGGCATGGATCAGGCAAGCCCCTCTCAGCCCGCATCCGTGAAGTCGTGGACCAGCGGCTCTTCGTGATGTGGCAACTGGGGGTCACGCCGACGCAGTGAGCGGTGTGCGCCTTGCGCGCCGAACCCCACGTTGAATCAACGCGGGATTCGATGGGGACAAGCGATGACGGAGCCTCGCGCGCAAGACGACGAGACCCATGGCGCTGCCCCTGCCATCGTGCGCGACGAGCGCACCGGCCGCGAGTACGTCAGCCCCTATCGCTATCAACGGCAGTTCGAGGCGGAGTTTGAGCAGGCAGGCAATCGACTGATTGGAGAGCACGGCACGTTCACGGAGCAATTCGGCTGGTCGATTCTCTCGCTCTGGTTCCCCGCATACTGGATCGGCCCACGAGTGATCGAGTTTGTCGGCGTCAGACTCTCGTTCACGACCGACGCCATCGAGTTGACCAAAGCCGCCGGTTTCATGGCGCTCGTGGTGACCGGCATCGCCGCGGCGGTCTGGGGGTTTCGCGGCCACGCGCGGTTCCGCCGCCGAGTCATCGATCAGCGGCTATGCCTGGAGTGCGGATACTCGCTGCTCGGCGCGCCATTGGATGAGAAGGGTCATGGCCGCTGCCCCGAGTGCGCCAAACCGTTTCGCGTGGCGACCTACCTTCGCCCCCCGATGCGATACCATCGTGCAGCCCCGGCAAGGCCGACGGTGAAGGAGGGCGGCGATGGCCTATGACCTCGATCGAACCGATCAAGAGAAACTCGCCCTGCTCATGCGCTCCGGCCACGGGCTGGTCGTCATCGAGACGCACGAGGAGCGCCGGGCGGTGCGACAAATACGAAGTGACGCGTAATGACGGGCCTTGCGCAGCGACTAGTCAATGATCAGAACCTCACTTGGGAGACAATGCTCCAGATTCAGCACCTGAATGGGGAGTCCACACGCGGATGGAGGGATGTTGGCCGTGAACGATCCGCTGCCTCGCGCGTCCGAGTTGCCCACTGTCACGAGGCGCAGTCCGGCACGGTCGAGTCCAAGATAGGTGCCTGAACAGGCAAACCCGCCGGGGATGCGAAACGAGCCTTCTCGCATCCCCAAGAGAACCGCAAGACTACCGCTGGGGGCGGCACCGCTCCAGGAGACATTGCCGCTGCCTCCATCCGGACAGCGCGAAGAGACTGCGATGAGCGGACGACATCCTGAACCGACGAGCGTGAGGAGCCGGCCGTAATAGTACGGAGTATCGATGATTACCGCGGCATCCACATCACCATCGGAGTCGAGATCGCCGAGCGCGACGCAAGTGGGGTTGCCGAAAGGTCGATACGGAAGTTCAGGGCGAAATTTCCCGTCGCCCGTCCCTGTGAGCGTTTCGAGCCGAACGAGCCACGAATCCACTCCTGCATAATCGATGATCCCGTCACCGTTCAGGTCGCCCAGATCGCCGTCGTAGCTTCCGATCGAATAGGTAAAACGGTGCTCCAGGAAGCCCGCTCCGTCATTGATCAGAACGATGATCGTGTCGCTCGGCACAGCCAGCACCACGATATCGACGTCCCCGTCCTGATTGAGGTCGCCCGTCAGAATCTTTCGCGGCCAGCCCCCGATGATGATCTCTTGTTGCTGCGTGAAGGATCCATCGCCGTTATTGAAGTAGCTCACAACCGATGCGTGTGTGCGCGATGTAATCAGCAAGTCCGCATGCGATTGGTTGTCGAGATTGGCGATCGCGACGGCATACGGTCTTTCCGGTCCAAGAAACAGTTGTGGAGTTTCGAATGTTCCATCACCTCTACCGAAGTGAAGTCCGACAATGCCGTCATCATGAGCCGCAACAAGATCAATCTTTCCGTCACCGTTCAGGTCTCCTGCAGCAACCGAATAGGCAGTGTCGCCGCCTGAAGGGATCTCTCCGATCTGCGTGAACCCCCCTTCGCGATCATTGAGAAGTATCGTGAATGTCGCACTCGTCCAGAAACCTCCATTGATGACGGCGAGGTCGAGGAATCCGTCACCGTTGAAATCAGCGGCAGCGAGGTTCCACGGATCAGAACCACATGGGTAGAAGCCCCCGCTCCTGAACACTCCTGAGCCGTCGTTCAAAGAGAGGGATACTCCACCTTCGAGAAGTGAAACGACGGCGGCGTCGAGGGAGCCGTTGTTGTTGAAATCGCGCACGACGATTGCTTGCGGGCTCATCGCAATGTTGCGCCTTGAGTACTCCCTGAAGCAGATTGGGCCCTGCGCGCTTGCGGACTCCTCGAACGCCCCAGCGCCGATGGCCATCAGCGGGAGCAGGGACATTCCTGCGGGTAGCGTTGAACGCCTCATCATCGGCCCTCCCGATCCTTCACGGTTCAGGTTCACATGTCCCACGAGTCCAGTGCTATAGTACGAGAGTTTAGACATAGTGAAGCACAAGGGACGCCGGGAAGCGCAAAACATTCGGAGACATGCGATTCCGTGCGATGACTAGCACGCTGGTTGATTGGGGCCCCGCCGCGTATCGGCCCCGGCTTGATCTCCGTGGAGGGCAGCGATGGCCTATGACCTCGATCGAACCGATCAAGAGAAACTCGCCCTGCTCATGCGCTCCGGCCACGGGCTGGTCGTCATCGAGACGCACGAGGAGCGCCGGGCGGTGCGACTGGTGCTCGAAGCGGCGCAGGCCATCGAGCAGCGCTGCTGGGCCTGGTCGATGGTGCGCGGCCTCGTGCCTCTGGACAAGCGCGAGGGGCAGGCGGCGAGCGGCACGACCGATCCCACCGTCGCCCTGCTCCATCTCATCTCGCTGAGCGAGCGATGGGTCGCGGTCATGGCCGATCTGCAACGGCACTTCGACGAGTCGAAGGTCGTCCGCGCCGCCCGCGAGGCGGCGGAGCAGGCGCACCGCAACGGCAGCACGCTCGTGCTCATCGGACCGGCGATGAACATGCCGGCCGAGTTGCAGCGCCTCGCCTTTCCCTTCCCCCTGCCCCTGCCCGACACCGCGTTCTTCGAGAAACTCGTCAAACGCGTCTACCGCGACGTCCTCGTCGGCAACCAGCAGGTCGAGCACGAACTCAAGCGCGAAGACTTCGACCGCCTGACTGAATCGCTCATCGGCCTGACTGAGATCGAGGCGGAGCGCATCATCCGCCACGTCATCCTCGACGACGGTCGGCTCGATGCGCGCGACGTCGAGCGCGTCCGCAACGCCAAGCGGGCGACGCTTTCCTCGCACGGCCAACTCGAAGTCCTGCCCGTCGCGGATAATCTCGACTCGCTCGGTGGCCATGAGCGGCTCAAAGAATGGCTGCGCAAGCGGCGCGCGGCGATGACGGGCAAGGGGCGCGAGTTCGGCATCGAGCCGCCGCGCGGCGTGCTGCTCCTCGGCGTGCCCGGCTGCGGCAAGAGTTTCTGCGCCCGCCTCGTCGCCGGCGAGTGGCGCCGGCCGCTGCTGCGCCTCGACGTGGGCGGCCTCTACAACCGATTCATCGGCAACACCGAGCACAACCTCCGCGAAGCGCTCCGACAGGCCGACAGCATGGCCCCGTGCGTCCTGTGGATCGACGAGATCGAGAAGGCTTTCGCGAACGAGGGCGGGGGCGACGCGGACGGCGGGGTGAGCCAGCGCCTCTTCGGCACCATGCTCACCTGGATGAACGACCGGCGCAGCGACGTCTTCATCATCGCCACCGCCAACCAGGTCCACCGCCTGCCCACCGAACTGCTGCGCAAGGGCCGTTTTGATGAGATCTTCTTTATCGACCTGCCGCCGCTCGAGGCCCGGCAGCGCATCTTCGAGATTCACTTGCAACGGCGCGGCCGTGTACCGAAGTCATTCGACATCGAAACGCTCGCCGGGCTGACGGAGGGCTTCAGCGGGGCGGAGATCGAGCAACTCATCGTCGATGCCCTGCACGGCGCCTTCAGCGCCAATGAGCAACTCGCCACCCACCACATCGTCGAAGCGGCGGGACGCACGCGGCCGATGGCGGTGACGATGGCTGAACGAATCGCGTCGATGCGCCAGTGGGCTGAGTCGCGCTGCACCATGTCGCATGGGGACTGATCGAACGCCCAATGATCAACGGGAAGTCACAAGGGCACAAAGAACGGCATCGAGGCATCGAGGCATCGAGGCATCAAGGCATTGAAGCGAATGCGCTGCCGGTTAGCCGCGACGCGGAGGCTTTGCGGAGCGGAGCGCGGCGACTGCGAAGGGATTCCCGATTCGGACAAGACCCCAGCCGCAGAAGGGGCCAAGCGATCAAGGCATCGAAGTTCGCGACGCTGGTTGATCTCCTGCGCATTCTGCCCCTCTTCGCGGCCAGATCCCCTTGCCTTTCTTCGTGCCTTTGTGCCTTTGGGTTGAACGTTCAGCGCACCTCGCGACTCACCCCCGCATGAGGCGGTCGATGAGCCACGCGGCGAACATCGGCTTGGACAGCCGCCCCGGCGATTCCCTCCGCCCGTCCGCGTGCAGCAGAAACCCGTCGATCTCATCCGCGTCCATGGTGTCCAGCGGGTTGGCGACGATGGCGTCGAGGCCCTTGCGCTTCATCTTGTCGGCGGCCGACTTCATCAACTCCGCCGCGGGTTCGAGTGCGAACCCGATGACCCTCTGCCCCGGCCGGCGGCGTCGCGCGCAGCCCGCCACGAGATCGGGCGTCGCCTCCATCTCGATGGTCAGCCTTTCGATGGCGCGGCGCAGTTTGCTTTCCTTCGCGGGCTTTTTGGGCCGGTAATCCGCCACCGCCGCCGCCATGATGAGCACCTGCGCCTGAGCCGGCCACAACTCCTCCAGCAGCGCTTCCAGATCAGCGCACGAATGAAATCGCTCGACGCGAAGGCGGTCCGGGAAGGCGGGCGGAGGAACCGTGTTCGGCCCCAGCGCCAGAATGACATCAAGCCCGACCGCGTGAGTGGCCCGCGCCACTTCGACTCCCAGCCGACCCGATGAACGGTTGCCGATGAAACGCACCGTATCAATCGGCTCGTAGGTCGGCCCGGCGGTGATGAGCACGGTTGCAGGCTGCGGAAGGCCCGGCATGGATGAGTCTATGCGCCGCCGCGCTGCACGGGCGATTGAGGACATGTGAGCGAATCGAGTGGACACAGCGGAGGAGAGCGGCTACCAATCCCGATGGTGGAAAAGAAAAACCCCTGCAGCGGTGGTGGGGGCCACTGCAGGGAAGGTGTTGGGGGGGCCGAAGATCCCGGGGGACGGGACGCCCCTCCAACGGTGAAGAAAATCCGGAGATGCGGCGAGAGGCGGCGGGCCTCGCCATGATCGACTCCGCCATCGAGATCGATCACGACGACCGGGACTGAGTCAATCCCTGCTCAGCCCGGCGAACGGTTCAGGATCCATCCACTCGCCGTCGGACGGTTGTTGCCTCCTTTTCAGCCGCATCCCGGTTTCCGGCCGCGAATCCCTGGCGCTGCCGCGCCGCATCGCGGGCCGTACTGTCGTTTCAACTCGGTCTGCTCATCAACTGCATCCCATGCTGTTGCCGCAGTTCATGCACTTGTAGCACGTTCCATTGCGCACCGTCAGCGCCCCGCACACATCGCACACCGGCGCATCGCCCATCAACTCGCCCATCGCCCGGTCGAGCACCGTGCGCGACCGCGTCCGCGTCTCGGTGACGACGATGGCAGCGCGATCCGCATCCATCGAGGCGCTGACGCTGCGCTGCTCGCTCTCGCGGGTGACTTCGGCATGGCCGTTGGCGGAGGACGGTCTGGCCTCGCGCACCGCCACTTCGACGGGAGACCGCGAGGCGGGGGCGGGATCATCCTCTCCCACGCCGCGCTGCGGCGCCGCCTGGCTGCGATAGCCCGGGATGAACTGAATCCCCATCCAGCGGAAGATGTAATCGACCAGGCTCTTGGCGAAGGGGATGTCGGCGTTGGTCGTCATCCCCGCCGGCTCAAATCGCTGGTGCGTGAACTTGCCCACCAGGCTTTCGAGCGGCACGCCGTACTGAAGCGCCACGCTGATCGCCGTGCCCAGCGAATCCATCAGCCCGCCGATCGTCGAGCCTTCCTTGCTCATGGTCAGGAAGAGTTCGCCGGGCATGCCGTCTTCGTAGAGGCCCACCGTCAGGTAGCCCTCGTGACCTGCGACGTTGAACTTGTGAGTGAGGCTCTTGCGCGTGTCGGGCAGGCGCCGGCGCAGCGGCCGCTCCACGATGCGCTCGACGATCTTCTCGACGGTGCGCACACTGTCCCCATCATGGACCGCAGCAATCGCCGCGACTTCGGTAACGTCTCGGGCAACCTCTTTTTTTGCGGAATCGAGGTCCATTTCATCCTCCTCGCCGGCCTCGAGCGCCTCGGCCGCGTCGCTCCTGGTGCTCAGCGGCTGGCTCAGTTTGCACCCGTCGCGGTACAGCGCGTTGGCCTTGAGACCGAGTTCCCAACTCAGGCGATAGCACGCGGCGATGTCCGCCACGCTCGCGTTGTGGGGCAGGTTGATCGTCTTGCTGATGGCGCCCGAGATGAACGGCTGGCTCGCCGCCATCATCCGGATGTGGCCCTCCGGCTCGATGAAGCGCGTGCCCTTGCGGCCGCAGGGGTTGGCGCAGTCGAAGACCGGCAGATGCTCATCCTTGAGGTGCGGCGCCCCCTCGACCGTCTGCGTGCCGCAGATCGTCTCGTTGAGCGATTCAATCCGGCTCGCGCTCAAGCCCATCTCGCGCAGCAGGCTGAAGGACGAGTTGCTTCGCGCCTTCTCGACCTCGACGCCCAGTTGCCGCAGCAGGTCTTCGCGCATCGACCAGGCGTTGAAGGCGATGCCGATCTCGAAGACCGAGCCGAGTTGCGCCTCGATCGCGTTGAGATCATTCTCGGTGAACCCTTTGTCCGCGAGGAACGCTTTGAATGTTCCGCCCTGAGACCCCGGCATCGGAACGTTCAGGCTCAGCGAACCCATCACGTAGCGGATGATGTCGCGAACCTGCTGTTCCCGATAGCCAAGGGTCTCGAGGGCGGGTCGGAGCGAGTTGTTGGCGATCTTGAAGTAGCCCCCGCCTGAGAGTTTCTTGAACTTGACGAGCGCGAAGTCCGGCTCGACGCCGGTCGTGTCGCAATCCATGAGAAGGCCGATCGTGCCGGTGGGGGCGATGACCGTTACCTGCGCATTGCGGTAGCCGTGCTTCTCGCCGAGATCGAGGGCCTCATCCCACGCCCGCATGGCGCGGAGGAGCAGCGCATCGGCGTTGGCGAAGCGGTCGCCGGCGCGGGCCGTCGCATCGTGGTCGATGGGCACCGGCGCGATGCGCAGATCTTCATATTGCCCGCTGTCTCGCGCGATGCCGTGCGCCGCCCGGCGGTGGTTGCGCATGACGCGGAGCATGTGCTCGCGGTTCTTGTGGAACTCACGGAACGCGCCGAGTTGGCCTGCCATCTCGGCGCTCACCGCGTACGACCGTCCCGTCAGCACTGCCGTGAGGCACCCGCACAGGGCCCGCGCCTCTTCGCTGTCGTAGGGAATGCCGGCCTGCATCAGCATGGCGCCGATGTTGGCGAACCCCAGCCCCAGCGTGCGGAAGTCGTAACTCAACCGCGCGATCTCCTCGCTCGGGAACGCGGCCATGAGTACGCTGATCTCCAGCACGATCGTCCACAGGCGGATGGCGTGCTCGTAGGCGTCGATGTCAAACGTCGCGTTCTTCGCGTCGTAGAACTCGAGCAGATTGATCGATGCGAGATTGCACGCCGTGTTGTCGAGGAACATGTACTCGGAGCAGTTGTGCACCACCAGGCCGTTGGCGACAAAGTGGTGGCTGCGCGGCTCGGTCAGGTCGTAGACGTCTTCGATGCCGCAGGGCGTCAGCGACGCGACACGATCCTGAAGCGGCTCGCGGTACGTCCCGACCTTGCGATTGAGTTCCGCCAGGCGGCGGCACTTGACGCTTGCCGCGATGAAGCCGATCTCCTTCTCGAAGCGCACCCGCGACGCCCGGGAGATGCGCAGCGAGTGAACCTGCTGCACCGGATACTCGCGGGTGCCGCCCGCGCCGTCAGGAAGCATCGCCGTGTCCTGCCCGAGCACGCGACGGTTCTCATAGACCTTGCTCTTGATCCCGAAACCGAGCAGGAGCAACTGGACCTGCCGGAGCAGTTCGCGGCTCGTGCTGTCGAGGGCGACGTACTGGCTCTTGGAGCCGTAGTTGGCGACGGTCCCGTCCGTCGTGAAGAGCCCGCGCAGCATCGCCGCGAGGCTGCGGCGATCGAGCGAGAAAACCGCGTCGGTGAACCGCTTGCCCGCCGATCCGCTGTCGAGCACCGCGTACTCCGAGAGCGTCTCGATCACCGCGGAGACGCCCGTGCCGACGCGCAGTCCCGTCGAGGTGTGGACCACCTTCGTGCGCCGCTCGCCGCGCCCATCGCCGGTGCTCAGCCACTGCTTGCATTCGGCGATGCAGCCCTGAAGGTGCGACGCCACCTCCGCCTCCGCCGATCCGAGCGTGATGAAGAGCGCATCCTCGCGCTCGCCGCGCACGATGCACCCGTCGCCCAGCGCCGCGCCGAGAACTTCACCGAACGCCTCGGGGACGAACTCATCGCCGAAGCCCGGGCCTTGCAGAATCAGCACATCGTCGAGCGTGAGTTCGCACGCGGGCACGTCGCCGCGATTGAGCGTCTTGACCTTGTGATCCGCCGTCAGTCGCAGCGAGTAGCCGCTCGCCGTCTTGAGTTCGAAGACGGGCTTCGTGCCGGTCTTGAAGATGCGATCGACGAACACCCGCTCGCCGTCGCCATTGATGATCGTCGCGCTGCGGCCGACGAGGTCGGCGATGCGCCGATAGCCTGTTTCCGTCGCCACGAGGGTATCGCCTGTGACGCACGGGTTGCTCGCGTTGATCCGCCCGCTGTTCGGGCAGGTGTGCCAGGCGTTGATTGTCGAGTCGAACTGCACGCCGGGGTCAGCGCAGCGCCACGCCGCGTAGCAGATCTCCTCCCACAACTTCTTCGACTCGATCGAGTGATGCACGTCGCCGGTGGTGCGCTGGTAGAGATTCCACGGCTCGCCCTTGTCGAGCGCATCGAAGAACGCGTCGGGGATGCGGACTGAGTTGTTGCTGTTCTGCCCGCTGACGGTGTAGTACGCCTCGCCGTTGAAGTCGTAGTCGAGTTTGAGCCCCAGGTCCGCGGCGATCTGCTGCTGATCCTTGGGCAGCGTCTTAAGCCCTTCGACCATCGCGGCGACTTTGAGTTCCTCGCGCACCTTCCAGTTGACGAATGACTCGATGTCCGGGTGGTCGAGATCGAGGCAGACCATCTTGGCGGCGCGGCGGGTCGTGCCGCCGCTCTTGATCGCGGCCGCGGCGCGGTCGCCGATCTTGAGCCAGGACATGAGTCCGCTGCTCGTGCCGCCGCCGCTGAGGGGCTCGCCCTCGCCGCGCAGGCTCGAAAAGTTGGTCCCCGTGCCCGAGCCGTACTTGAACAGCCGCGCCTCGCGCACCCACAGGTCCATGATCCCGCCGGAGTTGACGAGGTCATCGCTCACGCTCTGAATGAAGCACGCGTGCGGCTGAGGGTGGGTGTAGGCGTCGTCGGCGAGTTTCACTTCGCCGCTTGAAGGATCGACGATGAAATGCCCCTGGGCCGGGCCGGTGATGCCGTAGGCCCAGTTCAGCCCCGTGTTGAACCACTGCGGGCTGTTGGGCGCCGCCATCTGGTGGATCATCATGTGGCAGAGTTCGTCATAGAACGCCTGGGCGTCCTCGGCGGTGTCGAAGTAGCCGTGCGCCTCACCCCAGTGCCGCCAGCACCCGGCGAGGCGATGGATGACCTGCCTCGCAGACTTCTCCGGGCCGGTCGGCTCATCACCCTTGATGCCTTGATGCCCCGATGCCTCAATGCCTTGGCTTTGAGGCACCCCCGCCTTGCGGAAGTACTTGCTCACCATGATGTCGGTGGCCAGTTGCGACCACGACTCCGGAACCTCAGCGTCCTTCATCTCAAAGACGACGGACCCGTCGGAGTTGGAGATGCGCGAAGTCCTCTTCGCCCATTTGACCGTCGAAAAGACATCCGTGCCCGCTTTGGTGAATCGCCTGTTGATCTTCATAATTGCGCCTTCCATACTTCTCGTTTCTGCATCCAACTTGGTCCGCGCAGCGAATCCTGCTCGGCTAAAACCCCATTTGCCTTTCGATCCAAGCCGTGGTTGCAGTCGAGAACATTTCTTGCCAACCTGAAAAACCCGTGCATGACCGCACAAAGTCATCGAGTTGATCCAGCGGCAGATTCTCGAAATCAGATTGTGATTCGATCCTGAACGGACTCGTTGCGAACATCGAGTCCAGATCCGTGAATCGGGTATTTGATGTCATGAACTGGATATTGAAAAGATCGGAAAATGGGATGGAATTCTCGCCGGCTATGGATTGAGCGTCCTCGGCAAGTACTCCAAGTTTTTTGCTGAATTCATCGAGTCCCGAAATATGCATCATTTAGCACCGGCCGTTTCTACGTTGAAATTCGTGACATGGCTTCTTCGTAGGGTCCGCCGTGCGGACCACTTTGCTCATTCGTCGTCAACCGCGATTGCCCCGCTCGTGGTCGCTTGAACACCCAACCCGGTCCGCATGGCAGACCCTACAAGGCTGCACGCTCAGCGCTACGAAACTCCCATGGCTACGTAGCCATTGAAGTGGCAACGATCACCTCTCGATTCGAGTTACACCTAGCTTCGCATTCAAAGTCCGCCGTTGTTGATGTTGATACCGGAAAGCCAATCGTGATTCGTTGAATTACTCCGGTTGAAGGCCGAAGTCCAATCTGCTTGGCACACAACATCCATGGGTAAAATAGGCGCAGTAGAAAAGGTAGGTTCCAGGCGGCAAGACTTCGAAATCGCAGTCTTTCCGCGTTTTGTTCGAGTCGAAAGAGAAGGCAGGCAATTCGTTCGCCAACTTCCGTGATTCTCCGTGATGCCGCCTGAACGCTTGTTCCAAAAGTTCGCGTCATCTCCTGAATGGCGCCAATACCGTTGCCGAATTCGGATACAATCTGTGACACTGTTTTCCGTGGCATGAGCATTCGTGCCGCGAGGCTGTTGGCAAGAGCTTCTTCTTCTTCATTGAAGTCGGTCACAAATAGACTTCGATTCTTAAGGTCGCTCGCGAGGTATGGGAGCCGCTGTTCCATGGCGACGTGAGCGAGCTCGTGTGCCAGGGAGAATATCTGACGCGTGCGAGGCCGTTTAGAATTGATGCAGATTCGATAGGTACCTTTTTCAAATCGCAGTGTTGCGTCTAGCGGGTCGATGTCGACGAACTGGATGCTGGAAACGCCCATCTTTGCAGCGCGCCGGCACCACGAGCTCCAGCCGTGACCGACGTCGAGGGTATGGACAGAGTTAGCGAGATGGTCAAGCGTTTCATCGCACGTGTGCGTGCCAAGACTGGTTCCTAAATCTTGGATAATGCTCGAATTGGTTAAAGGGTGCATGTCGTCAATCTTCTCCAAATAGTCGATTGAGTTCTTCTCGCTCACGGCGATCCAGTTCGCGAACCCTTGCAACTGCGGCCTCGAAAGCCTTGTGTCCCCATGTCGGCCTGCGTGTCTTACCAACGCCGTATTCTCGCTCTGCGGCCTCAAATCTCTCGATGTCGTCGCACAGAAACGTCCAACCCGTTTCGAACTCTCGCAACGAGATCGAGTATTCAGAACAGAACGCCTTAAAGCGATCGTGGATGTCCTTCGTCAATCCGGTCATGATCAGTTCTCCTAAATAAGTGACTGCCTATCGCCATCGACACTCCCTTCTTTCAGTTCCCTGAACGTGCCTGATCGACAGCACATTACTGTCGGCCGCTCGCCACGTTCTTGTGCGGCACTCTGCCCATTCGAGCGTATCCTGATTTACTAACATTCCTCCTTCGAAAGCTGGATGACAAAAGAATCCCGATGACAATTCAATCCACCTTCGGCAGCGTCAACCCGCCCTGGTCCTGGTACTTGCCGCTCTTGTCGGCGTAACTGCGTTCGCCGGCTTCATGATCGCTGTGGAGAACGGGCGGAATGATGTTGGCTGAATCGAAAGCCCCTTCGCCGAAATGGTGTCGGCATAGTTCGTTGGCAGAACTACCCACTCGCCGTCCGACCGGGTCACCAGACGGGCCTTGACGCGGCCGCGCTGGCCGGGGTTGCCCTGCACGTTGCTCTTGGGGACAACGTAACTGAAATCAGCAACCTCCACGACCGCTTCGTCGCTGAACATTCCCTCGAATACGTCGCACTCTACGAGCACTTCTTTTGCCGCCATGTTTTTGCTTCCCGTTCCTGGCCTCTTAAGGTATTCAATTACAATGAATCATGTGGCCACTGAGGATCAATCTACTTTGGGCAGCGTCAATCCGCCCTGGTCCTGGTACTTGCCGCTCTTGTCGGCGTAACTGCGTTCGCAGACCTCATCGGCCTTGAGGAAGATCATCTGGGCGATGCCTTCGTTGGCGTAGATCTTGGCGGGCAGGGGGGTGGTGTTGGAGATCTCCAGCGTCACTTTGCCGCGCCACTCGGGCTCGAGGGGCGTCACGTTGACGATCAGGCCGCAGCGGGCGTAGGTGCTCTTGCCCACGCAGATCACCAGCACGTTGCGGGGGATGCTGAACCACTCGACCGTTTCGGCGAGGCAGAAGGAGTTGGGCGGGATGATGATGTGATCCTTGCCCGTGTTCTTCGTGTCAACGGTGATGAAGAAGTCGTCGGTGAAGGCCTTGGGATCGACGATCGCCTGCCCGCCGTGGGGCGTGACGTTGGTGAAGATCTTGAAGACCGAGCCGACGCGGACGTCGTAGCCGTAGGAGGAGACGCCGTAGGAGACGGTGCTGGGGCGTTTGATGTTCTCCTCGAAGGGTTTGATGTCAACGAGTCGGCGGATCTGGGAGTCGGAGAGGACGGGCATGGGGGCCTCGCGATTTCTTTCAGGGGGCGTGACATCGATACCGGGCTGGACCGGTTCCACCGGGCGGTGTCACGCCATCCTGACGTTAGGGAGTTGTCAGCCGTTGTGCAAGGGTTGGGCTGTTGAGCGAGCCAGTCCCACCGGCCCGCCCATCCCTCGCCGTCCACCACGGCCATCGGATAGGATACCGCAAGATGTAGGGGCGTCCACCTAGGAAGCCAACAAAATGTTGATTTTTCTCACATTTTTCTGAGCCGGCGGCGAACCGGTTTCGTAAGCGCAGCAGGGGGAAGTGGTTACGAGCGCGGGCGGTCGTCGGCAAGGGCGGATTTTTCTGCCCGTATGTTGTGGATAGATTGGCGGATAGTGTCGATTGCGCTAGCGCCGGTGGGCGATGGACACCAGATGTTGTGGGTGCGAGGGACGGCAAAGGGAGTTCGAGGCAGCGATCGATCCATCCGGTTAGCCGCCCTTCGGTCATGAGTCTCAGGGTCGAATGACGACGCGCAGGCTCTGCGAAGCGGAGCGCGTCGGGTGCGGCGCGGCGGGCGAACGCGGAAAGCCCTCGGACGCACCTGGCCGTGTCCGCAGGCCGTGTCCGCGCCGGACTGTCCTTCGTTGCGGGAGGATCGCGTAGCGACCGGCCGGGAATCACGCCCGCCCGAACCCGAGGTGCCGCCGCCCATCCCTGGCGGCGATCAGTCGATCGAAGATCGTCGGGATTCGACCTGACGCACGCGGTTCCCAATGATTGGCCCGTGGCGCCGGCCCTTCGGTCGGTCCTGTGGCCCCGAGCGAAAGGTCTTCATGGCGAACCTGTTTCTGATCCAGGCCATCACCGAGGCCCTGCGGCAGGAGATGGAGGCGGATCCCGATGTGATTCTCCTCGGGGAGGACATCGGCATCAACGGCGGCGTCTTCCGCGCCACCGACGGCCTCTTCAAGCAGTTCGGCCCCACGCGCGTCGTCGATACGCCGCTGGCCGAGTCGGGGATCATCGGCAGCGCCATCGGGCTGGCGATGGCGGGGCTCAAGCCCGTGCCGGAGATTCAGTTCGAGGGGTTCCTCGGCCCGGCGTATGACCAACTCGTCACCCACGCTGCGCGGTTCCGCACCCGCACCCGCGGGCGCTTCACCGTGCCCATGACGGTGCGCGTGCCGGTGGGCGGCGGGATCCACGCGCCGGAACTGCACAGCGATTCGCCCGAGGCGGTTTACGTTCACACACCGGGCTTGAAGGTGGTCATGCCTTCGAGCGCCTACGACGCCAAGGGGCTGCTCATCGCGGCGATCCGCGATCCCGACCCGGTGATTTTCTTCGAGCCGAAACGCATCTACCGCGCCTTCCGCGAGGAGGTGCCTGATGAGCCGTACGTGATTCCCATCGGCGAGGCGAAGGTGATCGAAGAAGGCGGCGACGTGACGCTGATCTCCTGGGGGGCGTCGGTCGTGCAGTGCATCAACGCCCTCGACCAGATCGAGGCTTCGGTGGAACTCATCGACCTGCGGACGCTCTATCCTCTTGATGTGGAGGCGATCCGCACCTCGGTGAGCAAGACGGGGCGCTGCGTGGTGGTGCATGAAGCGCCGCGCACGGCCGGGCTGGGCGCTGAGATTGCAACGCTGGTGCAGGAGCAATGCTTTGAGTATCTCGAAGCGCCGGTGCAGCGCGTGACGGGATTCGACACGGTGATGCCCTACTACAAACTGGAACTGGAGTACCTGCCCGATACGCCGCGCATCATCGAGGCGATCGAGCAGATTCTCGCGTACTGATTCACAAGCGGCCGCGGCGCGCGGCAAGAGCGCAACGGCCGATGCGACAAGAGAGAGAAGATCATGAGCGACACGGTTGACTTCATCCTCCCCGACCTCGGCGAAGGCGTTCACGAAGCGGAGATCATCTCCTGGAAGGTGAGCGTGGGCGACAAGGTCGAGGAGATGCAGGTGCTCGCGGAGATGGAGACGGACAAGGCGCTCGTCGAGCTGCCCAGCCCCTATTCGGGCAAGATCGTGGAGCTGCACGGCGAGGTGGGGCAGATCGCCCACGTCGGCGAGCCGATCGTCACCTTCAGGGGCGCCACGCAGAGCGGCAAGGCGGTGAAGGGCAACGGAACCGTCGCGGCGCCGCACAAGAAGGAGGAGGCGAAGGGGCACGTTGCTCCGGCTGGGCCCGCCGCGAAACCGCAAGCGGGCTCGGGGGCGCGAGCATCGTCGCCGGCTGAGGAAGTCGATGAGGGTGAGCGCGAGGATGCGGGAACAGTCGTCGGGTCGATGGAGGGGCTTCCCACGCTCGGCGGCGGCGGCAAAGTCATGGCGACGCCCGCGGTGCGGCGACTGGCGCGCGAGATGGGCATCGACATCAACACCATCCACGGCACGGGGCGCGGCGGGCGCGTCACGGCGTCGGATGTCGAACGCGCGGGGAAGAGTCCAAAGGGCTCGGCGGTTGCATCGGCGAAAGTCCGCGAAGCCGCGAGCGGCGCCGCGCTCAAGGCGGTTTCGCAGCCGATTTCGTATCCGCCCGTGCAGGTCGATGCGACGGGCACGGCACAGACGATTCCCTTTACGGGGATTCGCCGCAAGATCGCCGAGGCGCTCGACCGCTCGATCAAGACGGCGGTGCACTTCGTGGTGATGGACACGGCGGATGTGACGGCGCTGGACCGCCTGAGGCGTCAGCAGGCTCATGCCTCGGGCGAGAAGGTCAGTTTTCTGCCTTTCATCATCCAGGCGATGTGCCGGGCGCTTAAGCAGTTCCCGCAACTCAACGCGATCGTCGATGACGCGAAGAAGGAGATCTACGTCAAAGGCGTGATCAACATGGGCGTGGCGGTGGACACCGATCATGGCTTGATGGTGCCGGTGATTCCCAATGCGGATCGCCTGGGCATTCTGCCGCTGGGGCGCGCCGTGAACGAAGTCGCGAGCAAGTGCAAGAACCGCACGATCGGGCTCGATCAACTCAAGGGCGGGACGATCACGATCAGCAATGTGGGCAGTTACGGCGGGGCGTTTGCGACGCCGATCATCAACTATCCGGAGGTGGCGATTCTCGCCGCAGGCCGGGCCCGCGAGGCGGTCATGGCCCGCAACGGGGGGATCTTCGTCGGCAAGGAGTTGCCGCTGAGTCTGTCGTGCGATCACCGCGTGGTGGACGGGGCGTACGGGGCGAAGATGCTCAGTGCCGTGGTGCAGTTCCTCGAGAATCCGGAGATCCTCCTCGAGCCGGCGGGGAGGTGAGGGCGGCGCGCAAGATTGTGTGGCATGGCCTCGCGCTTCGCGTGGCTATGCCGAACCGCGATTGACTTCCGCTTGACGCACCGGCAGCCGCTACGCGTGTTTCGTCTCGCACAGATACAGCGCGTTGCCATCCGGATCGCCGAAGAAGGCGAGGCGCACGGGGTCGTCGTTGAGGATGGGGCCGTGGAACTGCACGCCGCGCGATTTGAGTTTCGCAACAACCTCGTCAAGCGGCTCGTCGACCTCGAACCCGATGGAGATTGAGCCGCGCGCGCCGGGCGGAGGCGTGTGTGGATTGCCGTGGTGGGGGTGGAGGCCGATGCCGAACCCGCCGCCGGCGTCCACTTCTGCCCACTCGTTGCCAATGCGGCGGGTGAGGTCGAACTCAAGCGTCTCGGTGTAAAAGCGCACGGCCCGATCCATGTCGGAAACGTAGACGGTGGCGATGCCGGTGCGAAGCATGAGTGACCTCCGGTGAATGAGACGCGGTTCAAGGGCCCCGCAGCGCGACCCCGCATCTCATTCTACCAGAGAAGTGGCCGGTCGGGCTCCGCTCCGCTGCGCGCGTCAGATCGCCTTGCCGGAAAAAGCGACGAGGGAGCGCATGTAGTTGACGCGCTCGAAGGCCTCGGGGGTGGGGCAGTTCTCGCGCGAGAGACTGCCCTTCATCTGCCCGACGGAGGCGTAGTCCTTCTCGACGAGCCAGTCGCGCAGGCCCGCTTCGAGGCGGGTGAAGTGGGCTGGGCCGTGGCGGTAGACGGCCGAGGCGAGCATGGCCGCGTCGGCGCCGACGAGCAGGAGTTTGACGAGATCCGCCACCTCATGGATGCCGCTGGTCGCGGCGAGGTAGGCGCCGATGCGGCCGCGAAGCATGGCGATCCACGTCATGCTCAGGCGCGACTCATACGACTCGCTCAGCATCAGGTTGGGAAAGAAGTCGAGCGTTTCGAGGTCGATGTCGGGCTGGACGTAGCGGTTGAAGATCGTCAGGCCGTCGGCGCCGACATCCACGAGGCGCCGCGCGAAGTGGCCGAAGGAGGTGAAGTACGGCCCGACTTTGACGGCCAGCGGAATGCGCACCGCCTTGCGCACCGCGGTGACGAGATCGAGGTAGCGGCGCTCGACCTCTTCGCCGCTGTGGCGAGCATCGGTCGGGACGAAATAGACGTTGAGTTCGAGGGCATCGACGCCGGTGTCTTCGATGAGTTTGGCGAAGTGAATCCATCCTCCGACGGTCATGCCGTTGAGGCTGCCGATGAGCGGGAAGCGGACGGTTTCGCGCGCCAGGCGCAGGCGGCGGAGGTACTCCGTCGGTCCGACGTTGTAGTCTTCGAGTTCGGGGAAGTAGGAGAGCGATTCGGCAAAGGATTCGGTGCCATACTCGTACAGACCGAAAATCTGCTGCTGCTGAAACTCGATCTGCTCCTCGAAGAGAGAGGGGAAGACCGCGGCCGCGGCGCCGGCCTCCTCGAGTTGCAGCAGGAACTCGGGATCCTGGTTGAGCGGGCACGCCGAGGCGATCAGGGGATTGCGCAAAGTCAGGCCGAGATAACGCGTGCTCAGATCGACGTTCATGACATGACCTCCTCGGCGACTTCGGATTCCGGGATGTGGCGCGTGACGCCGACCATCTGCTCGTAGAAGCGCCAGCGTGAGTCGATGTCCGCCTGCGCCTGCTCGAAGAGTCGCTTCGCCTCAATCGGATTGGCTCGCTGAAGCATGGCGAATCTCGCTTCCTTCTCGGCAAAGGTCTTGAAGGGAGCGGTGGGCTTGCGGCTGTCGAGGCGGAGGGGATGAAGGCTGTCATGGGAGTTGCGCGGGTCGTAGCGGTAGAGGGGCCAGTAGCCGGTGTTCACCGCGTCCTTCTGATGCGTCATGGCGGTGGACATGTCGATGCCGTGCGCGATGCAGTGGCTGTAGGCGATGATGAGCGAGACGCCGGGGTAGGACTCCGCCTCGCGCAAGGCGTTGAGCGTCTGCTGCGGGTGGGCGCCCATGGCGATCTGAGCGACGTAGACGTTGCCGTAGGACATGGCGAGCAGACCGAGATCCTTCTTGCAGGATTGCTTGCCGCCCGAGGCGAACTTGGCGACGGCGCCGCGAGGCGTGGCCTTGGAGGCCTGCCCGCCCGTGTTTGAGTACACCTCGGTGTCGAGCACGAGGAGGTTGAGGTTGACGCCGGTGGTGAGGATGTGGTCGACGCCGCCGAATCCGATGTCGTAGGCCCACCCGTCGCCGCCGATGATCCAGACGCTGCGCGGCACGAGTTGGTCGGCGAGCGCGAGCAGACGACGGGCCTGGGGAGTGGTGTCCTGCCTGAGCCGGTTCTTGAGGATGGCCACTCGCTCGCGCTGGGCGGCCACCGAGACTTCGTCGGCGGCGGTGCAGAAGAGCATCGAGGTGACGAAGTCTTCGCCGAGGGTTGGGCCGAAGGTCCGCAGCAGTTCGCAGGCCATGAGGTGCTTCTGCTCGACGCCGAGGCGGATGCCCAGGCCGAACTCCGCGTTGTCTTCGAAGAGGGAGTTGCACCAGGCGGGCCCGCGGCTCTCGGCGTTGCAGGTCCAGGGCGTGGTCGGGAGGTTGCCGCCGTAGATCGATGAGCACCCCGTCGCGTTGGCCACGAGCAGTCGATCGCCGAAGAGTTGGGTGAGGAGTTTGAGATAGGGCGTCTCGCCGCAGCCGGCGCAGGCGCCGGAGAACTCGAAGAGCGGCTGGGCGAGTTGCGAGCCTTTGATCGTGTCGAGTTTGACGACCCGCCGATCCATCTCGGGGATGTCGAGGAAGAACTCGAAGTTGGATCGCTCGCGATCAAGGTGCTCGCCCTTGGGCGTCATGTTGATGGCCTTGTGTTTGGCGACCTCCTTGCTGCGCGCGGGGCAGACATCGACGCAGATGCCGCAGCCCGTGCAGTCGTCGGGCGCGACCTGAATGGTGAGGCGATGACCGGGATGGTCTTTGCTCTTCCACTCCCGCGATTCGAATCCTGCGGGGGAGTCCTTGAGTTCCGACTCGGGGAAGGCCTTACTGCGGATCGCGGCGTGCGGGCACACCAGCGGGCACAGGCCGCACTGCGTACAGAGGTCGGCATCCCAGATGGGGATCTCCTGCGCGATGCTGCGTTTCTCAAACTGCGTGGTGCCGGTGAGAAAGGTGCCGTCCACAGGCATCGCGCTGACGGGCAGGAGATCGCCCTTGCCGGCGATCATCATGGCGGTGACGCGCTGCACGAAGTCGGGCGCGACGCCGGGAATGGGCGGCAAGCGGTGACGCGTCGCATCGACCGTCGAGGGAATGCGGACTTCGCGCAGCATCTCCAGTGAACGATCGACGGCCGCGATGTTGCGATCGACGATGGTCTGGCCGAGTTTCGAGTAGGTCGAACGGATGAGGTCTTTGATGTGTCCGATCGCCTCTTCGCGCGGTAGTACGCCCGAAAGGGCGAAGAAGCACGGCTGCATCACCGTGTTGATTCGGTTGCCCAGCCCGACCTCGCGCGCCACGGCCGTAGCGTCCACGACCCACACGCTTAGTTTCCGCTCGATGATCGTCTCCTGCACCTCGCGCGGCAGGTGGTTCCAGACGTCGGTCTCGCGGTAGGGGCTGTTGAGCAGCAGCGTCGCGCCCGGCGCGGCGAGTTCCAGCACATCCATTCGTTCGAGGAAGTGAAACTGGTGGCACGCGATGAAGGAAGCGCGCTGAATGAGATAGGTTGACTCGATGGGGCGTGGGCCGAAGCGCAGGTGTGAGACCGTCACCGACCCGGCTTTGCGCGAGTCGTAGACGAAGTAGCCTTGCGCGGCGAGGCCGGCGTTCTCGCCGATGATCTTCACGCTGTTCTTGTTGGCGCCGACGGTGCCGTCGCTGCCCAGGCCGTAGAAGACGGCGCGCACGGTATCGGTCTGTTCGGTGATGAAGTCGGGATCCCACTTGAGACTCAGATGGGTGACATCATCGACGATGCCGACGGTGAAGCGGCGCTTGGGTTCGGCCTTGCCAAGTTCCGCGTACACCGCCGCGGCCATGGCGGGCGTGAACTCCTTGGAGGAAAGGCCGTAGCGCCCGCCGATGATCTTGAGCCGCTCCGGGCCGGTCCACTCTTCGTGAAGCGCAGCGACCACGTCCAGGAAGAGAGGTTCGCCGATCGCGCCCGGCTCCTTGGTGCGATCGAGGACGGCAATTCGCCGTACGCTCTCGGGCAGCGCCGCGACGAACGCGGCTGTATCGAAGGGCCGATAGAGGCGCACCTTGACCAGGCCCACTTTCTCACCCCGCTCATTGAGCGCCGCGATGGCCTCTTCGACCGCGCCCACGCCTGAACCCATGATGATGATGATGCGCTCGGCCCGAGGGTCGCCGACGTACTCGAAGAGGTCGTAGCGCCGACCGGTCTTGCTCGCAAAGTCCTCCATCGTCTCGCGGATGATTCCGGGAGCGAGGTCGTAGAAAGGATTGCACGCCTCGCGGGCCTGGAAGAAGACATCGGGGTTCTGCGCGGTGCCTCGCAGCACAGGTTGGTCGGGATCGAGCGAGCGCAGCCGGTGCTCGCGGATCAGTTCATCGTCGAGCATCGAACGCACCGTGTCATCATCGATGCTGACGATGCGGTTGACTTCGTGCGAG
>Ga0326597_10001939_pt1 | contig 31914 bp, 30 predicted proteins | sample RVTome_12_FD_203789 | JGI IMG/M metagenome (GOLD analysis project Ga0326597, IMG submission 203789) | Soil microbial communities from uranium-contaminated site in the Upper Colorado River Basin, Wyoming, United States - RVT100D185 | ecosystem: Environmental > Terrestrial > Soil > Contaminated >...
CTTCTCCCGCCTCGCCAAATCCAGGAAGATCTCCCGGGAGATCGATTCGTAGGCGTCACCCAGGTGTTGGTCGAAGGTGTCCTCGATCTGCTTGAGGACGTAATCCTCGTTGCCGATTTCGAGCCGCCCGCGGTTCGGCAGGACGTACTTGAACCAGAAGGCGAAGAAGCGGTCGTGCAGGCGATACAGGCCAAGGCGGCTCTTGTCGGGGGACTTCTCGGTAACCGGGACCTCCTTCTCGACGAATCCCAGGGATCTCAGAATATCGAGGTAGCGGGAGAGGTGGGCCTTGTCGAACCCCGTGTCGTTCATGATCTCCGAGAGCTTCCTCTTCCCCTGGGCAATCGCCCGGAGAATGACGTAGTAGTCCCGCGGCTCCCGGAGTTCCTCACGCAGGAGGAACTCCACCTCGTTATGTAGGAAGGTGTTCCGGGCCAGGATCAGCTCCGAGATGTTCCGCAGGACGCTCTCGTGCGGCCGGACCTGCTCCAGGTAGGCCGGGACCGTCCCGAACGTGGAGTAGATGGCCGCGCGTTTTTTCAGGTCCGCCTCGGGGAAGAATTCCTTCAAGGCGCTGAATTTGAGCTCATCGACCTTCAGGGAGCCGGTCCGGCGGCCGTAAAGGGGAGCTTTCGAGAACAGAACCTCGCGCTCCATCATCCCGACGCTTGACCCGAGCAGTATCAGGAACAGCTTCGTGTCCTTCAGGTGCGTGTCGATCCCCTTTTGGAAAATCGAGGAGATGGCCCGGGTGGCGTTTACGAGGTAGGGAAATTCATCGATGGCGAGGACCAGGCGCGTTCCATCGCTCTTTTCCCGGATGTACCGGAAGAACTGTTCCCAGTCCCGGAAGCCCCCCTCGACCAGGACCATGTCCTTGAAATATTCCCCCACGCATCTGCCGAGGTTTTTCAGTTGCTCTGCCTCGGCGACCGTGTCGGCAAGGAAATAGATGGTCGGCTTGTTCCCGATGAACTCACGGACGAGGCGGGTCTTGCCCACCCGGCGCCTGCCGTAAAGGGGGATGAAACGGAACGACGGTTGCCCGTATTCCCGCTCCAGGAACCCGAGTTCCTCCTGCCGGTCGACGAACCGCATGGCTACCTCCGGGAGATGTGTCGACATGAGCATCGACGTGTATAATCCTGATTAGTCTAAACAGGATTATACAATATGTGATCGGTATGGCAATGGATTATTGCGGCGGCTTTTAATGTTTGAGTGGTCTCCATGTTTCAGCCGGATCCCGGACGCGGGCTGACCCACCGAACTTGACTAAATAGGGCTGTTTGACAATTTTTTCAAGTGGCGTGATTACGTCATGCCGGCATAGCGCGGCACCGCCCGAAAAGGCATCGCACCTCATATTGTCCGATACGGCCTGCCCTTTTCGGGCGGGAGGGAAGCATGCCTGGATCCCCCTCATGAGGACGCTCGTGTCCAGGACGTAGCGAGGGAGCTTACCTCGCCGTGATGGTGACAACGGCCGTCTCGCCCTTTCCGGCGCGTGAACTGCGCCTTGATCGGACGTCGGATACGGCCTCGTCGATGTCCTCCTCGGTGATCCTTGCCTCCCGCATCTCCCTGGCGATGGCATCCGCTGTCTCCCGGAACCGCTTCCTCCAATCGTCCTTCGGTCGTCCCCGGCGAATCGGGGCGACCTCTTCCTTCTCGGACTCGCAATGGCGTAGTAGGGAGAGAGGCTGCGACAGGTCGATCCGGATCGTTGCCGGCGCCATGACCTCGCCGATGCTGGCGTATGTCATGCCAAGCCTGCGGAGATGCAGAACCTTCTCTGAAATCTTTACGTAGGCTGGGACAGCGTCTTCGTCCGTCAGGTCCACCGCGACGGGGATTTCGGAGGCGGTTCGAATTCTTTCAGATGGGGCGCGCCATCTTCCCTACATTAATCGTATAGTTGCATGTCGCCATTTTGGCGCACCTGCTTGGCCCCCTGTCTGGTTGCGCGGGGGTTGCGGATTTGGTTGCGACTAAGATCTTTCCGCCCGTCTTGACGTACATACATAAAGTATGTATTCTTGGAGCATGGAGTTCCAATGGGACGAGAAGAAGAGCCGGGAGAACCTGCAAAAGCACGGCTTGAGCTTCGAAGACGCCGATCTCGTGTTCCTGTCGCCTGACAAGATTACGGCGGAGACGACGCGCCCGGGCATGTCGGAGCGCCGGTGGACGGATGTGGCGGATGTTCTTGGACGAGTCCTGGTTCTCGTCTACACACCGAGGGGCGAGGCGATACGCGTTATATCGTTCCGGCCTGCGAACAGGAGGGAGAGGAGGAAATATCATGGCAAGCTCGAAAATCGTTAAATATACCTCCGAGGAACTCGAGGAGAAGCGCCGGCGGGGGGAGAGCAAGACCGACTGGGAGCGCGTCCGCAAGATGAAGGACGAGGAGATCGACTACACGGACAGCCCGGAACTGGACGATTCGTTTTTTAAACGGGCCGTCGTGGCGATGCCCGTGCCGAAGAAGCCGATCACCATACGCATTGAACCGGAGGTCCTCCAGTGGTTCCGCTCGAAGGGGCCGAGGTACCAGACCCGGATCAACGCGGTGCTGAAGGCTTACGTGCAGGCGCGCAGGAAAGCATCGTGATCGCCCGCCATAATTTGGAGGAAGGGATGCCGCCGGTGAAGAGAAAACCTCGGACTAGGACACATCGCCAGATGGCCGAAGCGTGGAAGAAGGATCCCGAGTTCAAGGCGGCGTACGACGAACTGGAGACGGATTTCGCTCTGCTGCGGGAACTGCTCGCGGCCCGTCGCCTTGCTGGCCTGACACTGGCCCGAGCTCTGAAAGCTACTCTGAAATAACACTGAAGCCCGTTGTTTCAGAGTAGCTTTCCGAGTAGGGGTGGGCGCTTAATCCCGCCCAAAATCCAGGACAGCAGGTAGTCTCGCCCTTTCCGGCGCGTGAACTGCGCCCTGATCGGACGTCGGATACGGCCTCGTCGATGTCCTCCTCGGTGATCCTTGCCTCCCGCATCTCCCTGGCGATGGCCTCCGCTGTCTCCCGGAACCGCTTCCTCCAATCGTCCTTTGGGCGTCCCCGGCGAATCGGAGCAAATTCTTCCTTCTCGGACTCGCAATGGCGGAGCAGGGAGAGAGGCTGAGACAGGTCGATCCGGATCGTCGTTGTCGACATGGCTTCACTCTCGGTCGGTCGGAACCGAAGAATGAGCCATTTCTGCTTCCCCGTGATCCAAGTCGAGTAATGCGGTCGCACGTTTCCGACGATCTTGGCGATCCGGCGCGGAGAAAGTCCCAGTTCATGGAACGTGTGGGCGAGGTAGACGTCGTAGACGGAGTGCTCGTCCAGCAACCTCAGGCTTCCCTTTCCCCGTCCGGAAAGGCTGGCTTTGACGACCTTCTCAGGTACTTCCCTCGGCTTCTGCCTTCCACGAACGCGGATCGCTGACTACAATGAAAGGTCCGCATCTTCCACTCCGGCAAGGGGGCGGCCATGAAAACCGGAATCGTTCTCCTCGCGCTCCTTTCCGCCTGGCTGCCGCTTGCGGCCCCCGGGAGTGCGTGGGCGGAAGGCCGGACCATCACGTTTGCGGTCGGCGGGGCGCCGTCCGAACTCGATTTCTGGGAGCAGCTCCTGCGGGATTTCCAGGCGCAGACGCAGATCCACGTGGAACTGCTCCGCCAGCCCACGGACACGTCCCTGCGTCGTCAGAGCCTGGTCGTGGCGCTCAACGCCCGGAAAAGCGACCCCGACGTCTTTCTCATGGACGTGGCTTGGCTCGCCCAGATCGCCGCCTCCGGATGGCTGGCGCCGCTCGACGCGCTGCTGGACAAAGGCGGCTGCGGGGAGCGGAGCGCCTATTTCCCGCGCATCCTCGCGGTCGCCGACACCTTCGGAGGGAAACTGGTCGCGCTGCCCGTATACGTCGACGGGGGTCTCCTCTACTATCGCACCGACCTGCTCCGGAAATACCGGCTCGGGGGGCCTCCGCGGACCTGGGCCGAGCTTCTGCGGGCCTCGGAAACGGTCCAGAAGGGCGAGAAGCGGAAGAGCCCGACGTTTTTTGCTTTCGTCTGGCAGGGGGCCCAGTACGAGGGGCTGGTCTGCGATTTCCTCGAGTTCGCCGGAGCGGACGGCGGCTTCGCCGTAGTAGACGGGGCGGTCTCGGTCGACACGCCCGGGAACCGGAAGGCGCTCCGGTTCATGCGCGACCTCATCCACAAATACCGCGTCTCGCCGCCCAATACCTACACCGAGATGAGGGAGGAGGAGACGCGGCTCATTTTCCAGGGTGGAAACGCCCTGTTCGAGCGCAACTGGCCTTACGCCTGGGTTCTCCACGAGGCTCGCGGCTCCCGCGTCCGCGGTGTGGTCGCCGTCGCGCCGATGCCGTCCTTCACTCCGGGGCGCGGCGTCTCCACCCTGGGGGGGTGGCACGCGGGGGTCTCCCGGTACAGCGATGCGAAGGAGGAGAGCTTCCGGTTCCTGTGCTTCCTGGGTTCGTACGCAGTGCAGAAAAAGCTGGCGCTCCACCTCGGGTGGAACCCCGGGCGCATGGACGTCTACGAGGACGCCGAAGTGCTTTCCCGGATGCCGCATCTGCGGAGCCTGCGGGGGATCTTCGAAAACGCGAGGCCCCGGCCGATCGTCCCGTACTATGCCCAGCTCTCGGAGATCCTCCAGCGGCACCTGAACGCGGCCCTGGCGGACCGGTCTTCGCCCGAAGAGGCGCTGCAAGCCGCCCAAAGGGAGATGCAGGCGATCGTCTCCCGGTACGGGAGATAGGGGGCCAGCCATGGACCGTTCCCCGGGGGAACTCCTCCGCGGCTACGCTTTCCTTGTCCCTCTCGTCCTGTTCCTCGCCGCCTTCGTGTTGGTTCCGATCGCGGGGACGTTCGTCGGGAGCCTGATGCAGGACGTCACCTTCCTTCCCCAACGGTTCGCGGGCGCGGAAAACTACCGTGCGCTCCTCTCCGACCCGGGGTTTGCGCAGGCGCTCCGGTTCACCGTCCTCTTCACGGCGGCATCGGTTCCCCTGGAACTGGCCTTGGGACTGGCGGTGGCGCTCCTCCTTGCCCATCCGTCGCGCGCGCGCGGCGCGCTTCGGGCCTGCGTGCTGATCCCCTGGGCCATCCCGGCCGCCGTGTCCGGGAAGGTGTTCCAGCTGGTCTACAATTACAATTACGGGCTTGCGAACTACCTGATGAACGCCATGGGAGTCGTCGACCGCCCCGTGAACTGGCTCGGCACCTCCGCCGGGGCGTTCCTGTCGCTGGTCGTGGCGGATGCGTGGAAGACCACCCCGTTCGTGGCGATCATCCTGCTCGCGGGGCTTTCGGGAATTCCCGGGCACCTGTACCTGCAGGCGCAGATCGACCGGGCGGGATTTCTCCGCCGCTTCACCCGCATCACCTTGCCTCTCCTCTCGACGGTCCTGCTCATCGCTCTCCTGTTCCGCACCATCGACGCCCTGCGCGTCTTCGACCTGATGTTCGTCCTGACGGGCGGGGGCCCCGGCGGGAGCACCACCTCCCTTTCGCTGTACGGGTACAACTATTTCCTGGGAGGGGATTTCGGCTACGGGTCGGCGGTCTCCGTCGTGCTGTTCCTGATCGCCCTGGGCCTGTCCCTTCTCTACATCCGGGTGGGGCGGTTCGCGAGGGAGCTGTCGTGAGCGAGGAGCGGCAGATCCGGATCCTGTACGTTGCGGGCGCCCTGGGGTTCATGGCGTTCTCTCTCGGCCCGGTCCTCTACATGGCCCTGACGGCGGCGAGCCTGCGCCCCGACTTCCTGTCGCAGGCGTCCGGGTGGGAATTCACCCTGGCGCACTTCGCCGCCGTGGTCGGTACCCCGTCGCTGCACTTCCTCGACAATCTGCGCAACAGCATCGTCGTTTCGGGGTGCGCGTCCGCCCTCTGCGTGGCCGTGGCCGCCCCGGCCGCCTACGCCATCGCCCGGCTGGAGCTCCCGGGCAAGGCGCTCATCCTCCTCAGCGTTCTCGCGGTGTCCATGTTCCCCCCCGTGAGCCTGGTGAGCTACCTGTTCAAGGTCATGGGGGCCCTGGGCTGGATCAACACCTACCGGGCGCTGGTCCTGCCCTACACCGCGTGGATCCTTCCCCTCTCCCTGTGGATCCTTGCGGGCTACTTCGCCCAGGTGCCCGTCGACCTGGACCGCGCGGCCCTCGTCGACGGTTGCTCCGGGCTCGGGGTCCTGCGGAAGGTGGTGATCCCCGTGGCGGCCCCGGGAATCTTCTCGACGGCGCTGCTCGCGTTCATCTTCGCCTTCAACGAGTTCCTGTTCGCCTTGATGCTGACGACGGACCACGCGGCCCGGACCGTCCCCGTGGGGATCGCCCTGTTCGAAGGGTTGCACGGAGAGATCCCATGGGGCATCGTCATGGCGGCGGCGACCCTGACGACCGTCCCGGTGGTGCTCCTCACGCTCGTTTTCCAACGCAGGATCGTGCAGGGTCTCACCCGTGGGGCCATCAAGGGATGAAGCTCTCCTTCTCAAGCGTCTCCAGGACATTCCATTCCGGCCGGGGACAGGTGCGGGCTCTCCGCGACGTGGATCTGGTCGTCGGCGAAGGGGAGCTCTTCGTCCTGCTCGGGCCCAGCGGATGCGGCAAATCCACCGTCCTCAACCTGGCGGCGGGGCTCGTCAAGCCGACGTCCGGGGAGATCCGGTTCGGCGACCGGGTGGTCGCCTCGCGCGACCGGAAGGTCTTCGTCCCGCCGCCGGAGAGAAACGTGGCCATGGTCTTCCAGAGCTACGCCCTCTACCCCCACCTGGACGTGTTCGAGAACATCGCGTTTCCGTTGCGCGTCGCCGGGTCGAAGAAGCCGGAGATCGACCGGGTCGTGGCGGACGCGGCGGTGACGCTGGGGATCGGGGACCTCCTGCGCGTGCGGCCCGCGGAGCTTTCGGGAGGGCAGCGCCAGCGCGTGGCGATCGCCCGCGCCATCGTCCGCAAGCCGGCCCTCTTCCTGCTCGACGAGCCCCTGTCCAACCTGGACGCGGGGTTGCGCGCCTCCACGCGGGTCGAGCTGAAACGTCTCCAGCGGGCGCTCGGAATCACCACCCTGTACGTCACGCACGACCAGACCGAGGCGATGTCCCTGGGGGATCGGATCGCCCTCCTGCGGGACGGCCGGATCGCGCAGACGGGGACGCCGCGGGACCTGTACGAGCGGCCGGAAAGCCCCTTCGCCGCCTCGTTCATCGGGCAGGCGCCGATGAACCTGCTGGACGTCTCCGTGCTCGAGGAGGGGGGCGAGCTGCGCCTGCGCCTGGGGGAGAACGAGCTGCCGCTGCCGCCGGATCAGGCCCGGAGCGTCCGATCCCTCGGAACGGGAACGGTGCTCCTGGGGATCCGGCCGGAAGACGTCCGCATCGGTCCCGGGACTTCCGTGAACCGGCTGGCGGGAACGGTGTCGGCGGTGGAAAGCATGGGCCGCGAGGAGCTGGTTCACGTTCTGGCGGGCGGCTCCACGATCTCCGTCTTCAGCAAGGGCGCATCGTTCAGGGAGGGGGACGCGGTGGCGATCGACATCCCCATGGAGGCGGCGCACTTCTTCGGGAAGGGCGGAGGGGAACGCTAGCCCGCATTTCTCACCAGGCTTCTACTGCGGCGGCGGATACGGGCACGTCTACTGCGTTGCGCTCGGTCGGGCTCCTCGCCGTAGTGTCAACTACGCCTCCGGGGCCCTCGGTCGCGCGCCTTGTATCCACGCCCGTCTCCACCAACTCGCTACGAACCCTGGTGAGAAATGCGGGCTAGTGTGGTGTCTCGCAAATAGCCTGACGCATCGAGAGCGTCGATTCGCTATCCCTCGAGGCGGACGTTCTCCAGCGAATCGGCGATCCAGTCGGCTTCGGCAAGTTCCCCGGCGCCGTAGCTGTTGGTGACGGCGAGCACCCGGAGTCCCGCTCCCTTCGCGGACCGGATCCCGGCGGGGGTGTCCTCGAGGGCGACCGACTTTTCCGGGACCGTCAGCAGCGTGGCGTGCCGGTCCGACAATCTCGCGAAGGCGAGCGCGTAGCTCTCCGGGTCGGGCTTGCTCCTGCGCACGTCGTCGGCCGATACGATCACGTCGAAACACCGGGCGATGCCCAGTTGCTCGAGGATCGGGGCGATATCGGAGCGGAGGGCGCCGCTGCACAGGGCCAGCGGCAGGTTCGCCGCCCGAAGGGATCCGATCAGGGCGACCGCGCCGGGGTAGGCCGTCACCCCGCCGCGCAGGCCGCGCAGGAACGCTTCGGATTTCGCGGCGACGAGGTTCGCGAGGTCCGCGTCTTCGAGGGCGACCCCCTTCGCCCGGAACGCCTCCCGGAACGCGTCCCGGTCGTCGAACCCCATGTAAGTCTCGACGTACTCCTTCCACGGGAACCCCATCCCGAGCGGATCGAGAACCTCGGTGAACGCCCGGTAATGCATCGGTTCGCTGTCGACGAGAATCCCGTCGAAATCGAAGAGGACGGCTTGGGGTCTTGGGAGGGAGAGGGTTTTCATTCGGGTGCCGTGGGGCCATTATATCGCACGCCGGCGGCGGGGATCGTCGTGTTCCCGCCGATCGCCCGCGCGTTCCCGGCCAAGGTGTGGTAAATTGTGGAAAAAGGGAAAGTGAGAGAATCTTGGCGAAGGACGATCTGGCGAATCTCGAAGGAACCGTGACCGAGGCCCGCGGCGGCGGAAATTTCGTCGTCCGGCTCGAGAACGGCCACATTCTCACGGCGAAGCTCGGCGGCGCCATGCGCCGGTTCCGGATCCGCGTCATCTCGGGGGATCGGGTGACGATCGGCGTCTCCCCCTACGACCCTACCCACGGCCTCATCCTCTACCGCCACAAAAACTGACGGCCGACTATTGTTGAAGACGAAGTCCGTCTACAGGGTGCTCTTCCGGAACCAGGAGAACCTGTACGAGCTGTACGCGCGGAAGGTTGGCCAGGGAGCGCTGTTCGCCTTCGTCGAGGTCGAGGAGATCCTCTTCGGCAACCGGGGCGGCGTTCTCGTAGACCCGTCGGAGGAGCGGCTGAAGTCCGAGTTCGCCGGCGTCAAGCGCACCTTCATCCCGCTGCAGGCCGTCGTGCGCATCGACGAGGTCGAGAAGGAAGGGACGAACAAGATCGTCGCCCTCGCCGCGCCCCAGGGAAACGTGACGAATTTCCCGATGCCGCCCGGAAGCATCGGGACGAAGCCCGGCAAGGGCTGAGGGGCACCCCCACCCCTTATCGCAGCGTCCTCCGGATCCTCTCCACCGCCTCCACCACGTCGTCGCGGTCGCCGAAGGCCGACAGCCGGAAGAATCCCTCGCCCGACGGCCCGAACCCGCTGCCGGGCGTTCCGACCACGTGGCACTCCGTGAGAAGGCGGTCGAAAAAGTCCCACGAGGAGATTCCGCCCGGGGTCTTCAGCCAGATGTAGGGGGCGTTGACGCCGCCGTGGACGGCGAGCCCCGCGGCCGCGAGCCCCTCCCGGATGACCTTCGCGTTTCCCATGTAGTAGTCGACGACCTCCTTCGTCTGCCGCCACCCCACGTCGGAGTACACCGCCGCCGCGGCCCTCTGGACCGGGTAGGAGACGCCGTTGAACTTGGTGGTCTGCCGGCGATTCCACAGCTTGTTGAGCGCCACCCGTTCGCCGTCCGGAGTTTTCGCCGTCACCTCCTCCGGCACCACCGTCAGCGCGCACCGCACCCCGGTGAATCCGGCGGTCTTGGAGAAGCTTCGGAACTCGACGGCGCACCGCGCCGCCCCCGGGATCTCGTAGATCGAGCGTGGATAGCCGGGCTCCGTGATGAACGCCTCGTAGGCCGCGTCGAAGAAGATCACCGCGTCGTTCGCGAGTGCGTAGTCGACCCACCCTTTCAGCTGCGCCTTCGTCGCGACCGCCCCCGTCGGGTTGTTCGGGGAGCACAGGTAGACGATGTCGACCCTCTCCTTCGGAACGTCGGGGAAGAAGGCGTTCGCCTCGGTGCACGGGAGGTAGACGATCCCCTGGTAGTACCCGCGCTCATCCGCCGGCCCCGAGCGGCCGATCATCACGTTCGTGTCGTTGTAGACCGGGTAGACCGGGTCGCCGATCGCCACCCTGTTGTCGAGGGCGAAGATGTCGAGGATGTTCGCCGTGTCGCATTTGGAGCCGTCCGAGATGAAGATCTCGCTCCGCTTGTGGTGGACGCCCAGCGGCGCGTACGCTTTTTCGATCAGCGTGTCGATGAGGAAATCGTACCCCTGCTCGGGGCCGTACCCCTTGAACGTCATCCCGTCGCCGAGCTCGGAGACGGCGTCGTGGAACGCCGACAGGACCGCGGGCGGCAGCGGACGCGTGACGTCGCCGATCCCGAGGCGGATGACCTTCGCGGAAGGGTTCGCCGCGGCGAAGGCCCGGACCCGGCGCCCGATCTCCGGGAAAAGGTACCCGGCTTTCAGCTTGAGATAATGCTCGTTGACCCGTGCCATGCGCGCGGACCCTCCTGTGCGGAATCGACGGCGTCCGAAGAAGATACCACAAGGTTCGAACGCGGGGACCGCTCCGGACGGCCCGCGGAAATCCTACCGGACGACGTTCCCTGCCCGCAGCAGCGCCGCGATCGTCTTCCCGTCACGGATCTCCCCCGACGCCGCGAGGCGAAGCGCTTCCGCGATCGGCATCCGCTCCGTCGCGATCTCCTCGTAATGTTCAGGGTCCGGTTTCCCCTGCGACAGCCCGGTGCCGAGGAACAGGTGGATCACCTCGTCGAAGACGCCGGGGGAAGGGTAGAAACAGCCGAGCGGGACGAGCTCGCGGGCGGAGAGCCCCGTCTCCTCGGTCATCTCCCTTCCGCCGCACGCCGCCGGATCCTCGCCCGGACGAAGCCTCCCCGCCGGGATCTCGAGGAGGGTGGCGCCCACCGCGGGCCGAAGCTGCCGGATCAGCGTGACGGTACCGTCGTCGTGGAGCGGGAGGACGCCGACGCCGCCCGGGTGCCGCACGATCTGGTAGGTGTGCCACCCCTTCTCGCCGATCCGGACATCGAACTGTTCGATGTCCACGACCAGCCCCTTGAACAGCTTCGACCGGTTCCTTGTCTCCATGTCGCCCCCCTCTCCCGATCATTGTGCGGCCGGGCGGCGTTCCTGTACAAGCGGCGTGGAGCGTTTGCGATATGATTATAATATCGTCCGCGCGTCTCGCGGGACGGGGGGTGGGGTCGGCGTGGAACCGGCGGTGCTGGACGAAACGGTGCGGAGGATGATAAATAGACTCCGTTCCTGCGACATCTGCCCCCGGACCTGCGGTGTCGACCGGACGATGGGCGGGCGGGGCGTTTGTCGCACGGGTATCCGCGCCGTCGTCTCATCGTTCGGCCCCCACTTCGGCGAAGAGTCGCCCCTGGTGGGCAGCAACGGTTCGGGGACGGTCTTCTTCTCCGGCTGTTCCCTCCGGTGCGTATTCTGCCAGAACTACGTGATCAGCCACCTTCAGGATGGGGAGGAGGCCGATCCCCCGCGGCTCGCCGGGATCTTCCTCGCCGTCCAGCGGATGGGTTGCCACAACCTCAACCTCGTCACCCCCACGCACGTCACCCCGCAGATCGTGGAAGCACACGGCATCGCGGCGGCGAAGGGGTTCTCCCTGCCGGTGGTCTACAACTGCGGAGGCTACGAGCGGGTGGAGACGTTGCGGGAATTGTCCGGGATCGTGGACATCTACATGCCGGACCTGAAGTTCCTCGACCCGGGGCGGGCCGCCCGGTACTGCTGCGCCCCGGATTACCCCGACGTGGCGCGGGAGGCGCTTCGGGAGATGTCCCGGCAGGTGGGGCCGTTGACCTTCGACCCGGACGGGAACGCGGTCCGGGGGTTGCTCGTGCGGCACCTGGTGATGCCCGGGGACGCGTCCACCACCCGGGAGGTGATCGATTTCCTGGCCGACGAGATCGGCACCGGCACCTACCTGAACCTGATGGACCAGTACCGCCCGTGCGGAAAGGCGGACGGGTTTCCGGAGATCGCCCGGCGAACTTCGGTGAAGGAATGGGAGGACGCCCGCGCCTACGCCTTGCGGAAAGGGATGACCCGCCTCGACGGGGAAGCCTGAGCCTACGGAAGCAGGACGATCTTTCCCCTCGCGCCGGGCGACATGACGGCCACGTGGCTTTCCGGCGCCGCCGAAAGCGGCAGTTCCCGGCCGATGACGGGCCGAAGCGTCCCGCTCTCGAGCCCCGCGACGAGGGCGGCGTGGACGACGGCCCGATCGGCGTCCGGCATGTTGAAGAGGGACATCCCGACGACCGAGGCGTCCCGCGCCATCGCATCCCGCGGGTCGATCTCCACGGTCCCCCGGCTGCCGATCACGACGACACGACCGCCCATCGCGAGGGCCTTGAGATCCCGCGCCAGGTTCACGTCGGCGAGCATTTCCAGGATGACGTCGAACCCCCGGCCCCCCGTCGCCGCCACCGCCTCCTCCATGTACCCCGCCGAACGGTGGTCGAAGACGGCGTGCGCCCCCTCGCGCTGGACCAGGGCGACCCCCTCGGGGGTCCCCGCCGTGCCGAACACGCGCAGCCCCGCGGCCCGGGCGATCTGGACCGCCGCGATCCCCACGCCGCCGCTCGCGCCGTGGACCAGGACCGTTTCGCCGGGAACGGCCCGCGCCCGCTGGAAGAGGGCGCGCCAGGCGGTGGCGCACGGAACGCCGACCGCGGCGCCCTGCGCGTACGAGACGGAGGCGGGGAGCGGGTGGACCCGCGACGCGCCGCACAGGGCGAGCTCCGCGTAGGCGCCGGTCACCGTCTCCGAGGTGTACACGCGGCCGCCCGCGGCCACCCCCCGGACGCCGTCTCCCACCGTCTCGACGATGCCGGCGGCGTCGTTCCCGGGGGTGTAGGGGAGCGCCGGCCGGCGGGCGTACGTCCCGGAGCGGATGTACGTCTCCACGGGGTTCACCCCCACGGCCCGTACGCGGACCAGCACCTGCCCCGGTCCCGGGGCGGGGTCGGGAACCTCCTCGAGGCGCATCACTTCGGGGAGACCGAACGCATGGACGCGGATCGCTTTCATGGGATGATCCTCCTGCGGTAATTGTAACCGATGGGATGCCTTGCGTGGCGTCTCGCGAATAGCCTGACGCAGCGTCTCCGGGGTACACTATTCCGGGGAGCCGAGAAACGAAACCGGAGGTGGGTCCATGGACGAGAGGAACGACGATGTGATGATGGGAGCGATGCTGGTGCTGGTGGGGGCGATACTCGGGGCGGGAGCCGCGCTGCTGTTCGCGCCGCAATCGGGACGGAAGACGCGCAGGGACATATCCCGGTACGCCCGGAAGACGGGCAGGATGGTGGAAGGCGTTGCGGGGGAAGTCGTCGGGAGCGTGGCCGGGATGGCCGACGCCGTGGAGGAAAAGGCCGAGGAGATCCTCGAGAAGGGGAAGGATCTCACCAAGGAGTCCCTGGAGGCGGTGGTTGAAGCGCTGAACGAGGGGCAGCAGCGGCTGGGACGGCAGCGGGACCGGCTGGCGAAATTGCTGGGCTAGCCCGCATTTCTCACCAGGGTTCGTAGCGAGGTGGTGGAGATGGGCGTGGATACAAGGCGCGCGACCGAGGGCCCCGGAGCCGTAGTTGACACTACGTCGAGGAGCCCGACCGAGCGCAACGCAGTAGACATGCCCATATCCGCCGCCGCAGTAGAAGCCTGGTGAGAAATGCGGGCTAGTGCAGCGTCTCGACCAGGGGCGGAGTCGGCGGGGAAATACAGGACGGGGGGAGCGCGTGGAGCCGGACGAAGAGAAGATCGAAACGCAGGGGGTACCGGAAGAGGAGAGCTTCGGGGAGATGTTCGACAGGAGCTTCGTCGCCCCGACGCGGTACGAGCCCGGGCGGAAGGTGACCGCGCGGGTCGTCAAGGTGACCCCGGAGTGGGTGTTCCTCGACCTGGGCCGGAAAGGCGAGGGCGTCCTCGCGGCGAAGGAGCTGCTGGACGAGGGGGGGGCCGTCGTGGTCAAGGAGGGGGATTCCCTCGAGGCGTACTTCGTCTCCTCGGACGGCAGCGAGATGCTCTTCACCACCCGCGTCGCCGGCGGGGCGGCCGGGTCGGCGCAGCTCGAGGACGCCTCGAACTCCGGGATCCCCGTGGACGGGGTCGTGGTGAAGGAGATCAAGGGGGGGTACGAAGTCCGCCTCGCGGGCGGGGCGAGGGCGTTCTGCCCCCACTCCCAGATGGACCTTCCGCGGTCCGGGGGGCGGGAGGAGCGCGTCGGGAAGCACGCCGCGTTCCGGATCACCAGGTACGGGGAAAAGGGCCGCAACATCGTGGTCTCCCGCCGGGTCCTGCTCGAAGAGGAGGAGGAACGGAAAACGCGGGAGGTGATGGCGACGCTCGCGGAGGGGATGGTGATGAAGGGGACGGTCACCGCGGTCCGGGAGTTCGGCGCCTTCGTCTCCATCGGCCCGATCGAGGGGTTGCTCCCCATTTCGGAGATCGGGTGGGACCGGGTGGAGGATATCCAGAGCGTTCTCTCCGTGGGGCAGGAGGTCGAAGTCGCGATCACGCGCCTCGACTGGGCGAACAGGCGCTTCTCCTTCAGCCTCAAGAAGACCCTCGCGGACCCGTGGGAAACCGCCGTCGACCGTTTCCCGGCGGGGTCGCTCCACGTGGGCAAGGTCGCGCGCCTGGCCGCCTTCGGGGCCTTCGTCTCCCTCGGCGGGGGAGTCGACGGCCTGCTCCACATATCGAGACTCGGCGGGGGAAAGCGGATCCGGAGCGCGGGCGAGGTTCTCCGCGCGGGGCAGGAGATCGAAGTGAGGGTCGATTCGGTCGACCCCGTGAAACGTCGCGTCGCCCTCTCCCTTCCGGCGACCGAGAGCATGGAGAAGCCCGAGGAAGCGGCGGAGGATTACGCGAAGTATCTCGCCCCGCCGTCCGATCCCCCGGCCCTCGGTTCCCTGGGGGAAGCCCTCAAGGCGAAATTCGAGCGCAAGGGGAGGTAGCCAGGCGCGGGTTCGGGCGTGAGATCAACGCGGGCGGGCCGACTTGACACCACCGGCCCGCGGCTGGTACATTGTGCTTTAGCACTCTCCTTGCAGGAGTGCTAACTCGTTAGCGGGGAAGGTGAAATGGCTTCCGGGATGGACGATCGCACGACCCGGGTCCTGCGGCACATCGTCGAGGATTACATCGCGACGGCGGAGCCGGTCGGATCGAGAACCATCTCCAAGAAGATGGGGCAGGCCCTCTCGCCCGCCACGATCCGAAATATCATGGCGGACCTCGAGGAGGCCGGCTACCTCGCCCAGCCGCACACCTCCGCGGGGCGCGTCCCCACGGGGGCGGGGTTCCGGTACTACATCGACCATCTCCTGGCGCGGCAGATCCTCGCCCGCGGCGAGATGGACCTGCTGCACCGCGCGGCGGGCGAAGGGAACGGCCCGGCGGACGAGCTGGTCCGGCAGGTCAGCCGCCTGCTCTCGAACCTGGCCCGCCAGGCGAGCGTCGTCGTGATTTCCTCGCCGGAACAGCAGATCCTCAGCTCCGTGAGCCTCATGCGCGCGGGGGTGGAGAGGATCCTTCTGGTCACCGTGATGCGCGGCGGATGGGTTCAGCACCGATTGATCGAGGGGGAACCGGATCTCACGGGCGACGAGCTCGAGAAGTTCAGCGCCTACCTCAACGAGCTGGCGGAGGGGCGGACGCTGCTGCAGCTTCGCGCCCGGATCCTCGACGAGCTCGGCAAGGAGAAGGCCCGGTACGACCGCGTCATGGGGCGCGCCCTCACGATGGGCGCCAGGGCGCTCGCGGACGCGGCCCCGGGCGAGGTCTTCGTCGAGGGGCGTGCGAACATCCTCGAGCAGCCCGAGTTCGCCGAGGACGTCCACCGCTTGAAGCGGATTCTGCGCGCCTTCGAGGAGAAGAGCGTGATCTTCCGCCTGCTCGACCGGGCGATGGAGAGCCGGGCGATCCAGGTGTCCGTCGGGCTCGAGAACACGGTGGAAGAGCTTCCGGACATCTCTGTGGTCGCCTCGGGGTACCGGCAGGGCGCTTCCTCCGTGGGGAGCATCGGCCTCATCGGGCCCGTCCGGATGGACTACTCCCGGGTGATCCCCCTGGTCGAGTACGCCGCGAGCCTGCTCACCACGATGTTCGAGGATCGGTAGACCTATCCGGATTTCCCGGGCGATTCCACCAGGAGAGGAAAGGGATGAAAGACAGGGAGAAAGAATTGCCTCCGGAGGAGGCCATCGTGGAGGCACCGATGGCCGGGGACCATGAGGCGGGGCCGGCGGGCGGCGTGGAACCCGCGGAGACGGCGGACGCGGCGAAGCTGAAGGAACAGCTGGCGTACCTTGCCGCGGAGTTCGAGAATTTCCGGAAGCGCGTCGCGCGGGAGCGGGAGGCGCAGGCGGCCTTCGGGAACGAACAGTTGCTGCGCGCCGTCCTGCCGTTCCTCGACAACCTCGAGCGGGCGATGGGGCAGGCGGGGGCCTCCGCCGAGGCCCTCCTCTCCGGCGTCCGGATGACGTACGACCTGTTCCTGTCGGAACTCCGCAAATTCGGGCTGGAGCAGCTTCCTGCGCAAGGCGGGATGTTCGACCCATCCCTGCACGAGGCGATCGCGAGCGTGCCCTCCCCGGGGAAGCCGGGCGGGTCCATCCTCGCCGAGGCGCGGAAAGGGTACCTTCTCCACGGGCGCCTGCTGCGTCCCGCCCAGGTGACGGTGGCCGCCGCCCCTACGGAGGACGGCGGCGGGGATGCTCCCGCCGGATCGGGGGAGAGAGGGTCTGTCCAGGAATAATGTGTGCAGATATGGGCGTTGAGTCGCCCGGCCGGCAAGGCACGAGGAGGAAGAATATCGTGAATATTCGACAGACGAGAAACGCAGCCCGCCGGGATGAATCGGCGGCCAGATCGCACAGATTATTCCTGGACAGGCCCTAAGTGGGGGCGAAGCGCGACTATTACGATATCCTCGGCGTTTCCCGGGAGAGCGCCTCCGACGACATCAAGAAGGCGTTCCGCCAGCTCGCACTTCAGTACCACCCCGACCGGAACCCCGGCGACAAATCCGCGGAGGACCGGTTCAAGGAGATCAACGAGGCGTACTCGGTCCTCTCCGACCCGGAAAAGCGTGAGCAGTACGACCGCTTCGGGCCCGCGGGGCCCGCGGGGCAGGGGTTCGGCGGCTTCGGCGATTTCTCCCGGTTCGGCGTCGAGGACATCATCAACGACTTCTTCGGCGGAATGTTCGGGGGGGCCGGGAGAGGCGGCCGCTCCCGACGCGGACCGGATCTCCGGTACAACCTGACGGTCGCCTTCGAGGAGGCGGTCTTCGGCGCCGAGAAGGAGATCGTCGTTCCCCGGACGGGCGTGTGCCCCGACTGCTCCGGAACGGGTGCGCGGAAGGGGACGCGACCGGAGCGGTGCGGGGCCTGCAACGGGCAGGGCCAGGTCACCATGCAGCAGGGGTTCTTCGCGATCCGCCGCACGTGCGGCCGCTGCGGGGGGACGGGCCAGGTCGTCAAGGACCCGTGCGGAAGCTGCGCGGGGACCGGGCACGTCCGGGAAAGCCGCGCGCTCAAGGTGAAGATCCCCCCCGGCGTCGACAGCGGCACGCGCCTGAAGCTGCGCGGCGAGGGGGAGGCCGGGTCCGCGGGCGCCTCTGCCGGCGACCTGTACGTGGTGCTCACCGTGAAGGAGCACCCGTTCTTCGCCCGGGATGGCGCCGACCTGTTCTGCGAGGTTCCGATCACCTTTCCGCAGGCGGCGCTGGGGGCGACGATCGAGGTGCCCACCCTTTCCGGGAAGAAAAACCTCTCCATCCCGCCCGGCACGCCGTCCGGGCACGCCTTCGTGATGCGGGGGGAGGGGGTCGCGGCGCTCAACTCCGGCCGACGTGGAAACCTCGTCATCCGCGTTCTGATCGAGGTGCCCCGGAAACTCACGAAGCGCCAGAAAGAGGTCCTCGGGGAATACCAGGTGCTGTCCGAGGAGTCCCCGGGCCCCATCTCCCGGAGTTTCCTCGAAAAGGTGAAGGAGATCTTCGGTTGATCCGCTTTCTTCTCGCCGCCGCCTGCCTCTTCGCGCTCCTGCTCCCCGTCCTTCCGGCGTTCGCCCCGGCCGCCGAGCCTCCCCCGCCGCTGTCCGCCGGCACCGACGCGATCCCCGTTCCCCGCCCGGGGACCGCCGACTCCCCGCGGGCGGCGCCGATCGCCTCCTTCCTCCAGGCCGAGAGCGAATACGCCGCGGGGAAGACCGACGAGGCCCTCTCCCGGTTCCTCTCGCTCGCGTACTCCGCCCCGGAGGACGAGCGGACGGGGTTCATCTGGTGGCGCGTCGGGGAACTGCTGCTCGTCCGCGGGGATCTCGACAAGGCGCTGGAGGCGGCGGACAAGGCGGCGCTTCTCTCCCGCGCGCCGTACTTCTCCCTCTCCGCCGTCGACCTCAAGCTGAGGATCTACCAGCGGATGAAGTGGAACAACGAGGCGCGGCAGATGGCGGCCTACCTCCTCGACCGGAAGTTCGTGGGCGCGGACCCTTCCGCGCTCCTGGCCCTTATGGCGCGCGTGGACGCCGGGGCGGGGAAGCTGGGCGGCGCGCTCGCGCTGTACCGCCGCGCCGTCGCCGCCTCCGCGGACCCGCTGGCGTCCCGGCAGCTGTCGGCCGAGCGGGAGGCGCTCATCGAACGAGTGACGGACATCCCGGGGCTCCGGGGGGCGGCCGAGGAGGAGGAGGACCCGGAGGTCCGCGGCCACTTGTATCTCGCGATGGGGAACGCGGCGACCCGGAAAGGGTTCCTCGGGATGGCGGCGTACGCGTTCGAACGGTCGGCGCAAACCGGTGGGAGGTGGTCACGGGAGGCCGCGGAGCGCCTGTTCCGGGCGGAAAAGATCATCGCCGAGCGGCCCAGGATCGTCGGCCTCGTCCCCCTTTCGGGAAAGCTGTCCGACATCGGGTTCGCGGTCCTCTCCGGGGCGGAAGTGGCCCTCGTCACGCTCCACGGCTTGGAGCGGAACGGCGCGACGCCGGTCATCCGGTGGGTGGACACGGGGGGGCAGCCCGAGACGGCACGTAGGGAGTTCATCGCCGCCGCGGCCGACCGGATGGCGCTCGGCATCCTCGGCCCGGTCACCGGAGAAGAGGGCCGGTCGGTCGGCGCCGCGTTCACGCAGATGTCGCCGCCCACGCTGTATCTCGGCCAGAAGCGGATTTTCGAAAAGCCGTTCCTCTACGGGTTCGGTCTCTCTCCGGCGCAGGAGGCGCGGGCCCTTTTCGCGTACCTGGCGCGGACCGGGGTTTCCGACCTGCTCCTGTTCCACCCGGAGAACGGCTACGGAGAGGGATTCGCCGTGGCCGCGGCCGCGGCCGCCCGGGAGGCGGGGGTCCGGATCGCGAAGACCGTGTCGTACTCCCCGGAGGTGCAGGACTTCACGAAGACGATCAGGAGGGCGGTCGGCAACGCGACCTTCCAGCGTCAGTCGCGATCGAAGGAAAAAGGGAAGGCGATGAAGCTTCCGCTGGGGGGGATTCTCATCGCGGACCGGTGGGACCGGGTCTTTCTCCTCGCTTCGCAGTTGCGCTACTACAACGTCTATCTCCCGATAGCCGGGTTCTCCGGGTGGAACGACGCCGAGCTGCTGCGGAGGGCGGTCGGTTCCGTTTCCGGGGCGGTCTTCCCGGTGGACTACTCCGACGCGATCCCGGGGTCCCAGGGCGATCGGTTCCGGAAGGCGTTCCAGACGATGATGCGCGTCTCCCCCACCCGCTTCGAGGCGATGGGGTATGACGGCACCCTGTTTCTCTCCGAGGCGTTCGCGCTCGAGGGTGGTTCCGGGCGCCCCCTCGGGGAAGCGATGCGCGAGAGGATTCCCCGCCTGAAAAACTACCTCGGCGTGACGGGAACGTTCCAGTTCGGCCCCGCGGGGGATCTGCGGCGGAAAGTCCCCCTTCTGCAGGTCGAGCTGGGAAACTTCGTCCCCGTCGCGGCTCCGTAAAGCCCGTGCCCGGAGATCTCGCCCGGAAAGTGGGGATGTCGCTTTCCCCCGGCGGTCCGATCGCGCGGGAGATGCCCGGGTTCGAGTCGCGGCCGGGGCAGCTCCGGATGGCGCTCGCATGGGCGGAGGCGCTCGAAGCGCCCCGCGTGCTGGTCGCCGAGGCGGCCACCGGGATCGGCAAGACGCTCGCCTACCTCGTCCCCGCGATCCTCTCCGGCAGGAAGACGATCGTCTCCACCGGCACGCGCACCCTCCAGCAGCAGCTGATGGAAAACGACATCCCCCTGGTGCGGGAGATCCTCCAGTACCCCTTTTCATGCGCCGTCCTCAAAGGCCGTGGCAACTACCTCTGCCTGCGCCGCTGGAAGCGGTTCCGTGCCGAGCCGCTCTTCGAGTTCGCCCGGGAGGCCGGCTTCTTCTCCGCGATGCAGGCGTTCGCGGAGACGACCCGGACGGGGGACGTCTCCGAGTGCGTCGGGGTTCCCGAGGACGCGCGCGTCTGGGGAGAGGTGAACGCCCGCAGCGAGATGTGCGACGCCTCGACGTGCGGCGAGACCGAGCGGTGCCACCTCGCGGCGGCCCGGCGGCGGGCCGCGGACGCCGATCTCGTCGTGGTGAACCACCACCTGTTCTTCGCGGACCTCGCGCTGCGCGAGCGGCTCGGGCCTGGGCGCGAGGAGGGGCGGTTCGGGGAGGTGCTCCCCCGCGCCGACGCCGTGGTGTTCGACGAGGCGCACGGGGTCGAGGAGACTGCCTCCGTTTTCTTCGGCGTGACCGTCTCCCTCGGCCGCGCGCGGGAGCTCGCGCGGGACGTGAAGCGCTCCGCCGCGAAGGCGGGCGGCGGGTGGGACGCCCTTCCGCCGATGGCCGAGCGGTTCCGCCTCGTCGCCGAATCCGCCTTCGACGCGGTGGGGGACGGGGATGCCCGTTTCTCGCTGCCCGCGCCTTCCGCCGCCACCCCCTTCGGGCGGAAGGCGTCGGCCCTGCTCCAGGCGGGCGAGGAACTCGCCCTGTCGCTCTCGGACGGCGTCCCCCGGGGGGAGGGGAGTCCGGATCCGGGGACGGAACGGGATCCCCTGCTCCGGCGGGTCCGCGCCTTCCTCGACGATCTCGGCTCGGTCCTCTCCTGCGACTTCGCCTCCGCCGTCGCGTGGGCGGAGCGACGGGGCGCCTCCGTCTCCCTGCACCGGACGCCGGTCGAGGTCTCGCCGGTCCTGTCCGGAGCGCTATGGAGGGAGCCGATCCCGTTCCTGCTCACCTCGGCGACCCTCTCCGTCTCGGGAGACCTGTCGTATTTCCGGGAGCGGGTGGGGCTCGCGCGGGTTGATGCCCGGGAACTCATCGTGGATAATGAGTTCGACTTCGCGGGGCGGGCGCTCTTCTACGTGCCGCGGGGCCTTCCCGATCCATCGGACCCCGCGTATCCGGCCGCGGCGGCGGCGGAGACGCGGGAGATCCTGGCGTGCTCCGGCGGGGGCGCGCTGGTCCTGTGCACGAGCTACCGGACCCTCTCCGCGCTGACGGAGGCGCTGCGGGGGACGCTGCCTCACACCCTGTATGCCCAGGGGGACGCCCCGCGTGCGCACCTCCTGCGGGCGTTCCGGGAGGGCGAGGACACGGTGCTGATCGGGACGGGGACGTTCTGGGAGGGGGTCGACGTTCCGGGCGCCTCCCTGCGGTGCGTCGTCATCGACAAGCTGCCGTTCGCCTCCCCATCCGACCCCGTGACCTCGGCCCGTATCCGGGCGATGCGGGACCGGGGGGCGGACCCGTTCATGGAGTACCAGCTCCCCGAGGCGGTCCTGTCGCTGCGGCAGGGCGTCGGGAGGCTTCTCCGCCGGGGGGACGATTACGGGGTGGTGGCGCTGCTCGACCGAAGGGTTTCGACACGGGGGTACGGCGAGCTCTTCCGCGCCAACCTTCCCCCCGCGCGATGGACGGACGACCGGGCCGAGGTGGCGGCATTCTTCCGCCGCTTCCACGGACCGACGGAAAAGGAGGGACAGGGATGATACGGAAAGCGGTGTTCCCCGCGGCGGGGTTCGGGACCCGGTTCCTGCCGGCGACGAAAGCCTCTCCCAAGGAGATGCTTCCATTGGTGGACAGGCCCCTCATCCAGCACGGGGTGGAGGAGGCGAAGTCCGCGGGGATCCGGGACATGATCATCGTGACCGGCCGCGGCAAGTACGCCATCGAGGACCACTTCGACGTCTCGTTCGAGCTGGAGGCCCTGCTGAAAAAAAAGGGGGACGGCGCCCTCCTCTCCTCCGTCCGCCGCGTCACCGACGGGGCCGACTTCTTCTACGTGCGCCAGAACCTTCCGCTCGGGCTGGGACACGCGGTGCTCCGGTCGATGGACCTGGTCGGCCAGGAGCCGTTCGCCGTCATCCTCTCGGACGACGTGATCGACGCGGGGGTCCCCGTGCTGAAGCAGATGATCCGGGCGTACGAGAAGCACAGCGCCGGCGCGGTCCTCGCGATCCAGCGCGTCCCGAGGGAAGCGGTCTCCCGGTACGGGATCATCCGGGGGAGGCGGATCGCGGAGGGGGTGTACGATATCGAGGACATGGTGGAGAAGCCGAAGCCCGCGGACGCGCCGTCGGACCTGGCGATCATCGGCCGGTATCTCCTCCCCCCGTCGATCTTTCCTGCTCTCCTGGAGACCAGGCCGGGGGCGGGGGGCGAGATTCAGCTGACCGACGCCATCCGGGCCCTCATCGGGAGGGAGCGGATCATCGGGCTCGAGTTCAAGGGGATCCGGTACGACGCGGGGACGAAGCTCGGCTTCCAGATGGCGAACGTCGCCTTCGCGCTGAAGGACCCGGAAATCGGCCCGGGGCTGCGGGCCTTTCTGAAAAAGGAGAAATTGACGTGAGTCGAAAGATCGGGGTTTCCCGCACGCGCCAGAAGTCTCCGGGGGAGGTCCGCGAGGAGGGTGCGGCGATCCGCCGGACCGGGAACGTCCTGCTGCTCGACCTCCCGGTGGAATCCGTCTGCCAGCCGCCCTCCGACGTCGTGGAGGCGGACGACGCCGTCCGGGTCCTGTTGGAGATCCCGGGGGTCCCCGCCGAGTCCGTGCAGGTCCGTGTGCTGGGGAACCGGATCGAGGTCATCGGGGAGAAGACCCCGGATTTTCCCTCGGGGGAGACCTCCTTTCTCTGCCTGGAACGGATCTTCGGGAAGTTTCAGCGGGCCTTCGAAGTGAGGGGCTCGGTGAACCTCGGGGAGGTAACGGCGCGGATGGCGAACGGGATCCTCGTGATCACGATCCCGAAGGTCGTGGAACGGCGCGGCAGGGAGCGCCGGATCCCGGTGACGACCGGATGAGTGGAAGAACGGAAGGGGGAACATCGACATGACCGACGACGCGAAGAAGACGGATCCGCCGGAGGGGGCGGACGCTCCCGCGGAACGGATCGATGCCGGAAGCCGCCCGGGAACGGAGGCAGCGGAGCCGGGCCCGGATACGCCGAAGGAGGAGGGCTCCTCGCCGGAGGAGGAGAAGGAGGGCGGCCCGGAGATCCCCGAGGTGCTCCCGCTGCTTCCGGTCCGGGACATCGTCATCTTCCCGTACATGACCCTGCCGCTGTTCGTGGGGAGGGAAGGCTCCGTCGCCGCGGTGGACGAGGCGCTGGCGCGGGACCGGTACATCTTCCTCGCCACGCAGAGGGACCCGTCCGTGGAAGATCCCAAGGAGGGGGACCTCTACCGGACGGGGACGGTGGCGATGATCATGCGGATGCTGAAGCTCCCCGACGGCCGGCTGAAGATCCTCATCCAGGGGGTCGTGAAGGCGAAGATCGCCGGGTTCATCGAGGCGAAGCCCGCGGTGCGCGTCCGGATCGACCGGATCGTGGAGCCCCCGATGAAGGAGGGATCCCTCGAGGTGGAGGCGCTGATGCGCGCTTCCCGGGAGAAGATCGAGAAGATCCTGTCGCTCAAGAACATGCCGGTCGAGATCCTGATGGTCACCGAGAACATCAACAACCCCGGCGTGCTCGCCGACCTCGTGGCGTCGAACCTGCGCCTGAAGATCGAGGAGGCGCAATCGGTGCTCGAGGAGGAGGACCCCGTCGCGCGGCTGACCCTGGTCGGCAACCTCCTCTCCCGCGAGCTGCAGCTGGCGGAAATGCAGGCGAAGATCCAGAACCAGGCGAAGGAGGAGATGTCCAAGAGCCAGCGGGAATATTTCCTGCGGGAGCAGATGAAGGCGATCAAGCAGGAGCTGGGCGACATCGACGGGAAGTCCGAGGAGGCCGACGATCTGAAGGGAAAGATCGAGGGCGCCGGGATGCCCGAGGAGGTGAGGAAGGAGGCGGAGAAGCAGCTCCGCCGCCTCGAGGGGATGCACCCCGACTCGGCGGAATCGTCCGTTGTGCGCACCTACCTCGACTGGATGGTGGAGCTCCCCTGGAAGAAGGAGACGAAGGACAACATCCGCATCGGAAAGGCGAGGGAGATCCTCGACGAGGACCACCACGACCTCGAGAAGGTCAAGGAGCGGATCCTCGAATACCTGTCGGTGCGCAAGCTGAAGGACAAGATGAAGGGGCCGATCCTCTGCTTCGTCGGTCCCCCGGGCGTGGGGAAAACGTCCCTCGGGAAGTCGATCGCCCGCGCGATGGGCCGGAAGTTCATCCGCATGTCCCTGGGCGGCATCCGGGACGAGGCGGAGATCCGCGGCCACCGCCGGACGTACGTGGGGGCGCTTCCCGGTCGCGTCATCCAGGGGATGAAGCAGGCCGGAACGAACAACCCGGTCTTCATGCTGGACGAGATCGACAAGGTGGGCGCCGACTTTCGGGGCGATCCGTCCGCGGCGCTGCTCGAGGTGCTGGACCCCGAGCAGAACTTCGCGTTCAGCGACAACTACCTGAACGTCCCCTTCGATCTGTCGAAGGTCCTGTTCATCGCCACGGCGAACATCATCGACCCCGTCCCGCCGGCCCTCAAGGACCGGATGGAGATCATCACCCTGTCGGGATACACCGACGTCGACAAGCTGGCGATCGCGAAGAAATACCTCCTGCCGCGGCAGCTCGAGGAGAACGGGATCCGGCGGGGGATGGTCACGATGAGGGACAAGACGATCTTCGCCATCATCCACGAGTACACGCGGGAGGCGGGGCTGCGGAACCTCGAGCGGGAGATCGGCCAGGTGTGCCGGAAGCTGGCCCGGAAGATCGCCGAGGGGGAGAAGGGACCCTTCGTCATTACGCCGAAGAGCCTCGCGAAGTACCTGGGCGCCCCGCGGAACCTCCCGGAAATGGAGGGAGAGGCAGACGAGGTCGGGGTCGCGACGGGCCTGGCCTGGACCCCGACGGGGGGAGACATCCTCTTCGTCGAGGTGTCCCTCGTCGACGGGAAGGGAAACGTGATGATCACGGGGTACCTCGGCGACGTGATGAAGGAGAGCGCCCATGCGGCGATCACCTACGTCCGTTCGCGCGCGGCGAAGCTCGGCCTGCCGAGGAATTTCCACGCGAAGCACGACATCCACATCCATGTGCCGTCGGGGGGGATCCCGAAGGACGGTCCCTCCGCCGGGATCACGATCGCGACGGCCCTTGTCTCCTCGCTCACCGGGATCCCCGTCCGGAGGGACGTGGCGATGACCGGCGAGGTCACCCTCCGCGGCCGCGTCCTTCCGATCGGCGGCCTGAAGGAGAAGGCGCTGGCGGCGCTTCGCGCGGGGATCAACCGCGTGATCGCCCCCGCGCGGAACGGGAAGGACCTCGAGGAGATCCCCCGCCACGAGGCCCGGCAGGTTCGCTTCACCCTGGTGAAGACGATGGACGAGGTGCTCTCCCTTGCCCTGACGAGGGACCCGTTCATCGCGAAGAAGGCGAAGATGGCGACGAAGGAATCGAAGAAGCCGGCGCGGGCCCGCGCCGTGAAGGGGAAGCGGTGATGCGGAGCGAGGCGGGCAAACCTCACGGAACCGGGCCCTCGCCCGCATTTCTCACCGGGGTTCGTAGCGAGGTGGTGGAGACGGGCGTGGATACAAGGCACGCGACCGAGGGCCCCGGAGGCGTAGTTGAGACTACGTCGAGGAGCCCGACCGAGCGCCCCACTCCCGTACAAAGGACGCTCCCTGGGGTACCCCGTGGCCGGAATGAGGGGCACAACGCAGTAGACATGCCTGTATCCGCCGCCGTAGCAGAAGCATGGTGAGAAATGCGGGCGGGCCCCGCGATGTTCTCCTGCGGGACGTGGGCGAATCCGGCCTGATCGAACTCCTCCGGAAACGGCATGGCGGGGTTGCGCGTCCGGGCGAACTCTCCATCGGCGACGACGCGGCGGTGGCGCGCGTTCCGGGCGGACGCGCGGTCCTCTCCACCGACCTGCTCGTCGAGGGGACGCACTTCTCCCTCGGCTACTTCCGCCCGGAAGAGGTGGGGGGGCGGGCCCTCTCCGCCAACCTCTCCGACCTCGCGGCGATGGGGGCCGATCCCGTCTGCTACCTGGTCGCGCTGGCGGCGCCTCCGGGAACCCCGGTGGCGACGGTCGACGCGATCTTCCGCGGCATGGCGACCGCCGCCGCGCCCTCCGGGATTCGCCTGATGGGCGGCGACACCTGCCGGGGCGAGCGGCTCACCCTCTGCCTGACGGTCGTCGGGGCCGTGGGGCGCGGCACGCCCGTCTCCCGCGCCGGGGCCCGGCCGGGAGATCTTCTCTACGTCACCGGGTCGCCGGGGTGGTCGCGGCTGGGGCTCGATCTCCTGCGCGGCGGGCGTCCGTCGAGGCCGTCCGGTTGGCGCCGGGAGGCGATGCGTGCCCACCTTCGACCCGAGGCGCGCTGGCGCGAGGGACGGGCGGCGGCGCGCTCCGGCGCGGTCGCGGCGATGATCGACGTGAGCGACGGGATCCTCATGGACCTCTCGCACCTCCTCGAACGCGACGGAATCGGCGCCGTCCTGGCGGAGGAATCGTTCCCCGTCTCCCGGTCGTTCCTCGCGGCGTCGTCCGCCCTCGGGGTCGACCCGCTCGACGCGTTCCTCGCGGGCGGGGAGGATTACGAACTCCTGATGGCCGTCCGTCCCGCGCGGCGCGCGCGCTTCCTGCGCGCCGCCCGCTCCTTCCCTTCGGGGGCGACCCTCGTCGGAGTTGTGACGAAGGCCGCGGGGATCCGCGTCCGGCGCGCGGACGGCTCGTGGCTCGAAGGCCCCGGGCTCCCTCCCGGGTTCGGCCACTTTCCGCCGCCGAAGCGGCGGACCCGTTGACCCCGTCGTGAAAGCGGTCCTTCTCCCCTTCCTGTTCCTCGCCTCGGCGTTCTTCTCCGCGACGGAGACGGCGCTGTTCGCCCTGCGCCGGGTCGATCTCCTGAAGTGGAAGGAGGAGGGGAACCGCCGGGCCGAGCGGATCGCGCAGATGCTTTCACGGCCGAACCGCCTGATCGCGACGATCTTTCTGGGGAACGAGATCGTCAACGTGGCGATCTCCTCCGTCATCGCGGCCCTGGTCCTGCCGCATCTTCCGGTCGGCGCCGGGGAGGGCCTCGCCCTTCTCCTGGGCACGCTGGGGATCCTGCTGATCGGGGACGTGACGCCGAAGTGCATCGTGTGGCCGCGGGCCCGCGGCTTCTCGCTGGCGGCCGCCGCGCCGTTGCACGCGTTCGCGCGCGTGGTCGCTCCGGTGCGGTTCGTGCTCGAAAAGATCGCCGGCGGGATCCTCTTCCTGCTGGGGGAGCGGGACGGGCCGGAGGACCGCGGGGTGATCTCCGAGGCGGAGTTCCGCGCGCTGGTCGACGCCGGGGAGGAGACCGGGACCCTCGACACGCAGGAGACGGAGCTCATCCACAACATCTTCGAAATGACCGATCGGCGCGCCGGGGAGATCATGACCCCCCTGCCCGACGTCTTCATGATCCCGCGGGACCTGCCGTACGAGGAGCTGGTCGCCCGGTATCGCCGCTATCGCCGGTCCCGGATTCCGGTCTACGAGGGGGAGCGGCACAACGTCGTCGGCGTTCTCCATTTCAAGCAGCTGCTCCGCCCGATGGCCGAGGGGGGGAAGCCGCCGGTGTGGCAGGATCTCGTCCGGCCCCCTTACGTCGTCCCCGAAGTGCAGAAGCTCCATCCGCTGCTGCGGGAGTTCCAGCGGCGGAAGGTGCACTTCGCCGTCGTCGTGGACGAGTACGGGGAGACGTGCGGGATCGTCACGCTCGAGGACGTCCTCGAGGAGCTGTTCGGGGAGATCCGGGAGGAGCGCGATCGGGAGGAGCGGGAGATCGTGCCGCGCCCCGACGGCTCCTCCCTTGTCCTCGGGAGGACGCCGATCCGCCATTTCAACGAGGCCTTCGGGACCGAGATCCCAGACCTGGAATTCGACACGGTCGCCGGGTTCCTCCTCCACGAGTTCGGGAGGATGCCGGCCCCCGGGGAGAAGACCTCGCGGGAGGGGATCGCGTTCACCGTCGAGCGGATGAAGGGGCTGCGGATCGTCGAGGTCGGCGTGCGCCCCGCGCTGCCGGAGAGGGAGGGATAAGGTGGTGATCGTCCTCCTCGTCGCCCTCTGCCTCCTGATGGAGGGGCTCTTCACCGGCGCCGAGATGGTGCTGGTCTCGGCGGACCGGCACAAGCTCACCGAGCGGTCCCGCCGGGGAGACCGGGGCGCCCGCTTCGTGCTCGACCTCCTCTCGAAGCCGGAGCGCGCCCTCGCCGTCACCCTCACGGCGACGAACGTCTTCGTGGTCCTCTCCTCGGTGGTCGTCACCTCGCGGCTCCTGCCCCGGTTCGGGGAGTACGCGTCCCTCGTCGCCGTCCTGGTGGTCACCCCGCTCATCATCGTCCTCGGCGAGGTCGTCCCGAAGAGTTTCGCGCGGCCCCGGGCGGACCGGTTCGCCTCCGCGGCCGGGCGGATCGTACGCGCGGGGGAAATTTTCCTCTACCCGCTGGTCGCGGCGGTCTCCTGGGTGGCGCGGACGCTGTCGGCCCCGTTCGGCGGAATCCTGCCGACTCGGGTGCTCGTGACCCGGGAGGAGCTTTCGCTGCTGCTCCAGGCGAGCCGGGGCGGCGGGTCCGACGTCGAGCCCCACGAGCAGGTGATGGTGCGCCGGGCGTTCCACCTCGGGGAGAAGAGGGTGGAGGACGTGTTCCGCCCCCTCGCGCAGGTGGTGGCGCTCCCCGAGGACGCCAGCTGCCGGGACGCCGCGCTCCTGTCCGACCGGAGCGGGTATTCGCGCTACCCCGTGTATCGCGAGCGGGTCGACCAGGTCGTCGGATACCTCCACGTCCTCGACGTCGCGGGGATCGATCCGGGCGCCCCCGTGGCGCCGCTGCTGCGGAAGCCGCTCTTCGTCCCCGAGCTGATGCCGCTGGACGAGCTGCTGCGCGTGTTCCGGGACGCGCGGACCTCCTTCGCCGTGGTGGTGGACGAGTTCGGCGGCGTCACCGGGATCGTCACCGCGGAGGACGTGGTCGAGGAGGTGGTGGGGGAGATCGAGGATGAATACGACCGCCGCATGGAATACTATACGAAGGTTTCCGAGGCGGAGTTTCTCGTCCCGGGGAGGCTGGAGGTCGCGCGGTTCGCGGAGGAGATCGGCGTTCGCCTGCCGGAAGGGGACTACGCGACCGTCGGCGGGTTCCTGACCGACCTCGCGGGCCGGATCCCGGCGGCGGGGGAGACGTTCGAGGTCCCCGGGGCGATCCTGGCCGTCACTTCCGCGTCGGAACGGGCGGTTCTCGAGGTTCGGGTGCTTCGCGTGACGGCGGGGGAGCACGGCGGACCCGGCGGGGACGGAAAACGGGAGCGATGAGGAAGCCGGAACGTTGACGAAGGATCGCCTGAAGAAAATGCTCGCCGAGGTGGCCGGCGGCTCCGTCTCCGTGGAGGTGGCGTACGAGCGCCTGCGCGCGTTGCCGTACGAAGAGGTGGGGGGGGCGCACGTCGACCACCATCGCGGGATCCGGCAAGGCGTCCCCGAGGTGATCTTCGGCGAGGGGAAGACGGCGGAGCAGATCGTGACGATCGCCCGGTCGATGCGGAAGGCCGGAACCGGGGTCCTCGTCACGCGCCTGTCCGACGAAAAGATGCGGGCGCTCCGGAAACGGCTGAGGGGGTCGCAGGCCCACCCGGAGGCCCGCTGCCTGGTGGTCCGGGACGGTCCCCCGGCGATCGTCGGGAAGGGGACGGTCCTCGTGGTGACGGCGGGCACCTCGGACATCCCGGTGGCGGAAGAGGCGGCCGTGACCGCCGAATTCCTCGGCAACCGCGTCGACCGCCTCTTCGACGTCGGGGTGGCGGGGATCCACCGGCTTCTGCTGCAGCAGGAGCGTCTGCGCGGCGCGCGGGTAATCGTCGTCGCGGCGGGGATGGAAGGGGCGCTCGCCTCGGTGGTCGGGGGGCTGACCGACAAGCCGGTGATCGCGGTGCCCACCAGCGTCGGATACGGGGCGGCCTTCGGCGGCGTGGCGGCGCTCCTCGGGATGCTCAACTCCTGCTCCCCCACGGTGGCCGTGGTCAACATCGACAACGGGTTCGGGGCGGGAGTCCTCGCGTCTGTGATCAACCGGCTGTGAGCGGCCTCCTGTACTTCGATTGCTTCTCCGGGATCGCCGGCGACATGACGACGGCGGCGCTGCTCTCCCTTTCCGGCGCGGAGAAGGCGTTGCGCAAGGCGCTGAAAGGGGTGCCGCTCTCCGGATACCGCCTCGCCGTGGTACGTGGGACGTCCGGGGGGGTGGCCGGGACGCGGGTGGACGTGAACGTCTCCCGGGGGAAGGCCGCCGCGCGGCATCTTCCCGACATCGTCGCCCTGCTGCGCGCCTCCTCCCTGCCGGGCGGCGTCCGCGTCCGGGCGATCTCCTGTTTCGAGCGGCTGGGAGAAGCGGAGGCGAAGGTCCACGGCACGACGTTCGACAAGGTCCATTTCCACGAGGTCGGCGCGGTCGACGCGATCGTCGACATCGTGTCCGCCAGCTTCCTGTTCGAGCACCTCGGCGCTCCGAAGGCATACTGCTCCGTCCTCCCCGGAGGGTCCGGCGAGGCCTGGTCGGAACACGGGAAGATCCCCGTTCCCGCCCCGGCGACGCTCGAGTTGCTGCGCGACGCGCCGTGGCGGTTCGGGGAAGGGGAAGGAGAGCTGGTGACGCCGACGGGGGCGGCGCTGCTGCGCGCGTTCGACGTCTCCTTCGGCCGGCCGCCGGGAATGACGGTGCGCGGCGTCGGGATCGGGCTGGGGCATCGGGAGATTCCGGGCCGGCCCAACCTGCTGCGCCTCGTCGCCGGGGACCCGGTGCCGGGCGCCCCCGGGCGGGACCGCGTCCTCGAGGTCGAGGCGAACATCGACGACATGAGCCCGCAGCGGTTCGAGCTCCTGATCGAGCGGGCGCTGGCCGCCGGGGCCCTCGACGTGGCGATCCTCCCGGCGACGATGAAGAAGAACCGGCCGGGATGGGTGCTGCGCCTCCTGTGCCCCGAGGAGCGGCTCGAGATCGTCTCCTCGGCGGTCTTTTCCGTTTCCACCGCGATCGGCCTGCGGTTCCACGCGTGCGACCGGCTGAAGCTCGACCGCGCCGCGCGGGCGCTCGAGACGCGGTACGGGCGCGTCCGGGTGAAGGAGGCGACCCTGCCGGACGGGTCGGTCCGCCCGGTGCCGGAGTACGACGACGTGAAGCAGATCGTGCGGTCCGGGGCGGCCACGTTCGACGAGGTGGCGCACGAGGTGACGAAGGCGTGGCGAAGGTAAAGGTCGAGTTCGCCTGCACGGCGTGCGGGACCTCCTCTCCCAAGTGGGTGGGGAAGTGCCCGGGGTGCGGAGAATGGAACACGCTGGTCGAGGAGGTCGCCGCCTCCTCTTCGCCGCGGCAACGAACCGCCGGGATGCCCGACTTCCCGGCCTCGCGCCCGGTGCGCCTCACCGAGGTCGCGGAGACCGCCTCGTCGCGGACGTCGTGCGGGATCGGCGAGTTCGACCGGGTGATGGGGGGCGGCGTCGTCC
>Ga0326597_10001941_pt1 | contig 31882 bp, 23 predicted proteins | sample RVTome_12_FD_203789 | JGI IMG/M metagenome (GOLD analysis project Ga0326597, IMG submission 203789) | Soil microbial communities from uranium-contaminated site in the Upper Colorado River Basin, Wyoming, United States - RVT100D185 | ecosystem: Environmental > Terrestrial > Soil > Contaminated >...
CGGTCTCTGGAGTCTGGAATTGGCGAGCGGTGACTGGAGCCGCGTGACGCTACCGGAGGGCTTCGGCCCCGAACGACCCGAAAAGCGTTCGCGGTCGGTCCGGCTCTTCGGGTCGGGCGGATCGTCATCGCCCGGTCTCACCGGTCCCGTGATGGTCTACGCGAAGGTCGCAGGCGAGTTCGAGGGCACCCACTTAGGAGATCTCCAGCGCGTCCTGGTCGATTAGAGACGGGACCAAGTATATCGGTCTCTAAAGTGGTCCACCGACGTTCGGGAACGCTCCATTCGGCAGCAAGTTCTCCGTGCACGCGCCGATGAAGAAGCGCACGAAGATCGCGCGCGACCAGCTCAGCACGATCACGAACGCCAGAAGCTCGCGCTCGGCCTGGGCGAGGGCGTGGACGGCCGATCGGGCGCACGGCGGGCGCTCGGCGTAGAGCTTGAGCCCGGCCGCACCCCACCAATTGCGGCCCGAGACCCTGCGCTGCGTTCAGGTTCCCAGCTCGAGCTGAGGCGGGGGACGCGCCGGGGCCGGCTCGGGAGCGGCGCTGGGAAGTCCCAGGTGCTCGAGGATCTTCACGATCACTTCGCGCTGGTCGATGACGGCGATCAGTCTGCGCCGCGATCCGCAGCGGTCACACTTCAGAACGTCCAGACCGAACACGCGCCTCATCAAGTCCGGCCACGAGTACCGTTGGCACGGGCCGGGCACTCTCTTCGATGCGCCGCAAGAGCCGCGAGGCTCGCGTTCCCGCCTGGGGACGATGTCGCTGCGCCAGCTGGAGCCCGGGGCGAGCAGGCCGTGGTAGGTCAGCATGTGCATGCGCGGCGGGGAACCAGTGCCGCCAGGCGCTCGATGAAGGGGAGCGGATCGAAGACGAAGAGCGTCGTCCCGTCGCGGAAGGGAGCTCGCAGGCGCCAGCAGGGGCGGCCATCGTCGGTCGGCGACAGGCGTTCGGCCGACAGCGGCGGGCGCAGGACGTAACGGCACGGGTGCTCCAGGCGCGAGCCCTCCTGGGCCTTGATCCGCACCCCGGCGTGCAGGGTGAAGCCGTCGAGCTCGGCGCACAGCGACTGGAACACCACCGCCTCGCACTTGCGTGTGGCGGGCGTGCGGGGAAGGCGCGCGATGCTCTTGCGGGCCTCGGGGCCCAGCGCCACCCGGCCCTGGATCGAAGCGGCGTGGATGAGGGGCAACAGGCCCTGCTCCTGCTGCTGCGCGCCGCCGCCGACGTCGAGCACGCCCTCGTCCAGCATCAGCCCGCGCCGGCGGCACAGACGCAGGACGCGCGAGCGGATCGTGAACAGGAGCCTGGCGAGCTCCTTGTCGGTGACGCGCGTGGCGTGCTGAAAGACGGGAGGTGTGAAGGGATCCGGGGCGGTGTAGACGCCGTCCAGCACCAGGGCATGGAAGTGAAGATTGGCATTCAGCGCGGAGCCGAAACGTTGAATCTGATTCACCGCGCCGGTCCGGCCGCCCTCGACGCCCTCGGCTCTGGCCTTGCGCGCGTAGAGGGCGAAGACGGCGCGCAGGAAGAGCTTGCGCCCCGCGCGACACAGGCGCCGAAACGAGCCGATCGGCGCGGTCGCCGTCCAACCGTCGTCGAACCCCGCTTCGTAGATCCACTGCTCGGCGCCGCCGTTCGCGCGCGCGAAGTCGTCGGCGAGGTTCGCCGCGCCGCGCACGCTCTCGCGCTCGTCGCCGGTCCACCACACGGTGCGCGCGCCCGCGCGCGCCGCGTACTCCCATTGCGCACCGGTCGGGAGCTCGAGCTCCATCTCGCCGAGCACGCGCGCACTGCTCCCAGGTCACGGATTCCACCGGGTGCAGGAGCGGGCGCTCGGGATCCAGGAAGCGCGCGAGGTACTGCTCCTCGAGTCGGTAGATGCTCGGGTTCGAGCCGCGGTGCCGCAGCCACTGGCCCTGGGTCATCTCGTACTTCGATTGGAAGAAGGCGTCGAGCCGGGCCGTCTGGATGGGCCCGTCCCATTGGGCCGTCCACGGATCGACGAGCGGTGATCCGCGCGGAAGCGCGTCGCTCGGGAGCACGGAACCGACGCGCGCCTCCGCCGCCGGCAGCAGCACGAGCACGATGCCGCTCCCGTCGCGGAGGGCGAGCCGTCCCGTGCGTCCGTCGCGCTCGGGAGGGTCCCCGCTCCAAAGGTGCGCGAACTCCTGCAGTCCCGATTCGGGATCGGCGCCGAGCGGCACGAGGCCGCGCTGGGGCGCGAAGCGCAGTCCGCCGTAGCGCGGGTCGGACGCAACGGCGAGGGCCGCGGCGCGCCACGCGTCCGCGCGCGACGAGCGTGCGCTACTCGACGCTCTCGGCGAAGGCGAGCCGCCGCTCGACGCGCGCCGCGCTCGCGCGCAGCGCTGCGGTCGCGCCGCGGAGCTCGACGAGCTGCTCGCGCATCCGCTGCGCCGTGACCCCCGTCTCGTCCGTGCCCGCCGGTAGGCCGCCGCCCGCGGCGATGGCAGCTTCGAGCGTCGCGAGCGAGGCGCGGTGCACCGGCTCGCGCGCGAGCACCTCGCCCGAGCGGCGCAGCCACGCGCGCAGGTCCGCCGCGCGCTCGGGCGCCGGCGGCCACAGGCCGGCCTCGGCGTCCATCAGCTCCGAGACGAGCTTGAGGTCGGAGAGCCGAGTGAAGTCCGCGATCAGGTTGTCCTTGCTGCGGCTCGAGCGCCTCGCGCTCGCGAGCAGGCTCGAGCTGACGGCGAGGCCGGCGCTCAGCACGAGGAAGAGGAGCCCCGTCGCGAGCGCGAGCGCCGGATTGCGCCGGCACCAGCGCGCGAGCTTCTGGCCGGCGTGCATCGGCCGCGCGCGGATCGGCTCCCGCGCGCGCACGCGGCGCAGGTCCTCGGCGAGGTCGAGGGCCGTGCGATAGCGCCGGCCGAGCTCCTTCGAGAGGGCCGTCGCGACCACTACCTCGAGATCGCGCGCACGGCCGCCGCGGTCGGGCCGCACCGGCGCCGGCTCCTCCTCGAGGATCGCGCGCACGATCCCCTCGCGCGTGGGCGCGTCGAACGGCCGCTTGCCGGTCAAGCCCTCGTACAGCGTCACGCCGATCGACCAGACGTCCGTGCGCCGGTCGACGAAGCCGTTCGCGGCGCCGAGCTGTTCGGGCGACATGTACGCGGGCGTCCCGAGCGCCTCGCCCGTGCGCGTGAGCGTCGGCTGCCCATCTTCCTCCAGGAGCTCGCGCCGCTCCTCGGCCGCGCCGTCGCCGTCCGCGTCGCGCAGCACCGTGAGGTGCGGCATGTTCATCACGTACACCGCACCGTCGATCTTCTGCAGCCCGAACACCGCGTAGAGCCCTTCGCAGAAGACCGTCCGCTCGAAGCTCCCGTCCGCGAGCCAGCGGTAGCGAAGGATGCGGTCGATCGGCCGGTCCGCCGGCCCGGGCATGTCCATCGGGTCCTCGGCCACGAGCAGCGAGCCGTCGGAGAGGCAGTGCACGGCCGAGGGCCACCGCAGCTCCGGCGCCTCCTGGACGAGCTCGACGACGAACCCCTCGGGGACCACCGGCAGGGGCCCGGCCTGCGCCGCCGCGGCGGCGAGGAGCGCGAGTCAAGGGAGCAGGAGGAGGGGCAAGGGAGAGCGGCGCGGAACGGGCGGCGATCGGAGAGTATCCGGCTTCGCGGCCGCGATCCACGGCGCGGATCGCGGCCGCGAGGCGGCGCGCGCGCGGGCGGTGGAGGAAGGATCCTGACGGCGCGAGGGCTTGCGGTCGTCAGGATCGGGCCTGGTCGCCACGGCCTCCCGCCCCTCCGCTACACTGGTCCTCGAAACTCCCTCGAGCCGGGTCCTCGTCGCCGTGGATCGGGCTCCCACCGGAGAGCGTGGGTGGGCCGAACCCTCTCCGACGAGCCGGCCTTCCCCGGAGGTCGCCATGAAACGATGCCTCGCGCCCGGGCTCGCGCTGCTCTACGGCGCGCTTTCCGCGCTCTCCTTCGCCCAGGAAACTGGCCCATGGGGCGGGGACGAGCGCCTCCTCCCTCGCCAGACCGTGGCGACGACCGTGACGGGGTTCGTGTTGGGACCGGACGGCGCGCCGGCCCGGGGCGCGGTCGTCGTGACCAGCGCGGGGGGCCGGGGCGTCTCGGACGAGCGGGGCGCCTTCGCCTGCGGGCTCGAGGCGCCCTTCGAGGCGCGGCTCCTCATGGTGACGGCCGCAGCGAGCCTGGAGGGAACCCAGCACACCGCGCACGCCCGCGTCCCCCTCGTGCCGCTCGGCTGGAGCGACGCCGGCACGCTGGCCCTCGAGCCCTCGACGGGCTGCTCGCCGGAGTGGCTGCCGACCTTCGGCGCCCGGCCGGGGGTGGCCAACGACGTCTTCGCCCTGGCGGTCTTCGACGACGACGGCGGTCCGGCGCTCTACGCGGGGGGCGCTTCACGAGTCCGGGGCGCCGCGTCGCGAAGTGGGACGGCTCCGCCTGGTCGGCCCTGGGGAGCGGGATCAGCGGGCCGCCGGCGTCCCCGTTCTTCGCCTGGCTCTGGCCGCCGCAGCTCCCGCCGCGAGCCGACTGCGCGTCGCTTCCCCTCCCTGGGCCGACCTGCCGTTGCGCCCCGAGCACGGCGTCCGGGAAGTGGTATCGTCAGGGGCGACCAGAGACGGCCCCCGCGGCTAGGGCACCAGGATGTGGTCATGAGCGAGATCTCCTTCCTTCGTATTCCCCTCGTCTGCATGGTTCTGGCGGATCTGGGGGCCTCCGTGCCTCGTCAGGACGGGGGGGCCCAGGCGGCGGAGCTCGATCGCTCGGTGGTCGAGGGGATGGGGGCGAGCCTCGAGCGCGCCGCGACTCACGAGTTCACCCGAACGGGGATTCGGTTGAGCGTCCCGCCTGGCCAGAGGCCGGGCTGGGAGTGGAGCCTGAGGCTCCGGGGCGCCGGGCGGTCAGGCGAGGTCCTACCGGTGGGCGATCCGGCCGTACACCGCGAGGCGGGGCGGGTCGAGTACCGGCGCGAGGGGATCGTCGAGTGGTACGCCGGCCACCGCCGCGGGCTCGAGCACGGCTTCACCCTGGAGGAGCCTCCCGCCACCGCGGCGCGGGGGTGGCTGCGCCTGGAGCTCGAGGTGGGCGGGACGCTGCGGGGCCAGGTACTGGCGGGGGAGCGGGGCGCGCGCTTCGTGACCGAGGCCGGGGCCGGCGCGCTCGTCTACGAGGGGCTCGTGGTGTGGGATGCCTCGGGCCGCTCGCTCCCCGCCCGGCTCGCGCTCGAGGGGAGCGGGCTCGCCATCGAGATCGAGGACGAGGGAGCGCGCTGGCCGGTGGTGGTGGACCCCGTGATCTACACCGAGGACGCCGTGATCGTGCCGGCCGATCCCGACCAACACTGGGCCTTCGGGGGCGCGGCGGCAGGGGACGGGGACACCCTGGTGGCGGGAGACCATCGGGCTCACGGGGTGATTCCGTGGACCGGCGGAGCTTTCGTTTACGTGCGCTCTGGGGCAGGCTGGACACAACAAGGCCGACTGTTCGCCAGTGACGGCGCGACGAACGACTACTTCGGGCTCGATGTCGCGATCTGCGGCGACACCGTGGTGGTGGGCAGCCAGGACGACGACGACCACGGCACGAGCAGCGGATCGGCCTACGTCTTCTCGCGGAGCGGAACGACATGGACCCAGACGCAGAAGCTCACCGCGAGCGATGCCGCGCAGGCCGATTCTTTCGGCTCGTCGGTCAGCATCCAGGGCACGACGGTCCTCGTCGGGGCGCCGGGTGACGACGACATGGGTCAGGGTTCCGGGTCGGTGTACGTCTTCTGCCACGACGGTACATCCTGGGTCCAGACGGCCAAGCTCGTCCCTCCTGACGGAGGTCACGGGGATCGATTCGGCTACACGGTCTTGCTGCATGAGGGATATGCCTTTTGTGCCGCGCACCTCGACGAGGAAGGCGGGATTCGAATCGGCTCCGTCTACGTCTACGAGGGTGCCTGCAGCTCCTGGATCCTGAGGACGAAAATCGTCCCCGGCGACGGAGTCTCGTGGGGCGCCTTCGGTCACTCGGTGGCCGCTCACGGCTCCCGGCTGGCCATCGGATCGATCGGGGCAACCGGCGCGAGCTGGGGCACCGGGGCCGTCTACCTCTACCAAGGCACAGCGGCGAGCTGGACCCTCGAAGCGAAGCTCTTCGCGTCCGACGGTGAGGACCAGGATGCGTTCGGATGGGCGCTGGCCATGTCCGAGGACTTGGTCCTCGTCAGCTCGCCCGCTGCAGAAGGCCTGGTGCCCGACGCCGGTGCGTGCTACCTCTTGCAGCACTTGCCCAGCGGCTGGACCGAACGTGCCAAGCTCGTCGCGAGCGACGGTCATGCGAGCGGGGCGCTCGGTACTTCCGTGGTTCGCCTCGGGGGTACCCTGCTGGCTGGAGCATGGAGCCAAGGACCATTGAACCACGGGGCCGTCTACGTCTACGAGCTCCTCGACCAGATCGAGAGCTACTGCTTCGGAGACGGGTCCGGCTCCCCTTGCCCTTGCGCCAACGAGAGCCCGCCGGGCAGCCAGGCGGGCTGCAACAACTCCACGGGAACCGGGGCCCGTCTCCTGGCGGGGGGGACGAGCAGTGTCGGCGCCGACGACCTCGTCCTCGACGCAGGGGACCTGGTCCCTGATCAGCCGGGGCTCTGCTTCGCCGGCGAGAACGCCGTGAACGGCGGCGCGGGGCTCCCCTTCGGCGACGGTCTGCGCTGCGCCGGGGCGAACGTGGTGCGCCTGTCTGTCCAGATCGCCGATCCTTCGGGGAACGCGAGCTGGGGCCCGGGCCTCGCGCTCCAGGGAGGATGGCAGGCCGGAGATCAGAGCCACTTCCAGGTCTGGTACCGCGACCCGACCGGCAGTCCCTGCGGGGCGGGCCTCAACACCACGAACGGGATCGCCGTGCGGTGGGTCCAGTGATCCGATGCGGGAAAACTACTCGATCCGGATCTCCCATGGCACTTCGTCGTCGATGACGAAGTTTCCGGACGCGAAGTCCTCGTGTCCCACGCGCATCAGGACCCTCCAGCGATCTCCGGGGTTCAGCCCTGTGGTGGGCACTGTCAGGGGTACGCCCCTCGCATCGGAAGTACTCAGCGTGTCACGATTGGGATCCGTCTCGACGCCGTCCTGAAGCGGACCACCGATGAGCGAAGCTCCCATCCCACCCGCCGCGTCCGGGTCGAAGAAGTCGTAGACGAGCGCCGCTGTCGTCGCCCCGATGTTGCGCGTCACCATGCTGAAGGTCAGCGTTTCGCCCGGGCTCGCCTCGAGCGCCTCCTTCCCATCGGCGTGAAAGACGTTCCCCTCGTCGAAGATCCCGTACGCGGAGTCGACCGGATCCTCGAGGTTCGAGAGGATGAAGGCCATGTCCGGCGCTCCGGGGACCGAGAAGAAGCTCGCGCCGCCGTCCGGCGAGAAGATGGCGTGGGAAGTGGAATCGCCGTAGGTCGGATCGAGATTCCCGAGCGGCACGGGCAGGGTCGAGTCGACCATCGACACGTAGAAGCCCGTTGCGGGCCCGTCCTGCGGCACCGACCGCAGGATCAGGTAATACGCTCCCGGCTGGAGCGTGATCTCCACGGGCTGCTGCTGGCTGTCGCGCAGCACGCCACCGAACCAGTGCGCGCGGTTTGTGGCGCTCGGCGGATTCTCCACCACGATCGTCGTCGCGATCGGGTTCGAGGTCGGCGGGAGCGCCGGGTCGTGGATCTCGGCCTGCAGCTTGTCGTCCCCGCCCGGCTCGTCGCGCACGAACACGGCCACGTGATCCACGGTGATCGCGGTCGCGATGGTGATCGTCTGACCCCAGACGAAGTCTCCCAAGATGTGCGGCTCGTTGTGCTTGTCGTAGGGCTGGCCGAACAGGGTGCCGTCCGTGCACTGGATGGCGAAGAACGGTCGAAAGACGAGCCCGGGGTCGATCCACTGAGACAAGAGCGGATCCGGCGGCTCCTCGTACATGAAGGCGAGCTCGAGGTCGAAGAACGAGCGGAACTCGCTCGTGCTCGGGTCCTCCGCTTGGTAGGCGAGGGGGTAACGCGACACGATGGTGAGCAGCTCGACGAACTGTGTCGCATCGAAGTCGGCCGGCGTCTCGGGCTCGATCACGGCATGGTACACGTCGCAGGCCGTGAGCGAGACCGTCTGGGCGAGCGGCACCTCCTGCCAGCCCGTGACGGGCTGGAAGACTCCGAGGGAGGGAATCGTGCCGGGCGGGAAGGGAAGGCCGTTCACGTCCTCCTTCATGCTGACCCGCAGGCGCCCGCTCGGCGGAAGCGTGCTCTTGCGGACGTGGATCCAGACGGACCCAACCGTCTGGTCCTCGGGCGCCGTGAAGCGGTAGCTCGCCCGATCGTTCCCCGAATCGATGCGGTAGACGCCGATCATGGGGTCCCCTGTGGGCGGCGGGGAGCCGGCGGGCCAGAGCATGGTCAGCCGGTGGTCGAGGACCACCTCCGAGCTGGGTGGTTGGCGGCAGCTTCCACCTTGCCCGTAGGCCGGCAGGGAAGCGGCCGCGGCCAAGAAGGCGCCGCTCGCCAAGATCGAGAGCGTGCGGCGGGTCGGCCTGGGGACATCAGGATCGTGCAGCGTGTTCATGTCGTCACCTTCGGTTCGGCCTTTGGAGAGAACGATCGGTCCGTGTGAGGTCGGAATCCCGACGCGGCGCGGCAGGGCGGGTATCCCTCCCTCAACGAGCTGACGGCGCGATCTCCCCCCTGGGAATCCGGGCGGAGCGCCGCCGTCGGTTGGTGCGCGCAGGTGCCCTTCCTGCTCGTTCCCCCGCCGGGGCGGGCCAACGGAGGGTAGCAAGTACAAAGGGACGGAAAGCAGCAAGTGCCGGCTGTCGTCTTGAACCGAGAGCGCACCGTGCGCCCGAGGGGCAGCCGATCCCCATGGTCGGCACCCTTTTTCCCGCTTCACCGGACTCCACCGGCGCCCGAGCCGTGTTCAGGCCGGGTAGGGTGACTGCGGGTAGAACCGTTCGGCAGTGGTGCAGGCGCGCCGCGGCCGGCGTGGTAAATCGAGGTATCCCCCGCCCCCGATGCTCGGGGCACCCGGCCGCCCAAATGACGCCGAGCGGACGGCGCTCCGCGCCGCCGGCCAGCGGGCCGCCATTGCAGGGGGCGGGCCGCGGGCCCGCCGCTGAATGGCGGCTCGCGCGGCAAACCGCGGGCGCGGTTCAGGCGCTCCAGGTGACGGTCAGGGCGTTCGTGAGGTTGAAGTTGGAGTCGCCGCCGCAGGGGTTGCCAGCCCGTGCCGGCGACACGGACGCAGGACGCGCGAGCGGATCGTGAACAGGAGCCTGGCGACCTCCTCGTCGGTGGCGCGCGGGGTGCGATGGAAGACGGGAGGTGTGAAGGGATCCGGGGCGGTGTAGACGCCGTCCAGCACCAGGGCATGGAAGTGAAGATTGGCGTTCAGCGCGGAGCCATGAGTCCGTCCCGGGACCGTGTCCGACCTATCGGCCGCCGCCGCGCCCCTCGAGGCTCTTGAGCAAGGCGCGGGCGCGGGGGTGGCGGGGGGCGACGCGCAGGGCCTCGCGCGCGGCGAGCTGCGCCTGGTCGGCGCGGCCGGCGTCGCGGTAGACGGCCGCCAGCGCGAACCAGCTCTCGGCGTCCCGCGGCTCGACGGCGCAGGCGCGTTCCAGCGCCGCGATCGCGCGCTCGCTGTCGCCGCCGGCGTTGTGCGCCAGGCCCAGGTTGTACCAGCCGCGCACGAAGGTCGGCTCGAGCTCGCAGGCGCGCGCCAGGGCCGCGGTCGCGCCCGCGAGATCCCCGATCTCGCTCTTCGCGAGGCCGAGCAGGTACCAGGAGGCGCCGTCCTCCGGCGCCAGGTCGCAGGCCGCCTCGCACTGCCTCGCGGCCTCGGCCGGGCGGCGGGCGGCGGCCAGCGCGACGGCGAGCGCGTGGCGCAGCGGCGGCGAGCTCGGGTCCCACTCGACGGCGCGGAAGAGCGCCGCCAGCGCCTCCGCCGTCCGGCCGCGCGCCAGCAGGAAGCTGCCCTCGGACGCGGCGCCCACCGGCTGGTCGGCGTTGTGCGCCAGGAAGCGCAGGAGGTCCTGGCCCGCGCGGCTCTCGAGCCCGACCGTGCCCTGCAAGGACATCGCCGCGGCCACGCGCACCGCGCGCAGCGGGTCGTCGAGCAGCGCCCCCAGCGCGCGCGCCGCGTCCGGCCCGGCGGCGGCCAGCGCGCGCGCGGCCGAGACGCGCACGAGCGCCGAGTCGTCGCGCAGGTGCGCGATCAGCGCGGCGCGCGCCGCCGGTCGGTCGGACCACTGGGAGAGGAGCCCCAGCTCGATCGCGCGCCAGGCGGCGAGCGGCTCGCCGCGCGCGCTCGCCACGAGCTCGGCCGCGACGCCCTCGTCGCCCGCCCGCGCGCGCGCGACGAGCCGCGCCCGGCGGCGCGTTGGTCGCTCCGTGCGCTCGCCGTACCATTCCTCGACGGCCGCGACGGCCCAGTCGAGGCCGCGCTCGGCGTGGCAGCGGTCGCAGGCGTTCGGGATCCCGAGCTCGCGCGTGAGCAGCGGATCGGGGATCGTGAAGCCGTGGTCGCGGCGCGGGTGGCGCTGCATGTAGGTCGTCAGCGGCATGTGGCAGGCGACGCACTGCCCGCCCTCGTCGTCCAGGCGGTGGTGGGAGTGCGCGGACGGGTCGATGACGGCGATCGCCTCGCTGACCGCCTCGCCGTGGCAGCTCATGCACAGCTCGTTCCCGCGCGCCACGGGCCGCGCGTTGTGCGGATCGTGGCAGCTCGTGCACGTCACGTCCTTGGCGTACATGCGGCTGGTGAGGAACGAGACGTACTCGAAGTCCTCGTCGCGCACCTGGCCGTCGGCGTGGTAGACGTCGGAGAGGTCGGGGATCTCGGGCATGTACGCGTCGAGGAACGGGTCGCCCGGCTGGAAGTGGGTCCCCAGCTCGCTGCGCCGCGCGTGGCAGCTCCCGCAGTGGTCGATCCGCAGGCGCGGCGCGAGCGCCAGGCTCAGCCGCGCGAGCGTCGGATCGCCGCTCCAGCCGGGATCGCCGGGTTCCGGGGCCGCCGCGCCCTCGGCGACGACCCGCTCCTGCCACTCCACGTGCTCGGCGGCCGGTCCGTGGCAGGCCTCGCAGCCCACGCCGTGCTCGACCGAGGTCGTGCGGTACGAGTCCGTGCGCGCGTCGTAGCCCTTGTACAGCGCCGTGTTGTGGCAGGCGGCGCACATCGAGTTCCAGTTCATGCCGCGGTTGGCCCAGAAGCCCCACTCGTGCGGCCGGCGGTCCTCCTCGCCGTAGACGTCGAACCACTCGTCGCGCGCCGGGTCGTAGGCCAGCTCCGTGACCTGCAGCCGCCCGTCGCCGGCCTCGATCAGGAGCTGCCAGAGCGGATCCACGCCGATCACGCGCGCCGGCACGAAGGGCTGCACCGCCCCGTCGCGGCCCACGGTGAACAGCACCGGCGCGCCGTCCTCCACGCGCGCGACGCTCGTCTTCGAGCCGTGCCGCACCTCCCGCGCGCCGGCGAAGGCGGCGCGCTCGGCCGCGCCGACCTGCCGCTCGGCCCGCGCGTGGTGGCTCGAGGCCCAGGCGCGCCATTCCCGATCGTGGCAGCCGGCGCAGCCCGCAGAGCCCGCGTAGGCCGAGGGATCGGGGGCGGTCGCCGCGTCCATGGCGGCCGGCGCGCCGCCGCGCTCGCCTCCGCCGCAGCCCGCGAGCGCGACCAGCGCCGGCGCGAGAAGCCGCGCCACTGCCTTCACCGGGCCGACCACGACCCCAGGCTACGGGAAACGGTTCCGCGACAGGAACCGTAACCCTATCCTCCCGGCGTGATGGCGCTCCTCTTCCCGCCGCAGCCGCGCTCGTTCCGTGGCCGGCGCGGCCTCAAGATCGCCCTGCGCGCCGCGCACGTGCTGTGCGCCGGCGTGCTGACCGGTGCGCACCTGTTGGCGGTCGAGCCGCTGGCGCGCGCGCCCTGGACCCTCGGCACGGTCGTCTCGGGCCTGCTGATCCTCGCGCTCGACCTGTTCGAGAGCGGCGTCTTCCTGGTGCAGGTGCGCGGGCTGGTCGTGATCGTCAAGATCGCCCTGCTCGTCTCCCTCTCGGCCTTCGGCCCGTACCAGGCCCATGTGCTGGCCGGCCTCGTGCTGGCCTCGGTCGTCTTCAGCCACGCGCCGTCGAAGCTGCGCTACTTCGTCCTCCTCGGCCGCGGCCGCCTGCACGGCGCCGAGACCAGCGGCTGAGGCCTCGCTCGCCGGCCGTGCGGCGGATGGCGCCCGAGGCTCGCCACGAGTCGATCCGTTGGCGTTTCCTGGCCGGCGCGGTACGCTGGCCGGCCGTTCCGGCTTGCCCTTCTCCGGAGGACTGCAGCGCGATCATCCCGTGATCGGAGACGACGACATGAAAGCTCCCTTGCTCCTGATCCTCGCCACCTTCCCGCTCTCCACGGCCGGCGCCCAGACCGTGATCGACTTCGAGGGCCCGCCCACCGGCCCGACCTCGGGCCTGGACTACCTGAATCTCGGAGTCCGCTTCGGCGGCCCGGCCGGCGTCCAGGAGTACAACTACGGCGGCAGTATGACCGAGATCACCACCTCGGGCGATTGGTACTCGGCCCTCGAAATGACCTTCGTCGATCCGAGCGACCCCACGATCGACGCCACGACGAGCCTGGTCTCCATGCAGAACCGCTGGGCGGAGGACCGCTGGACGGCCAGCAGCTACGACCTGGCGGGAAACCTGCTCGAGACCCAGGTGCTGGACGGCGTCGGCTGGCTGACCCTGTCGATCGGCGCGATCCACAGGGTGGTGCTCGACGACGTGAACTCGACCGCGTTCGCGATGGACAACCTGACCTTCGATCCCCCGGGTGGAGGCGGCGGAGCCTTCTGCTTCGGCGACGGGAGCGGCACGCCCTGTCCGTGCGGCAACAGTGGCGCGCCCGGAAACGGCTGTCGCAACGGAAGCTTCGCCGGTGGCGCCAATCTCGCGCCGACGGGAACCGACGGCCTGATCATCACCGCTGGAACGCCGAACCAGTTCGTGCTGTTCTTCCAGGGCGACGTCGCGCTGAACGGCGGCAGCGGCATCCCCTTCGGCGACGGGCTGCGCTGCGCCGGCGTCAACGTGATCCGGCTCCAGACGCTCCAGATGGACAACGCCGGCTCCGCGACCCTGCCGAGCATCTCGGGCTCGGGCGGTGGCGGCCCGGGGAAGTTCTACCAGGCCTGGTATCGTGACCCGCAGCTCAGCCCCTGCGGGACCGGCTTCAACCTGACCAACGGTTGGGCGATCCCATAGGCGCGCGGACCACCGCCGGCCCCCGGGGCAGGGACGATCCTCAAGCGTAGGCCGAGCGCCGGTCGTGGCGGCGGGCGAGTTCGCTCGTGTAGCGGCGGCCGAGCTCGTCGGCGTGCTGCGCGGCCCACTCGCTGAAGCGCGTCGAGCCCGCCGGCGGCGAATCGGTGCAGAGCAGCCCCGACGTCAGCCCGCGGATCTCGTCGCGCGTGATCAGCACGTCGCCCTTCAGCCGGCCGAGCACGGCGCCGACGGCCCACCCCAGGACGGCCGGGATGGGGACGATCGGCCGGCGCTTGCCGAGCGCGTCTCCGAGCGTGCGGACGAGCTCGCGGAAGGTGAACGTCTCCGGGCCGATCGCGTCGATGACGCGGTTCTCGCGTTCCGCGCCCGCTTCGACCGCCAGCCGCGCCAGGTCGTCGACGTGGATCGGCTGCAGGCGGTACTGTCCGTCGCCGAACACGCCGAAGACCGGGAAGCGCCGCAAGAGCCAGGCGATGTTGTTGATCAGGATGTCCTCGCGCCCGAACAGCACCGTGGGGCGCAGGATCGCGTACGACAGGCCGCTCTCCACGAGCGCTTTCTCCAGCACCGCCTTGCCGGAGAAGTACGGCAGGGGCGAGCCGAGCGAGGGATTCGTGATGCTGACGTGGACCACGCGCTCGACGCCGGCGCGCCGCGCGGCCTCGAACAGCACGAGCGAGTTCTCCACCGCCAGCGAGTGGCGGAAGTCCCCATGATCGAAGCGCACCCAGTAGGTGTTGTAGAGCGCGCGCGCGCCGCGCAGCGACTCCGCCAGCGCCTCGGGCCGGTCGAAGCACAGCGGCCGCGCCTCGATCGCGTCGCCGAACGGGTGCGCGCGTTCCGGCGAGTTCGTCAGCGTGCGCAGCGCGCACCCGGCGTCGAGCAACCGGCGCGCGATGTACTTGCCGGAGTAGCCGAAGGCGCCCGTGACGACGTGCAGCTCGGCGCTCAACCCGACTCCCCCAGCACCTCGGCGTAGCGCGGATCGAGCTCCGCCGCGCGCAGCAGCTCGGGGCGCGCCTCGTCCTCGCGGCCCAGCTCCAACAACAGGCGCCCCAGATTGAAGTGCGGGTGGGCGAAGGCCGGGCGCAGGCCGATCGCGCGCCGGAAGCAGGCCTCCGCCTCGACCGGCTCGCCGCGCCGCGCGAGCAGGAAGCCGAGGTTGTTCCAGGTCTCGGGGTCGGCCGGCCGGAGGCGCGCGGCGACGCGGTAGCGCTCGATGGCCTCGCCCTCGCGCCCCAGGCCGGCGAGCAGCACGGCCAGGTTGTACTGAGCCGCGGCGGAGTCGGGCTCGGTCTCGAGCGCCGCGGCGAAGTGCGCGGCGGCCTCCTCGTAGCGCCCGCCTTGCGCGAGCAGCTCGCCCAGCGCGCGCTGCGCCGCCGCGTCCGCGGGCCGGTCGCGCAGGACGTCCTCGTAGGCGGCGACGGCCCCGGCCGCGTCCCCGCCGGCGGCGCGCAGACCGCCGAGCAGGGCGTTCGCGGCGGCGCGCACCAGCGCCGCGCGTTCGGGCTCGAGGGCGGCCGCCGCCGCCCGCGCGCGCTCGGCTTCGGCCACGGCCTCGCGGCCGCGGCCTGCGTCGGAGAGAGCGCGCGCCAGGTGCAGGCGCGCGTCGGTGTCGCCCGCAGCCCGCGCGACGACGCGCTGGAGGTAGGGCACGGCCGCGCGCGGCTCGCCGGCGGCGAAGTGCAGGTCGGCCAGATTGCGGTCGATCCCCGGCGTGCGCGCCAGCCCCCAGCGTTCGACGTGCTCGAGGTGCCCGATCGCCGACCGAACGAGGGCCGGCGAGCTCGGGCCCGCGACCACGCGCGCGAACGCGCGCCGGCCGAGCCATTCGTGTGCGCGGATGAAGCCCGAGTGCGCGAGCAGGACGCCCATCAGCAGCAGGATCGTCGCGACCAGGGCCCCTGCGCGCGTCAGGCGCCCGGCGAGCTCGAGCTGCGCGCGCCCAGCCCGCACGCTCTCGCGCCGCAGGAGCCGCCAGGCGAGCGCCGCGGCGTAGGCGAAGAGGCCCCCGATCGCGAGCGACAGCAGGAACGGCACCAGGCCGTACAGGCCGCGGAACACGAAGAAGGCGACCAGGTACGCGGCCGCCATGCCGGCGTCCTCGAGCAGCGTGAAGTCGTAGCTGCGTCCGGGCGCCCCCGCCACCTTGCGGCGGCGGAACAGCGACGGCCGCGTGAACGCGTAGCCGATCGCCTCGCTCGGGCAGACGCTCAGGCAGTCGAGGTCCTTCATGCAGCTCGAGCTCATCACCGTGCCGTAGGCCGCCAGCTCCTGGTGCACCGGGATGTCCGACTGGCAGGTCGCGGTGCACGTGCCGCAGCCCGTGCAGCCCTCGAGCGCCACCAGGCGCCCCGGCGCGACGCGGTCCGCCAGGCCGAAGACGACGCCGTAGGGGCAGGCGTAGCGGCAGAACGAGCGCGAGCCGAGCACGTACACGATCAGGAAGCCGCACACCGCGAACGTGAAGAGCGTCACGCCGACGGGCGGCAGGTTGCGCCAGAAGTCGGTCGTGACGAAGGAGGCCCAGCCGGAGGCGTCGGTCTCGATCGAGAGCCTCGGCAGCGGCCGGCCCGCGATGACGCGCTCGATCTGGGGCCAGACGAACATGTAGAAGAGCGCCGCCGGCGGGACGAACAGCAGCATGCGCGAGCGCACCGGCCTGGGGCGCAGGCCGACCTTCGCCAGGAGCCAGGCGCACAGGTCCTCGAGCGCCAGGATGTGGCAGCCCCACGAGCAGAAGAAGCGCCCGAAGATCGCCGCCGAGCCGAAGGCCAGCAGCATGAACAGGAAGCCGGCCGTGACGATGCCGAGCTCGAGCGTGACCATCACCTCGTGCAGCTCGAGCGGCGCCAGCGTCCTGCCGGCGATCTTCCAGTGCGCGATGTGCAGCCCCACCAGGACGTACACCGAGGCCAGCGTGCCGGCCCGCCAGCGGCTGTAGCGCTTCGGCCGCGGCTCGACCGCCGCCGCGACCGGCGTGGCATCGGTCATCTGCTGCACGCGGGATCCTCGCACCGGATTGTAGACCGTCGGCCGGGGATGCGGTCCTTCGCGAAGAATCCGTGGAAGGACCTGCCGGGTAGGTCCTTCCACGCGCCCATCAGCCCGCCAGCGCGCGCGGGAACAGGACGTTGTTCTCCAGGTGGATGTGCTCGTGCAGGTCGCGCTCGAGCGCTTCCAGGCCGTGCCACAGCGCCCGCCAGGTGTTGCAGGCCTCCTCGGGGACGGCGTAGCCGCCCGTCAGCTCGCGCAGCCGCGCCAGGGCCGAGCCCGCGTCGACGTGCTCCTGCTCCATGACCGCGATCGGGCCCATCGCCATCGCGCCCTGGCCGGCGCGGATCATCGGGAACAGGATCTGCTCCTCCTTCATCATGTGCTGGTCGAGCTCGGCCTTCAGGCCCAGGTAGACGGCCAGGAGCTCCGCGAAGAGCGCCGGGTCCTTCGAGCCGTGCACCTCGTGCACCTTGCGCGCCATCTGCGCCAGGCGCGGCAGCTCCTCGTCGAGCGGGCGGTGGTAGGTCGCGAGCAGGTGGTCGATCAGGTCGGGGAGCGGCGCCTGGTCCCAGCGCCGCGCCGCGCCCGACCCGCCGGCCGGGGCCAGCTCGCGCTCGATCTCCGCCAGGAGCGCCGCGATGTCGAGGCTCCTCCGCACGCAGACCGCGCCCAGGGGCTCGCCGCCGCCACAGCAGAAGTCGATGCCGTGGCGCGCGAAGACGCGCGTGGCGAGGGGGTGCTCGACCGCCAGCTCGCCGACGGTGGTCTCGGTTCCGATCCGGATCATGTTCGCTCCTCGGGCCCCTTGCGGCCCTTCGATGGTGGTTTCGGGTCAGGGGGTTCGGATGGGGGGGAGAGCAGGCGCGCCAGCGCGGCGAGCACCGGCTCGACCGCGGGTCGCGCGCCGCCGGTCGCCCCGCGCTGCAGGCCGCGCGCGCCGATCAGCGCGTGGATCGTGCCGACCACGGTCACGAGCAGGTGCTCGCAAGCGACGTCGGCGCGCACGCCGCCGTCGGCCGCGCCCTCGCGCAGGGACTCCAGCAGCACCGCGCGCGTGCGCCCGACCAGCCCTCCCAGCCGCGCGACGGCCCCCGGCGGCAGGCTCACGTAGGCCTGGTCGCTGGTGAGCAGCCAGGCCAGGCCCGGCTCGGCCCCCAGGAGCGCCACCCGCGCCCGCGCCAGCTCCAGGATGCGCTCGAGCGGCGCCCGCCCTGGGGGCGGAAAGGTCGCCTCGAGCCGCGCCACGGCCCGTTCGACGGCGGCCTCCAGGATCTCGCCGCGCGAGGCGAAGTGGCGGAAGAGCGCGCCCGAGGTCAGGCCGACCTCGGCCGCCAGGGTGGCCATGGTCAGGGCCGCCAGGCCGCGTTCGCCCGCCAGGCGCAGGGCGGCCTCGGCGATCTCGACGCGGCGCACGGCGCCGGGCTTGCGGGTGCGGGTGGGCACGGATGCAATAGTAAGTAATTGCTTACTTATTGTCAAGCCCGAAACCCAGGAAACCCGGCTCGAGAGGGGGGCCTCACTCCGCGCCGGCGGCGAAGGCGTCCGGCACGACCTCGACCTCCTCGCCGCACAGGTCGAGCACGAAGCGCGCCAGGTCGGCCTCGCTCCACTCGTCCCAGCCCTTGCACGTGCGCAGGTGGTGCTCGCGCACCTGGGTGTCGCAGGCGAGATCCGTGTGCAGCGACTGCTGGCGCGCGATCTGCCAGCGGTTGGCCAGTTCCTTCAGCTCGGCGGGCGTGATGCGCGGCCGCGAGTGGACGATCATCGGGTAGCGCCGCTTCAGATCCAGGAACGTGAACTGGGCGAAGCCGCCGCAGAACACCCCCAGCCGCGCCGCGACCTCGCACAGCGAGTGCTCGTCGTCCACGAAGGCCGTCAGGCGCGCGCGCAGGCTCTCGATCGCCTGTCCTCGCGTCACGCGCTCCACGCCTGGAACCTGGTCGCTCGCGCGCCGCGCGCAAGCGGCATTCGATGCGCACCCCGCGCCGGATCTGTGCGTAGGATCTCCGCTCCCTGGGGCGCCCGGCCCGTCCGCGCGAGGCGACCTGATCTACTACTCCGGGATTTGCGCGCGCAGCGCGCAGATTCCGAAGTAGTAGATCCGGCGCCAATGGCGCCGCGCCGCCGGTCGGGCGGCGAGGAGGGGGAGGCCGCGTGTCGCGGCCGGTGCGGGGGAGGGTCTGCCTCCCCCGCCAACAGGGACTCAGCGCGGCGCAGCCTCCTCATTGGGTTGCGGGCGTCGGCCCGCGCTGAGAGAGGATCGACGCATGCGGATCCGAGCGAGTCCGCGCCCCGCGCGGCCCCACCCGGCGCGCCGCCCGGACCTCGTCGCGGCCCCTCGACCCGGGCGGAATCCTCACCCGCGACCCCCCTGGAGGTCGAAGCAGGGATATCCTTACGCGAAAGCCGGGAATCGGCCGCCGCGACCGCCGCGCGGGGCCTCCTCCGCGCCGGGCCGGCGCCGTCCCCCGTACAAAGCCCGGCGGTTCACCGTGAGAGTCCTGCACATCACGCGCACCCTGCCCCAGGAGATGCTGGGGCCGATGTACCTCAGCCGGGCCGTCAAGGACGCGGGCCACGAGATGGAGTGCGTCTGCCTGCCGGACCCGCACTGGCTGCGCAGGATCCGGGAGTACGCGCCGGACGTCGTCACCTGGTCGGTGATGACGGGCAACCACCGGCCGATCTTCGACCTGAACCGCCTGCTCAAGTCGAAGTTCGACTTCTTCTCGATCATGGGCGGGCCGCACGTGACGTTCGTGCCCGACTGCGTCAAGCAGCCGGAGATCGACGCGCTGTGCATCGGCGAGGGCGAGGGCGCGATCGTCGACCTCTTGAACGCGCTCGAGCGCGGCGAGGACTGGCGCGCGATCCCGAACCTGTGCTACGCGAACGAGCAGGGCGAGATCGTCAAGAACCCGCTGCGCCCGCTGGTGGCGGACCTCGACTCGCTCGGCTTCCCCGACCGCTCGCTGATCTACGACGCGCAGCCGCTGTACCGCAAGAGCCCGCGCAAGGTCGTGCTGACGCAACGCGGCTGCCCGATGCTGTGCTCCTTCTGCTTCCACCACGCCTGGAAGAGCAAGGTCTACAAGGCGCGCAACAACGAGTACGTGCGCAAGCGCTCCGTCGACCACGTCATCGCCGAGGTGCAGGACATGCGCGCGCGCTACCCGCTGCGCTTCGTGCACTTCCTGGACGACATCTTCAACCTGCGCAGCGACTGGCTGGAGGAGTTCTCCGAGCGCTGGCCGCGCGAGGTCGGCCTGCCCTTCGACGTCATCCTGATGGCGAACATGACGAAGGAGGAGCAGATCGCCCAGCTCAAGCACGCCGGCTGCATCTACGCCCGCGTCGCCTTCGAGGCCGCCAGCGACTACGTCCGCAACGCCGTGTTCCGCAAGAACACCGAGCGCCAGCAGTTGACCGACGCCGCGGGCTGGATCAAGAAGTACGGCATCCGCCTCGGCTCGCTGAACATGCTCGGCGGCCCCGGCGGGACGCTCGAGGACGAGTTCGACACGATCAAGCTCAACGTCGAGTGCGGCGTCGATCACCCGCTGTGCTCGATCGTGCAGCCCTACCCGGAGTTCGAGCTGAACGACATCACGCGCAACCTGGGCATCGCCGTGGCCGAGTACGACGAGTTCCCGTCCCAGTTCAACCGCGAGGCGACGATCCAGGTCCAGGACAAGCAGGCGATCGAGAACCTGCACAAGTGGTTCCCGGTGCTGGTGCGCTTCCCCAGCCTGATGCCGGTCGCGCGGCGTACGCTCAAGCATCGTTTCCTGCGCTACCCGCTGCTCATGATGTACATGCTGTACTCGGAGTGGATGGTCACCGAGCAGAACCTGCTCTACAACCGCGCCCAGGGCCACCGTGGCCCGCGCACCTGGGCGCCGGTCGACTTCACCACGCGCGTCGCCAGCAAGGGCTTCGTGCGCGCGCTGTCGGTGGTGGGGGGCAAGGTCATCCACCGCATGGCCACGCGCCTGCAGATGGGCGACGAGCGCGTCATCGCGCACATGGATTGAGCTCGCAAGAGGAGGAGACGGGGCAGCGCGTGCTGCTCGTGATCGGTCACGGGCGCGAGCAGAGCTTGTGCCACTCGCTGGCGCGGGGCGTGCTGGAGGAGCTGCGCGAGCGCGAGGTCCCGTGCCGGGTGCACGACCTCCTGCGCGACGGCTTCGACCCCTCGCTCCGTCTCGCGCCCGGCGCGCGCCACGCGACGGCCTGCGCGCCCGAGGAGGACGCGCTCGTGCACGGCTACCAGCGCGACGTGCGCTGGGCCAGCCTGCTGGTGTTCGTGCACCCGTCGTGGTGGTTCGCGCCGCCGGCCATCCTCAAGGGCTGGATCGACCGCGTGCTGGTGCACGAAGTGGCGATCGAGCAGCGCGACGACGGGCCGCCGCGGCCGCTGCTCGGCGGGCGCGCGGCGCTGGTCGTGCAGACCTACAACGCGCCCCGCCTGGCCGACCGCGTCCTGTGCCGCGGGGTCTCGGGCAGCTTCTGGCGCCGCGTCGTCTGCCCGTCGGTCGGCCTGCATCCGCTCTCGCAGGTCGCGCTGTACGAGGTCGAGGGCATGGACGCCGCCGGCTTCGCGGCCGCCCGCGCGCGCGTCAGCCGGGCGCTCGCTCGCCTGATATGGAGGCCAGGCCTCCATAGCGTCTGAGACCCCCCCGATGGCCGCCCCCGCTCGCCGCCCCGGCGCCTCCGGCCCGGCACAGCTCTTCGCCGCGGCTTTGGTGGGCCTCGAAGAGGAGCTCGACTGGACCCTGCTCGGCGAGCTGCACTGCTGGGAGGGCGGCGCGGGCTTCTTCCCTGCCGAGCAGCGCGCCGCGCTGCGCGAGGCCGGCCTGCTCTTCGCCGCCGACGTGGCCGAGTGGGTGCCGCGCGGCGGCCCGGGCCGCAGCCTGTACCTCGGAGCGGCGCTGGCCGAGCTGGCGCCGATCCTGTGCGAACGCCTCGTGCTCGAGCGCGAGGTCGTCGCGCTCAGCCTGCCCGGCGCGCAGACCGCGGAGCTGAACCGCGCGCTCGCGGTCGTGGGCGCGGCGCTCGGCCGCGAGCTGGCTCGCATCGACACGGTCCCGCTCGGCGAGCTGGAAGGCGAGCCCTGCGACCACGCCTGGATGACGAGCGTGCTGACCGACCCGGAGGCCTTCCCCGCGCTGCACGACGAGCTCTACGGCCGGCGCGCAGAGCTCGCCACCGGCCGCGGCGACCTCGCGGCCGAGCGCGAGCAGGCCGGGAGCCTGGTCGCGGCCCTCCTGGAGCGCCTGCGGCCGCCCTGCCTGCTGACGACGACCGACGAGGAGCTCGCCCTCGTCGCGCCGGCCTGCGCCGCGCGCGGCTGGCGGCTGGCCGTGCCCGCGAGCGCGCGGCTGTCGGCCGTCGTCGGCGACCCCGTCCGCCACTGCCGCGTGAGCCTCGAATCCGTGGAAGAATCTACCGGGTAGGATGTTCCGCGGATTCGGCCCACGCCGCTCAAGCCCGCCAGGCCTGGATGGCGCGCCAGCTCTCCAGGGCCGACTCGAGGATCTCCGCCGCCGCCTTCCGGGACAGGCCGAGGACATTGCGGGCGGGGCCCGCGAGCAGGGATTCTGCCTCGACCTCGGGCTCGGTCCGGATGCGGTTGGCGAGCTCGTTGGCGAACGACGTCGCGCACACGGGCGGGCTGCTCTCGATCACGCTCTCGGGACCGTGGTGGAACTCGATCGCGGCCACGATGTCCTCGGGCAGCTCCCAGACGGTGGCGACCGCGCCGCCGACCTGCGCGTGGTTGTAGCCGAACTGCTCGGACTCCAGCTCGTGTGCCGGCCGCTCCCCGCTCGCTTCCGCGCCCAGGAACCGCAGGTACCCTTCGCCGCGGCTGTCGAGCAGCACGATCTTGCCGAGGTCGTGCAGCAGGCCGCAGGCGTAGCACGTCTCGGGATGCAGCTCCAACTCTGCGCGCACCCTCAGCGCCACGGTCCGGGCGATGCGCGCCGTCTGGATCGAGTGCCGCCACAGCTCCTCGATGTCGAAGCCTGTCTCGTCCGACAGGTGCCGGTAGGCCTCGATGATCGCCGCCTGCAGGACGACCTCGCGGATCAGGTTGGTCCCCAGGACGAGTACCGCCGTGCGGATGCCGGCCACCGGCTCGCGCTGGCCGTAGAGGGTGCTGTTGGCGATGCTCAGCACCCTCGCCGCGATCGGCGGGTCCTGCGCGATTGCCTCCGCGATCCGCTCGATGTCGACCGCCGGGTCGTCCAGGAGGCCCTGCAAGCGCAGCACGACGTCCGGGAGGGTGGGGACCTGGATGTCCTCCAGGATCAGCTTGTGGGTCAGGTCGGTGTCCATCGCCAGGTCGCAGAGTCCTTCCGGGGCTCGGAGGAGCGGAGCGGAAGCGCCCCCCGCGCGACGGAACCCCCGATCACCCGCCCTAGAAAGGTCGAACGGAGGCGGTCGTGACCGCTTTCTAAGCGGGAACCTCTCGTAAGCAGCCGAAACGGGGTGGATTCCCGCTCCTGGCGTGCCGGATGCGGGACACGTGGGGGTCTGCTACCGTGGCGTCGCTGCGATGAGTGGGGAGCTGAAGGAGGTCGAGCTGCTGGGGGGCGCGGCGCTCGCGCTGGTGGGGCTCGCTCCCTGGACCGCGTGGGCGGCGCCCGGCGACGGGGCGTCACCTCGCGTCGCGGCCGCCGGCGAGGGGAGCGCTCGGCGCTCGCGCTGAGCGGCGGGGGACGCGCGATGCCCGCCCGACGCGCCGGCCTGCTCCTGCTCGCGGCCCTGGCGGGACCGTCGAGCCGACCGCTCGCCGCCCAGGACGCGCGCGAGTGGACGCCGCGCGCGGTGGTCCTGCCCGCGCAGGCGACGGGCGCGCAGGAGCTCGCCGCGCGCGAGGTCCGCCGCTACGGCGCCCTGCGAACGGGCTCGCTGCTGCCGCTCGTGCCCGTCACGGACGCGAGCGCGCTCCCGGCCGGATCCGCGATCGTCGTGGGCGACAAATCGTGCGACCTGGTGACGAGCCTGGTCGATGGCGATGCAGAGCTCGCGGCGACCGTGCGGACTCTCGGCGCGCAGGACCACCTGCTGGCGATGACGGTGCACGGCGGGCGCGAGCTCCTGCTCGTGACCGGCGGCGGCCCGGTCGGCGCGCTCTACGGGGCCTACCGGCTGGCCGAACGTCTCGGCGTGCGCTTCGCCCTGCACGGCGACACGCTGCCCGACGGCCGCGTCGCCTGGCCGCGCATCGACCCGGACGAGCTCGGGCACCCGCTGTTCGAGCTGCGCGGCGTGCTGCCCTTCCACGACTTCCCGGAGGGGCCCGACTGGTGGGACCGCGACGACTACCTGGCGCTGCTGGCGCAGCTCCCCAAGCTGCGCATGAACTTCTTCGGCCTGCACACCTACCCGGAGGGCGGTATCGGGCCCGAGCCGACCGTCTGGATCGGCAGCGCCGAGGACGTCGGCCCCGAGGGCCGCGTCCTGCAGGCCTACCCGTCGCGGCACTTCACGACCCACACCGGCCAGTGGGGCTACCCGGCGCGCGACACCGACGACTACGACTTCGGCGCGGCGGCGCTGTTCGCGCGCTCCGATCACGGCGCAGAGGTCATGCGCGGCCTCGATCCGCTGCCGGTCACGCCGCAGGAGTGCCGGGGCCTGTTCGACGACTTCGGCGCGCTCCTGGCGCAGGCCTTCGCCTTCGCGCGCGAGCTCGGCGTCCAGACCTGCATCGGCACGGAGACGCCGCTCACGGTCCCGCGCCTCGTGCGCGAGCGGCTCGCGGCGGCCGGCGCCGATCCGGACGACCCGGCGCTCGTGCAGCGGCTGTACGAGGGCGTGTTCACGCGCATCGCGCGCACCCACCTGCTCGACCACTACTGGCTGTGGACCCCGGAGGGCTGGACCTGGAGCGGCGCGTCCGAGGAGGATGTGGCGCGCACCGTCGCCGACCTGCGCGCCGCCTTCGCGGCCGCGCGCGCCGTCAAGGCGCCGTTCGCGCTCGCCACCTGCGGCTGGGTCCTGGGACCGCCCGCCGACCGCACGCTGTTCGAGCGGGTCCTGCCCGACGGCGCCGCGCTGAGCTGCATCAACCGCAACGTCGGCTTCGCGCCGGTCGAGCCCGGCTTCGCGCGCGTGGCCGGCCGCCCGAAGTGGGCCATCCCGTGGTTGGAGGACGACCCGGCCCTGATCCTGCCGCAGCTCTGGGTCGGGCGCATGCGCCGCGACGCGGCCGACGCGCACGCCTACGGCTGCACGGGCCTGATGGGCATCCACTGGCGCACGCGCGCCCTGGGTCCGAACGTGGCCGCGCTGGCGGCGGCGGCCTGGGAGCAGCGCGGCTGGAACCCGGACTTCGGAAAGGAGGCCGCCGCCCCCGATCCGCTACAGGCGGAGGGCGTGACGGGCGGCAAGCCGGCGAGCTTCCCCGACCACGCCATCGCCGGCACCGAGGAGGACGCGCTCTACCGCTCGGTGCTGTACGACCTGGACGAGGTCCGGCTGGAGGTGCCCGACGGAGCGTGCACCGTCACGCTGAAGTTCTGCGAGCCGCACTACCGCGAGCCGGGCCGGCGCGTCTTCGGCGTGAAGCTCGGCGGCGAGACGAAGATCGAGCGCCTGGACGTGTTCGAGCGGGTGGGGGCGGACCGCGCGCTCGACTTCACGTTCGAGGGCGTCCCGGTGAGCGACGGCCTGCTGCGCGTCGGCTTCGCTCGCATCGTCGAGTTCCCCTGCATCGCCGCGCTCGTCGTCGCGGGAGCTGGCTGGGAGCGCAGGATCGACTGCGGCGGTCCCGGCGCCGGCGGCTACGAGCCCTGCCCGAGCCGCCGCGGCTACCCCGGCTGGCCGCGCGGCAGGTCGCGCGACGCTGCGACCGGCGACTTCTACGCCGACTGGGCGCTGGCGGAGTTCGGGCCGGAAACGGCGGACGAGATCGCGGCGCTGTTCGTCGCGCTCGACGGCGGCCCCGAGGCCTTCTCCGAAGGGCTGGGCAACACCCGCCTGCCGCGGCCCTCGACCTGGATCGGCGGCCCGGGCGGGATCCGGCCCGACCCGCGGCCGTGGGATGAAGCGCGCGCGGACTACGCCTTCGTGGAGGAGCTCGCGCGCCTGCGGCCGCGCATCGCGGGCGCGGGCAGTCTGGAGCGCTTCGACTACTGGCTGGAGAGCTTCCGTTACTTGCGCGCGACGGGCCGCGTGGCCTGCGCCCTGGCCGCGTTCGAGGAGGCGATGAAGGCGGTCGAGGCCGCGCCGGATCCGGCGCGGCGGCGGCGCCTGGCGCGCGAGCGCGCCCTGCCGCTGCGAGTCGAGCTGGTCGCGGCCGTGGCCCAGGCGCAGGGCCACCTGCTCGCGACGGTCGGCACGCGCGGAGCGATGGGGACCGTGGCCAACTGGCAGCAGCACCTGGCGCCGACGCTGCTCGAGGAGCCGGGGCGCCGGCTGGAAGCCGCTCTCGGCCAGCCTCTGCCCGCGCGGGCGCGACCGGGGAGGGAGTACCGGGGTCCGGCGCGCGTCTTCCTGCCGACGCTGCGCACCAGCGTGGTGCGCGGCGAGCCGCTCGAGCTCGACGTGATCGTGCTGGGGGTGGAGCCGGAGCGCGCGATCCTGCGCTGGGCCCCGCTCGGCGGCGCCGATTTCCACGACCTGCCCCTGATCCACGTCGCGCGCGGCGTCTACTGCGTCACGCTGCCCCCCGAGGCGACCGCCGCCGACCTGGAGTACCACGTCGAGGTCACCGCGCCGGACACGCGCGTGCTGCGCTTCCCCGCCACCGCCCCCCGCACGAACCAGACCGTCGTCACCATGACCCCCTGAGCCCGCGCGATCCCCGGCGCCTCCGTCCGCGAGAGCGAGCGCGGAGGTGGTGGGGATCGCGCGGGCTCGGCATTCACTCGATCCGGTGCGGATGCGTGAAGACCGTGGCGCGCGTCCCGCGCACGAAGGCGCACAGGGTGATGCCGCACTTCTCGGCGATCTCGACGGCGAGCGAGGTGCTGGCGGAGACGGCGGCGATGAGCTCGATCCCGGCCCGCGCGCACTTGCTGACCATCTCGAGGCTGACGCGGCCGGAGAGGAAGACGGCGCAACCGGCGCTCGGCTGGCCCGCGAGCAGGAGCTTGCCGATGGCCTTGTCCAGTGCATTGTGGCGCCCGGCATCCTCGGCCGCCGAGAGGATGCGACCGCGGCGGTCGAAGATCCCCGCCGCGTGCGTTCCGCCACAGACCTGGAACATGCGCTGGTGCTCGCGCATGGCCCCGACGACCGTGCGCAGCACCTCGGCCTCGAGCCGCAGGGAGTCGCCGACCGCGGGCAAGGACGCGAGCTTCGCCCAGAGATCCTCGTCGCCGCAGGCCCCGCAGGACGAGACGATCAGGAGGTTGCGGCCCGAGCCGGCGATCGCCGGCCGCTCGCGGTTCAGGCGCGCGCGCACCACCTCGGGGTCGTCCTGGCAGATCCTGAGGCTGGCGACGTCGTCCATGCTCTCGATGATCCCCTCGGACAGCAGGAAGCCGGCGGCGAGCGGCACCTTGTCGCCCGGTGTGCACAGGAGCGTGTACGAGTCGATCCCCTGCAGATCGATCGTGAGAGCGACTTCGCGCGGGACCCTGAGCGACTCCCCGGCGGATGCGAGCGGTCCGCCGGCGGTGGAGATGCGGGTCGCACGCACGAGCTGCAGCGCGACGTCGTCGGCCCCCGGCTGCGCGTCAGACTTCATCGTGCTGGACCCGTGCGACCGCACCCGCCGACGCTACCGCGGCGGCACCAGGCCGATGCCGGGCTTGGGGATCTTCGGGCGCGCGATGCGGCGGAACTCGAAGCCGGCGATGTTCCAGGTCGGCAGGGTGCCGCAGATGAGCACCGCGTGGCGCAGGATCAGGCCTCCGACCAGCCCCAGGATCGCGCCGATCGCCGATACGAGCAGGTAGCCGCCCGCGCCGGCGTCCTCCATGCCGAACAGGAGCAGCGCCATCAACGCGAGCGGGGCGATCAGGCCCAGCAGGATGTAGCCCACGACGAACGAGGTGCGCCTCAAGATGCGCAGGGCCGACTCGCGCGAGTCGCTCTGCGCGAAGGCCGCCTGCAGGAAGAGGAAGATCGCCAGCACCTCGAACAGGATCAGGACCGCCGCCAGCGCGACCATGTCCGTCGCGAGCGCGCTCTTCACGGCCTGGCCGCCGCCGCCGAACAGGGCCATCCCGAGCATGACGGTGAAGTGCCCCGTGGCGAGAGCGGAGATCACGAACACCACCGGCACGGCGCCGCTGCGCCAGAACGGAATGCCCTTGGAGGCTCCCAGGAGGATGCCGGTGTAGGCCATCGTCCCGACCGCGAACAGCGTCCCGAGCACCGCGATCGAGTCGACCAGGCCGGTCCGGCCCGAGGTCTTCAGCAGCGCGAGGTGCAGGAAGGCCAGCACCATGAAGATGCTGATGATCCAGAACCCGCGCGCGATCCAGGAGGTGCCCGGCCTGAGCCCCGCGCGCACGGCCTTCGTGGGCGAGCCCAGGTCGGCCAGCAGGAAGAGGCTCCCGATCAGGAGCGCCGGGAAGCTGACCCAGAGCCCGACCGTGGTCGCGAGCGCCTCGCCGCCTCGGGCGAAGCCCTCGATGACGGCCGTGACGTAGGCGCCGGCGCCGACGCCGCCGAGGAAGAGGTAGGCCGCGATCAGCCAGCTCCAGTCTCTCTGAAGCTGCCCGTTGAATCTCGGATCCATGGCGACTCTCGAAGGCATGGTGGTGTGGCTCCGGACAGGCTCAGCAGGTTGCGGCGACCGGCCGTCAGGGCGAGATGTAGAAGACCTTGGGCCGGTTGCCGGTCTCGGGATTCAGCGGCATCGCGCGGTGCTTCTTGATCAGGATCGACACATCGCTGTTCGGGTCGTCGAGATCGCCGATGGTGCGCGCGTTGGCCGGGCAGGACTTCACGCAGGCCGGGTCGTCGTGCTGCTCGAGCTTGTCGCGGCAGAAGTCGCACTTGGTCGCCACGCCGACGCCGGAGTGCTCCTCCCAGTACTTCTTCGCGAACTGCTCGTAGGGCGAGAGCTCGAGCCCGTCCGGGAAGTAGCTCTCCCACTCTTCGACGCTGTAGCGGGCGCCGTACGGACAGGCCATCATGCAGTACTTGCAGCCCATGCACTTGTCCTTGTCGATGACGACGATGCCGTCATCGAGGGTGTGCGTGGCGCCGGTGGGGCAGACGTCCTGGCAGGAGGGCTCTTCGCACTGCATGCACAGCACCGGCAGCGCCTGACGAACCGTGCTTGGATACTGGCCGCGCTCGCTCTTGAGGACGCGCGCCCAGAAGACGTCGGGTGGCGTGTGGTTCTTGACCTTGCACGCCATGGAGCACGCGTAGCACCCGTAGCAGCGCTCGAGGTCGATGACCATTCCGTAGCGGGTCATGCTCGTCTCCGGTCTCCAGTGCTCTAGTGCAGCGACTTGTACTCGTCCCCGGGCTGGGACGGGTAGACCTTGACGCGGCAGCAGATGTCTTGATTGAAGGTCAAGGGGTCGGTGTGCTCCAGGTCCATCTCGACCAGGTCGTTGAAGAACGGTCCCTTGTCCTTGGCGATGGGCATGTACTTGCCCCAGTGACCCGAGATAGCCGCAAGGGCCACGTGGCGGGGTTCGATGCCCTCCGACAGGGCGACCCAGCCCTTGACGCGATGGCCCTTGTCGTTCTCGAGCCACACGGTCTGGCCGTCCGCGATGCCCTTCTCGGCGGCGGTGTCCTGGTGCATCTGGATGGAGTAGACGTACGGGTCCTCCTGGGCGCACTCGTCCAGGTAGGGGTTCTGCTGCGTCATGGAGTTGCAGTGCACGGCGGCGCGCCAGTAGAAGGCGTGCATGTCGTACTCCGAGTCGTCCTCGACGTGCGTCGGGCAGGGATACCAGTCCGCCAGCGCCTTGAAGCGCGACCAGTCGAACTTGAAGAAATCGTCGCCGCCGTACTTGGCCCACAGCTTGTCGATCTTCTCGCCGGCATCGATGAAGTACTCGAAGTACACCGGCACCCGCGACGGGTTGAACCACTTCCAGTAGACGTCTTCCTTCTTCTTGGGCCAGGTGAAGACGCCCGTCTTGCGCACGTGCTCCAGGCCGTGCTCCTCGCCGAAGCGGTCCTTGAGCAGCCGGTCGCAAATGTCCTCCCAGGTGTGTATGACGCTGCCGTCCTCGACCAGCTTGTACTTCTCGTCCAGCGGGCCGCCGTAGCGCATCGGAATGGTCGAGTTGAGGCCCTTGTAGAACTCGCCGTGGATGCCGAGGCGGCGCGAGATCTCGACCATGACCTCGTTGAAGTCCCGGCGCTCGTAGAGCGGCTCGACCACCGGTTGCCGGATGGTCCAGCCCCAGTCGTCCTCGCCCTGGGGGTGGGAGAAGGTCGAGGGAAAGCTGACCGCGGGCGTGTAGCGCTCGAGGAAGCAGGCGTCCGGCAGGATGACGTCCGCGACCGCTTCCTCGAACTCGGTCACGTAGAGCTGGAAGGACAGGATCCAGTTGAACTTCTTGAGGAAGTTCTCGGTGACGATCTCCGAGTTCCCCATGGTCATGACCGAGTTCGACCCGAAGTTGATCATGACGTCGGGTTTGTAGCCGAGCTCGAAGCGCTCCATCATCTCGAGCCAGCGCGGGCTCGCGATGGTGAAGGCGTTGTAGATCGAGGTCGGGAACATGTCGTGCAGGTCCATGCGCGTGGGCGGCTTGGGCTCGCGCAGCGGATAGGGCACGTGGTCGTAGACCCACGTCTTCGCGACCAGCAGGCCGTCCGGGCAGGGGTAGGGGATCTGGTACGGCTTGCCGGTCCGCTCGTAGCCGCTGCCGACTGCGGCGCCGAGGCCCATGGCGCTGCCGTAGGTGTCGGAAGCGCCGACGATGTGGTTGACCATGTCGATCGCGAGACACGTCCAGCCGGAGTTGACGTGGCCTTGCGAACCGCGGAAGAAGTGCGTGGCGACCGGGCGGCGCGGGATCCTCTTCGGGCCCGCACTGGTCTCGATCGTCACCGTCGAGCCGATCTCGGCCGCCTGCCCGAACTCCTTGGCGATGCGGCTGATGTCCCTGGCCGGCACCCAGGTGACCTTCTCGACGTACTCGGGCGTGTACTTCTTGACGTGCTCCTTGAGCAGCGCGAAGGCGGGCCGGCACTTCTCACCGCCGACGTCGAAGGTGCCCTCGAGCGCCACCTCGTGGGCGACGTCCTCGTACTGCACCCGCGTGACGTCCGGGTCGTCGTGCACCTTCGGACGCCGGTCGGCGAGGTCCCAGACCTGCGGCTTGTTGGTCCGCTCGTCGCGCATGTAGCGCCCATCCGAGGGCCGGATGAGGTACGGCGCGTTGGTCTTGTACATCAAGTACTCGGCGTCGTAGATCCCGTGCTCGTTCAGGAGCGAGTTGACCAGGCCCAGCGCCAGCGCGCCGTCCGTCCCGACGCGGATCGGCACCCATTCGTGGCCCTTGGACGCCTGCGCGCTCTGGAAGGGGTCGAACACGATGTTCTTGAATCCGCGCACGCGCGCGTCGGCCGCCTGGGTGGCGTTCTGCACGGCCGCGTGGCCGGCGCCGTGCCCCTTGGAGCAACCGAAGTTCAGGGCCAGGTTGCAGTGCGCGAAGTCGGGGATGATCGACCACGACACGTGCATGATCCCGTTCATGAAGTGCGCGCCGTTGCCGCAGTGCAGCCCGCCGCCCGAGACCCAGTAGTTCGGCGTGCCGAAGCCCTTCATGAAGCCGATCACGCCGAAGCGGATCTCCGAGGCCTGCGTGGTCGTGGCCTGGAAGAACAGCCCGCGCGGATCGACCTCACGGCACTTCCGCAGCTTCTCGATGATGATGTCGTAGGCCTCCTCCCACGAGATGCGCACGAACCTGGGGTCGACCCCCAGCCCCTTCTCGGGGTTGGTGCGCTTGAGCGGGAAGTTGACCCGGTACGGATCGTAGAGCAGGTGGGGGGCGGCCAGGCCCTTGACGCAGATGGAGCCGCGGCCCGTCGGAGCCGCCGGGTTCCCCTCGATCTCCGTCACGACGCCGTCCTGCTTGCGGACCCTGATACCGCACATGCAGTAGCACTGGCCGCAGCAAGTGGACACCCACTCGTCCGCTCTGGTCGGGTTCTCGGTCGCGGACACCGTCATGTGATTCCCTCGTCAGCGCACTGAAGATCGCAAGGCCGTTCAGTCCCGTCCAAGACTGATACAGCCGCTCGTGGCAGGGTGTCAACACCATCCGGCACGGTGCTCGTCCAGAGGATAGCGCGGAAGGAAACGCGCCGGTCCGGCCTTCCGATCTTGACGCGCACCTCAGTCGAAGTGCGCAGAACACCCGGGTGGTCGACTCCGGGGGACCGCCGGACGGCTCGGTCGAGGCGAGTGGCGCGCGCGGGCACGACCCTGCGGCGGTTGTGCCGAGCGCGCGCTTCGGGTAGAGCTCTGATGCTGCTCCGGTTTCGCCGGTCCGATCCGGCGGGAGCGCAGGAGGTGTCATCACCCATGAGCGACTCAGCGCGGGCTGAACGCCCGCAACCCAAGGGAAGGACTCGGCCCGCGCTGATCTTGTTGGCGGGGGAGGCGGACCCTCCCCCGCATCGGCCGCGACACGCGGCCTCCCCCACCTCGCCGCCTG
>Ga0326597_10001942_pt1 | contig 31859 bp, 35 predicted proteins | sample RVTome_12_FD_203789 | JGI IMG/M metagenome (GOLD analysis project Ga0326597, IMG submission 203789) | Soil microbial communities from uranium-contaminated site in the Upper Colorado River Basin, Wyoming, United States - RVT100D185 | ecosystem: Environmental > Terrestrial > Soil > Contaminated >...
TTATGAACAGAATAAAAAATTTTCAATCATGGAAGCCGACCTGCACAATCTTTATCCGGTGCGACTTGATTTGAGCAATGCATTATATGATTCCGAATTTGGCGACATAGAAGGAGATGACTGGCGCATTGAGGGCTGTGACTTCGAGCGCAAGAATGGCGTCGTGCAACCAAGACCGCTGGCACGTGGCAATATTGCCCGCGCTATATTCTATATGCATACCCGCTATAAATTACCGATCAAAAGAGATACTCTGGAGATCCTGAAGAAATGGAATAAAGTAGATCCTCCCAGCCAGCAGGAAGTCGTGCGTAATGACAAGATTGAAAAAATGCAGGGTAACAGAAATCCCTATATCGATGATCCCACCCTGGCTGACAAACTGTCTGCCCCGTAATATCCCAGGAAAACCCGTTGCATGGCTGGTGATTATCACCAGTATCTTTTTTGTTGTTGCCTGTGATAACAATACTGCCCGAACCAGTGCCGTTATCCTGAATGGCTTAACGATGGGGACAACCTATACTGTTAAAATCAACGATACACGCAGAAATCAAGATTTTGTACAGATCAATAAATCAATAGATATGCTACTGGAAGATCTGAATGCAAAAATGTCCACATATCTGCCTGATTCGGAACTGTCCCGGATTAACCAGTCCAGTACAACAGACTGGATTAACATTTCTGACGATTTATATACTGTTATTGAAGCAGCAATAAATATCAGTAACCTGAGCGATGGCGCGTTTGATATTACAATAGGGCCACTGGTGAATTTATGGGGTTTTGGGCCGGTCGAGAAGCAGGAAATTATTCCTGATGACGGTTTGATCGGGGCTGCATTACTCGATACAGGTATTGGCAAGATACATTTAATCGACACCAATAGGTCAATAAAAAAAGACAATGCAAATATCTATCTCGATCTCTCTGGTATTGCAAAAGGTTATGCCGCAGACCGGATCGCTCAATTACTACGGGAGCAGTTTGCAATTGATAATTTTCTGGTTGAAATAGGCGGCGAAATCCAGGCTAAAGGAGTAAACCCGGATAACCAGGCCTGGCGTATCGGCATCGAAAAACCTGTCAGTAACCAAAGGGCAGTTGAGCGTATTATCAGGCTTGTAAATACTGGCATGGCCACATCCGGTGACTACAGAAATTATTTCGAGAAAAATGGCATGCACTACTCACATATTATTGATCCACGAACTGGAAGACCGGTTAAGCATCAACTGGTCTCGGTGACGGTATTACATGCTGAGTCCATGATTGCAGATGCATGGGCTACCGCCCTGGAGGTGTTGGGCCCGGAACATGGGATGGAACTGGCAAACAGACTTGGCCTGTCTGTTTTTTTTATCGTGAAGAAACAGGAAGGATACAGTGAAATAATGAGTACCGGTTTCAAACAATATATTCACCGCACAGAGTAATGCGATCATGAATTCACTGCTTTTTTTGATGCTGCTGGCAATCATAGTCTGGTTCTGGCAGGAGAATCTCCGATATCGGGAATTTGCTGTCCGGCAATGCAAGAGAATATGCCAGGAAATGAATTTGCAGTTACTGGATCAGACCGTCGCGCTGACATCACTGAAACTTAGAAGAGACCAGAACAAAAATATTAAAATCTTGCGCAAATATAACTTCGAAATCAGCATGGATGGGGCCAATCGATGCAGGGGTTATATCATCCTGCTAGGTTTCAATATTATTCATACAGAATTTGATCTGCCGGATGGCCCGGTAATATTACAAAAGAAGGACCTGCTTACATATCATTAATCGATGATATAATATTTTAAATTCGTTTTTGCTCATATCGATGTAAATCAGGAGTTTAAAATGCCTTCATTCGATGTCGTTTCAGAAATTGACATGCATGAACTGAACAATGCAATTGATCAGACCAATCGCGAAGTCGGTACCCGGTTTGATTTCAAGGGCACCAATTCACGGGTGGAATTATCTGAAAGTGTAATTATGTTAATAGCCCCTACAGAATTCCAGGTTAAGCAGATTGACGATATCCTGCAAACCAGACTATCGAAGCGGGGGATAGACATAAAATGCCTGGAGCATGGAAAAGTTTCAGAAAATATCAATGAGGCAAGGCAGCCGGTAACCATACGCCAGGGAATAGACAAGGAACTGGCAAAAAAGATTACCCGGGCTATCAAGGATTCCAGACTGAAAGTACAGTCAGCCATTCAGGGAGACCAGGTACGTATTACCGGTAAAAAACGCGATGATCTGCAGGAAGCTATCTCGTTGCTGAAAAAAAGTAATATTGAATTGCCTTTGCAGTACGTGAACTTCAGGGACTAGTTAGACAACGGCAGGTTAATCCAGACAAGCTGAATCATTCTTCCTTGTTCAGTTGGGAAGCAACATCATCAAACAAATTCTTTGTGGCTTTTTCTGCTGCTTTCTTGGCAGCCGCGGCACTTTCCCTGATACGCTTGATATGGTCCGATTGGGCAATAACCCGGTCAGGCTCAACCACGCGTTGTGCCTCATCCTGTTCGAAATCGGCCAGGTCCGATTCCACCTGTTTACGCAACATTGCTTCCTGTTCCTTTTGCCGTAATAATTCCTGCTCGTTTACTTCTTTTGCGGCAGCTATTGTAACTTCAGCTTCCTGTACGGTTTCCAGGTTCTTCTGGGCCTGTTGTAACCTTGCTTCAACCGCCTTGATTTCATCTTCAACCTTCTTCCGAATAGCACGGTCCTGCGTCGTATCTTCCTGTTTTTGTTTATCGCGCAATTTCCTCGTTTCTTCCTCTGCTGATTTGCGCGTCGCCTCTGCCTGCAGTTTGCTTTTTTGTATTTCTTTCAGGGTTTCCTGTATCTGTCTCGACTGCTCTTCCAGTTTTTTGCGTTCTTCCTGTAAACGTGCTTGTTCCTGGTCGCGTTCTTTATCAAACTGCTTCTTGTATTCCTGAATGATATTTTTTGCTTCTTTTTCCGCTGCGGCCCGAGCTGCGTCTGCCATTGCTTTTGCACGCTGTGCCTTTTCCAGTTCTTCACTGGCGCGTTCAAATTCCTCCGCCAGTTTGCGCCTTTCTACATCCAGCTTGGATTTTGCCTTGGCCTGTATGGCCTGTTCCATCTTGTCCTGTTCAACACGTTTCTTTTCTGCTTCCTGTTCCAATGCACGCCGCGATTCTTCCAGTTGTTGCTTAAGCTTGTCTGCTTCCAGATTTTTCTTTTTAGCCTCTGTTGCCTCTCTTTCTAGTTTTTCCCTTTCTTTCCTGATGTGATCTTCCGCCTCCTGTTTCAGACGCTGCAATTTTTCCATTTCCTTGGCATTGCGATCATAGATTTTTTCAAGTTTTTCCTTTTCTTCCGCCAGTCTTTTTTCAGCATCTTCCTTCATCTTCCTGATTTTTTCTGTTTCCTTCTCACGAAATCTGGCGGCCTCTTTTTCAAGAGCCACTTTTTCAGTTTCTAGTTTCTTTTTTTCCGCTTCAAGTTTTTCCCGTACTTTCATGGTCTCTTTTGCACTACCGTCATTTTCGTCCAGTGCCTTCTCAATGGCTTCCTTGAGATCCATATTGGTTCTTTCGAGGTCAACCTCCAGCACTGAGGCACGAATTTCTTTCTCAAGCACATCATTCTCGGCTGCCTCTGCTGCACTGGTCTCTTGTTTTATTTCCTTTGCTTTTTCTGCCGGTTTTTTTGCCGGTGTTTCCCCGGGGGCCCCTTCCTGTTCGGCATCTGGTACAGGAGACTTGCTGATGAGGCTGGCATGCGGTACCGAGGTAAGTCCATTCTTGAGGAAACAGACGTTAAAACCACGATCGGTCAATAAAAAAGCTGCGGCAGAACTGCGGCCTCCGGTATCACAATAAATAATATATTTTCTGTCATGCTGTAATTTTTCAGTCTGCATACGCAGAATATTGAGTGGAATATTAATACTGCCTTCAATACTGGATTCCTGGTATTCATTCGGGAAACGTACATCCAGCCAGCGCCCGCCCTGCTCTACCAGTTTTTTCCCTTCTTCATAGGTGACTTCCTCCAGAGAGGGTTTCTTTATCAGATTGATGAAATTATCCTTGCTGAGTTGCATTAACACACCATCAGTCACCATGGTGATGGATGCATTGCGTTTTGCATTGGTCAATAATGCTTCTTCGCCAAAACTGTCGCCGGCCCGCAGTTCAGCAAGTTTGATAGGTTTTGTGCCGGGAGAAGGTGCGCGGGCAACTTCACAACGTCCATCCTGAATAATGTAATAATTATCACCGATATCACCTTGCGTGATAACAACATCCCCCTTCTTGAATTCCACCGGTTCAAGCAAGACAAATAATTGTTGTATATTTGCGGTTGGTAGTCTGCTGAATAATTCCGATTGCAGCATCTTTGTCATCCAGTCGCCGGAATCTTCTGTGTCGAGATCTGAAACTTCAACCTGGTTGCTCTCACCGGAAAAGACATCGGATTTCTGTTCATGATCAGCCACTATCAGCCTGTCCAGTGACGTGCGGTTCAGGCGCAATACTACAATGTCAGTTTTTGCCTTTGCTGAATACTGGCGGGGTTGCAATCTGGCCATCGCGTACATGGCGCTTTCAGTGCCACTTACCAGTGTGCTTTGTACCGATTTATCCAATAACAGTTCTATTTCACCATCCAGGAGATAATAAGAATAGCTGTCCTTGTCGCCCTGTTTGAAAACAATCTCCTTCTTCTTGTAATAAAAGAGCTTCGCAATATTAATCACTTCATTCTGGGATTGCGGGGAAAGCTCATTAACAGGGACCAACATCTTGATTAAATCAATATATTGTTCCTTGTCATCTATTTCTTTGGCTGCCATATTATTTTATCCCTGTGTGGCGGGAGAATAATGATAAAATGCAATCAATAGTCATCAGGTAGTTTTTCTTGGAATTATATAACCTTGGCGCCTGATAGCATACCAGCAAGAGCACTGAAGTTGTCCTGAATCATCACATGACCGCGCTGATCGAAACATTATCACAACTGAATCTGGGCATCAGTTTCCCGGCACTGTTCGCGGCGCTGGCTGGCCTGCTATTGGTGTTTACTGGCATCCGGCGGATCTGGCATCGGCGTATTGCTAGCGGCACCCTGGCCGGTACTGGTGGCCTGTGCCTGATTTCACTCGCAACAACATTTATGTTGCTCGCGTTAAATATTCATACTTATCAGAGGCTTACATATGAAAAACCGATAGTTTCCCTGGCCTTCAAACAACTGGGCCCACAACAATACAGGGTTACCCTGGAACAGATGGATAGTAATCAGCATAACGATTTCATCCTGAATGGGAACGAATGGCAACTGGATGCACGGATACTGCGCTGGGAGCCGGTAATGCAGATCCTCGGGTTCAACACAATTTACCGGCTGGAGCGATTGAATGGCCGTTATAGCAAGATAGACCAGGAATTGAGCCAGCCGAGGACGGTTTATTCACTGTCTGAAGAACAGGGACTGGATCTCTGGTCTCTGGCGCGTGAATATCAAGATTGGATGAAATGGCTGGATGCCTATTACGGTAACGCGACCTATCTGCCCATGCGGGATGGTGCCCGGTTTGTAGTGTCGATCAATCAGTATGGATTGATCGCCAGACCTGACAACAGACCTGCCGAAGATGCATTGTCAGACTGGGATTGAGTACATCAGATTAGCATTTGACATTACATGCCGTGTGACTAATAGTTATATCATGAAACAAAACAGTTACATTACCCTGATCCTGGCCCTGTTGATTACTTTCGGCGTAAATGCAGATGACATGACAGGTGCGCCTGCCGCACCAAAAAGCAAATATCAACCCACCGCAGAACAAATGATCATAGACGGCCTGGTCTACCGGCCTTTATCTCTGGCGGGAACACTGGTGGGTACAGGCCTGTTTATCGTGACATTGCCCTTCAGCCTGATCGGGGGCAATGCCGGACAAGCGGGAGAACGGCTGGTACTGGAACCTGCAAGCGCCACATTTGATCGTTGCCTCGGTTGTCTGCCGGGTAATTCATCATCCAGTTATTCACAATAAACATTAATCCGCCGTGCCCCGGATTAACCGGTTTTATCCGCTATTATTCGCAGCTACCTGTTGTTTGTACCCTGCCCATTCAATGGCAGATGAAATAGAGGATCTTGTTGCAGAAAGCAAAAACCTGATCCAGTCATACACCTCTCAACTGCAAACAGCTTATGACAATGCTTACAATTTAAATTCTACTGATGCTGTTCAGGCGATATGCAGAAATGTTGCAATAGATATTGCGGACGAACTGGCTAATGACGGGTGGGGAATCCGGCGTACCGGGCTTGCTGTTTTAAATAAAAATAATGCGCCGGACCACACAGAGTTAAGAGTATTAAATAATTTCATTGCCCGGCAATCAGAAGGAAAGGCCGCCGATACATTATCCTGGTATAAATTAAATGAAGTGGGAAACCGGAGCGAGTTCAGATATATCAAGGCATTCACGATAGAGCAACGCTGCATGACCTGCCATACAGGGCAACAATCAAAAACCGGTTCAGCCCCTGCCCTATCTGCCTATACATTGACAAGGGCTGAAACCAGAAATTATTTTCCTGATCCTGTTCAGCAAGGTCAATTTGAACCCCTGCCAGATTTTACTGAATAGTTACACGGACACCTCATGATTATCAGCGTAGTAAAAGAAATTAAAGACAAGGAAAACCGGGTGGCACTCACCCCGGCAGGTGCAAAATCACTGGCACAATCCGGCCACAAGGTCAGGATAGAATCCAGCGCGGGAACTGGTGCAGGGTTTACGGACAAGGACTATATCAATGCAGGTGCGGAAATTGTGAATACGGCCGCCGCCTGGGACACGGACCTGATCCTGAAAGTGAAGGAACCGCAACAGCAAGAGCACCCCTGTCTCAAAAATAATATCCTGTTCACCTATCTCCATCTGGCCGGCGTGGCCCCTGCCTTGACTGATAACCTGGTCAAGGCAAAAACCACCGCCATTGCCTATGAAACGGTAGAGGACCAGGATGGCCAGTTCCCGCTACTTGCTCCCATGAGTGCCATTGCCGGCAACATGGCGGCACTGGTTGGCGCTTATTACCTTGCAAAAATTAACGGCGGCAAGGGCATACAACCCGGACGTATCCTGTCCACGCGCCACGGCAAGGTCATGGTGCTGGGTGATGGCGTGGTAGGACAACACGCTGCAATGACTGCTGATGGCATCGGCGCCAATGTATTTTTATTTGGCAAATCAGACAGCAAATTAAAATCGCTGTCTGCCACCACGCCCAATACCATCCAGTTTGTTGAATCCGATGAGGCCCATATCATGCAGCATTTGCGCGATACGGATTTATTGATCGGCGCTGTACTCGTCGCCGGCAGCCGGGCACCGCACCTGGTCACGGAAGAAATGGTCAAGGAAATGCAACCGGGTTCGGTGATCGTTGATGTCAGCATCGATCAGGGTGGCTGTATTGAAACCTCACATGTCACCACGCACTCCGATCCGGTTTTTGTCAAACATGACGTGATCCATTACTGCGTCAGCAACATGCCCGGCGCCTACCCCCGCACCGCGACACTGGCACTGACCGATGAAACATTGCCTTACGTAATTCGCCTTGCCAATGAAGGCATCAGCGCTCTACAAAAAGATCACGCCTTTGCCAAAGGCGTGAATACATACCAGGGATTTATTACCAATAAAGCTGTGGCAGAATCACTTGGAAAATCTGAATTATTGAGAGAGTTTTCTGCTTTATAGCAATTGTCATTCCGAACGTATGTGAGGAATCTGATAAAAATTTTATGAAACCACGAGGGACACAGAAAAAATAATCTGGTCGTCACAAATTAATTCTGTCTCATTTCTTTTTCTTCGGTTTGCTTTTGGATGATTGCGCACGAAGTGCTGCCTCGTAGGAACGCCGGGCCCATACAGCAGCCAGATCGCGATCCTCCATGATTTCATCCGGTGCCTGGTAATAGGACATCTTCACAATCTTGCCGTTTTTATCGTATTCGAACTGACTCAATCCTGCTTTTTTGAAGTAACCTGAATTTTCCTCATCTACTTTCAGGTAAAGCATGTCATCTGACACCAGCGCAAACATCAACCCGTTGTAATAGATACCGTATCCGCCGAACATTTTTCTAACCGTGATCGGCCCGAATTGCTCGAAGACTTCTTTCAGGTATTCAACGTATTCGCTCATGGATAAACCGGAATGATAGACGGTTTTCAACCTTCCGGGTCAAGGATATAGGGCGCGGAAACTGGCTTCCCCGCAGCATCAAAGAAAGGATTGGGTTTGTTTTGCCTGCACAACATTGCCAGCAGCAGCCACGGAATAATCTGCGTGAACGACCGTAAAGGAAAGCCGGGATCAACATGCCGCGCTGGTTTGCCCCTGGCGAATTTCCCCTGCACGTAATAGCGGACCGGGCCCAGTTGTGTATCACAGGTGTCTTTATTGTCCATGAAGTTGTGTATTAATCCGACAAAAGGGAGAGTGGCGGATACCGTATTGCCGACAGGAGTTTTACAACAATCCGTGTACCAGCGGATCAGGCCTTTGGGTCTCAGGCGCATGCAGCGCAGTTGATCGGCGCCCTGGTTAATCGTGACTTGCGCCGGAGTAATCTGGAATACTTCAGTACCGCCATACTCATCCTGAATGTCAGCTTCGCGGCCCAGATAACGGGCAAAAGCCTGGCAATCATCACAGTAACATACCGCCCGGTTCCCCGTGCGCGGAGAAATATTCGTGGCCACACCCCTGACCTTGCCGCAACTGCATTTTAACGGGACATCAGCCATATTTTTATCAAGGGAAAGATGGTGTATTGAATAGAATAATGGAAGACAGATTACAAAATCCAGAATATTGGTTTTAAAACTGTAAAATCCGTGGCCTGTCCCTGATTATTCCTCGGTTAAGAATACTTCTCACCTGACTCCGACCCCTTTCGGTTGGAAGTCACCAAGTGAAGCAATAAATGAATTGTTGCGTTAGAAATTAGAATCCAGCTTTCGGTTAAAACAATGGGATTTATAAAATTCGTGGGGATCGTTCAGGGTCTGTCCCGGGTTATTGCCGGGTTATTGTGATGTCTTGGCTCGATATGCCTCATCAATTTCCTTTGCGATAGCCATAAAGTGGTTATGCTCATGCTGGAGGTAGGAAAGATAGATGCGTGCATCGGCCTCTTCCATTGGGGTGTCGTTTCCAAATAGGTACTCATCTAGCCTACTTAGAGCATGGGAGTATTCATTGAGGTCGAACTCCGTGTACTCATTGAGCTCATTTCTTTCCGCTAGGGCTGTTTTGAACTTTTCGTAGGTCTCTTTTACCAGGCCGACATGCCTATGACCAAACTCGCGATCGCCGTATGAGTGGGCGTGGATACCTTGGGCAATTTTTTCGAAGAAGTACCCCATTGCCGAATGAAAAACATCGGAAAGAGAACTATTTTTGAATTTTTCTTTGTGCATTCTGTCGATTTCCTCAAGCTTCTCAGTGATCTTGCGATAGGCTTCGATCACTCCATCGAGTTGGTCCGAACACGCCTGCGCGATGTTTACCTGCACAAAACTGTGCTCCCTATCGCCAGAACTCCGCATTAAGTCGAAGCCCGTTTTGGACATAGAGATTCGCGAAATGTAGTTGTAGTAGCGCTGTCCCTTTTGATCCTGCTTCGTCGGGTGGCCTATTGAAGCATTACGAAAATCGCGAATCTCTTTAAGTGTGTCTGTGAGCTCAAATGAAATATCGAATGCTTCAGATAGATGCCTCAGCGCATCCTGCATTAGGAAGAGGGCCTGGAGAATTCCATATGTATAGATGTACTTGAGCCCAACATCTTCTGGGTATTCTTCCTCTACGTATGATTCAACCGCATACAGTGAATCACCAATGACATCCAAAGAGCTGCAAATCTGATTCCAGGTTTTTGAGTTGTCTAGAAGAACTGACTGGTAGCGGTGAGTATTGATGTGATCTCGAACCGATTCCGTAAGCTCGTTGATCGCAGAAACTTGTGCGTTGATGTTCATGCAATACCTACACCCTGGCTTCGAAAGACATAACGACCCAGCGAACCCGCGCGCCCCATAAATGCTAAAGGTGACAGACTTTCCCGCGTTGGGTTGAGTGTGTTGTTATGCGTGTCGCTCACAACTTCGTCAGCTGCTTCTCATTCGGCATGTTCGTGACGCTGCTCATCCTCGATTTCTTCTGCCTCCCTAATCTCTCGATGTGATATGTAGGCAGATAAAATGACCCACGTGTTCATGAAGAATGCAACACCACGAAATATTAAGAGGCCTATCCCCAAGAGCATCAGTGACAACGCTAGTATAGCGAAATCAGACGCTCGCCAAGCGTGGTATACGGCAATCAAAAATCCGATCCACACGAAAGCATGAGCCGCATTGAGACATAACTGATGCCACCAGAAGTGCTTCAGAGGAATAACGCTCAAAGTGGATTCCTTATCCATTTTGTTCTCCAATCTAATACGCATAACAAGTGTTAGGGAGCCGAATGTTCCATAAGATTATATAGGGTATGACGAGGACATATTGAAAACCTCCTTTTTATCAAATAATTGGATAACTGTAGCTGATCTTTCTTCTAATATCTACCCGGCTCCCTTTGCTGTTTTCAATATCATAGTGAAGTGCCCCCATATTGAGGGAGTTCAAAAAAATTATTTAATAACAAATACATATAGAAATCTGAAAATTTTACCAGGGGGTTATATATGGGAGCTTTGCTAATCAATAATTATGGTTACGGTTTTCAACACTTAAACACCATACTGAAACAAACTCCCATGCCATCCTGAAAATTGGAGGCTTTGATGTGACCGCCGTGGAATTCCGCAATCATCCGGGCAATATATAATCCAAGACCAAGGTGCGGTATGTTGTTTTCTTTTTTCTGGCGGACGGAAACCATGGAGTTAAATAACTGGCCAGGCATTTCCGGCGCAGCTTCATCTTCAGCTACTGTTTCTTCTTCAGATTGATTTTCATAGTGAGAAAGAACTTTTTTCACCCGTGCTTCATCCCAGCCCGGTGGGAATTTTTTTATACTCATAAATGTTTTCTTACTACGGGATTGGCAATTCTTTCTGTAATCTCGCACGCAGTCCAATCAGTGTTAATCCAACGACTTCTTTAGCGGCCTCATCATAACGCAGCACAATGCCTTCGCCGATATCTATACCCGCTGCGGGTCTGGGTTCTCCCACTGACAAGTAAAGCACATCAGCTTCTTCATCATAATCCCATTTAACTTTTTCAGGATGTTGAAGTATTTTTAACGCTTCCATAGTATCTCTCGCTGTGTTGATAGCCGCCGTGAGTAATAAGCGGTCAAAATAAATCCGTTAGTCATATCTACTTCTCTATATGCCACTACCAGGTATTTATTACCTAGTGGCGTTGACTGATAGAACCTTGCTGCTAATAACTCGCCATAATCACCTTTCTGAATTACATCCGGTTGTGTAACGGCTTCCAGCACCAATTCCTCCTGGCCGTTCATTTCCGGATGATAGGTCAGGATATGCTGCCATCGCTCGGTTGTTAACCGGATAGGAATGTGGTTTCTAGAGTATACGACAGGCATGGACCGTTTACTCAGAACAAAATCCAATGCGGGTAAATGACATCACGAAAAACTCCATTTTTTCAACAGATTGGTAATGAAATAATTATAGTCGGGCTTGATCCGTGATGTCTACTACGTTTCACGTACTCAACTATAACCAGACTCGACTCTCGACCGCTGTTCGGCTTTGGCTCCTGCGTCGCTCTACCGCCTATATCCATATAGGCGTCCCGACGCGGTTCTCGGTCTCCGCTCCCGGCTCGACTCTACCGATTACTTCCGTGTAATCGTACCTCCCCGTCCTTGGGGACGTGCCGATTACATCACTATAATCGTACCACCTTCATGTAGGCGTCCGTGTCCTCAGTGGTTTTATTATGTTTTCCCTCACCCCTGCCCTTTGTGGGCGGACTTTCCTGTCCGTCCCCTTTCAGGCGAGCTACGCTCGGCCAAATTTGCTCCCGGCAAATTTGTCCCAAGGGAGAGGGGTTTGGGGTTAAACCGGAAAAATCATACTGAAACAAACTCCCTTTCCATCCTGAAGATTGAATGCCTTGATTTGGCCGCCATGAAATTCTGCGATCATTCTGGCGATGTAAAGGCCGAGGCCAAGATGCGGTGTGTTGTTTTCCTTTTTCTGGCGTACAGAAACCATGGAGTTGAATAACTGGCCTTCCATTTCTTCAGGCAGCATTGATCCATGATTGGTCACGTCGAGCTTGACCTGGTGAGCGCTGACAGACAATTCCATTTTTATGGGCTCACCTTCCTTGCTGAAATCCACTGCGTTGGAGACGATCTTGTCCAGCATCTGTAAAAACAAATCCGGCGAGAGTTTTTTCATTACCGGGGCCAGTGGCAAGTACAATTCAAACGTGCGTGACTGGTAGGCCAGGCGGTAACCTTCCATTGCCTGATCCAGAATTTTATTCAGATCGACGGTTTCGAGTTCAGCCGATTGCAGTGCCTGTTCCAGTTTTGCGGCCTCGCTGAGGCGGGTGACCAGTGTATTCAAACGTTGTATGCCTTCCTGTGCCCGTTGCAGGTAAATTTCATCTTTCCCTTCAATACCGGATTGCAGGTTGTCAAGCGAGGATTGCACCACGGCCATGGGGGTGCGCAGTTCATGCGACAATTTGCCTGCCAGACTTTCAAGATAATTATTATATTGCCTGAGCCGTTCCAGCATGGCGGAATAATTGCGCGACAGATCACCGATCTCGTCACTGGCCCGGCTGGCTGTCATGATGCCTGCGACCCGTCCATGTTCATCGATGGCTTGTGCTGCTTCATGGCTCAAACGGCGCAGCCGGAACGAAAGCCGCGTTGCAAAGGCAAGCAACAACAGGGTGATCGCCAGAAATACGAACAATGTTTTATTGACCAGGCTGACCAGTGCATCACGCTGCAACATCTGGATATTGTTTGTGGTCTCTTCCACCACCACGACACCACCGATATTACCGGAGATCCAGACGGGCGTGGCCGCGGAAACAATCACGGCTTTCTGATCCGAGGTCGACCGCCAGCGTGATTCCGTGTTGCCCTGCAGTGCAGCCAGTATCTCATCACCCTGTAACATGGAGGCACCTGCCAGATCATCCGTAAAGCGTTCAGAAACTGATGGTAATAAAACCTTGTAAAAGATATTCAGGGGATGCCGGGAAAAATCCCGTCTCAGGTTGCCCACCGTGGCAAGCACCTGGCCCTGGCTGTCCAGTACCCAGATCCGGCGTCCGGCAGTGTTGTCCAGCCGCCTGATAATCTGCTCAATCTGGGGGGATGGTCTTAATAGCCGGCCGGGTCGTTTCGCGGTATTCGGACCGGCCGTGCCCAGTTTCCGGAAAATTGTCTCACCGTCATTGCTTTCTGCATTGCCCACAACAAAACCCATGCGGTCCTTGATCATAATCAGGGGCAAGGCGATCTCCAGGTTATAGCCACCGGCTACCGGTTGCCATTCGGCAGCGATATTGGTGGCATAACGGATATATTCCTGCGGTTCGTCCCATTCGTCCGGGATGAGCTCGATCTGGAATGGATTGAAGCGGCCCGGCGCCGATGGCGAAAAATAATACCGCTCCTTGACCTGGTATTCATCGCCCAGCACAAGTTCTATAAAATCACTGTTCAAGGTCTGCTCACTGCTGGGCTGGTTGTAGGTGATTTCCCGGTCGCGTACCTGTAACAAGGCATAAAGATATTGTTCCTGTTGCCCAAGCAGAAGCTTGAACGATAATAAATCCTCGCCTTCAGCATCTTCTATCCCGGAATAATAAGTATCAGACCAGCTCAGGTAATTGGCCCAGTCATCCGTGTAACCATCGATCTGGATCGGGCTGTCCAGGGTATGTATGAACAGGGTCTTGTCTGCTTCCGAATAGTTGTAGGGAAATAAACGGTAACTCTCATGCATGGGCCCGGCGATGGCCCGTGCCGCATTAATGAGTGAGTATTCGAGATTGCCCCGGAGATGACGCTCCAGCTCCCGCATATATTCGTAGCCAATATAGGGAACGGCAAGGATAGCTATCGACAGCAACAATAATTTGGCACGTATGGTGAACCTGAAACCGGAGGGTGCTGTATGGCTGTTGCTCATTTCACACTATCCAGCATTCCAGCGATAACCCATGCCATATATTGTTTCTATGCAATCGAAGGCAGGGTCCACCGCCATGAATTTTTTGCGGATGCGCTTGATATGGGAAGTGATGGTGCCTTCATCAACAAACATGTTGGCCTCACTCATCAATTGCTCGCGGCTTTTCACATAGCCTGCCATATGTGCAATTGAATGAACTATCCAGAATTCCGTCAGGGTCAAATCGATCTTCTGGCCGGCCCACTCAACCAGGATCCGGTTTTTATCAATGTTGAGTTTTCCATGCTGGACGATCGCGTCCTTTTCTACCGGATTACGCAATGCCTCAACGCGGCGGAACAATGCAGCGATCCGCGCCAGTAGTTGCGGCAGGGTTATATCCTTGGTCAGGTAATCATCCGCGCCCAGCCTTAAACCGGAGATGGCATCGAAGTCCGAATCCCGGGCAGTGAGAAATATTATCGGCAAGGTTGCAGAAAGTCCGCGTAATTCCCGGCAGAGATCAAACCCGCCTTCGGCCTCTTCACCCAGCCCGATATCTATCAGCACCAGTTCCGGCAAACGCGACTTGAAATGCTGCATGGCGGCGCGCCGGTTGCCGTAAGTCGAAATTTCATAGCCTTGCCGGCGCAAGGCATCTGCATAATTTTCGCGTATGGCCGCTTCGTCTTCTACAAGTGCAATTGTCCTGCCCATTGCGTGTCCTCAAAACTCTGATACAACCTTTTAATACCCCACCTCTTGCAGTGCCTAATTTATACCATTACGGGGTGATTGTGTTGCCCTCGGGACAAATTCCATTTTTTCGCCACATTTCATCGCCACATTTCCATTTTTACAACCCGGTTACAACATGGATGAAGGCTTAAATGCCTGTCACTGAAAACTTTTGTCCCTACAGGAGACACTCTATGAAGAAAATCTGTGCATTGCTACTTTCCGCATCTGTCATTCATTCCCCACTGGCAAGCGCTGAAAACGACACGCCCACTACGGTAAAAAATGAGACTGCAGGATTTGGTATTGGTGCCTTGCTGGGTGGTTTGATAGGCGGGCCGCCGGGCGCCGTCATCGGGGCCGCTGGCGGCACCATTTACGGGAATTACACGGCAAGGAAAACCGATACCATCACCACACTGGAACAGAAGCTGCAGAACAAGGACATTGAACTGGCCGCCTTGCAGGATGAAATCACCCGGGTCCAGATCAACCACGCCAGTCACCTGCAGGCAGTTGCCCTGGAAGGTAAACAGGCCTCACTGCAGAATCTCGGTAACGGCATTTCCTTCTCTATCTATTTCAGGACCAATGATACGGGCATCGACCCGGTACTGAATACCCACATCCACGATCTCGTGAAACTGATCCGCGATGTCCCTGAAATCAGGGTCCAGATCGAGGCCCATGCGGACGAACGCGGACTACCAAGTTACAACATGCAGCTCAGCCACAACCGGGCCCGGGCCGTACAGGCCGAACTGATCAACGCCGGGTTACCTGCGGTCCGCATTCAAAAATATGCGTATGGGGAAACCAGGGCACGCACAAAAATTATTGACCCGGATAATTACGTTTTCGATCGGCGCGTGGATATCAAGCTCACGCTGGATTCCGGTTCGCTCAACCAACATATTTAACAAGGACACGTCTATGAAATTCCAGAAACCGGACACGATTATATCAAGCTCCCTGCATTGTATCTGCGCCGGATTTATCGCCGGCACACTTGCCGGTTGCACATTGGTGTTGCTGGTGATGTTATTGTCTGCACCTGCCGGGGCAACCGCCATGGATGACATGACGGCTGATGACATGCACAGGATAGAAAACCCCGCCGCTGTCCGGCAGGGTACCTTGTTGTTCAAGGGGGAACAGGATTTCAGCGTGGCGCCCATTCTGAAGACCGATGTGCAGATTAACGTGACCGGGATGATCGCCCGGGCCATCGTGAAACAGCACTTCCGTAATCCGGATACCACCTGGAAAGAAGGGGTCTATGTCTTTCCACTGCCGGAAGATGCGGCGGTCGATCATCTGCGCATGCACATCGGGCAGCGTGTGATTGAAGGCCAAATCCAGGAACGGCAACAGGCCCGCAAGGCATATGAGCAGGCCCGCAGTGAAGGCAAAAAAGCCAGCCTCATTGAACAGGAACGGCCCAACATCTTTACCACCTCGGTCGCCAACGTCGGGCCGCACGAAGAGATTGTCATCGAGATCGAGTACCAGCATGTCGTTCAATACGATACCGGGTCATTCCGGTTACGTTTCCCGATGGTGGTCGCGCCGCGTTATATTCCGGGCCGACCTGTGGCCCCGAAGGAAATCACGGTGAATACGTTCGAGGGCACCGGCTGGGCGATTGATACCGACCAGGTCAGGGATGCTTCGCGCATCACCCCGCCGGTACTGCACCCGGACCAGGGCAAGATCAATCCGGTCAATATTGAGGTGCACCTGGATACCGGGTTTTCACTGCAACATATCACCAGTTCATACCATAACATTGATATCAAACAGGAGAGCGAAACCGGTTACCGGTTGACACTGGAAAACAATACGCATGCGGACCGGGATTTCGAACTGGTTTGGAAACCTGAACCGGACAAACAACCCCGTGCCGCGTTTTTCAGTGAACATAAAAACGGCAAACAGTACGGCCTGATTATGATGCTGCCGCCGGAACAAACCCGGGGTGAAGTTTTGAACCGTGAAGTCATCTTCGTTATTGATACTTCCGGATCCATGTCCGGCACATCCATTATGCAGGCAAAAGCCGGCCTGGAACTGGCACTGGCCGAATTAAAACCGGGTGATCGTTTCAACATCATCCAGTTCAATTCGTATACGGAACTCCTGTTCCAGGTTCCGCAGCCGGTCACCCACCAGTCACTCCGGCAGGCAAAAAATTATGTGCGTAACCTGCAGGCCCAGGGCGGCACTGAGATGGCAACGGCCTTGCAGGCCGCATTAAAACAGACTAGCGAACATACCGGCGTCAGGCAGGTGATCTTCCTCACCGACGGGAGTATCGGCAATGAAGATGCACTGTTCCGGATCATCCGGCAACAACTCGGCAACAGCAGGTTGTTTACCGTGGGGATCGGCTCGGCGCCCAATTCGCATTTCATGAGCCGAGCCGCGGAATTTGGCCAGGGCACTTACACCTACATCGGCAAGGTGGAAGAAGTGCAGGAAAAGATGCAAATACTGTTCGACAAACTGCAACACCCGGTTCTGACCGATATCCGGACCACCTGGGGAGATGACCTTGCTGTTGAAGCGTGGCCGCAGAAAATTCCGGACTTGTATCTCGGTGAACCGTTGTTAATCAGCCTTGAAGCGGAGGCCTTGCCGGAAAATCTGCATATTTCCGGGATGGTTTCAAATTCAGACTGGCACAGCGCCATGAAACTCCAGGGTGGAAAGGAACAAACGGGAATATCTGTACTCTGGGCACGCAAGAAAATTGCGGCGTTGATGGATCAACTGAATTCCCGTACGGAGCAGGACGAAGTACGCCGGATGATCATTGATACCGCCATGGCCCATCATCTGGTCAGCAAGTTCACCAGCCTGGTGGCAATCGATGTGACGCCAGCCCGGGTCAGGGAAGAAATACTCAAATCGCAGTCCATGCCGGTCAACCTGCCCGCCGGTTGGGAATATGAAAAGGTATTCGGTCAATTGCCGCAGACAGCAACAGACGCGGAGCTGTATTTAATCCGCGGAATGTTGCTTTTGATCACGGGGCTTTTGTTGGCCGTATTTTCCAGGAGATACACCCGCCGTTATGCCTTTACGGTTTAAGAAATTAATTGTCTTTTGTTTGCTTGTTGTCCTCCTCCTCAGCGGTGTGTGGCAGATAGGAACGGGTTCCTATATCCACGCCAAGGCAATCCTTGCACAAATCCTCCTCGAGACAGCATGGTCAGAAACGCTCAAGGGTCATAAGGAGGTGAAACCCTGGCCCTGGGCAGATACCTGGCCAGTCTGCCGTCTCACTGTGCCGCGCCTTGGTATTAGCCGTATTGTCCTGGCCGGGGCGAGTGGATCATCACTTGCTTTCGGCCCAGGACATCTTTTTGGGTCTGCCGCCTCAGGTGAATACGGCAACACAGTCATTGCGGGGCACCGGGATACGCATTTCAAGTTTCTGCAGGAATTGAAAACAGGCGATGCAATAGAGATGCAAACAAGCCAGGGGATCAACATACCGTACCGGATCAGCGAGATCCGGGTCATTCATGAATCCGAGACGCACTATCTTGACCGGATCGATGCAAACATCCTGACCCTGATCACTTGCTACCCGTTTAATGCCATCCGGGCGGGTGGCCCGATGCGCTACATCGTGATTGCCAAACAATTGCAGCCGAAAATAATTTAAGATGATGAAAAACTATGATCTGATCATTGTTGGCGCAGGCTTTGCCGGACTTGCCTGTGCCGAGACTACGGCACGCCAAAATGTCAAAACCCTGGTGCTGGAACGCAAACCGGAATCCGGATGCCGGTTACATACGACAGGAATTATCGTCAGGGATATTGCAGAAGAGTGGAATATCCCGCAGAGCCTGACCCGGCGTATTAATGGTGTGCGTTTATATGGCCCGTCACTCGACTGGCTGGACCTGTCCTCTCCGGATTATTATTTTCTGGTAACTGATACAGCGGGCCTGCTGCGTTGGCAGGCTACACAGACTATACGGTCAGGTGCAAGAATCGACTATGAACGACCCTACCAGACTTCGTACCTGGAAAATCACCATCATGTATTTGCGAAAGAACAGTTACGCTGTCGTTACCTGGCAGGCTGTGATGGTGCCCGCTCGCGTGTAGCAAAGGAATATCGCCTCGGTCAGAACCGGCATTTCCTGATTGGGATCGAAGCAGAATTTGATCCACTACCGGATCTTGATCAGGACAAACTGCATGTCTTTATCGATAGCAATCTGTCGCAAGGTTACATAGGCTGGATCGTTCCCGGAGTCAAATGCACACAGGTTGGCCTGGCTACCCGCTTTCCGCGTGCACCACGGTTGCAGGAATTCTTGCAAAAAGTTGTACCACTCTTTTCGCTAAAAAATATGGCGCCCTTTGCACACCGGGCGGGTGTTATTCCCTGTGGTGGTATAGTAAAAAATTTTTACCGCGATCAAATCATGTTGCTGGGTGATGCAGCCGGCATGGTATCCCCTGTGACTGCTGGCGGAATACATCCGGCCGTCCAGATCGGACACCTGGCCGGAACGGCGATTGCAGATTATTTCCTGCATGGCGGACCCAGTCCCGGCAGGGTGGTGAAACAAAACATCCCGCATTACACTTGCAAAAAACTGCTTCGATACTGCACCGATCATGTGCACATACCGAACACGGTTTACGATCTGTTATTGCAAACTCCAATATTCCGATCTGTTGCGCAAACCCTGTTTTTTCACAAGCGTGGCCTGCTCACTCTGGAGGCCTGGCGTGACATTATCAGGATATTCACGCACTGACTGATTCAGGTCATTCCAAGCTGATATTAACCGTTAATCAGGCTGTAAATCACTGCTTCGATGCCAGATACAACCGGCATCATGATATTGGCCAGCACTCCCGTGACCAGCAAAACCAGGATAAAGATCAAACCCAGGGGTTCAAGCCGGGAGTAAAGCGCGGCCAGCCGGGGTGGCAATAGTGAAGTGACCACCCGGCCGCCATCCAGTGGTAATAATGGCAGCAGGTTAAGCACCATCAATACAATATTGATGAGGATACCGATACTGCACATGACCAGGAGAAACTGGAGCAGCCAGCCAGGATGGGGAACAATCGATATAATAATCTTTGCAAATATGGCCCAGAGTAACAGCATGACCAGGTTAGCTGTTGGTCCGGCCGCGGCCACCAGGGCCATATCACGCCGTGGAGATCCCAGGTTTTGCCAGATCACCGGTACAGGTCTTGCCCAGCCAAAAATAAACCCACCGAGGTATACGAGGATTAATGGCAACACGACAGTACCGATGGGGTCGATATGCTTGATCGGGTTTAACGTTAATCGCCCCAGACTTTTTGCGGTAGGGTCACCCAGATAATTGGCCACCCAGCCATGGGCCACTTCATGCACAGTAATAGCGAAGACCACCGGGATGGCCCAGACAATTATTTTTTCCAGCAGGGTCAGTTCGTTCATCAGTTTTATTTCAGGTTTTCACTGGCGATATCTATCCAGTGTTTTTCCTTTTTAAGATAAAAACCGGGCGCACGTTTTATCCGGGTCAGGGTCTCCCTGAACAAGGCCTGTGCCCGATCTTCCTGACCCATCTTTTTCAGCAGCAAACCATAACGGACCCTGGCTTCCTCACCGGGATAACCACTTGCCAGTATTTCATATTCCCGGGCAGCCTGTTCAGTCAGATCAAGTGACTCCAGTACCTTGGCATAAAGCAGATGACCATCATATGATTTGTAATCAGGATTTTTTGCCAGCAATTTGTCCAGGATATCTTTCGCTTTGTGGATCTCTTCATTGCTGAAACAGGCCTGTGCCAGCTTCAACATGATGTCCGGATCATCTTCATGTATCCCGGCCAGACATTGCTCGTAGAGATCAATCGCGGCAGCTGGCTGGCTGGCCTGCACGTAGGCATCCGCCAGGGCCAGGCGGTTTTCGATGCTGTCAGAAACTTCCAGCTCATCCTGCAGGCGTCTTATTTCTCGTTGCGGATCCAGCGTATTGATCAGGGACATGCCCGCCCGTTTGAATTTCCTGTCATGCACCAGATCCGGCAATACCTGGGTGAGAAAATACACAATACAACCGATCAGTGGCACCAGGATGATGATAAAAATCCAGAACCGCTCCTTGTCATGCCTGAAGACATGCACACAAAAATAAACCTGGAGAATAATAATGAAAAGACCGGCTTCTGACATAAGATTACTGTGTGTATAAGGGATCGTCTCCTGTTAACAGGAGAATGATGGATATGGCTAAATTTGACTGTCCTGCGGATTAGAAATTCTCAATGACTTGAAATCAAACAAGTCGGAGTCCGCCAGATGTGAAGGAATGACATTCTGCATACCGGCGAATATGGTCTCAACACGGCCGGGGAATTTTCTTTCCCATTCACGCAGCATGCCCTTGATGGCCTGCCGCTGCAGGTTGTCCTGTGAACCACATAAATTACATGGAATGATGGGGAATGCCTTGTATTCCGCGTAGTCCTTGATATCTGTTTCCTTGCAATAAGCCAGCGGCCGGATAACTACATTCTCTCCATCATCGCTCAGGAGTTTCGGTGGCATGCCCTTGAGCTTGCCGCCATAAAACAGATTCAGAAACAATGTCTCGAGGATATCGTCACGATGATGGCCCAGGGCAATCTTGGTAAAACCGTTTTCCTTCGCGAAAGAATAGAGTGCGCCACGTCTCAGTCTTGAACACAGACCACACATGGTCTTGCCTTCCGGAACAACTTCTTTCACCACACTGTAAGTATCCTGTTGCAGGATATGAAACGGAACACCCAGCCTGGTGAGATATTCAGGCAACACATGCTCAGGAAAATCGGGTTGCTTCTGGTCAAGGTTGAGGGCAACCAGTTCGAAACTGACCGGCGCGCTCTGTCTCAGGTTCAGCAGGATGTCGAGTAATGTGTAGGAATCCGCGCCACCGGACAGGCATACCATTACCTTGTCGCCATGCTCGATCATATTGAAATCTTCTATGGCGCTGCCAACATTACGCCGCAGGCGTTTCTGCAGCTTGTTGAATTCGTAAGCCTCTTTTCTGGCAGGCAGTGTCATCTGTGTCAGATTTTCTGTGAACTGCATGGATAACTGAAATGCAAGGCCTCGGTCACGAGTTTGTAGGCATCTTCATTCAGTCTGTTCGGGACAGTTTTTAACCAGTTGGTCATTTTTTCAGTCACAACCTGCAGGCTGATCACATTAGGATTTATACAAAAAAGCTTTTGTGATGGATCGGCCTGCTGGAGTGAATCCAGCATCTGCACCAGGCCGAAAACATAGCGCATACAATACTGGTTGGGTGCGCCTGGTGCTGCGCCTTCCTCACAACCATCCAGTAACTCCTGCCCGGAAAGCACTTCATCCTCAGTTACGGTGTCCTCTTCAGCATGAACAGGACCAGCAATTGCCAGGAATAAAACCAGTAATATTTTAAGGTAAAACTGCATATAGTTAATCCTCATTAATCGGGGCGAATTCTAACACCGGGGGCTGATTATTTCAGCCTCTGGCTACCATGATGAGCAGGACTACAAATAATATAACAACGCCCACCGGGATCAGGGCGCCTTGCCAATCAGGATTTTCAGCTTCTTTGCTCTTTTGCATGGCTGCCTTGACTCCTGGCCAGAAAAAAAACACCAGGACCACCGCGCCCATACCCAGTAAAACCTGTTCCCAACCTGCCATTTAAATTACCCTCTTTTTACAAGCCGCAAGTTCAGGTTTATATGACACTGATTACTGCGGCAATAAACAACACAACAAGCATCAGAATACTGACTGATAATACAATATTGACCAGCGCCTTCCAGAGTCCGAATTTCTGTACTTCACTCAGGCAATTCAAAAAAATCACGATCGACCAGGTGACTATCATCAGTCTCAGCACATTAAAACCGACTATCAACATATGTCCCTTGCTACCGAAAATTACCACCCGTGATTCAAACAACACATCTCCCAGAAGTATGTATTGGGGTATCCACAATACCGAATAACAGATGATCGGTAAAAAAGACCAGGCCAGTACAGCCCGGACCATATTCAGCCTGGATTCACCTCCCAGCCAGGAACCGGTCCGCCACAATAAAATGGACATAATGATTAATCCGGCAATCCCCATGATCGGACCCAGGACGACCGCTGCAGCAAAGATCACCGGAATAGCAACTTGGTCACCCAGATTCAACCGGCTGGCACTGACCAGAATCTCCGAAAAACCGGCAAAACATGCCAGGATGATGACCATATCATCCGGATCATTCTGCTGGATCCAGCGCATGGTTTTCCTGGGATTAATCCATATAGACAACCAGGGATTGAGTTCGTTGCCGATATTTTCTGCCATGGCGGCAGACTACCACTTTATGAGCATTGAATTCATATCAAATAAAAACCCCGCAGGTGCGGGGTTAAGCAATCTATTGAATGTTTTTTTTCAGTTATTAACTGTCACTTCAACTGCGTGAGCTCCTTTAGGCCCTTTCTCTATTTCAAAGGTCACACTCTGGCCTTCTGCCAGCGTGCGAAAGCCTTCAGCTTTAATTGCAGAGTAATGCACAAAGACATCTTCTCCTCCCCCTTCAGGTTCTATAAATCCAAACCCCTTGGATTCGTTAAACCATTTAACAGTACCCTTACTCATTTAAAATTACCTCCACAAAATATCCGGATAATATTTAAAATGCAGCCTATGGCAGAATAAAGGGTATAAACGGCAGGAACACAATGGAAACTTCCGATACCATCAATAAAGCAACGAACTGCATCGGGTAAAATATAGACCAATCCGTTGCAAAGTGACAAGGTGAAAAAGTCAATTATTGGTATCTTCAGACATGGAGTACGTCTGGTGAAACGGGGCAAGCGGACGGGTATGGTTAATCTTCTATTACGTCAGTATCTGCATCCTCACGGTGCACCCGGATAGTATCACGGAAAAAATCAGGTTTTAACGGGACATATACTCTTATTGCAGCACGTTCACCGCCATAACCATCCGGGTAAATCACAACATCCTTTTCATTGACTGTACGTTCATTAAAAACCATAGTTCCATCGCTCTGCACCGTCAGTATTTCCGGATCCGTTTGCGCCTGCCTGACTGAAGATTGAGACGTACATGCAGCTATTCCACTCAACACGACCAACAGGATCAGTTTTTTCATCATAATTCTCTCAATTAAATAACTAGTTACGCTCTTTGTTGAACATCCTAGTAGATTATTATGAGCACTGAAAGGTACTGCATCACACCGGGCGATTATACACTGTGACTCATCACACAAATAGCGATATATCCGTATTTTTCAATCCCTAATGCGTTTATCAATCCACCACTACATTAGATAAGAAAATTAATCCGGGAAGAATTCAGCAGAACCATATTTGAGACATCGTATGATTACTTTTGTTTCGGCTGTTTATTGACCTGTCGTGACAACTTACAGGACCTGCTAACAACACCATTAAAGGCCTTGATATGAAGTAATTAAACTCTGAAAACCGCTTCGTGTGGGTGGAAACTCTGATTTTAACGACTACTATTATAGAGGGGATAACAAGATAACAATCTACACTCCTGAAGGGGAACCGGCCATGGCTAAGAAAAAATTAAAAAAGCAAAATAAATCCAAATCTTCCGACAAAGGGTCTGAACCATCCGCGCAGACTACTGCTAAGACTGCCTCACAACATGTCGAAATCGAGACGGCAAAAGTTGAGCGTAAGAAAATCAAGAACAAGCTTTATGAAAAAGAGATCGCACGACTCCAGATCGAGCTGGTTAAATTGCAGGAGTGGATCAAACATATGGGCCTCAAGGTCGTGGTTGTCTTTGAAGGACGGGATGCGGCAGGGAAAGGCGGCACTATCAAACGCATTACACAAAGCCTGAGTCCACGGGTCTGCCGGGTTGCTGCCTTACCTGCTCCAACCGAGCGCGAAAGGACGCAGTGGTATTTCCAGCGCTATATACTGCACCTGCCGGCAGCAGGAGAAATGGTGTTGTTTGATCGCAGTTGGTACAACCGTGCCGGCGTCGAACGGGTCATGGGGTTTTGCAGTGACGAAGAATACCGCGAGTTTTTACGTTCATGTCCCGAATTCGAACGTATGCTGGTTCGATCCGGAATTATCCTTATCAAGTACTGGTTTTCTGTCAGTGATGATGAACAGGAGCGCCGTTTCCAGGGCCGCATTTACCATCCTACAAAACACTGGAAATTGAGCCCGATGGATCTGCAATCCCGTTCAAAGTGGATTGAATACTCCAAGGCCAAGGACGAGATGTTTGCACATACCGATATCAAACAGGCCCCCTGGTATGTCGTCGATGGGAATGTAAAAAAACGTGCGCGCCTGAATGTCATCAGTCACCTGCTGAGCTTGATCGATTATGAAGATTTGTCTCCGGAGCCGGTCGAACTGCCGAAACGCCAGGAGGAGGGAGGTTATGTGCGCCCCCCCATGTCCGACCAGACATTTATTCCGGAAATCTTTTAAGCTGATTTCAAGGCCCTGCTATCACTGATCAAAAATGAAGTACAAGGACATTCAATCATCACGTGTGCATAAAGTGCAAGAGCATTCAATCACACCGGATCTTCTTTTAAAATAAAAAAGCCCGCTAATTACGGGCTTGTTTGTTTGGCGCGCCTTTATGCCCGGTGGGTGCAGAGAGGTTGTTTCGACTACATTCCTGTAGCTTCACCCCACGGACGGACTAATGTCCGTCCAAATCAGCTTTCCTGCTGATTTGTCAAACTATACACAACAAACTAAAAAGGCCCACTTTGGGACCCTTTTTAATTTGGCGCGCCCGGAGAGATTCGAACTCCCGACCCCCTAGTTCGTAGCCAGGTACTCTATCCAACTGAGCTACGGGCGCGTTATAAAAAACCAGAACCAATTTGGTTCCTTCAGCAAATCAATAGCAACTCTCTGAGTTGCGTACTCTTGTCGCTTTCGGCGTCCTCGGCTCTGGCATCCTGCTTCGCACTACCTCCTGCATCCATGCAGTCGTGCCTCTGGCGACACTTGTGCATCCTGCACATCGTCCAACTGAGCTACGGGCGCATAAAAAAATAGTAACAAGTAAAAAGTTACAAGTTACAAGTTACAAGTTACAAGTGATAAGTTACAAGTTACAAGTTACAAGTTACAAGTTACAAGTTACAAGTTACAAGTTACAAGTTACAAGTTACAAGTTACAAGTTACAAGTTACAAGTTACAAGTTACAAGTTACAAGTGATAAGTTACAAGTAATATTGACAATCTGTTTCAATATTTTTTTTCTTGTGACTTATCACTTGTAACTTGTCACTGCCTTTCTGGCGGAGAGAGAGGGATTCGAACCCTCGATACGCTTTTGGCATATACTCCCTTAGCAGGGGAGCGCCTTCGACCACTCGGCCATCTCTCCAGATATTAATAAAGCAACACTTGATGTGTTATTTCATCTTCTGTGTTAATCCTCGTCTGATTGCTCTGTATGTGATCCGCCGCTCTTTTCCTGCTGGATACGTTCGTAAATTTCTTCACGATGAACGGAGATATCTTTCGGTGCATTAACACCAATGCGCACCTGATTCCCCCTGATGCCGAGCACAGTGACATTGATATCGTCACCTATAATCAAAGACTCACCAACCCTTCTAGTTAAAATCAACATTTGAACTTCTCCTGTTATACTTCAATTCCAGTATTCGACCCTGGTTTTAAAAATTATTCTGCACCATCTGTTTTAAAAATAACATCACTGGCCCTGGCCATTTTCCAGCCCAAACTCGGAGTGCAAGGTTCTGACTCCCAGCTCCAGATATTTCTCATTTACCACGACTGAAATTTTGATTTCAGAAGTGGATATCATCATGATATTAATACCTTCCCTGGCAAGAGCGTTAAACATTTTGCTGGCGATACCGGCATGTGAGCGCATTCCAACGCCAACAACAGATATCTTTACTATACCGGTATCACCGTTAATGTCTCTGGCACCAAGTCCGGCCGCGCTCTTCTTAAGTATAGCCATGGCCTTGTCAAAATCATTACGATGCACAGTAAATGTAAAATCCGTGAGATTATCCACACCGACATTCTGCACTATCATGTCCACTTCAATGTTGGCATCCGCGATGGGCCCGAGAATACTGTAAGCGATACCTGGTCTGTCAGGTACGCCCACTATTGTCAATTTTGCCTCATCTTTATTATGGGCAATTCCGGAAATTATCGCTTGTTCCATAGTATCATCCTCGGCAGTAATCAACGTGCCCGGTCCTTCTTCAAAAGAGGATAGCACACGCAGTTGTACATTATACTTACTGGCAAATTCAACCGATCGGATTTGCAATACCTTCGACCCCTGGCTTGCCAGCTCCAGCATTTCTTCATAAGTCAGCATGTCCAGGCGCCTGGCCTTCGATACGATCCGCGGATCGGCTGTGTAGACGCCATCCACGTCCGTATAGATATGGCATTCATCTGCCTTGAGTGCTGCTGCCATAGCGACTGCGGTTGTATCGGACCCCCCTCGCCCCAGTGTGGTTATATTGCCGTCATCATCTATACCCTGAAAACCAGCAATGACCACCACCTTGCCTTCCGCAAGGCAATTTTTCACCTTGTCTGCATCAATATTAAGGATGCGCGCCTTGTTGTATGCCCGGTCCGTCCGGATACAAACCTGTGCCCCGGTAAATGAAAGTGCCGGGCAGTTTCTGGCCTCCAGCGCCATGCTTAACAGGGCAATGGTGACCTGTTCCCCGGTGGCAAGTAATACATCAAGTTCACGGTTGTTGGGGGCATCGGACAGTTCCTTGGCCAGTTTCAACAACCGGTCAGTTTCACCGCTCATGGCGGACACCACGACGACAATATCATCCCCGGCCTGGCGTGTAACCGCGACTTTCTCGGCAACGGCATTGATCCGCTCAATACTTCCGACCGAGGTACCACCGAATTTTTGTACGATTAATGCCATAAATTATATGCCGCTGACTCTGCAAAAGGCGGGAATTCTAACGGAAATAGTCTGAATTTCAAATGATCCCGGGTTAACCCAGTTGCTGCCTGATCCAGTCCGGGACACTGGCGAGAGCTGCCGTTAAACCGCTGGGATCATTGCCCCCCGCCTGGGCCAGATCCGGGCGTCCACCGCCCTTGCCGCCCACTTTCTGGGCCACATAGTTAACCAGTTCACCAGCCTTGATCTGGTCAGTTTTATCCTTAGTGACACCGGCTACCAGGCTGACCTTGTTGTCCACGACGGCTGCCAATATCAGGGCGGCTGTACCCAGCTTGTTTTTCAGTTGATCCACCGTATCGCGCAAAGTTTTAGGATCGGCACCCTCCAGTGTTCTGGCGATCACCTTGATACCATTGATATCCACTGCCTCGGATATCATGTCGTCGCCGGCACTGCTCGCCAGCCTGGATTTGATTTGCTCAATTTCCTTCTCCAGCTTCCTGGTCCGCTCCAGTTGGCCCGCCAGTTTAGTCTCGACATTGTCCGTATCAGTTTTGAGTAATTCAGAAATATTGGCTAGTTTCCGCTGATTTTGCTCGGTCCAGGCCAACGCACCTTCACCGGTAACAGCTTCTATGCGGCGCACGCCGGAGGCGATACCGCTTTCAGAAATGATCTTCATCAGGCCAATATCACCGGTTCGAAGTACATGCGTGCCCCCGCATAATTCGCTGGAAAAACTGCCGCCGATCTTCAACACCCTTACGGTATCCTGGTATTTTTCACCGAAGAGTGACATCGCGCCGGATTTCAATGCCTCATCCAGTGGCATGACATTGATTTCAGTCTCCACATTTTCGAGAATTTTATGATTGACCAGCCACTCGATCTTTTTTATTTCATCATCACTTAATGGTTCAGTATGGGCAAAATCAAAACGCAATCTGTCTGGCGCTACCAGCGAACCTTTCTGGACCACATGATCTCCCAGTACGTAGCGTAATGCCGCATGTAGTAAATGGGTGGCTGAATGATTTCTGACAGTATTAATACGAGTGAGTTGATCTACTTCTGCAGTTATTTTCTGACCCAGCTGCAGCTTTCCCTGGATCAGATCACCGACGTGAATATGCGCCTTGCCCTGCTTTTGTGTATCCCGAACCTCAAAGACAAGACCATCGGTGACCAGCTGTCCCTTGTCACCTACCTGCCCGCCGGATTCTGCATAGAACGGGGTTGTATTCAGGATTACTCCGCCACTCTCGCCGGTGTTTATTCCGGTAACAGTCCTTCCATCCTGATAGAGGGCAGTAATCGTACATTCCTGCTCCAGACATTCATAACCACTGAATTCGGTAAAATGATCGGCGTCAGGAATATTGGACAGATCGATGTCAAACTTGCTGGCTGTCCTTGCGCGCTCTCGCTGCTCGGCCATACATTTGTTGAATCCGTTCATGTCCAGTGATAATCCACGCTCACGTGCAATATCAGCGGTGAGATCCACCGGGAAACCATAGGTGTCATAAAGCTTGAACACATCGGCCCCGGGGATCTGCCTGCCGGACATTTTTGCTATAGCGTTTTCCAGGTGCTTCAATCCCAGTTCCAGGGTTTCAGCAAAACGTTCCTCTTCCTGCTTCAGTATCCTGGCCGCATTTTGACCGGCATGATGTAATTCCGGATAAGCATCACCCATCACTTCTTCCAGGGGTTTTGTCAGTTTGTAAAAGAACGGCTCGTTAATGCCCAGTTTGTTACCATGACGTATGGCGCGGCGGATGATGCGGCGTAATACATAACCACGTCCCTCGTTTGCAGGCATGACGCCATCGACAATCAGGAATACGCAGGAACGGATATGATCTGCGATCACTTGCATGGATGTAAATTCAGCCGGTTTGTTATTGACCAGTTTTTGTACTGATTGAATCAGGTGCTGAAACAAATCAATTTCATAATTGTTGTGCACCCCCTGCATCACTGCTGCGATACGTTCCAGTCCCATACCGGTATCCACAGAAGGATGCGGAATGGTTGTCAGGTTGCCTTGCATGTCACGGTTATACTGGGTAAAGACCAGGTTCCATATCTCGATATAACGGTCGCCTTCCTGATCGGGACTGCCCGGTGGACCGCCGGGAATTGACGGGCCATGGTCATAAAATATTTCACTGCTGGGTCCACAGGGGCCCGTATCACCCATGGACCAGAAATTATCCTTATCACCGCAACGGCTGAAACGATCTTTGGCTACTCCGATCTCGTTCAACCAGATATCTGCAGCCTCGTCATCGTTTTCGAATACGGTGACCCACAACCTTGATGCCGGTATCTGCAATATCCCTGTCAGGAATTCCCAGGCAAAGGTGATGGCTTCGCGCTTGAAGTAATCGCCAAAACTGAAATTTCCCAGCATTTCAAAAAAGGTGTGATGGCGTGCTGTATAACCCACATTTTCCAGGTCATTATGCTTCCCGCCGGCACGCACACAACGCTGGGATGTTACCGCACGTTTATATGGCCGCGCTTCCAGGCCAAGAAATACGTCCTTGAACTGGACCATCCCGGCATTGGTAAACAGCAAGGTCGGATCATTCGCCGGCACGAGAGAACTGCCGGGGACAATTTCATGCCCCTGGTCATGGAAATAATCCAGAAATAATGATCGAATTTCAGTTGTGCTTTTCACTCGTTATCTTTTGTTAATCAGAAGTTCCAAAAATTTTTCGTATCTGCTCTCCGCTGAACCCGCGTTGCTGCAGGAAGCGCATCTGCTTGGCCTTGTCATTAAAGTCTTGCGGAAGTTCCTTTCCAAACCGTTTTTCACGCACCCGTAATGCACGCTGTTCCCATTCGGGTGCATGCATATCAAGATGGAGATTAATCAGAACATCATTAATGCCACGTTCACGCAATTCCTGCTTTATGCGTACTGGCCCATGTCCTTTTTCAATGCGGCTGTGAATATAGCCCTCGGTAAAACGGCCATCGCTCTGCAGGCCTTCCTGCGCCAATGTTGCGACAACCGATTGGACGGCAGCTCCATCATAATCCCGCATCATCAGCTTGGCGATCAGTTCCCTGGCACTGTGTTCGCGTCTGGCCAGTAATCCCAGTGCGCGTTGACGGATTTCCGGCAAATCCTTGTTCAGGCTTCGGCTTCCTCTTTGTTTTCAACCACCTTGATATCAGGTAATAACTTGGCACGGATTTTCAGTTCGATCTCCTTTGCAATCTCCGGGTTTTCCTTCAGGAAGATACGGACGTTATCCTTGCCCTGACCAATACGCTCGCCGTTATAGCTATACCATGCGCCGGCCTTGTCTATGAAATCATTATCCGTACCGAGGCCGATAATTTCGCTTTCCCGGGATATGCCTTCACCATACAGAATATCGAATACAGCCTCCTTGAAAGGTGGCGCGATCTTGTTTTTAACCACTTTTACGCGGGTCTCGTTGCCGATCACCTCATCGCCTTTCTTTATTGCGCCGATACGGCGGATGTCAAGGCGCACCGAGGCATAAAACTTCAATGCATTACCACCCGAGGTAGTTTCAGGATTGCCGAACATCACGCCGATCTTCATACGGATCTGGTTGATAAATATCACCAGGGTATTTGATCGTTTTATATTCCCGGTCAGTTTCCTTAACGCCTGGGACATCAGGCGTGCCTGCAACCCCATATGGCTGTCACCCATTTCACCTTCTATCTCGGCCTTGGGTGTGAGTGCCGCGACAGAATCTATAATGACCAGATCGACTGCACCTGATCGCACCAGCATGTCGGTGATCTCCAGGGCCTGTTCACCGTTATCCGGTTGTGATACCAGCAGATCATCGATCTGTACACCCAGTTTTTCTGCATAGCTCGGATCCATCGCATGTTCCGCGTCAACA
>Ga0326597_10001943_pt1 | contig 31852 bp, 31 predicted proteins | sample RVTome_12_FD_203789 | JGI IMG/M metagenome (GOLD analysis project Ga0326597, IMG submission 203789) | Soil microbial communities from uranium-contaminated site in the Upper Colorado River Basin, Wyoming, United States - RVT100D185 | ecosystem: Environmental > Terrestrial > Soil > Contaminated >...
ACACCTACAATCACCATTGGCGCCTCGAAAAACTCGGCTTCCTCACGCCGATCGAAGCCCGTCAACAATATGCCCTACCCGACGCCGCATAAGACAACCCTGTGTCCAAAGAACCGGGTCCGGTACAATATCTATGGCGGCGAGGGTCTCGAAGTTCTTGACTTGGACGTACTGCATGACATCGGGCATGACAATCTGGTTGGGCAGTTGATGGCAGATCCGCAAGTTCCATCTCACGTTACTGTCGAGATGAGTGCAACGGCGTGTAGGTCGGATTCCCCGCCATACGCTATGTACGTTCAGGCGGCGCGAAACGTTTTCGAGCCTATTCTGAATCGGTATAACGCCATCCATGAAACAAGCCATCGCCTCAATGTAAAATACCCAGACAGGTTTAAGCCGCGGTTACCTCGTAAGACAACTATTCTATTTGACAGTTTCGTGGTCTGTGCCTATGGGCCGTGACTATTGGAGTGACTCCGACCAAACGCCGGCTAACGAAGAGGAATATCCGAAGTATGGTGGCCATATTCAGAATTCTAGCTGTGGCAGCTATGGCGTATAACGCATGGATCATTTTCCGGGTGGTTGATGATTGGTTGGGTCTGTTCGCTGCGATCGGATCGATCATTGTTTTTCCGATATCTATCGTGGTGATGCCATTCGTGATGCTGTTCGTCCAAAGTTCGGAGGCAGGCGCATTAGCTCTGTGGCCGGCAATAATATTTATTGGCGTTCTTGACTGGCTCGCCAGAAAGAAAGGCAGATCATTGCTGATCAATTTAGGGCTGTGCTGAACCATTGCTCTAACACGTCACTGAATCCGACTGGGCTACGCTGCGCTTAGCGGCTTAGTTCTGCGTTAGCCTTCAAATGAACGACATACCGAGCAAACTTGGCATCCCTGATCGGGAGTTCCGTGTAGCAATCGGATCAACCAAGGTTGACTATGATCCGAACAAGGAAGAATCGAATCGAAAGAAACATGGTTATTCGTTAGAAAGCGCAGTGGAACAACTCGAGCATTTAATTCTTCCTGTGGGCAAGCCTCGTCCATATATGGTAAGTGATGGATTTCAGGAGGGAGGCGAGGTTCGTCATATGCACACGGGCATAGATGACACTGGAACGGTTATTCTATTTGTCACAACAATGCGTCCGAGTGAAACCGTACGCATTATTTCTTATCGCCGTGCGAGCAACGAAGATAGAGAATTATTTTTTCAGCATACGGGTTATCGTGAAGAATAAGGCTAATAAGGCAAATAAACTCGGACGCAATGTCGGGGTTTGGCCTGCGCTATTGCACTTCGGGACGCCAACCCGGCGGTCTCGCCGTCGTCGATCCCGGTGTCGATGCCGCCCGGCCGGATCTCCTCCGGCGAGTCCCGGTGTCTCACCCCTCCTCATGCCGCGGTGCGCCACCGGTCGAGGGTGAAAACCTCGCCCGGTAGCGCCGGAATCGGGTTGACCGCAGAGGGCTCCGAGAGGACATCCCCGCCAGGTCCGAGTAGTCGCGCCCTCGGAGCAGATCCCCTGGGGGAAATACGGATTCGCCCCCCCACGGACCCGTCTCCCAAGATGTGCTCACCCTACCGCCGCCCGCCACAATCGCCATGGAGCGGCGACCCGGCAATCGGCTTCATGCACTCGAAGGCGACCGAAAGGGGCAGTACTCGATCTCGATCAATAACCAATGGCGCATCTGTTTCCGGTTCGTGGACGGTGACGCCTATGATGTTGAGGTTTGTGATTATTACTGAACGAGGTGAGAAAGATGAGCATTCCGAATACAACCAGGACCAAGCGTCGGCCAACCCATCCGGGGGAGATGCTGCGCGAAGATTTTCTGCTCGAATATGGGCTTACCGTTTCCGGCTTAGCCGAAGCCGTGGGTGTTTCGCGGCAGTCGATTAACGAGGTACTGCGAGAGCGCCGGAGCGCCAGTCCGGAGATGGCACTTCGGTTGGGGCGTTTGTTTGGTATCTCGCCGGAATGCTGGCTGAACGCCCAGCGGGCTGTTGATCTGTGGGACGCCGCAGAGGCCATTAAGAAAGCTGTGGCTCGTATCAAACCACTAAATGCCGCATAATTACCAATTCGAGTCGGACGGCTTGCCCCTCTACGTTCCGGGGCAAGCCGCCGCTCAAATCGGTCGTTCTGCTAATGCCGCGATCCTCCCGGCGTCCTATTGTCGTGAACCAAGAGGTACATCTGAAGCACCGACAACAAGGAGGTCACGAAAATGAACGAGACGACCCAATCAACGTTGGTGGAAGGCGCCGCAACGGCGGCCAAGACGTACGAGGCTAGGGCCTATGCGGCCTCCGGGGCGATCGCGGGGCTCGCGCCGGCGGCCATCCCGCGCCGCGACCCGCGGCCGCAGGACGTGCAGCTCGAGGTGCTCTATTGCGGGGTCTGCCACTCGGACCTGCACCAGGTGCGCAACGAGTGGCAGAGCGTCATGCCGACCGTCTATCCCTGCGTCCCGGGCCACGAGATCCTCGGCCGGGTGGTGAAGGCGGGGGTTGCCGTGCGCCGGTTCAAGGAGGACGACCTGGCGGCGGTGGGCTGCATGGTCGACTCGTGCCGCACCTGCGCCTCCTGCCGGGACGGAGAGGAGCAGTTCTGCGCGGGGCCGGCGACCTTCACCTACAACTCCCCCGACCCACACCTCGGCGGCGTCACCTACGGCGGCTACTCCGAGAGCCTAGTGGTCGACGAGGCCTTCGCGCTGCGGGTACCGGACGGGCTGGACCCGGCCGGGGCGGCGCCGCTCCAGTGCGCGGCATCACCACCTATTCGCCGCTGCGGCACTGGAACGTCGGCAAGGGACAGAAGGTGGGCGTGTTCAACCTCTTGATCTGACGGCGGCAGCTCGCGGGCTCGCTCATCGGCGGCCTCCGGGAGACCCAAGAGATGCTGGACTTCTGCGCGGAGCACGGGATCACGTGCGACGTCGAGGTGATTCCCATCCAGAAGATCAACGAGGCCTACGACCGGCTGGTGAAGGGCGACGTGAAGTACCGCTTCGTCATCGACATGGCCTCCCTGCGGTAGCCGGCGTTCGAGGAGAACTGCAATGTCCCCCGGGGATGGCAACAGAGCGATGACCAACCGGTTCCGCGTCACCACACCCTCGCTCGCAAGCTCGAAGAGCTGGGCGTCCGTCATGCCCGGTCGCCGCGTGCGCGGAGCGGCGCGCTGGCGGTGTGGACGTCGATGGAAAAAGGTCACAGAGGATCCACGGAAATAAGGCATCGCACTCTTTCTGGTGGGCATGGCGCTCATTTGTAGGGCCGGTTTCAACCGGCCGAGGCCGTGCTCTCGAGATGTTTCGGCGTCCGGCGGGCTGAAGCCCGCCCTACGCGCCGTGCTGTTTCCCGGCCCGATCGCTATTTCGGCTGATCCTCACCGACGAGCCATACCCGGCCGGCGCGAGTGCCGGGTAGGAGGACGAAATGCAGACACGCAGATTGGGACGCAGCCACCTGGAGGTCTCGGCCCTCGGGCTCGGCTGCATGGGGATGAGCTTTGGCTACGGGCCGGCCGCCGACAAGCCGGCGATGATCTCGCTGCGGCACATAGCGGTCGACCGTGGCGTCACCTTCTTCGACACCGCCGAGGTCTACGGCCCGTTCACGAACGAAGCGCTCCTGGGCGAAGCCCTCTCCCCCTTCCGTGGACAAGTGGTGATCGCCACCAAGTTCGGCTTCAAGCTCGATCCCGCCGGGGGGCCGAAGTGGGTGGGCCTGGACAGTCGACCGGCGCACATCAAGGAAGTCGCCGAGGGCTCGCTCCAGCGCCTCAAGGTCGACGCCATCGATCTCTTCTATCAACACCGCGTCGACCCGGAGGTGCCGATCGAGGACGTGGCGGGGGCGGTGCAGGAGCTGATCCAGGAAGGCAAGGTCAAGCGCTTCAGCCTTTCCGAGGCCGGCGTGCAGACGATCCGCCGCGCCCACGCGGTCCAGCCCGTGGCGGCCCTCCAGAACGAGCACTCGCTGTGGACGAGAGGCCCCGAAGCGGAAGTGCTCCCGACCCTCGAGGAGTTGGGCATCGGCTTCGTTACCTACAGCCCGCTGGGCAAGGGCTTCTTGACCGGCAAGATCGACGAGAACACCTCGTTCGCCAAGGACGATTTCCGCAACATCGTGCCGCGCTTCACGCCGGAGGCCCGGAAGGCGAACCGGGCCCTGGTCGACCTGCTGGCCGGGATCGCGGACCGGAAGCAGGCGACCCCCGCCCAGATCGCCCTCGCCTGGCTGCTCGCCCAGAGGCCGTGGATCGTCCCCATCCCGGGCACCACGAAGCTGCATCGCCTGGAGGAGAACATCGGGGCAGCCTCCGTCGAGCTCACGCCCGACGATCTTCGCGAGATCGATAGCACCGCCGCGCAGATCCCCGTGCAGGGCGATCGCTACCCGGAACACCTGGCGCGGATGACCGGGCTGTGAGCGCCGAGACAGGGTGTTCGTGAGGGACGGATGACCATGGCTAACAACACCGTTCGCGGCGCTGCCGCTCACACTGACGTCGGCTCGCCCGGAGCGCTGAATTGGCCTAGGCGGCGAGGCGGATGTGGGCGCGATCTCGTCCCACACCACCTCGACCTTGCCGTCCGCGGTGCGGCCGATCAGGTCCAGCTCCTGCAGCACTTTGACGTCCCCGTAGACGTTCTTGTAGTCGCGCTGGAGCCCCCGGGTGAGGCCGTAGACGGTCATCTGTCCGTGAAGCCCTGGAGAAATACCTACGACACGAGCCAGCAAAGGTGAGTCGGTCCCGAATCAAGCGGCTGTGGGGCATCAGCAAACCTCAGTACAGGCTGCGAGTCGGCGAGATCCGCGTCTTTTACGATATCGGCGAGTCGCAGGTGGAGGTGCTTGCAATCGTGCCGAAGTCGTCAGCAGCGGCGTCGCTTGCGGACGACGGAGTCGAAGAATGAAGAAAGTACCTCTCTCGGAAATCAAAGATCAGCTAGCACACTACCTCCATCAAGCGGAGAAGGAAGACGTCCTGATCACGCGTCACGGTATACCCGCCGGCATCCTCGTCGGCTTCGGGTCCGAAGACGACTGGTTCGACTACCGCCTGGAGAATGACCCCCGGTTTTTCCAGAGAATCGAGGAGGCGCGGAAGAGTGTTCGCTCCGGACGGGCGATCCCCCTTGACGAGGTACCGGATCTCTAAGCCGAACCACGCACCGGCCAGCATCAGATGGCGCGATGCTTGTTCGGCGCTGGACTGTCCGCACGAGTGAACCGTCCCCGCCCCCCTGTGTGGCTTTGCGTCTTCGCGCGAGGCCCAGCCTTCCAGGCCAGATGCACCTGGGGCCAGACCGCGAACCACTCTGTCACCCTCGGCCCGTGTTATTCGCGTCCATTCGCGGCCAAGACCCACATCGCCTCGGCGGCGCGGCGTTCTCGTGGACGACCCGGTCGACGGGCGTCTGCCCGCGCTACCGCAGGTAGGCGGAGAGCTCGCGACCGGGGTAAGGTCTTGGCGTTGACGGCGGTCGCAGTAACCCACGCATGAACAGCGAGATCGAGCCATGACCGAACGGGTGGCGGTCTGCTACCGGAGCAGCGCCGAGGCGGGCGCGGAGACGGCGGCGGCCATGGACGAGCGCGGCGCCCCGCGCACCCTGGCGGTCCAGTGCGATGTCTCGGATCCGGAGGCGGCGCAGGGGTTGGTCCGGAAGGTGGAGAGCGACTGGGGCCGGGTCGATGCCCTGATCAACTGCGCCGGCCCCTACCACCGGGTGAACCTCCTGGACGAGACGCCGGAGGGGTGGCTGGCCATGTTCGCCAACAACCTGCACCCGGTCTTCTACTGCGCCCGCGCGGTGGCAACCGGCATGAAGGAGCGGCGCTGGGGCCGCATCGTCAGCTTCAGCATGGCGACCGCCGACCGCATCTCGGCTCAGCCGCAGATCACCGCCCACTTCATCGCCAAGAGCGGAGTCCTGGTGCTCACCCGGTCGCTGGCGCGCCTGCTAGCGCCGCACGGGATCACGGTGAACGCCATCTCCCCGGGCTTCATCGCCTCCGGGAGTGCGCCACCGGAAGAGCTCGATGCGATGGTGAAGAACATCCCCGCGGGCTACGTCGGATCGACCGGAGACGCCGCCGGCGTGACCAGCTTCCTGCTGTCCGAGGAGGCCCGCTACGTCACCGGCGCGAACATCCACCTGAGCGGTGGCTGGGGGCTGTGAGCCGCCGCCTGCGGCACCGGGCCGACCGGTCGGGGCGCGGGCCCGCCGCTCCGCCGTCCTTCAAGTCCGTAGGAGCGACCTTGGTCACGAACTTTCGCGGCGATCCCTCCCCCAGCCGTACCGTCGGTTCGCGGGCTCGCCCGCTCCTACAGGAGCGCCGCGGCCCACGTGGTGCGAGTGGGTCAGACGTCTGCTTTGACCCATCCAGGCCAAATTGAAGATCCTTGGCGACGACATGCGCACACTTCCTCATCTTGAACGTATCTTTGCGAGACACCGCGGCACGACTCAGCGTTTCCACGCTGTTCATGGTGAGCGGGGTGGCATCCAGGTCCGAGTGATCGACTCGGCAAAGCGGATGCACGCTATCCCACCTTCGGCAACCGCTCCAAGGCGGCCTCGATCGCCTCCTGCGGGTACTCGTAGTCGTGGAGCTGGCCGGCGAGGTACTGGTCGTAGGCGGCCATGTCGAAGTGGCCGTGGCCGGAGAGGTTGAAGAACAGCACCTTCGGCTCGCCGGTCCGCCTGCACTCCAGGGCGTCGTCGATCACCGCGCGGATTGCGTGGTTGGACTCGGGCGCCGGGATGATCCCCTCCGCCTTGGCGAAGGCGATGCCCGCCTCGAAGGTGCCGAGCTGGTGCACCGCGCGCGCCTCGATCAGCCCCTCGTGGAGGAGCTGCGACACCAGGGCCGAGTCGCCGTGGTAGCGCAGGCCGCCGGCGTGGATCCCCGGCGGCACGAAGTCGTGGCCCAGGGTGTACATGCGCAGCAGGGGGGTGAGGCCGACCGTGTCGCCGAAGTCGTAGGCATAGTGGCCGCGGGTGAGGGTGGGACACGACGCCGGCTCCACCGCCACCAGCCGCACCGCCATGCCCGCCGCGTTGTCCGCGAAGAACGGGAAGGCGACGCCCCCGAAGTTGGAGCCGCCGCCGCACGCGGCGTAGACCGCGTCCGGGTAGTCGCCCACCTTCTCGAACTGCTTCTTCGCCTCCAGGCCGATGACGGTCTGGTGGAGCAGGACGTGGTTGAGCACCGAGCCCAGGGCGTAGTTGGTGTCGACCCGGGTGGCCGCCTCCTCCACCGCCTCGGAGATGGCGATGCCCAGGGAGCCGGGGCACTCCGGGTCCGCGGCGAGGATCTTGCGCCCGGACTCGGTCTGGTCCGTGGGCGAGGCGAGGACCTCGGCCCCCCAGGTCTCGATCATGGAGCGGCGGAACGGCTTCTGGTGGTAGCTCACCTTCACCATGTAGACCCGCACCTCCAACCCGAAGAGCTGCCCGGCCAGGGAGAGGGCCGAGCCCCATTGCCCGGCGCCGGTCTCGGTGGACAGGCGGCGGATGCCCGCCGCGCGGTTGTAATACGCCTGAGGCACGGCGGTGTTGGGCTTGTGGGAGCCGGCCGGGCTCACCCCCTCGTACTTGTAGTAGATGCGCGCCGGCGTGCCGAGGACCGCCTCCAGGCGGTGGGCGCGGAACAGGGGCGACGGCCGCCAGAGCTGGTAGATGCGCCGCACCTCCTCCGGGATCTCGATCCAGCGCTGCGCCGAGACCTCCTGCTCGATCAGGGCCATGGGGAAGATCGCCGCCAGGGCCTCGGGCCCGATCGGCTGGCCGTCCGGGCCGAGGACCGGCTCCGGCGGATTGGGCATGTCGGCGACCACGTTGTACCAGTGGGTCGGGATCTCGGACTCGTCGAGGACGATCTTGGTCTGGGTCATCGTGATCTCTCTGCGCGGAGCGGTGGATATCGTCTTGCGGGAGCGATCCCTCTACCTTACAAGTGAGGTCATCTTACAACCGGCGGCCGCCTTTCCCCAGGGGCAAGGGCGCCGCCATCCACCCGGGAGACCCGCGATGAGCGCCCAGCGCATGGTGTTCTTCACTCTCGCCGTTTTCATCCTGATCGGGATCGGGCTCACCGGCTTCGACAAGGTCCACTGGTTCCTCTACCTCCCGGTGGCCGCCCTGGGCCTGGCCGGCGCCACCGGCATCTGCCCGAGCATGCTGTTGTGGAAGAAGCTCGGGTTCAAATAACCGGACCGCCGTCTGCACCACAGAGACGCGGAGGGCACGGAGGCTCTGCGAAAATTGCGGATCCCTCGCTCGTTCCGGTGAGACGGGCGGCAATCTGTAGGGCCGGTTTCCACCGGCCAACCCCTTGTTCCCAACCAGCATCGATGGCCGGCGGGCTGAAGCCCGCCCTACGTGGAGCGGTGATTCCCGCCTCCATCGCGATTTCGACGGATCTTCACCGAGTCAGGATCTACCCCGCGGGTTCCGTTGTGCCCGCCATGGCGCTGTGGTGAAAGCCCTGCCGCTGTCCCACCTCACACGGTGACGACGATCTTGCCGTTCTGCTGGTTGGACTCCATGTAGCGGTGGGCCTCGACGATCTCCTCCAGGGGAAAGGTGCGGTCGATGGCCGGCTTGAGGCGGCCCGATGCGAGGCGGACGCTGATGTACCCCTTGATGCGTTCCAGGGTCGCGGGCTGGCGGACCAGCTCGAACAGGGTGTAACCGCGCACGGTCAGCCCTTTGCGCAGGGCGGCGAAGAGAGGGTACGCGGTCGCCTCGGGGTAGAGGGCACCGTACTCGAAGATCGTCGCGCCCGCGGCGCACGCGTCGGCGAGCTTGGCGAGGAACGGACCGGCGACCGGATCGAAGCACAGGTTGGCGCCCCTGCCCTCGGTGATCTCCATCACCCGCGCTGCCAGGTCCTCCGCGTCGGTCACCACCACCTGGCTCGCCCCCCCGTCGAGGAGGGCCTGGCGCTTGCCCGCGATGCGGGTGGTCGCGATGGCCACGGCCCCCGCGTCGCGGCACAGCTCGATCGCCGCGCGGCCCACGCTGCTGCTCGCCGCGGTGATCACCACCGCGTCGCCCGCCTGCAGCTTGCCGTACTCGACGAGGGCACCGTAGGCGGTGATGTACTGCATCCAGATCGCCGCCCCCTCCACGGGTGACAGGCTCTCCGGGTAGTGGGCCGCGGCGTACGCCGGGACCACGGCACTCTCGCCATACACGCCGTACTTCCCGACGGAGAACGCCGGGATGGTGCTCACCCGATCCCCGACCCGCAGGCCGGTCACCCCCGGCCCCACCGCATCGATCACCCCGGCCGCCTCGTAGCCGATCCGCGACGGCAGCTCCGGCTCCTCCAGGTATTGCCCCCGGCGGAACATGACCTCCGCGCGGTTGAGGCCGATCGCCTCGACCTTGAGTCGCACCTCCCCCTCCCCCGGCTCCGGCAACGGCAGCTCATCGATGCGCAGCACTTCCGGGCCGCCGGTCTCATGAAAACGTACGATCCTGGCCATGGGATGGCTCCTTTCGTCGACAGGTGCCGCCAGGAGCAGCGACGATGGATAGAGCTTACGTCGCGTCGCTGCTCTCGGCCCAGGCGTGGCACGCCGAACCACCGGCGCCCCTGCACGATCATGGCCGCGGGTGCGCAAGCCCTCTCCCCAGCCCCACCGTAGGGGCACGGCATGCCGTGCCCCTACCCACACTGCCGCGCAACACGGCTGGTCGCGCCCCCCACCGCCGGCCACCTCAACTCGCGCCTCCCCCCGCGGCAGCTTCACCGGCCGCCCGCGCCTCGCGCCCGGTATCACCCGCGGCATTTTCCGGCCGATCGAGCCCCTCATCCCCCCACGCCACCGGATCTTCCAGCGGCTCGAGGTGGGTAAAGATCGTCAGGTTCGGGAGCCGCGCACAGATCGCCGCCTCCACGCGCTCCAAGAGATCGTGGCCGCGCTGCACCGTCCACGCCCCGGGCACGAGGATGTGTACCGACACGAATCGCCGTGCCGCGGCCCGCCGCGTCCGCAACGCGTGGTAGTCGACCCCCTCGCCCCGGAACCCGTCGAGGACCTCGCGGATCACCCCCTGCTCGTCCCCCGGCAGGGCTGCGTCCATGAGCCCGCGCATGGAACGGCGCACCAGCCGCACCCCCATGCGCACAATGTTGCCGGCGACCGCGAAGGCCACCACCGGGTCCAGCCACCCCAGGCCGGTGAGTCGCACGGCGCCGACCCCGACCAGCACGCCGGCCGAGGTCCAGACATCGGTCATCAAGTGGTGGGCGTCCGCCTCCAGGGTGATCGAGTGATGACGGCGCCCGGCCGAGAGCAGCACCAATGCGGTCCCGAGATTGATCAGCGAAGCGACCAGCGACACCGCCAACCCCAGCCCGACGTGCACCAGCGGCCGCGGGTGGAGCAGCCGATCCAGGGCGGTCACCGCGATGGCGAAGGCCGCCAGCAGGATCAGCCCCCCTTCGAGCCCGCTGGAGAAATACTCCGCCTTGTCGTGGCCGAAGGAGTGGTCCTCATCCGCCGGCCGCGCCGCCACGGTCAGCGCCACCAGGGCCACCGCCGCCGCCACCAAATTGACCAGCGACTCCAGGGCATCGGACAGCAACCCCACCGAGTCCGTCAGCCAGTACGCCCCGGTCTTCAGCGCGATGGCCGCCACCGCGGCCCCGATCGACAGCCACGCATACCCCACCAGTGATGGCCGAGCCGCACCCATTCCGCATCTCCGCCCACCGAGAGTCACCGCACACCCCGAGTGTCCCAGCCCCCCTCCCCGCCGTCCACGGCGCTTGCCCTCCGGCGACGATACCCACCGGAGAGTTCCCGCCGCTCGCCCCTTTCCCCGGTTCGGGGGAGACCCCGAGGGTGGTAGGATTCGCCGGGTATGGAGGGTACTCGTTAGTGAGGGAGAGGTGGATGGAGCGACGGCGGCTGGATCGCAGCAAGGTCAAGGTCGGACGCATGAATGATGCCCCCGAGATGGCGGCGGTGACGGGCACCTACGCCGAGCGCATCGCCATGGTGTGGGAGATCACCTGCGACGCGTGGGCGCTGACCGGAGACTTCGATCTGGAATCCCGCCTACGAAGAGATCTTGTCCACGTTCGACGACCATGAGGTGGCCTACCTGGTGGTCGGCGCCCACTCCATCGCCGGCCACGGCTTTCCCCGTGCCACCGGCGGCATCGAGCTGTCGGTCGAACCCACGCCGGACAACGCCGCGCGGGTCTACGACGCACTCGTGGAGTTCGGCGCCCCGGCCAGCCACTTCGACAAGGAAGATTTCACCGCCGAAAGGAGTCGGCTCCGACCGGTGGGACCCCGTAGGGGAGGTTATGCCCCGCCATAAGACCCACCGCGGGTTCGCGACGATCGCACCCGGTTCCTCCGTAGGGGCACGGCATGCCGTGCCCCTACCGGGCGAAATGCTCGACACGGCGGTGGGGAGCGATGCCGGCTACGCGGGCGTGGCGCAGTCAATGCGGTCGTCGGGGGTGCTGCGCCGTTCCGCGCGTAGCTCGGCGTAGAGGAGGCGGTGCCACTCCTGGGCGTGGGACACGGCCATGCCGAGGTCGGTCAGGACCATCGGCCAGGCAGCGTGGCCGGAGATGGGGCAGGTGGCGGCAATGCCCGCGATCCCCGCCTCGGTGTAGGTGTAGGGGTGGAGGCGACAGATGAGGGGGCGGACATTCCACGGGAGCTGGCACCCCAGGTCGGTGAGCATGGTGCAGCGCTTCTCCGGGGTGCGCTTGAGGACGCGGCGCCGGCCGTCCGGCTGGACGGTGAGGGCGACCCAGTTCGGGTCGTCGGTCACGTCCAGGTAGTCGGGCTCCGCCGTCTCGTGGAGAAAGAAGGCGTCGTGGCCGAGGAAGGCGGCGATGCGTTGCACATCGCCGGTGGTAAGGCCGATCTGGGTCCCCTCACAGCACGAGGTGTCGTTCCCGGCACAGGTCACACAGGGATGGCTCATAGGTTTCTGTCGCTACTCGACGGCACCGGGTCGACCGACTGTGGCCCCCGCCGGGGCGACCCGCGCAGCGTGGCGCCACGTGCGGCATGCTCTGGCGTCCCATCAGAAAGGGATGGCCCGCCGGCGATGGGTCGGTGCCATGGTTCAGGGTCCCTCGGCGCGTGGCGCGGCGACCCGTGTTCCATCCTCGATCGAGATCGGTTGGTCGTGGACTCCCGGCGCGCCGCCTCCGTCCTCTCGCGGGAGCTTTCCTGCGGTGCGCGGAGCGCATCGTAGCGCGGCGCCGGCCGAGCGCAACTCCCCCCGTTACCGGGAGCCGTCCGTCGCGCCACGGCGGCGGTTTGTTACCTTTGCGTGTCACGGATGTAACATGGCTCCGGCTGACAATAGACGATACGAATCCGTGAAGTGTCGCCCGCACCGCCCGTAAGGCCCCATGTCTCCGCCCCCACCCCAGACCATCCTCGTCGTCGACGATGAACCCGACATCGTGGACGTGGTGCGCTACAACCTGGAGCAGCACCACTTCCGCGTGCTGACCGCCGGGAACGGGAAGCGCGGCCTGGAGGTGGCCCGGCGCGAGCACCCCGATCTCATCATCCTCGACGTCATGCTCCCCGACTCGTTTGGCACCGACGTGTGCCGTACCCTGCGGGCGGAGCGTGCCACCCATTCGATCCCGATCCTCATGCTCTCGGCGCGCGGCGAGGAAGTCGACCGGGTGGTGGGGCTGGAGCTGGGCGCCGACGACTACGTGACCAAGCCGTTCAGCCCGCGGGAGCTGGTGCTGCGCGTGAACGCCCTGCTGCGCCGGGCCCAACCCGACGAGACCGCGCCGAGCCGACCGCTGCGTGTTGGCGGCATCCTTCTCGACGTGGAGAACCACGCGGTGCAGGTCAACGACGCGCCGGTGGAGCTGACCGCCACCGAGTTCCGCCTGCTGGAGACCTTCCTGCGCCATCCGGGCCGGGTCTTCTCCCGCGACCTTCTTCTCGACCGGGTATGGGGAATCACCGCGGAGGTTTACACTCGCACGGTCGATACCCACATCAACCGCCTGCGCGATCGCCTCGGGGACGAGGCGGCGCGCATCGAGACCGTGCGCGGGGTCGGTTACCGGCTGCGTCACGGCTGAGACACACCCGATCCCTTGGAGCTCTATCCCCGCCTGGTCGCCGCCGCCCTCGTACCCCTCGGGGTGGCGGCCCTCACCATCGCCCTCTATGTGGCAAGCGTGCCGGCGGGAACACCCGCTCGCGTGGCCCTGGGGCCCGGGATCGTCCTGGCCGTGACCATCGCGGGGCTGCTGGCGATGGCTCTCGCCGCCATCCTCGATCGCCGCCACCGGCGCGCCCTGGAAGTGCTCATGGAGCGGGTCGCCGCTCTGCGCCGCGGGGAACGGCTCGCGGACACGGAGCTCCGCGGAGACCTCGGGTCCCTCGACGTCGCCATCCACCGCCTGTACGACGAGGCCGCCGCGCAGCGCAACGCCCTGGAGATGGAACGGCAGCGTGCGGCCCGTATCCTCGACCGCATGGCGGAGGGGGTGCTGCTGGTGGATGGCGACGGGCGGGTGGAGTTCGCCAACCCGGCGTGCCGCGAGCTCTTCGTCATGGCCGCCGACACCGTTGGCCAGTCGGCCGGGGAAGCGACCGGCAGCCATCGCGTGCAGGTGGCGGTCTCCCGCGCCGCGGCCACCCGTGAGGTGCAACACGATCAGCTCACCTGCTCCGGCCCACCGCGCCGCACCCTGCAGCTCACGGCGGTGTCTGTCCCGACCCGGCGCGGCAATGGGGTGGTCGCGGTGTTCAACGACGTTACTGAGCTGCAGCGGGCGATCGAGATCCGGCGGGACTTCGTGGCCAACGCCTCGCACGAGCTGAAGACACCGGTGAGCGCCATCAAAGGGGCGGCAGAGACGCTCCGCGACGGCGCCCTGAGCGACGCGGAGGCGGCGCGGCGGTTCGTCGACAACATCCACCGCAACGCCGAACGCCTCGCCCACCTCACGGAGGACCTGCTCAGCCTGTCACGACTCGAGGCCCACGCCCTGCCCATGGAGCGTGAGCCGGTGGACGTCGCCACGGTGGTCCATGACCTGTGTACCGCCCTGCGGCCGGGATTCGTCGCCGCCGACCTCACCCTCACCTGCCGGGTGGCGGAGGGGCTGCCTGGCTGGCACGGCAACCGTCGCGCCCTTGAGCAGGTGCTCACCAACTTGATGGACAATGCCCGCGTCTACACGCCGGCGGGCGGCACGGTCGCGGTCGCCGCCGCCCTCGCCGGTAACGGATTCGAGCTCCGCGTCCGAGACACCGGGATCGGGATCGAGGCCCACCACCTGCCACGACTCTTCGAGCGGTTCTACCGCGTCGATGCCGCCCGCTCGCGGGCCGCCGGGGGGACCGGACTTGGCCTCTCCCTGGTAAAACATCTCACCGAGTCCCTCGGGGGTAAGATCGAGGTAGTCAGCACCCCCGGCGAGGGGTCCACCTTTACCGTGCAGCTCCCAGGAGTCTCCCGTGAATAAACACATCCTCCACCGCTACGACGCCGAGCTCGGCGAGCTGACCGATCGTCTGCTCGCCATGGCCGACACCACCCGGACGATGATCCACGATGCCGTCGAGGCCCTGCGCCATGCCGACTCGAAGCTGGCGCGCGAGGTGATCGCACGCGACCGCGACGTGGACCAGTTCGACACCGACATCGACCAGCAATGCGTCGACCTGATCGCCCGCCGCCAGCCCATGGGCAGCGACCTGCGCTATCTCATCGGGGTGATCGAGATGGTGACCGACCTGGAGCGGATCGGCGACGAGGCGAAGAACATCGCGGAGCGGGTGCTGATCCTCAACGAGATGGATCCGCTCAAGCCATACATCGACCTGCCGTCGATGGCCGCCACGGTGGAGACCATGGTGCACGATGCCCTCGACTGCCTGGTGCGCCGCGACAGCGAGAGTGCCCTGGCCGTGGTGCGCGCCGACGATGGCATCGACGACCTCCATGACCAGGTGCAGCGCGAGCTCCTGACCTACATGCTGGAAGACCCCCACACCATCACCCGGGCCCTGCACCTCACCTTCATCTCCACCCACCTGGAGCGGATCGCGGACCACGCCACCAACATCGCCGAGGTCACCTACTTCCTCGTCGAGGGGCGCAACATCCGCCACACCAGCGGCCTGCGGAAGAGTCGAGCGGCGGAGGCGTAGGCCGGGCCAGGTGTTCTCCGGCGCAACGTCGGGCACGGCATGCCGTGCCCCTACAACGACAGGGGCTGCCACTACCCTTCGCGGCAATCCTGGATTCACAACAAAAGGGCCACCCCGTTGCCGGGGTGGCCCTTGTCGTCTGCGGCTATCGGTGTGGCTCAGGCGCCGATCTTGGTGACGTTCTCCGCCGCGGGCCCCTTCTGGCCATCGACCATGTCGAACTCCACGGCCTCACCCTCGGCGAGGGAGCGGAAACCGGTCGACTGGATCGCCGAGTGGTGGACGAAGCAGTCCTTCTCCCCCCCATCCGGTGTGATAAAACCGAAGCCCTTGGCGTCGTTGAACCACTTCACTTTTCCTCTGATACGCATGGATGCTCCTTCCTTGGCACCGCTGGCCGGGCCCGCCCGCACCGCACGGTTACCGTGTGACTGCGCGGCGCCGTCGCCCCCGCGCTAGGCCCGTCACCGACCGCCGGCTCACCATGGCCGGCGTGCCCGATCGGGATGCTGTCTCCCTACCGGCCCGGCGACAACAAGATGACCATCACCGTCCAGTATCGACGCGAAAGTTAGGGGCAGCGGCCACCGCTGTCAACGATCTTCAAGCGGCTCTATTGCCGGGTGCCGTTGCGCGCTCGACGACGGCACCCGCGCCCCGGAGCCGCGTCACACGATTGTGACACGGGCGCGACCGTCACGACACGCCGCTACGACATCGTTCGCGCAGTTCCCATCCCTATTAAGGAGAAGATCATGATGACCGTGGCCCAACGGGTAGTACTTGCCGCCCTCGCGCTCCTCCTGTCGACCCCGGCCCTGGCGGCCGGCGGGCTCGATCCGAGTCTCCCCGAGTATCGCCCCGTGCAGGGCGTCTCCGGGAATCTCAAGAGCATCGGCTCCGACACCATGAACAACCTCATGGCGCTGTGGGGGGAAGACTTCACCCGCCACTACCCGAACGTGAAGCTGGAGGTGGAGGGCAAGGGCTCGTCCACGGCGCCGCCGGCGCTCACCGCCGCGACCGCCGCCTTTGGCCCCATGTCGCGCCCGATGAAGGCCGAGGAGATCGACGCCTTCGAGGCGCGCTTCGGCTACCCGCCAACCCCTATCCGCACCGCCATGGACGCCCTGGCGGTCTTCGTCCACAAGGACAACCCGATCCAGGGGCTAGCCATGCAACAGGTCGACGCCATCTTCTCCAAGACCCGGCGCGGCGGCCTGGCCGCGGAGATCCGCACCTGGGGTGATCTCGGTCTCACCGGCGCATGGGCGGACCGGCCGATCTCGCTCTATGGCCGTAACTCAGCGTCCGGGACCTATGGCTACTTCAAGGAGCACGCCCTGTTCAAAGGCGACTACAAGGACTCGGTGAAGGAGCAGCCCGGCTCCTCCTCGGTCGTCCAGGGGGTCGCTTCGGACCGCTACGCGATTGGCTATTCGGGGATCGGCTACAAGACCGCCGACGTCCGCGCCGTGCCGCTGGCCGCCAAGGACGGTGCGCCGTTCATCACGGCCACCATGGACAACGCGTACAGTGGCGAGTATCCCCTGGCGCGTTTCCTCTACCTCTATGTGAACCACGCCCCGGGGAGCCAGCTCGATCCCCTGCGCGCCGAGTTCCTGCGCTTCGTCCTCTCTCGTCCCGGTCAAGAGAGCGTGGTCAAGGACGGCTACATCCCGTTGCCCGCGGCGATGGTCACACACGAGCGAACGGTCGTCGGTCTTCAGTAGGATCGGCCAGCAGGACGCCACCCCGAGTCCTCCTTTCCCCCGGGGGCCCGGGGAGAGGGGGAATCGCCGTCTCTGGCCCACTTTGAACGGGTGTCCTCTGCCCGCCCGCCACCACAACTCCCGGAGAGGCGGGCAGCCAGTGATGATCCGGCGTAGTAGGATGCCCGCGGCCCCGACATGACCCCGATCTCCCCTCCCGCACGACATCGCCGCCCGACGCGGCGCCGCGTCCTCGTGATCGACGGCATCGCTCTCCGGACGATCACGGCCGGTGGGCTGATGGTCATCGTGGCGGTCCTCGGCATCCTGGTCTACCTGCTGGCGGTGGTGGCCCCTCTGTTTCGCGCCCCGTATGCGGCGCCGGCCACCACCTCACCCCTGGGTGGCGGCGCGGCGGAACAGCTCCTCGCCATCGGCGTCGATCCCTTCCAGGAGTTGGGGTTTGCCCTGTTCTCCAACGGCACCCTGGCGATCTTCACCCTCGCGGACGGCGGCCTGCTGGCCACGCGCGACCTCGACCTCCCGGCCGCCGTGCGCGCCTTCCAGTACCACCCCGCGGAAGACACCGCGGTCTTCGGCCTGGCCGACGGCCGCGTGGCCACCGCCCACCTCGGGTTCGCGGTCCGACTGCGGCCGGAGGAGAGACCGCCGGAGGGTCTTTCCCCGCTCGCCCCGGGGAAGAGCCGCCCGTGGCGCGAGGGGGTGGTCACGCGCCTGCCGGAGGGGCAGTACCGCGTCACCACCGCGGTGGCGTCCGTGGACGACCTGCTCACCGTCGACCCCGGCGGACAACCGATCACCCTGGTGGACCTGCGGCGCACCGCGGGTGCGATCACCCTGGTCTCCCTCACGGCCGACGGCCGGCTCCGCCTGAGCAACGTCTCCCGGCGCGAGAACTTCCTCACCGGCGAGTTCCGCACGCAGATCGAGGACTCCGAACTGCCCTTTGTGCCGCGCGCCACGCCGCCCCGCTTCCTGCTCGTCGCCGGCGCCGCCGACCAGTGCTACCTGGGATGGCCCGACGGCGAGGTGCAGCGCTTTGCCCTGCGCCAGCGCGACACCACCGAAGCCGTCGAGGAGGTCGACCTGCTGCCCGAGTCCGGCGTCACCCTCACCGGCCTCACCTTCCTGCTCGGCGAGCAGTCCCTGGTGGCGACGAACGATCGTGGTGGGGTCAACGTGTGGTTCCTGGTGCAGCCGCCGGCTACGGCCCGCGGTCGTGATGGCCACGAGCTGGTCCTCGCCCACGGTCTGGCAACCCAGGCCGCGGCGGTCACCGCCACGGCCATCTCCAGCCGCGACAAGGGGCTGGTCACCGGCGGCGCGGACGGCAGCGTCTGGCTGCGCTACGCCACCACCGAGCGTCTCCTCGCCCGATTGCAGGGCTCCGGCCCGGTGCAGGCGCTGGCCATCGCGCCCAAGGGCGACGGCATCCTCGCCGCCGGCCGCGATGGCCGGGTCCACCATTGGCGGATCGATAACCCGCACCCGCAGATCACGTGGCGGGCGGTGTTTTTGCCGGTCTGGTACGAGGGATATCCCGCGCCGGCCCACGTGTGGCAGTCGAGCTCCGGCAGCGATGACTTCGAGGCCAAGCTCGGCTTGGTGCCCCTGATCTTCGGCACTCTCAAGGCGACCCTGTTTGCCATGGGCCTGGCCGTGCCCGTCGCCCTGCTCGCCGCGATCTACACCGCCGAATTCCTGCATCCCGCCACCCGTGCGGTGGTCAAGCCGGTGATCGAGATGATGGCCTCCCTGCCGAGCGTCGTGCTCGGTTTCATCGCCGCCCTGGTCCTGGCGCCGCTGGTGGAAAACTGGGTCGTCTCCTGCCTGCTGATCTTCGCCGGCGTACCGATCGTGGCCCTGGCGTGCGGCTACCTGTGGCAGACCCTGCCGCGGAATGCCCAGGTGCGCCTGTCCAACACCGGCCGCCTGGGGTTGACGACCATCGCCATCCTGGCGACCTGTTGGCTGGTGCCAAAATTCGGCCCCGGGGTGGAGCACCTGGTATTCGGCGGCGACTTCCGCGCCTGGCTGGAGCAGCGGACGGGTAGCGGCACCCCCCTCTGGATCGTCCTCCTCTGGCCAGCGGCGCTGCTGATCGGTTTGCCTGCCAAGCGCCGCCTCACCCGCGGCCTGGCCGGCCGCTGGGGCCACCGCCCGGGGCTGGTGGAGCTGAGCGCCGCCGTCCTCTACGCCACCGGCACGTTGCTGATGGCGGCCGCGGCGGCCGCGGCCTTCACCGGGATGGGCTGGGATCTGCGCGGTCCCCTGCTCGGCACCTACGTCCAGCGCAACACCTTCATCGTCGGCTTCGTCATGGGATTCGCCGTGATCCCGATCATCTACACCATCGCCGAGGAGGCCCTGTCCGCGGTGCCCGCCCACCTGCGCTCCGCCTCCCTGGCATGTGGCGCCACCCCGTGGCAGACGGCGGTGCGCGTGGTGTTGCCCACCGCCGCGTCGGGCATCCTCGGCGCCGCCATGGTGGGCCTCGGCCGGGCGGTGGGCGAGACGATGATCGTGGTGATGGCGGCGGGCAATACGCCGCTCCTGGACATCAACCCCTTCAACGGCCTGCGCGCCCTGTCGGCGAACATCGCCGTGGAGCTGCCGGAGGCGGTGCGGAACTCGACCCTGTACCGGATGCTGTTCCTCGCCGCCCTGATCCTGTTCGCCATGACCTTCGTGATCAACACCGTGGCCGAGGTGGTGCGCCTGCGCTTCCGGCGCCGCGCATTTCAGTTGTGAGGGGTCGCTGAGTGGACTCTCCGCCACCACACCTGAACGGATCATCGCCGCCCCACCCCTACCGGCCGCACAGGCGGAGCAGGAACCGTCTGCCGACGGCCGGAGACGCGTCACCCCCTCCCCCCGGGAGGGGGCCGGGGCGAGGGCGTCTGAAGGCAGCAGCGTGACCCGCCTACCGGACGTAGCGATCGACCATACGCCCCCACCCCAGCCCTCCCCCGGCGGGGGAGGGATCCGTCTGCAGCGCCGCCGCCGGCTCTATCCGGCCCAGGGCGAGCCTCTCCTGTGGCTGATCGGCGGTGCCCTGGGGGTCGCCATGCTGATGATCGCCAGCCTGTTGCTGCTGGTGGTGGTGCAGGGCGCCCTCACCTTCTGGCCGCGGCCGATCGTCGAGGTCACCACGACCGACGGCCGCCACCTGCTCGGGGAGATGACGCGGACGGAGGTTTATCCCCCCACGGCAGAGACCCTAGCGAGCCTGCCCCCTGCGTCGCGCCAGGTGATCCTCGCCGCCGACGGCCTCGCTCGCCGCCGCCTGATCCACACCGGTAACTTCGACCTCACCGGCACGGACTTCGTGTGGGTGGCGGACCACGAAGTCGCCAGCGAGCGCCGGCCGGAGGACGCGCTGGTCATGGAACGCATGGAGTGGGGGCCGTTCGTCGGCTCCCTGACTTCCATCCACGCGGAGGGCGAGCCGGAGATGACCGGCAGCGCCGCGTGGCAACGCTTCCAAGAGCTTCACCCGCAACGACGCGCGGCGGCACGCACCATCCGGCGTCTCACCGAACGGGACCTCGGAGACGTGAACCGAGCCCTGGAGAGGGTGCGCCTCGATCTGCGCGCCGTCGCCCTGCGCCACGGCGAGGACTCGCCAGCCTACCGGGAGGCAGCGGCACGGGCCGCGGCCGAGGATGAGCGGCTGCACGTGCGCTACGAGGAAATCCGCGCCGCGATCAACCGCCTCCAGGAAGAGGGCCGGCGTTACACCGTGCGCCTCACCACGGTCGACGACCGCAGCAAGGAGATTCCCATCGATCAGGTGGTGCGCGCGGTCGCCGCGAACCGGATGGATCTGGCCGCCAGGCTCCGGGTCTACGCCGACCGCTGGTGGGAGTTCCTGTCGGCGGAGCCGCGCGAGGCGAACACCGAGGGCGGCGTCTTCCCGGCGATCTTCGGCACCGCCGCCATGACCCTCCTGATGTCGGTGGTGGTCGGCCCCTTCGGCGTGGTGGCGGCGGTCTATCTACGCGAGTACGCTCGCCAGGGGGTGATCATCTCCCTGGTACGCATCGCCGTGAACAACCTGGCCGGGGTGCCGTCGATCGTCTTCGGCGTCTTCGGCCTCGGCTTCTTCTGCTACCTGATCGGCGGCACCATCGACCAGCTATTCTTCGCCGCGCGCCTGCCGAGCCCCACCTTCGGCACCGGCGGCATCCTGTGGGCCTCCCTGACCCTCGCCCTCCTCACCCTGCCGGTGGTGATCGTCGCCACCGAGGAGGCCCTGGCGGCGGTGCCGTCGTCGGTGCGCGAGGGTTCCCTGGCGTGCGGCGCCTCCCAGTGGCAGACCCTGCAGCGCATCGTCCTGCCGCGGGCCATGCCCGGCATCCTCACCGGCCTGATCCTCGCCATGGCGCGCGGCGCCGGCGAGGTGGCGCCGCTGATGCTCACCGGGGTGGTGAAGCTGGCACCGGAGCTGCCGTTCGACCACCACTTTCCCTACCTCCACCTGGAGCGCTCCTTCATGCACCTGGGGTTCCACATCTACGACGTGGGGTTCCAGTCGCGCAACGCGGAGGCGGGCAAGCCGATGGTCTTTACCACCACCCTGTTGCTCATCCTCCTGATCCTGCTCCTCAACCTCGTCGCCCTCTACGCCCGCCGCCGCCTCGCCCGGCGATTCAAGGAGAGCACGTTCTAAAGACAATTCACCACAGAGACACAGAGACACACGGAAGCTAGAACCTGATTTCCTCATCAGACTCTGTGCCCTCTGTGCCTCCGTGGTGAACACATCGTCTGGAGTCAGTTATGACCGTCACTGCGACCCACGAAACCGTGTACCACCCGGAGGTCCACAAGGAGCAGGCCCTGGTCGACATCGACCGATTCAACCTCTGGTACACGGCCAAGCAGGCGCTGTTCGACGTCTCCATGCCGATCCCCAAGGGCAAGGTCACCGCCCTGATCGGGCCTTCCGGCTGCGGCAAGTCGACCCTGCTGCGCTCCATCAACCGCATCAACGACCTGGTGGAAGGGCTGCGCACCGAGGGCGACATCCGCCTCGCCGGCGCGTCGATCTTTGCCTCGCAGGTGGAGGTGATCGAGCTGCGCAAGCACACCGGCATGGTCTTTCAGCGCCCCAACCCCTTTCCCATGTCGATCTACGAGAACATCGTCTACCCCCTGCGCATCGATGGCGAGGACCGGCGCACGGTGCTCGACGAGACCGTGGAACGCTGCCTGCACGGCGCCGCCCTGTGGGAGGAGGTGAAGGACCGCCTGAACGAGTCGGCCCTGTCCCTGTCCGGCGGCCAGCAGCAGCGGCTGTGCATCGCCCGGGCCGTGGCCGCCGACCCGGAGGTGGTGCTGATGGACGAGCCGTGCTCGGCCCTCGATCCCCTGGCCACCGCCAAGATCGAGGAGTTGATCGACAACCTGCGCAGCGACTACACGGTGCTCATCGTCACCCACAACATGCAGCAGGCCTCACGGGTCTCGGACTACACCGCGTTCATGTACCTGGGCCGCCTGATTGAGTACGGCCCCACCCAGCGCCTGTTCCGCAACCCGCGCTGCCAGCAGACCGACGACTACATCACCGGTCGCTTCGGGTAAGCCGGGCTCGGCGGGACCCTCCGCCGTGCCGGCGGACGCGGATCGCCGGTGCCACCGGCTCCTACCTTGGGTTGGAACATGGCGCCGTGGCCCAGCCCCACGGTAGGAGCCGAATCCCTTCGGCGACCCAGGCCCGCAGGGCCTGCCGCGGCCAGAGGCCGCGGATCGCCGGTGCAACCGGCTCCTACCCTCGCCCGGAACATCGCCGCCCCACCCCCCCCCCCCCGTCCGCGCACGACTTGTCACCCGGTTGCGATCCGTTTGTGACAAATCGCCGCCATCCTCCCCACGGTTCCGCAGTGATTCGCCATCCACACGAAAGGGAGACTCCGTGACCCACACACCGTTACAATCGCGGTACAGCATTGTCATCGCATCGTTGCTCACCGGCGCACTGACCGGCGCGGCCACGGCCCACGCCACGGATCAGAAGGGCGACCCCCTCACCGACCTCCTGGTGCAGAAGGGGGTGGTCTCCGCAGAGGACGTCGCGCAGCTCCCCCACGAAAGCAAGCTTCCCAAGGGGCTCGCCGGCATGGAGTTCGAGGCCCTCGGGTACGTCGACTACTCCATCGGTAGCACCGGCGCCAAAGGGGACACCACCCAGAGCCTCAACCGCTTCACCCTCGGCCGCGGCTACCTGACGGTGAAGAAGGGGATCCTGCCGTGGATGTATGCACGCACCACCCTCGACGTCCACCAGGACGATACGGAGGACTGGAAGGCGCGCCTCAAGTACCTCTATGCCGAGCTACGCCCGGGCGACGCCGGTCCCCTGACCCAGATGAAGTCGGAGATCGGCCTCGGCCACATCCCGTGGCTGGACTTCGAGGAGCACATCAACCCGTACCGTGCCCAGGGGACCATGGCCATCGAGCGCGCCGGGATCTTCAACTCCGCGGACCTGGGGGTGAGCCTGCGCGGCAACCTCGGCGGCAAGCTGGCGGACGCCAAGAAGCGCACCGGCAACAGCCACTACGACGGCCAGTACGGCTCGTGGCACGTGGGCGTGTACAACGGCGGCGGCTACCACGCGAAGGAGAAGAACGACGACAAGGTGCTGGAGGGCCGCCTCACCGTGCGGCCCCTGCCGGATATGGCGCCTGGCCTGCAGGTCAGCTACCTGGGGATCACCGGCGAGGGCAACCAGACGGACCAGAGCCTCGACTACATGGTCAACCTCGGCATGGTGAGCTACGAGCACCCGTGGTTCATCGTCACCGGCCAGTACTTCCAGACCACCGGCAACGCCGGCGGCACGCTGACGGCCGCGGGTGACGCCCTCGACACCGAAGGCTACTCGTTGTTCGGCAACGTCAAGCTGCCGGTGGCCGACGGCCGCCTCGCGGTCTTCGGCCGCTACGACCACTTCGACGCCGACAAGGACGCGAAGGTGACCAGCGACGCGGACTACGACCTTGCCCTCGGCGGCGTCTCCTTCGACCTTCACCACGGCAACATGGTCCTGCTCGACTACGAGACGGTCAGCTACGGCGCCGACAGCGGCGGCCTCGGCAAGATCGGCGTCGGCGATGACCGGGGCGACGACGAACGCATCCAGATCGTCTACCAGATCAAGTACTAGGCCGCACCACCCTCCTCCGGGATGCGGCTAGGGGGCGGAGGGGGAGACCCCTCCGCCCCTTTTTTCGTCCAACCACCAAGGCAGAAAGGGCACCAACGGCGCGCGTCGCATCGGCAGATTCCAGCCACGTATCGGTGCAACCTTGCTCTCTTCTAGCGGCGGCAATGCAGTCGACCCCAGCGGTGCGCCCGTCCGCGAAGAGCGACGCTCGCAAAGCCGCTGACGCGCAGAGGGTCTCACAAGAGATCATCGCGCCTTGGCGAGACGTCCCCCACCCCTCTTCCGGACCACGCCTAGACGCCACACGCGGCGATGAGCCAGACCCATCCTTAGGCGCCGCTCCGAGACGAGATAACCAACAGCCGATCCCATTGCGCCGTGAGACGGGCTCGCCCACCCGAGCGAGTCCCGGTGCGGGTGAGACAGCGGCTCCCCGCCGCTGTCTGTTCCGCGATCGTCACCAATTCTCCGCGACGCCATCCGCGGCGGTGGTCCCGGATCCGTCCCGGTGGTGCGGTGGGCCGACGGAGGATCCACGGCGTAGGTGTCCACGGGTGGCGCGGACCGTTATGCTCCGTCGCCCTCAAGGGCACGCGATCATATGACGACTGAAGCGGTACTACCCCGTAAGCATGGAGGATACCCCTATGTCGCTGTTCCCCGGAAAGAGGCCCGTCACCCTGGTATTGATCCTCAGCCTTCTGTGGCTCGGAATGCCGCCGCTGGCGCGGGCCGCCGTCATCCCCACGGACAAGGCCATCGAGTTCCAGGAGACGGCGAGGTTTTCCTCGGGTGTCGCGGCAACGCTGGCCCGAGCGGATGTGCGCGCGGAGTTTCTCGCCCTCGGCGTGGCGCCGGGCGAGGTCGAGTCGCGGCTGGCGGCAATGAGCGCCTCCGAGCTGCAGCGACTGGACGATCAATTGACCGCCCTGCCCGCCGGGGGGGTGTTTCTGGAGATCCTGGGGGTGATCCTCGTGGTGTTGATCGTCCTCGAGTTCCTCGGTGTCACCAACGTCTTCACGAAGATCTAACCTGCATCTCTCACCGTGACTCCGCCGCGAGCGCGTGCGCGGCAGAGTCACGGCGCACGCACGTCGACTGAATGTCTCGTGAACGCTCGGGCGCGAGGAATGGTCATGCGTTCGTGGCTCACGGTGATGTTAGGCGTCGCCCTCGGAGGGTTCGGGTGTGCCGGGCACACCACGGCGCTCCATTCACCTTCCGTGGCGGCGATCGAAGGGCCGCCGGTCGAGCTGTCGGCCACGCCGTTCTATCCCCAGGACGCCTACCAGTGCGGTCCGGCGGCGTTGGCCACGATCCTCACGGCCTCGGGGGTGCCGGTGACGCCGGCTGACCTGTCACCCGAGGTGTATCTGCCCGGTCGCCACGGCAGCCTCCAGCTCGAGTTGCTGGCGGCCAGCCGCCGCCACGGTCGCCTACCCTACGAGATCTCCGATGGGCTGTCGGGTCTACTGGCCGAGTTGCACAGTGGACGGCCGGTGCTGGTGATGCAGAACCTCGGCTGGAAGAGGTGGCCGGCGTGGCACTACGCGGTGGTGGTCGGAGCGCTCGACGCACCCGACCGGTTCGTGCTTCGCTCGGGTCCGAAGGAGCGACTGGTGGTCCCGGCCCGGAGCTTCCTCCGCAACTGGCAGGGGGGGGCCTCGTGGGCATTGGTGGTGCTCCGCCCCGGCGAGATGCCTGCGCGGGTCGAGCGGCGCGCCTACCTCAAGGCAGCGGCTGCGTTGGAGACGGCTGGCCAGCCCGAGTCGGCGCGTGCCGCCTACCGCGCGGCGCTGCGCCAGTGGCCGGGAGACCCGGTTGCGCGCCTCGGCCTGGGCAATAGCGCGTTCGCCTTGGGGGAGTGGGGAGAGGCGGAGGTGACATACCGGCACCTCCTCGACGACGACCCAGGCCACGCGATCGCGCGCAACAACCTCGCCCAGGTGCTGGCCGAGCAAGGAGATTTCTCCGCGGCACTCGTGGAGATCGACACGGCGCTGGTCAAGGGGGACCTGACGGATGCGTTGCGCGAGGCATTGATGGAGACCCGACAGGAGATCGTCGCGCGGGCAGCGCGGACCGGGTCAGCGGGAGAGAATCGCGCCGCCGCGCCGTAGCCGGGTCCGTCCCCGACACTCGACCTTGCCGTGGCGCGTCGCGGCATCGCCGGAGGATGGGGGGCGCGCCGAGACACGACCCACCGTGAGGCACCGAGTCCCAGCCTCAGGTTCCGCCAGAAAACTCAATGACCAGAGGTCGACCCCGTTGTCGTTGAAGCACGACCCCATTGCGACCCGGTCGCGGCCACGTAACGGGGCGACCGAGGGATCTCACCGCAGCGACATAGAGGACACGCGGAGAGCTAACCACGAGGGACGCGAAGAATGAATCAACACTCGCGCCGAGCGACCGCCGAGCGGCGAAGCCGCGCGGGTATCCCACGGCGAGGCGGGGCCGATCCGTTCGGACGCCGGGTCAGCCCTCATCTGCCCTCAGCCTCCTGTTTGATTGCTTCCTTCATCGCAACAAACCCTGCCTTGTGGGTCTGTCGAGCGATGGCTTGACGAGAGGGACAAGCACCCCAGAGAACACCTCCCCTTGGTGAAAGACGACCCGAGCGTCGGACTGTGACTTCAACACGAGGAAATGTTCCCCGTCGAATAGCCCCGGGATCACCAGCTTTCCCGTCCGCCGGAACTCGCATTGGCGCTCCACGGCGAGCACGTTCGGACGGAATCTCATGCCGCCGGAACCGTGGGATTGAATGAATACGCTCAACGTCTCGCCGACCGTCGGTAGCCCGGCGATCGAGGGGACGACAGGGCTCCAACGGACGGATCCCGAAAAGTCCATCAAGACCGACCAGATGCGCTCGGCCGTAGCCGCTATCTCGATCTCTGTGCCGAGACGGTGCATCGACGAGGGATAACGTCCAAGCTCAGCGGCGGGCCGCGAGCGTCGCAAGTGGCCCGTCGGCTGGAGCGACTTGTTGAGCGAGAGTGACCTACTCATCGTGACTGCGAGTCGAGGAACTCCTCGATCACCCGTTCGGTCACCTCGGGATAGCGGGTGTCCTTCTGCATCATCACGGCTTCGCCAAGATAGTCCCCATGTCCACCGGGTAGGATGAGCAGACGTGCGCCCGAAATTAGGCGAGTCCGCTCGACGGCACGCTCAGGTTTCACGATGTCATCATCTCCTAGCACGACCAACGTCGGCACGCGAACGGACCGAACCAAATGGTCCGGTACGTCCTTGAAATCCCGCATCCTCGCGGCGTCCCTGTCGTGCATGATCTTGAGCTGCTGCATGTCCGGGTTTACCCGCAGAAACGCGTCCTTGAGCGGCTGCGGCATGTTCGAGAAGTCCGCCTGCTTCATGAATTCCCAGAGCTGCGGTTGAGCGCCGTTTCTCTTGGTGATCGATGAAGCGAAGACCATGTCGATGCCGTTGACCGGGGCATGGCCACCCTCGAGCGGTTTCGACTGAAGGAGGGAATTGGCCGGTCAGCATTTCTCGCCAAACGCTCCCAGACGGAGCGGCACTTGGCGAGGGCGTGCGCGGCGATGAGAGGTGTGGCTTGGCGCCGCGCGGCGTTCGACTGGAAGTGGACGGCCCGTTAGGCCCGTCCCGCTAGTCGCTGAAGCTACGGCCTTGCTCCTGAGCCGGCCAAAACCTATGGATCGATACACCCCCGTGTCAATCGGGAGCCGTACATAGGAGGCAACCACGTTAATTGAGTGCCCCTCGCGCGAGGACGCGGAGCCACCAAGCGTTTACGGCGTGGCGGCATCGCATCGAAGGACCCGGACAGGTGCGGGCAGTGGGAATCGGGAATCTGTGTCGATCTGCGTCATCTGTGGATTTCCTTTCCCTCGGCACCGCTACGGTGAAGACCCTGTGTGCCGCGCGGGGCTTGGGGCACCCTATGGGGGAAGCACCGAGCCATCGGCGCCCATTCGCGTCCCGGCGGCTAGCCGATCCCGGTTCTGCTCGGAAGGGTGGACGTCAGTCGTCGATGACCCAGGCCGCGTTCCAGGCGATCTCCCACAGGTGTTGATCGGGGTCCTGGAAGTAGCCGGCGTAGCCGCCCCAGAAGGTATCGTGGGGCGGCTTGACGATCACGGCACCGGCGTTCTCGGCCTGCGCCATGACCGCATCGACCTCGGCCCTGGACGAGACGTTATGCGCGACCATGAGCTCGGTCGCACTGGGGCCGCCGAGTGGCATGCCTGTCTCCTGGGCGATGCTCTGGCGCGGCCAGAGGGCGAGCTTCAGCCCGGCCTGCAGATCGAAGAAGGCCACCGCGCCGTGGTCGAACTCGTGGCCGATGATGCCTTCCGTACGCAGACCGAGGCCGTCGCGATAGAAGCGCAGCGCCCGCGCGAGGTCGTCCACGCCGAGGGTGATGACGGTGATGCGAGGTTTCATGGGAAAGTCGTCCTTGAGCGATTCGGGAAACATTGTATCTCTGTATCCGCCGTGGATCCGCGTTTTGGTGCGACGGGCGCGAGACAGGCGGCCAATGGGAGCCCGGTGAGTCGTGCTGGTGAGCCCCCTCGCCCTGTCCCGGTCCGACGGGGGCTCGGGGACTCGTTCCCGGGCGTGTCCGTTCCCCTCGGCGTCCCTGCACCTCCGCGTCAAAGACCCGTTGATCGGTGCGTCGCGCGGGGATTGACGCACCCCGTGGGGGCGGCACGAGCGATGGGCGCCCAATCGCGTCCCGGCGGATAATTCTTCGCGGATCTGGCTTAACCGGTCGTGCAGGCCGACCTCGACGAAGACACATTCGTTGCGATCGTCGACGCCGCCCGTTCTTCGTTTATCCGACTCCCGTATCCTCCGCTGGGACAGAAACCGCCATAGGCATGCGCCTCACGACGACCATGCCGACTCCGCCAAGAATCAGGGCGCTCGCGGAGATCAAGCGCACGGTCACCTGCTCTGAGAGCAGCGCGACGCCGCCGAAGGCCGCGAGGACGGGCACCACGAGTTGCACCACGGATGCCTGGGTGGTGGTCAGGCCGGCCAACGCTCGGTACCAGAGGACGTAGCCCAACCCGGACGTGATGGCGCCGGATGTCAGGGCGAGCAGGATGCCGGCGGGCGTCAGGTGAAGGGAGGAAAACGCCGCTGCGCTTGCGACGAGTGCCCAGGGCGCGGCGCGACGGAAGTTTACCGCCGTCAGAATGACCGGTGCCAAGACGCCCTTCCCGCGGATCGAGTACACGCCCCAGGCGATGCCGGCGACGCACATCAGGAGTGCGCCTATCGGGTCGGGCGCCGAGATCCCCGGCAATACGAGATAGACGAGGCCACCCACCGCGGCGAGGGAGCCAATCCACTGCACCGGGCCGAGGTGCTCCCCGGATTTCAGCGCCGCACCGATCATGGTGACTTGTACGGCCCCGAACAGGATGAGCGCGCCCGTTCCCGTAGTGAGCGAGACATAGGCCAGCGAGAACGCCGCGGCGTATGCGAACAGCGCCAAGCCCGAGGCCCAGGAGCCCGTCGTTTTCTGTGGCTCCTTCGCCTCCGCAACCATCCGGGAGATGGGGGCCAGCGCCAACGCGCCACTCACGAGACGCAGTGCGGTGAACGACGCCGGATCGATGAGATTTCCGCCGAGGGCCATGCGGCAGAGCAGGGAGTTGGCGGCGAACGCGACCAGCGTGAGCGCCGTCAAAAGCACCACCATCATGGGTTACCTGGCCGGCGCCGACGCTCGGCATTGGATGACCGAGCCCGCCCACGTCACAGAACCGGACCTCGACGGGGCGGCGCCCATCGGTTGATCGCTCTGTCGCACCTCAGCCCCTTGGGTCTCTCGCCCGCAAGATTCTGAACGGCAGGCCTACCACCGCGGCGATGGCAAAGGCGGGGATCGTGGAGGTGACCGTGGCCACGAGGAAATACGGATCGAGATAACCGAGAACGAGATAACTAACCACACGAAAGAGTACGACGGCGGTGAGCGCGGCGCCGATGACGGCACGACCATAGCGTTTTACCAAGAAATGCCATCCCAGAGACGAGGCCGCCGCGATCAAGAGGAAGGCGCTGGGCGATGCCGAGGGGTGTTGCATCCGTTTCCTCCGTTCCGTCGACCCCATGGTGCGCCGAGCGGCGGCTGCGAGCCATGCCCATGGGCCACCACGCCATGTCGAGTTCCTGTCGCGCGGGCGCTCAAACCTGCGCCAGGCGCGCGTCCAGCCGTTCCAGGCGCTGCATCCAACCCTCGGCGTCCATCCGCGGCGAACCCTTCGCGCCGCGCTCGACGCCTGTCTTGGTATCCCTGGGCGTTCTTGGTGCCTCGGTGGTTAACCGGCCGGGTCAGCCGCCGATGGCGGACATGGACTCGCCGCGCAGGGTGAGGCGGCGGGCGTGGGCCTCGAAGCCGTCCCGCTGGCGGTGGTCCACCACATCGATCAGGGCCGCGGCGATCTCGTCGTCGCTGGCACCACCGCGCACCAGGGCCTTGAGGTCGAGCACCCCGTCGCCGTACAGGCAGTTCTTCAGCGTCCCGCGTGCGGTCAGGCGGAGACGGTTGCAGGTGGCGCAGAACTCACGGCTGTGACCGGCGATGATGCCCACGCGGCCGGCGAAGCCGGGCACGGTATAGAGGCGCGCCGTCGCGCCGGTCTCCGGCAGGGCGGTGATCCCGGGGTACGCAGCGCGCAGGCGAGCGAGGATCTGCTCCCCGGTCCACACGGCGTTCGCGGCCGCGCCGCCGACGAAATCCATTGGCTCGATGAAGCGCACGTCGAGCGATCGCTCGCGTGCCAGGCCGGCGAGGGCGGGGATCTCGTCGTCGTTGCGGCCGGGGGCCACCACCGTGTTGATCTTCACCCGGATCGAGGTGACGAGGAGGGCATCCAGGGTCGCGAGAACCGCGTCGAGGGCGTCGGCGTGGGCGATCTCGCGGAACCGCTGGCGATCGAGGGTGTCGATGCTCAGGTTGACCGCATCGACGCCGATCGCCGCCAGCGCCGTCACCTGTGGCGCCACGCCGACGCCGTTGGTGGTGATGGCCAGGGTCTCCAGGCCGTCGCTGGCACGAAGGGTACGGAGGAAGGGAAGGAGGCCGCGGCGGACGAAGGGCTCCCCGCCGGTCACCCGCACCTTGCGCACCCCGAGGCGGGCGCAGATGCGCACCAGCCGCGCGGACTCTTCCCACGACAGGATTTCGGCGCGCGGCACGAACTCGATCCCCTGCGGCGGCATGCAGTAGGTGCAGCGCAGATTGCAGCGGTCGGTGACCGACAGCCGCAGGTAGGTAACCGGGCGGCCGTGGTTGTCGACCAGGGGGGCCGAGGTCTGCGCGCCGTGCGCCGCCGGCGAACCTGCCTGCGCGATCTGTGGCAACATGCTTCACCCCTTTCCAAACACGGGAGGCGAGGCCGTTTCCAGCCCCACCCTATCGGCCTCGGACCCTATCCACTGGCACATTGGCCCGGCGGAGGTAGGCCCTGCGGCTCGGAGCGATGGTGCGATCGGGAGTCGATCTCTCCCTACCTCTGGCGAGAGACGACCGGCCCCCGGAAGGCTTCATGAGTTTGCCCCAGGGCCGCGCCATTGTCCATCGAGCGGGGCGGCCCCATAATCGTCGGTTCCTCCCCGGTCAGAGTGTGCGGAGCGGGAAGCCGACGGCGTGCAGGGGGTCGTTTGGGGCAGGGTGGGTCGAGATGGGGGGTGGGTGGCGGGGCAGGTGGGCTGATTGCGG
>Ga0326597_10001944_pt1 | contig 31831 bp, 36 predicted proteins | sample RVTome_12_FD_203789 | JGI IMG/M metagenome (GOLD analysis project Ga0326597, IMG submission 203789) | Soil microbial communities from uranium-contaminated site in the Upper Colorado River Basin, Wyoming, United States - RVT100D185 | ecosystem: Environmental > Terrestrial > Soil > Contaminated >...
GACGCCGGCGCGCGCCAGGCGCGGGATGTCGACGCCCTTCTCGCGCAGGCGCTCGACCTGCGACACCGGCGTGCCGTGCATGCGCTCCATCACCATCACGCGCTGGCTGCACCAGTCCCAGTGCACGCGCGGCACGGCGAGCAGCGCCGAAGCCTCGAAATTGCGCCGCAGCTGGCTCGCGCTCGCCGCTTCGCGCAGCAGATCCAGCTCCTCGTCCAGGTGGCGCGCGAACTCGGCCACCACCTGGCGCGGCTTCAGGCGCCGGCCGTCGGCCCACAGCAACTCCATGAGCCGTGCCGCCGTCTCGAGCAGCGCCACGTCGCGCGCGATGGCCCGCTCCACGCCCGGGCGCAGCACCTTGACCGCCACCTCGCTGCCGTCGTGGAGCCGGGCGAGGTGCACTTGCGCGATCGAGGCGCTCGCCACCGCTTCGCGCTCGAAGGCCGAGAACACCGCGTCGATCGGCTGGCCGATGCCGCGCTCGATCTCGGCACGCGCGAGCTCCGGGGCGAACGGCGGCACGCGGTCCTGCAGCTTCGCCAGCTCGTCGGCGATGTCGAGCGGCAGGAGGTCGCGGCGCGTCGACAGCACCTGGCCGAACTTGACGAAGATCGGCCCGAGCGTCTCCAGCGCGCGGCGCAGCCGCACCGCACGCCCGGCGTCGGCGGCACGCGCGCGGCGCGGCCAGAAGCGGTACAGGCGGAAGCGCAGCGCCACCCAGACGATGCGCGCGAGCCGCCTCATGCGAGGCGCCCGATGCGCTTTTCCAGGCGCTCCAGCGCGTCGCGCAGCTGCGCCACCCCGGCGGCGAAGGCGGCGTAGCCCGCGCGCGGCGCGAGCAGCCGCCCCTCCTCCCGCGCGTACTCCATGAACGACTCGGCCAGCCGGCGCGCGGCGTCGAGCTGCCAGGCGGCAAGATCGCGCGCCAGCCCCGCCACGCGGTGCGCGGCCGCATCGCCCACCAGCCGCGAAAGCTCCTCTTCGGCGTCCCAGCGCAGGTGCCGCGCCAGGTGCAGGACTTCGTGCGCCAGCTGCGCGTTGCCGTCGATGCCGACGGTGCGCATGAAATGCTCCTCGCCCCTGAAGAGCGCCGGGAGCGACTCTGGCTGCAGCGTGAGAGTGAGACTCGCGGCCTCGCCCGGCGCGAGCCTGCCGCCCTCGACGATGGCGAAGCGCAGTGCCGGCAGCGGCGGGGCACGGAACTCGACCGTCTCGCCGGCGAAAGGCGCGAGGCGCTCGCGCGCCCAGGCCTCGGCCTCGAGCAGCCGGTTCAGCGCCAGCACCAGCGGGGATTCCAGCGTCGCCATGGAAACAAAAAGGGCCACCCTAGGGTGGCCCTTCAGAAGTATAGAGCGATCAGTGCATCTGCTGGATGCCGGCCAGCAGCCAGCCGCTCGAGCCGTCGGCGGGCTTCATCAGGTTCCACACCTCCTCGAAGCTGGCGGGCTCCGCCCCCGGGGTCTCGCGCACCAGGCCCGAAAAGCGCACGCTCGCCCAATGCCGGCCGCCCTCGGTGGCGACCTCGAGGAGGTCGGCGTTCAGGGTCACCACGTCGGTATGCTGGCCGGCGCCGGCGTCGGCGCGCAGCGTCTCGAACATGCCGGTGGTGGTCATGTCGCGAAGTTCTTCGAGCCCGCCGCGGTCGTTCGCCATCTGCAGGCGGATGAAATTCTCCTTGGCGGCGCGCAGGAACCCGGCGACATCGAAGCCCGCCGGCACGTGCGGGCGCGCCGGGCCGTCCGGCAGGCGCGCGTCGAAGCCCGCGGCCTGCGAGGGCGGCGGCGCGGCCACCGTCTCGCTGCCCAGGCCCGAGTACTGGAATGCAGGCGGCGCGGCGCGCGGCGCGCGCAGCATGCGCGCCAGCGCCAGCGCGGCGAACGCCAGGAGCGCTATAGCGACGAGCGCGCCGAGGATCGTGCCGAGCAGCCAGCCATTGCTCATGAAGCGCCTGCTCCCAACGGTCGATGAGTCGAGCGATGCTACCCCAGCCTGACGCCGCGATGCACCGCGGCGACGCCCGCGCTGAGGTTGAAGTATTCGACCGCGGAGAAACCGGCGCGTTCCATCATCGCCGCGAGCGCAGCCTGGTCCGGATGCATGCGGATCGATTCTGCGAGATAGCGATAGGCGTCGCCCGAGCCCGCCACCCGCTTGCCGAGCCAGGGCAGCACGCTGAAGGAGTACCAGGCGTAAGGCTTCGCCAGGGGCTCCCACACCCGGGAGAACTCGAGCACCACCAGGCGCCCGCCGGGCCGCAGCACGCGCGCCATCTCGGCGAGCGCGGCGTCCTTGTGCGTCATGTTGCGCAGGCCGAAGGCGACGCTCACGCAATCGAAATGCCCGGCCGGAAACGGCAAGCGCTCGGCGTCGCACTGCACGGCCGGGAGCCTCAGGCCGACATCGAGCAGCCGGTCGCGCCCGCGCTCGAGCATGCGCCGGTTGATGTCGGTCACCCAGACTTCGCCCGCCGGGCCCGCCCGCCACGCAAAGGGGCGCGCCAGGTCGCCGCTGCCCGAGGCGATGTCGAGCACGCGCTCGCCGGAGCGCACGCGCGCCACGCTCACCGCGAACGCCTTCCACAGCCGGTGCAGCCCGAGCGACATCAGGTCGTTCATCAGGTCGTAGCGCGGCGCGACCTGGTCGAACACCTCGCCGACACGCGCGCGCTTCTCGCCCTCCCGTACCCGTTGGTAGCCGAAGTCGGTATCGGACATAAGTGAGTGGCCGCTTACCTGCTTGCGCCCGCCGCTTCGATCTGCTTCAGATAGGCGGCCCAGCGCTGCTCTTGCTCGAGCCCAAGCTGGTACAGGTAGTCCCAGGAGTAGATGCCCGTCGCGTGCCCATCGGAGAACGTCGGCTGAATCGCGTACGAGCCGACCGGCTCGACGTGGCGGATCTCGACCTCGCGCTTGCCGGCCTGCAGGACCTCCTGGCCGGGGCCGTGGCCGCGCACCTCGGCCGAAGGCGAGTACACCCGCAGGTACTCATAGGGCAGGCGGAAGCTGCGGCCGTCGTCGAAGGCGACTTCCAGCACCCGCGACTTCTGGTGCAGCCGGATCTCGGTCGGGGTGGGCATGGCCGGCCGATAATACCCCGGCCGGTTTGCAACAATACCGTCACGAAAGGTTCTTATTATCGTCACCATGCCCGCCAACATCCTGCTGGTCGAGGACGAGCCGGCGATCCAGGAGTTGATCGCGGTCAACCTCGAGCACGCCGGCCACCACGTGATCCGCGCCAAGGACGCCGAAGGCGCGCTCGGCATCGTCCGGAACGCCCTGCCCGACCTGCTGCTCATCGACTGGATGCTGCCCGGCATGTCGGGGGTCGCGCTCGCGCGCCAGATGCGGCAGGAGGAGCGCACCAGGGCGATTCCGATCATCCTGCTCACCGCGCGCGGCACCGAGGCCGACAAGGTCGCGGGACTGGAAGCCGGCGCCGACGACTACGTGACCAAGCCGTTCTCGCCGCGCGAGCTGCTCGCGCGCATCAAGGCGGTGCTGCGCCGGCGCGCGCCACAGATGACCGACGATCCGGTGGAGCTCGCCGGGCTGCGCCTGGAGCCCGAGACGCATCGCGTGTTCGGCGCCAAGCGCGCGCTCGAGCTCGGGCCGACCGAGTTCCGGCTGCTGCACTTTTTCATGACCCACGCCGAGCGCGTGCACTCGCGCGCGCAGCTGCTCGATCACGTCTGGGGCGATCACGTGTTCGTCGAGGAGCGCACGGTCGACGTGCACATCCGGCGCCTGCGCAGGTCCCTGGAGCCTTCCGGCCACGACCGCCTGATCGAGACCGTGCGCGGCTCGGGCTACCGGCTGACCGCCAGCCCGGCTTGAACCCGGCCTGGGCCAGCACGCTCGCGGTGACGGTCGCGGCGGCGGCGGCGGGCCTGCTGTGGGGATGGCGCGGGGCGGCGGCGGTGCTGGCACTGGCGCTGCTGTTCCACACGGTGCAGATCGCAGCGTTCCTGCGCTGGCTGCGGCGGCCGGCGCGCGACGCGCTGCCCCCGGGACACGGCCTGTGGGAGGAGGCGTTCGCCACCCTGCACCGGCATTTCAAGGACCGCGACGAGGAGCGCGAGCGCCTGCGCGCGGCGCTGGCGCGCTTTCGCAACGCCGGCCGCGCGCTGCCCGACGGCGTCGTGATCCTCGACCGCGAGTACCGAATCGAGTGGGCCAACCCGACCGCGGCGCGCCACTTCAGCATCGACGCGCGCCGCGATCTCGGCCAGCCGCTGGCGAACTTCGTGCGCCAGCCGGACTTCGTCGCCTGGCTCGAGGCGGGCGACTTCCGCGAGCCGCTCGTGCTGCGCGGCGTGCGCGGCGAAACGGTGCTGCTCGTGCGCCTGATCGAGTTCAGCGACGAGCAGAAGCTGCTCAACTCGCGCGACGTCACGGCGCAGGAAAAGCTCGAGACCATGCGCCGCGACTTCGTCGCCAACGTCTCGCACGAGCTGAAGACGCCGATCACCGTGCTCTCGGGCTTCGTCGAGACGCTGGGCGATGCGAAGATCGAGATGAGTCCGACGCAGCGCCGGCGCTACCTCGCCCTGATGGCCGAGCAGGCGCGCCGCATGCAGCAGCTGATCGAGGACCTGCTCACGCTCTCGGCGCTCGAGTCGAGCCCGGCGCCCGCCGACGAGCAGGCGATCGACATGCGCGCCTTCGTCGAGCAGCTCGCCGAGGAGGCGCGCGCGTTGTCCGCCGGGCGGCACAACGTGGTGGTGGACGTCGATTCAGGCCACCGACTGATCGGCAGCTCGCGTGAGTTGCACAGCGCGTTTTCGAACCTGGTCTCGAACGCGGTGAACTACACGCCGCAGGGCGGCACGGTGACGCTGTCGTGGCGGCTGGATGGCACGCGCGGCGTGTTCGCGGTGCAGGACACCGGTATCGGCGTCGAGACGCGCCACATCCCGCGGCTCACCGAGCGCTTCTACCGCGTCGACCAGGGCCGCTCGCGCGACTCGGGCGGCACGGGCCTGGGGCTCGCCATCGTCAAGCACGTGCTGACGCGCCACCAGGCAAGCCTCGAAGTGGAGAGCGAATTCGGCAAGGGCTCCACGTTCCGCGCCGAGTTCCCGGCCGCGCGCATGGCGCCGGGCGGCCCCGCCCGCGCGGCGGCGTAGCCTCTAGTCCGGCAGCACCTCGTAGGCCACGCGCTCGAAGTCGGTGCCGCGCTCGATCACTTCCAGCAGGCGCACGCGCATCGGCTTCTGGATCGCCGCTTCGATCACGCGCTTGGGCCGGAACCAGCCCGGCGCCAGCACCAGCGTCGGCGGCGCCTTGAGCGCCGGCACCGCGGCGAGCGCCACGGCCTGCACGTACTTCTCGTCGGCGGCGTTGACGCCGGTGCCGCGCACCGCTGCGGCGAGCGGCAGCCCGGGCAGCAGCTGCACGCCGCACGCCAGGTCGCCCGGGTCGCGCTCCACCAGCCAGCGCACCTGGCCGAGCTGGAAGCTCCTGGCGTCGGCGGGTCGCACGCCGATGAGCTGGCCGTGCGCAATGCGCCGCCCGGGGCTGCCGGCGCGGCGCAGCATCCGCAGGCCCTGCGCGCTCTCGTCCTCGAGCTGCCAGTGCTCGAGGAGGAACCCCTGCGCGACGCTGTAGTCCTCCTCGTCGCGCGTGCTGACGCGACCGAAAGTGGCGATCTCGTCGCGCTGACGCGAGGTAAGCTCCCTGAAACTGGTGGCGACGCGGAATACGCGCCCCGAGACGTAATAGTGGATGGCGGCAAGACCGGTGCACGCCTGCACCTTGTCGCTCACGGGCTTGCGCTCCGCGCCGCGCGGCGCTCGCGCCTGGCACCACTGCCGGTACAGGAACACGAGCAGCTGCTCGCACGAGGGCTGCACGCAGTCCTCGCCGAGCGCGAGCCGTGCGGGCGATTCGCCCTTCCGGAGCAGGGCGACGCGGTTCCTGAGGCTCTTCGCCAGGCGCCGCCCGTCCAGGTAGCGCAGATCGGCGCCCGCGGCGACGGCGCGCTCGGCGCAGCTCTCGCCGGCGAGGTCCACGCTGAGCGGCGGCAGCTCGCCTTCGTCCACCGGCGCGCTCGAGATCTCGACCTTGTCGGCCCAGCGCTCGAGCAGGTAGGCGACGAAGGTCAGCTGGCGCGGCGTCAGCTCGTGCGGGTTGCACAGGCCCATCAGCGTGGCGCGCAGGTAGCCGATGCGCGGCGAGGTGTCGTGCACGTCGCGGTTGAGGTAGTCCTTCACCGCCTGGTCGGCCACGCCCAGGCGCTCGGCGCGCGCGTACGCCTGGTGCAGGTTGCGCCAGTCGCGCGCCGGCACCTGGCGGTAGGCGCGGTAGTGGTGGAACATGCGCAGGCCCGAGTAGGCGAGCGCACGCTGCGCGAGCAGCGCGCGCTTGGCGCGCAGCGCCGCGACGTCCGCCTCGAGGCAGCGCAGGTACCCCAGGCGCATCTGCTCCCACAGCTCGATCGTGTCCTCGAACAGCGCGGCCTCGGACGCCTGCATCGGCAGCGCGCGGTGGGTGAAGCGCTTGGCCTGCTCGATCTGCACGAAGTTCACCGCCTCGCGCAGCGCCTCGAGCGCGGCGCAGCGGTCTTCGGGGCCGGCGGCGTAGCGGTTGAACTCCTCGACCTGGATGAGCAGCTGGCGCTGCGCGGCCGACACGTTGGCAAGCGGCACGTGCTCGAGCCACGCCTTGGCGCTCGCGCCGTCGGCGAACTCGGGCCGCACCGCGGGATCGATGGCGGGAAGCTGCAGGCCCCTCGGCTCGCTCATCGCGGCGTACTCTACAGGAGCACGCGCTCGATGCCGCCCGAATTGGCCTTGCCGACGAATTCCGCCAGCCAGTTCTCGCCGAGCAGCCGCAGCACGATCTCGCGGTCCGAGAACGAGGTGTAGTTGTACGGGATCTCGCGCAGCCGCGGCTGCATGTCAGGCCTCTGCGGTGGCGCCGAACACGTCACGATAACTGGCATACGCGCTTGCCATCATCACCGGCCAAACCAAGAGGAGCATCAGCGGCCCCATTACCGCGAGCAGCATTGCCGGGTTGGCGCGGGCTTCGGCGCCTACCACTGCGAGCGCAATAATGAGAATCAGATTGGCCGCCACCATCATCAGAAGTATCCCGACCGCCAGGTAGATCGCAAACGCGCGCCAGTTCAGCAAGCAGGCGAAGAAGCTGTAGAACAGCGCCTTCAGCGGCGCCATTGCGTGCCACGCGACGAGCAGAGGGGAGAAGAAGGTCATCATGAAAGTCGGCACGTACAGCGCCAGCGCCAGCAGCACACCGCCCCGGACTTCCGCGGGGATCGGCCCGGGCTCCCCCGTCGCGGGCGGGCCCGTAAAGATTCCCAGCAGAATGCCATCGTCTGCCAGCGACGATCCCAGAAGGGCCAACGCAATACCAACGACATAGGCCCCTCCCAAAACCACGAGCTGGCGTACGCGCTCCCGAAAGCCCGCAAAGAGCATCGGCAGCTCCACCGGCTGGCGCAGCGCACTGGCGCGACTCGCGACCATGAAGCCCACCGTGAACGTGGGGTAGAGAATCAATCCCGACAGCGCACCGACCACGGGAACGACAGACAGCACCATGGCGATGATCAGGTAGCCGAACGCCAGCGCGAACCATCCGACAGGCGCCGACACGAACATGCGGAAGCCCTCGAAGATCCAGCGTAGCCCGTGCGTGGGCGTCACGACGCGCGCGTTCATGGCGCGGCGAGCCACGGCGGCGCTTCGGCGATGCGCCGCTCGAGGATGTCGCGGAAATGCCCCGGGTCGTGCGCGTGCACCAGCTCGCCCGGGCGCGGCAGGTGCAGGTCGTGCAGGCGCGACAGCCAGAAGCGCAGCGCCGCCGCGCGCAGCATCGCCGGCCAGGCGCCGCGCTCCCCGACGCTGAAGGGGCGCAGCGCGGCATAGGCGCCGAGAAGCGCCTGCACGCGCGCGGCGTCGAGGCGCCGGTCGTGCTGCGGGTCGGCCAGGCACCAGTCGTTCGCGCACACCGCCAGATCGTAGAGCAGGCAATCGACGCCGGCGAAGTAGAAGTCGAACACGCCCGAGAGCCGCGTGCCCTCGAACAGCGCGTTGTCGCGGAACAGGTCGGCATGCACCGGCCCGCGCGGCAGGTCGGGAAAGCGCTGGCGCGCCTGGAACGCGAGCTCCGCCTCCAGCAGCCGGCGCTCGCCGGCATCGACGAACGGCGCGAGGTCGCGCGCCGCCGCGCGCCACCAGCGCGGCCCTCTCGGATTCTCGAGGTAGGCGCCGTAGGAGCGGGCGGCAAGGTGCATCCGCGCGAGCAGCATGCCGAGCTCGCGGCACTCGGCCGCTCCCGGGCGCTCGAGCGAGCGTCCGGGCAGGCGCGTGACCAGCGCCGCGGGCTTGCCGTTCAGCTCGCCGAGGTAGGCGTCGTTCAGGTCGGCGACCGGCGCCGGGCAGGGGATGCCGTGGCGCGCGAGGTGCGCCATCAGGTTGAGGTAGAACGGCAGCTCGGCCGCGGGCAGGCGCTCGAACAGCGTCAGCACGTAGCGGCCCTGCGCGGTGGTGACGAAGTAGTTCGTGTTCTCGATGCCCGATTCGATCGGCTCGAGCGCCTCGAGCGCGCCCACGGCGTAGTTGCGCAGCCAGGCCGCGAGCTCGGGCTGCGAGACGGCGGTATAGACCGACAAGTCAGTCGAGGTGCGTGACCGGCTGCTGCGGCGAGCGCAGGCCGGGGTCGAGCGCATCGCGGCGCATGCGGTCGATTTTACTAGAGGTTGAGCAGCACCTCGCGCTCCTGCGGCGAGGGCTCGAAGCCGCGCTTCTCGTAGTAGGAGAAGATGGCGTCGACCACCGCGCGCGGCTCGTCGATCACCTGCAGCAGGTCGGCGTCGCCGGGATCGATCATCGCCTCGCCCACCAGGCGCTCGCGGATCCACTCCAGCAGGCCGCGCCAGTAGGGCGCGTGCACGAGGATGATCGGCATCTTGCGCGTCTTGCCGGTCTGCACCAGCGTGAGCGCCTCGAACAGCTCGTCGAGCGTGCCGTAGCCGCCGGGCAGGATGATGAAGGCGGTGGCGAACTTCACGAACATCACCTTGCGCGCGAAGAAATGCTTGAAGCGCAGACTGATGTCCTGGAAGCGGTTGCCGCTCTGCTCGCGCGGCAGGTCGATGTTGAGGCCGACGGCGGGCGAGATGCCCGCGTGCGCGCCCTTGTTGGCGGCTTCCATGACGCCGCCGCCGCCGCCCGAGATCACGGCGAAGCCCGCGTCCGAGAGCAGGCGCGAAACCTCCTCGGCCAGGCGATAGTACGGCGAGCCCGGCGCGGCGCGCGCGCTGCCGAACAGCGAAACCGCGGGACGGATGTCGGCGAGGCGCTCGGTCGCCTCGACGAACTCTGCCATAATGCCGAAGACCCGCCATGCCTCGCGCGCGCTGATCTCCGGCGCGCGGCTCGCAGGCCTGGGCAGCTTGTCGTTGCTCATCGTGTCAGGGAAAGCTCCGCAAAAGACGCTCCTGCTCGTCGACGGCTCGTCCTACCTGTACCGGGCGTTCCACGCGCTGCCCGAGCTGAAGAGCCCGCGCGGCGAGCCGACCGGCGCCATCCGCGGCGTCCTCGGCATGCTAAGGCGGCTGGCCGAGGACTACAAGGCCGAAGCCCTCGCCTGCGTGTTCGACGCGCGGGGCCCCACCTTCCGCGAAACGCTCTATGCGCAGTACAAGGCGAACCGCCCGGCGATGCCCGAGCCGCTCGCGGCGCAGATCGAGCCGCTGAAGGAAGCGGTCGCCGCGCTCGGCTGGCCGGTGCTCGCGGTCGAGGGCGTCGAGGCCGACGATGTCATTGCCACGCTCGCCACCGACGCATCGCGCCGCGGCTGGCGCACCGTCATCTCGACCGGCGACAAGGACCTGGCGCAGCTCGTCGACGCGAACGTCACGCTGGTGAACACCCTGTCGAACGAGACACTCGACGTCGACGGGGTGCAGCGCAAATTCGGCGTCGCGCCGCAGAGAATCGTGGACTACCTCGCGCTCACCGGCGATGCCGTGGACAACGTCCCCGGCGTCGACCAGGTCGGCCCGAAGACCGCGGCCAGGTGGATCCAGCAGTACGGCTCGCTCGACGAGGTCATGCGGCACGCCGCCGAGATCGGCGGCACGGCGGGCGCGAACCTGAAGCGCTCGCTCGACTGGCTGCCCACGGGCCGGAGCCTCCTCACCGTGAAGCGCGACGTCGCGCTGCCGCTCAAGCTCGAGGATCTGCACGCCGCGCCCGACGCCGAAAAGCAGCGCGCGCTCTACGAGCGCTTCGGCTTCAAGGCGTGGCTCGCCGAGCTGGGCGACGCCGCGGCGCAGGCGCCGGCGCCGGCGGCCCCCGGGCAAGCGCGGCGGCGCAGCACCGTCACGCTCGCCGACGAGCCCGCGCTCAGGAGCTGGCTGCCGGGCATGGAGAATGCCGAGCTCGTCGGCTTCGACACGGAGACCACGAGCCTCGAGCCGATGCTCGCGCAGCTGGTCGGCATGTCCTTCGCCTTCGGCGAGCGCGCGGCGTACCTGCCGCTCGCGCACCAGTACCCCGGCGCGCCGGAGCAGATCGGCGTCGAGCGCGCGCTCGCGCTTCTCAAGCCCTGGCTGGAGAGCGCCGCGCGGCGCAAGGTCGGGCAGAACCTGAAGTTCGACGCGCACGTGCTCGCCAACCACGGCGTGGCGCTCGGCGGCATCGCGCACGACACGCTGCTCGAGTCCTACGTGCTCGAGGTGCAAGAGCGCCACGACCTCGATTCGCTCGCCCAGCGCCACCTCGGCTGGAAGACGATCTCCTACGACGAGGTCACGGGCAAGGGCGCGGCGCGCATTCCGTTCTCCGCGGTCAGCATTGAGCGCGCCACCGAGTACGCGGCCGAGGACGCCGATTGCGCGCTCGCCGTGCACGCGGCGCTCTACCCGCGCATCGCCGCCGAGGAGAAGCTGGCGCGCGTCTACGACGCCATCGAGATGCCGGTGCTGCCCGTGCTGCTGCGCATGGAGCGCAACGGCGTGCTGCTCGACGGAGCGAAGCTCGAAGCGCAGGGCTACGAGCTGGGCAAGGAAATGTTCGCCAAGGAGCAGCGGGCCTACGAGATCGCGGGTCAGCCCTTCAACCTGAACTCGCCGAAGCAGATCCAGGAGATCCTGTTCGACAAGCAGAAGCTTCCGGTGAAGAAGAAGACTCCCTCGGGCCAGCCCTCCACCGACGAAGACGTGCTCGAGGAACTGGCGCAGGACTATCCCCTGCCCAAGGTCTTGCTGGAATTCCGCGCGCTGGCCAAACTCAAGTCCACCTACACCGACAAGCTGCCGAAGATGATCCACCCGCAGACCGGGCGCGTGCACACCACGTACTCGCAGGCGGTGGCGGTCACCGGGCGGCTCGCCTCCAACGACCCCAACCTGCAGAACATCCCCATCCGCACGCCGCAGGGCCGGCGCATCCGCGAGGCGTTCGTCGCGGCGCCGGGCTGGCGCATCCTCTCCGCCGACTACTCGCAGATCGAGCTGCGCATCATGGCGCACCTTTCGGGAGACGCCGGGCTGCGCCACGCCTTCGCGCACGGGCACGACGTGCACCGCGCCACCGCCGCCGAAGTGTTCGGGCGTGCGCTGGACGAGGTGAGCGCCGACGAGCGGCGCACCGCCAAGGTGATCAACTTCGGCCTGATCTACGGTATGTCCTCGTTCGGCCTGGCGCAGAACCTCGGCATCGAGCGCACCACCGCCCAGGCCTATATCGATTCGTATTTCTCGCGCTACCCGGGCGTGAAGCACTACATGGACGAAACCAAGGACAGGGCGCGCGCCAACGGCTACGTCGAGACCGTATTCGGGCGGCGGCTATGGCTGCCGGAAATCAAGGCCTCGAACCCGCAGCGGCGCCAGGCAGCCGAGCGCGCAGCGATCAACGCGCCGATGCAGGGCACGGCCGCGGACTTGATCAAGCTCGCCATGATCGCGGTGCAGGGCTGGCTCGACGAGCAGGCACTCGGCGCCCGGCTCATCATGCAGGTGCACGACGAGCTGGTGCTGGAGGTGCCGGAAAGGGAGCTCGCGCGCGTGCAGGACGGGCTGCGCAGCCGCATGCAGCAGGTGGCCGAGCTCGAGGTGCCGCTTATCGTGGAGATGGGCGTGGGCGCCAACTGGGACCAGGCGCACTAAATCGGGGTCAGAGCAACATTTCGAAAAGCAGCCCGAAATGTTGCTCTGACCCCGATTTTCCTCTACGGTTCGACCCAGAGGGGAGCCCATCCCCCGCAGGGACACCGAACCGAACAGGAGGAGACATGAAAGGCACTCGCACGTGCGTCGCCGTCGCGCTCGCCGGCGCGCTGACGGCGATATGCGGAACGGCGGCGGCGCAGAAGCTGGAGTGGAAGTTCTCCATGTGGGGCAAGCAGCGCGCCTTCACCAAGGGCATCGAGGTGCTCGCCGACAAGCTCGCCAAGGGCAGCGGCGGCAACTTCACCCTCCGCCTGGGCTACGCCGAGACGTTCTCCAAGGACCGCGAGAACCTCGACAGCATCAAGCTGAAGGCGATCGACGGCGCGCACTTCTGCAATTTCTACCACCCGGGCAAGAACCCGGCGTTCATGGTGTTCTCGCTGCCGTTCCTGCCGCTCGGCGACTGGGACGTTTCGGTGAAGGCGCGCAACCAGCTCTTCAAGCACCCGGCGCTGATGGCGGACATGGATAACTGGGACGCGATGGCCTACGCCTCGACGCTGCTGCCGCAGTACGAGTTCATGGGCAAGGGCAAGCCGCCCGTATCGCTTGCGGACTGGAAAGGCAGGCGCGTGCGCGCCGGCGGCGGCATCGGCGACGCCATGGAAGTGCTCGGCGCGATCAAGACCACCACCACGGCGACCGAGGTGTACACGGCGATGGAGCGCGGCACGATGGACGCCGCCTCTTTCCCCTACACCTACAGCCACGTGTCCTACCGCATCCACGAGATCGCCGACTGGTACACGACCAACATGTCGCCCGGCACCGCCGAGTGCCCGATCGTGTTCAGCAAGGACTCGTGGGTGAAGCTGCCCGCGCAGTACCGGAAGCTGATCACCGACGCCAAGGCGGAGGTGGACCGCGCGCAGGTCGAGGCTTACGTCGAAATCGACAAGAAGAACCTGCCGATGTTCCAGGCGCGCCTGAAGCCGGTCACCTACACGCCCGCGCAGCTCGAGGAGTTCCAGCGCGTCGCCGGCAAGCCGGTGTGGGACAAGTGGGTCGCCGACAACAAGGGCCACTTCAACGGCCAGGAGCTCATCGACGTCATCTTCAAGACCGCCCGCGAGGGCGGTCGCTGATCCGCCGGGCGGGCCGGGCACGCGCCCCGGCCCGCCCGGCGCCTTGCCGTGCAGGAACAGTCCCCTTCCGCCGCGGGCGACGCGCCGCTGCTCTCGGCGTTCGACCGCAGGCTGGGTTATCTCGAGACCGGCTTCAACCTGTTTGCCGCGTTCGCGATCTTCGCGCTGATGCTGCTCGGCGTCTGGCAGGTGCTCGGCCGGACGCTGTTCAACGCGCCGGTGCGCGGCTACATCGACTTCGTCGAGCTGGCGATGGCCACGTTCGCCTTCCTCGGCATCGCCTACTGCCAGCGCCTGGGCGGCCACGTGCGCATGGAGATGCTGCTCAAGCCCATGCGCGGGCGCGCGCTGTGGGCCACCGAGATCTTCGGCACGCTGGTGGCGCTCGCCGTGGTCGCGGTGCTCATCTGGTACGGCTGGGGCCATTTCCTGCGCGCCTACCAGCTCGGCGACAGCACCATCGACACGCAGCTGCCGGTGTGGCCCTCGAAGCTTGCGGTGCCGGTCGCGTTCTTGCTGCTCTGGCTGCGCCTGTGGGTGCAGTTCTTCGGCTACCTGCGCCTCGCGATCGATCCGCGGCGCCGGCCGGTGGCGGTGACCTCCGTGCTCTCGCCCGAGGAGCAGGCGGCGCACGAAATCGAAGAGAGCATCGGCGCGCTCGAGCGCGCGAAGGGAAAGTAGGCCGTGGACGCGTTCACCATCGGCATTCTCGGCGTGCTCGCACTCGTCGCCATGGTGTTCCTCGGCGTGCGCGTGTACATCGCCGCCGCCGCGGTGGGCCTGGCGGGCCTGGTGGCGATGATCGGCTGGGACTCGGGGGCCGGCATGGTCGGCACCATCCCGCACTCGAAGTCCGTGAGCTACACGCTTTCGGTGCTTCCCATGTTCATCCTCATCGGCTTTCTGGCGTTTCACGCCGGGCTGACCGAGAAGCTGTTCGACGCGGCGACCAAATGGCTCGGCTGGGTGCCCGGCGGGCTGGCGGTCGCCACGGTGATGGCGGCGACCGGATTTGCCGCCGTGTCGGGCGCGAGCACGGCGACCGCCGCCGTGTTCAGCCGCGTCGCGATTCCCGACATGCTCAAGGCGGGCTACGACAAGCGCCTCGCGGCCGGCGTGGTCGCCGCGGGCGGCACGCTCGCCACGCTCATTCCGCCCTCGGCGATCCTCGTCATCTACGCCATCATCGTCGAGGAGTCGGTGGGCATGCTGCTCGTGGCGGGCTTTCTGCCCGGCATCGTCTCGGCGCTGATTTACATGGCGCTGATCGTGATCATGGCGAGGCTCAATCCGAACCTCGGCCGGCCGATCCGCGGCTTCACCTGGGCGCAACGCTGGAAGTCGGTGCCCGGCACCTTCCCCATCGTCGCGGTGGTGCTGATCATCTTCTCGGCGATGTACTTCGGCTGGGCGACGCCCACCGAAGCGGGCGCGCTGGGCGCCTTCGTGGTATTCGCGCTGGCGCTCTTCCAGGGCATGCGCTGGAAGGGGCTGCGGGACGCGCTGCTCGAGTCCGCGAAGCTCACGGTGATGATCTTCTCGATCATCTGGGGGGTGCTGATCTTCGTGCGGTTCCTCGGCTTCGCCGGACTGCCCGAGGCGTTCGCCCAGTGGGTGGTGTCGCTCGACGTGCCGCCGATCGTGGTGATGATCTGCATCCTGCTTTTCTACGTGGTGCTCGGCATGTTCATGGACGCGATCGGCATGCTGCTGCTCACGCTGCCGGTGGTCTACCCCGCGGTGATCGCGCTCGGCTACGACCCGATCTGGTTCGGCATCGTGGTGGTGAAGATGGCCGAGATCTGCCTGATCACGCCGCCCATCGGCCTGAACTGCTTCGTGGTGAACGGCGTGCGGCCCGACATTCCGCTCACCACGGTGTTCCGCGGCATCATGCCGTTCTTCGTCGCCGACGTGCTCACCGTCGGCCTGTTCGTCGCCTTCCCGCAGATCATTCTCTGGGTGCCGCAGCTGATGCAGGGCTAATCAAGCAGCGCGCCGAAGACCTTGCTGATCAGGCTCGAGGCGGTGCCCACGGGGTCCTTGCGGATCTTTCGTTCCTCCTCGGCCACCAGGAAGAACAGGCCGTCGAGCGCCTTGCGCGTGACGTAGCCGTCGAGATTGGCGTCCTGCGCATCGACCAGCCCCACGCGTACGCCGCGCGCGGCGTACTGGTTGTACTTCTGCGCCAGGCCGACGCGCGCCGTGGCGCGCCGCACGATGGGCAGGAAGCGCCGTGTCAGCTCGTCCGCGGTGACCCGGCGGAAGTACGCCGTTCCCGCCGTGTCGCCGCCCGTCAGGATGCCCTTCGCATCCTGCACGCTCATCTGCCGCAGCGCGTCGACGAACAGTTGCTCCGCTTCCGGCACCGCGGCCTCGGCGGCGCGGTTGAGCGTCACGACCAGCTCGTCGGCGTACTTCGCCATGCCGAAGCGGCGCATGTTCTTCTCGGCGCGGCGCAACGACTCGGGCAGCGGAATCTTCACGCGCGCGTCGTCCAGGAAGCCGCCGTCGCGGCCCAACTGCGCCACCGCGGCGCGCGAACCCCTGTCGAGCGCGCTCTTCAAAGCGTTGATCGCATCGCGGTTCGTGATGTTCTCGAGCTGCGCCCAGGCGGGCGCCGCCATGACAAGGCCGACGATCAGCGGGACAACGCGCACCCTGCTCTCCTCATGACGACGCAGACCGAGCTTATCGCCCTCGCGGCCGGGGTGGCAATCGCCGCCGGCGCCACGCGGCCGCGTTCAGGCCTGCCCCTGCTCATCGCGGCCGGGCTGCTGCGCTGGGACGGCAGCTCGCTGCGACCCGTGTCCCCCAAGGCGCGCCGGCGCCGCGGCTGCGGCAGAACCCGCGGCAGTTGACGGAGCCGTATCCGTTGTAACAGCGGGCGGGCGATCGGCAACGGCGCAGACACGGCCGGCGGCGATAGTGGGGGCGCTTTACTCCTCCACTACTTTGCAAAAGGAACCGCCATGAAACGCAAGCTTCTTGCAGTCGCACTCGCCAGCCTGTTCGCCCTGCCCGCCTTCGCCATGGACCGAGATGAACCGTACTCGTACGACGCCAAACGCGCGCCGTCCGCCTCCGCCTCGGCCAGCCAAGCGCGCGACGCGCTCGTCGTCGAGCGGCGCACAAGCGAAGCGGTCCTCGAACCCACCTCGGCCGGCCAACCGCGCGACGCGCTCGTCGCCGAGCGGCGCGCAGGCGAAGCGGTCCTCGAACTGGGCCGGAGCATCAACTAGCTGTAAGCGCCACCCCGGCAAAGGCAGCGCCCGGTTCGCCGCGGCGCTGCTTTTATTTTTGCGTCGCTCGTGGCGCTGGACATGAGCGGCCCGGTGCGTAAACGCACTGCCGCCGCAGCCGTTCGTTCCTAAAGTACTCCTTCACCACTTTCACAAAAGGAAACCGCCATGAAACGCAAACTTCTTGCAGTCGCACTCGCCAGCCTGTTCGCCCTGCCCGCCTTCGCCATGGACCGAGATGAACCGTACGGCGACGCCAACCGCGCGGCGTCCGCCTCCGCCTCGGCCAGCCAACCGCGTGACGCGCGCGTCGTCGAGCGGCGCGCAGGCGAAGCGGTCCTCGAACTGGGCCGGAGCATCAACTAGCTGTAAGCGTCACCCTTTCGTAAAAGGAAACCGCCATGAAACGCAAGCTTCTTGCAGTCGCACTCGCCAGTCTGTTCGCCCTGCCCGCCTTCGCCATGGACCGAGATGTACCGTACCCGTACGGCAACCACGCGCCGTCCGACTCCGCCTCGGCCAGCCAACCGCGCGACGCGCTCATCGCCGAGGGGCGCGCAGGCGAAGCGGTCCTCGAACAACTGGGGTGGGTCTACCGCAATCCGGCCCATCGCATCACTACGGTTTCGCGCGTTACAGCCCACTAGCTGTAAGCGCCACCCCGGCAAAGGCAGCGCCCGGTTCGCCGCGGCGCTGCTTTTATTTTCGTCTCGCAGCGCCGCGCGCGGATACGGCCACCCGGCCGTCGCCGGCAAGTCGTTGGTCCCGACCGTAGCCAGCAAACACGAACGGCCCGGTGCGTAAACGCACTGCCAGCGCATCCGTTCGTCCCTAAAGTCCGTATCACGACTGCGGCAAAAACCGCAGCAGTTCATCAACCCGCAGGAGCCGCGCCGAACCCTGTTTAGGGGGGCGCGCTTCAGTCCTTGACTAGGAAAAGGAACCGCCATGAAACGCAAGCTTCTTGCAGTCGCACTCGCCAGTCTGTTCGCCTTGCCCGCCTTTGCCGTGGACCGAGATGAACCGTACGACGAGGCCAACTACGATCCGTCCGCCTCCGCCTCGGCCTACCAACCGCGCGACGCGCTCGTCCCGGCCACGGCGAGCGCGTCGTTCAACCCGGTTGTCGTCTTTGGGCATAAAGGAACCACTTGGTTTCCGGAATACAGGAAGGCGTCAGGCGATTCCCGGCGTAATGGAGCCAGCCGATTTTCGGCCTATGGGAGCAGCCAGTTTTGAGGGAGGGGAAGGGCGCTGCGCTCGGCGCAGCTCGCCGATTCAGTTCTTCAGCCGGTATCCGGTCCTGAAGATCCACCCCACGATCGCCAGGCAGAGCAGAAAAAACCCGAGCGTCGCCGCGAGGCTCACCCCCACGGCGACGTCCGCGGTGCCGTAGAAGGCCCAGCGAAAGCCGCTGATCAGGTACACCACGGGATTGAACAGGCTGAACGTGCGCCAGGCGTCCGGCAGCATGTCGATGGAGTAGAACGCGCCGCCGAGGAACGTGAGCGGGGTGATGACGAGCAGCGGCACGAACTGCAGCTGCTCGAAGCCGTTCGCCCAGACGCCGAGGATGAAGCCGAACAGGCAGAAGGTCGCCGCCGTGAGCACCATGAACGCGACCATCCAGAACGGGTGCACGATCTGCAGCGGCACGAAAAGCGTCGCCGTGGCGAGGATGACGAAGCCGAGGATCATGGATTTCGTCGTCGCCGCGCCGACGTAGCCGAGCACCATCTCGGTCGGCGACACCGGCGCCGAGAGCACCTCGTAGATGGTGCCGGTGAACCTCGGCAGGTAGATGCCGAAGGAGGCGTTGTTCAGGCTCTCGGTGAAGATGGAGAGCATGATCAGCCCCGGCACGATGAACGCGCCGTAGGGCACGCCGTCCACCTCGCTCATCCTCGAGCCGATGGCGGCGCCGAAGACGATGAAGTAGAGCGACGTGGTGATCACCGGCGCGACGAGGCTCTGCCAGAACGTGCGGTTGAAGCGCGACATCTCGAACAGATAGATCGCCAGCACGCCGCGGCCGTTGAAGGCGCTCATCGGCGCTCGCTCACCAGGCTGACGAATATCTCCTCGAGCGAGCTCTGCTCGGTGTTCAGGTCCTTGAAGCCGATGCCGAGCTCTGCCAGGCGCCGCAGCAGCCCCGGGATGCCGGTGCGCTCGTCGTGCGCGTCGAAGATGTACTCCAGGTCGAGGCCGCCGTTTTTCAGCGTCAAGCCCCATTCGGCGAGCCCCGCGGGGATCTCGGTCATGGCTTCCTGCAGGTGCAGCGTGAGCTGCTTCTTGCCGAGCTTCTTCATGAGCGCGGATTTTTCCTCCACCACGATCAGCTCGCCCTTGCTGATCACGCCGATGCGATCGGCCATCTCCTCGGCTTCCTCGATGTAGTGCGTGGTGAGGATGATGGTGACGCCGCTCTCGCGCAGCTTCCTGACCAGCGCCCACATGTCGCGGCGCAGCTCCACGTCCACACCCGCCGTGGGCTCGTCGAGAAACAGGATCTCGGGCTCGTGCGCGAGCGCCTTGGCGATGAGCACGCGCCGCTTCATGCCGCCCGAGAGCGTCATGATGCGGTCGTTCCTCTTCTCCCAGAGCGAGAGGTCGCGCAGCACCTTTTCCAGGTGCCGCGGGTTCGGCGCTTTTCCGAACAGGCCGCGGCTGAAGCTCACCGTGTTCCACACCGTGACGAACATGTCCGTGTGCAGTTCCTGCGGCACGAGGCCGATCATCGAGCGCGTCGCGCGGTAGTCCCCGACGATGTCGTGGTTCTTCACCAGAACCGTGCCGGTGGTGGGCGTGACGATGCCGCAGACGATGCTGATCAACGTGGTCTTGCCGGCGCCGTTCGGGCCGAGGAGCGCGAAGATTTCGCCCTTGTCGATTTCCAGATCGATCCGCTTCAGGGCCTGCAGGCCCGAGGCGTAGGTCTTGGTGAGCCCGCGGATGGCGAGGATCGGCGGCACTACCGCGCGGGCGGGCCGAGCAGCTCGGCCACCGCCCGCACCAGCTCGGCTCGCTTGACCGGCTTGGCGAGGGCGCGCGCCGCGCCGGCCTCGAGCGCCTCCTGCGCGCTCAGTCCCTGCCCCGAGTTGAAATGGCCGGACACGGCGATCACCCGAACCCCGGGAACGGCCTGTCTCATCTGGGCGATGGCCGCGGCGCCGCAGGCGCCCGGCATGAACATGTCGGAGATGATGAGCGCCGGCGCCGCGCGCTGTACCTCCGCAACCGCGGCGCAGCAGTCGGCGGCCTTGCACACGCTGTAGCCGGCGGCCTCCAGCCAGTCGGCCATGAGATCGCGCATGATAGTGTCATCGTCGATGATGAGCACGCGCGCGCCGGCCGTCATGTCCAATACCTTGTCCACCATCCGGTTATACCGGATCACGCTTGCACGGTACACACAAGCGCGCCGGTTTGCGTTTCACCTGTAACAAGCATGGATAATCCGCACGCTACACTTCGAGGACCATGAGCATGGCAGCGACCGTGAACGGCAGGGCTCCCGCACTGCAGCAGCCCACTCTGCCCCATGTCCTCGCCGTGGACGACGAGTCCACCATGCGCGAGCTGATCGCCGACTATCTGGGCAAGAACGGATTCCGCGTCACCGCGGTCGCCGACGGCAACGCCATGCAGGCCGTGCTCGCCGATGCCGTGGTCGACCTGGTGGTCCTCGATCTCAGGCTGAAGGGCGAGGACGGCATGGCCCTGGCGCGGCGGCTGCGCGAGGAGTCGGCGATCCCCTTCATCATGCTCACGGGCCGCAACGAAGAGGCCGACCGGGTGATGGGATTGGAGCTGGGCGCCGACGACTACCTCACCAAGCCGTTCAGCCCGCGCGAGCTGCTGGCACGCATCCGCACGGTGCTGCGCCGGCGCCGCGCGGAGGTGCGCCAGGGCCGGCCCGACGGCATTCGCGCCTACCGTTTCGACGGCTGGGAGCTCAACCTCGGCGCGCGGCGCCTTACCTCGAGCTCGGGGCGGCAGGTGCCGATCACCAACGGCGAGTTCAGGCTGCTGGTCGTCCTGCTCGGCGCACCCCAGCGCATCCTCACGCGCGACCAGCTGCTCGATCTGTCGCGACTGCACAACGACGAGGTCTACAACCGCTCCATCGACGTGCAGATCATGCGGCTGCGCCGCAAGATCGAGACCGACCCCGCGAAGCCGCGCTACATCCTCACCGAGCGCCGCGTGGGATACACGTTCGGCGCGCCGGTCGAGACCGTGTACTGACGCAGAAAAAGGCCTCCCCACATCAGGATTCCTGTTCCAAGGGGGGAGAGAGGAGAGGAGAAACCCTGAACTGCTGCGGGGAGGCCCGGTAAAACCGTGGCGTCTGGTCGACTAAGGGAGCGGGCGCGTCACCTCTCGTTCGGCGGCAAGCGGCCAGGCGCATTCCACGCCCAGTGCTGCGCCGTGATAGGGATCCGGCGGCGGCAGGCCTTCGTCCCGCAACCGGGGTTGGGCCGAGGACCGCTCCTGCGGGTCGCGAGGGCGTGCAAACAGCCAGTTCATGATGGCACCACTGTCCGCCGTGACGGTTTCGAGCCCATTTCCGCGACGCTGTCGATCGTTACAGTTGAAACACGTCGGATCTGCCGTTTCATGGCGCGGCTCCTGTGGGTTGAAGAACTGCTGCGGGTTGCGCCGCAGCCGTGATACGGACTTTAGGGAGGAGCGCACGCGCCGACAGTGCGTTTACGCACCGAGCCGCTCAATCAGGCGCGCTTGAGCACGCGCGCGAGGGCGCCCGCGATCTCTCGCGACTGCACCGGCTTCTTGAGGACCTCGGTGATGCCGGCGGCGAGCGCGCGCTCGGTCAGCATCGGTCCCGAGTAGCCGCTCATGAGAATGATCGGCAGGTCGGCGCGGCGCCCGCGCAGCGCCCTGGCGAGCTCGGTCCCGGTCAGCCCGGGCATGACTTCGTCGGCGATCACCGCGTCGATGCGCCCTGCTGCGAACGCGGCCAGCGCGGCGGCGCCGTCGGAGCAGCCGACCGGCTCGTAGCCGATGTGCTTGAGAACCTCGGCGGTGACCGTGACGAGCGCCTCCTCGTCGTCCACCACCAGCACGCGCTCGCCGTGGCCGCGCTCGATCGGGCCCGCCGCGGCGTCCTCGGCGAGCGCCGGGGTATCGACGCGCGGCAGGTAGATCGCGAAGCGGCTGCCACGCCCCGGCGCGCTCGTCACGTCGATGGCGCCGCCCGAGTCGGTCACGATCCCGTACACGAGCGACAGGCCGAGGCCGGTCCCCTTGCCGACTTCCTTGGTGGTGAAGAACGGCTCGAAAACGCGCTCGAGCGTCGCATCGTCCATGCCGCTGCCGGTGTCTTCCACCGCCAGGCGGGCGTAGTGTCCGGCGCGCAGCGTCGAGTGGGCCAGCGTGCGCTCGGCCGCCACGTCGGCCGGCTCGAGCGTCACCCGCAGCGTTCCGCCTTCGCCCATCGCGTGGATGGCGTTGGTGCACAGATTCATCGTCACCTGGTGGAGCTGCGTTTCGTCGCCCACCACGTACAGCGGCCTCGACAGGTCGGCCTCGAGGGTGATCCCCGGGGAAAGCGAACCGCGCACCAGCTCCAGGGTCTCGGCCACGATGCCGCCGAGCTCGATCGGCATGCGCTTGCCGCGCTGGCTGCGGCTGTAGGAGAGGATCTGCTCGACCAGCCCGCTCGCGCGGTTCGCGCCGGTGAGCACGTTGTCGGCGTAGCGCTTGAGCGGCGAGCCGGGCGGCACACTCTCGGCGAGCATCTCGGCGTAGCCGAGGATGCCGCCGAGGATGTTGTTGAAGTCGTGGGCGATGCCGCCCGCGAGGCGCCCCACGGCTTCCATCTTCTCGGCCTGGCGCAGCCGCTGCTCGAGATGCGCGCGCTCGGCCTCGGCCTGCTTGCGCTCGTCGATGTCGCGGAAATTCATCACCACCGCGCGCACGCTCGGCTCCTCGAGCAGGTTCTTGCGCGTCAGCTCGACCCAGCGCCACGAGCCGTCCTTGTGCAGCATGCGCAATTCGTCGACCGACACCTTGCCCGGCGCGTGCAGCAGCTCCGCGCGCAGCTTGATCGCGGTATCGAGGGTCTCCGGGTGCACGAGCTCCATGACTTCCCGGCCGCGCAGGTCTTCGGCGGTGTAGCCGAGCACGCGCTCCATCGCCGGGCTCGCGTAGAGGATGCCGCCCATCTTCGGCCGCGAGAGCACCAGCGCGTCCGAGCTGTGCTCGATCATCGCCTGGTAGCGCCGCCAGCTCGCGGCGAGCGCGCGCTCGCGCCGCGCGAGGCCCCAGGCGGCGAGCGCGATCAGCGCGAGCATGGCGGCCGAGGTAAGCAGCGTGCGGTCGAAGATCTGCCAGGCTTCGTCGTGCCAGGACGCCCGCACGGCGCGCTCGTTGCTGCCGCTCGCGACGAGCAGCGGAAAGCCGCGCACCGCCGAAGCGGCGAGCAGCACGCGCTCGCCGGTGATCGGGCTCTGCGCCCAGCCTTCGAACACCCCGCCCTCGCGTATCCCGGCGACGATGCGGCCGCCCGAAAACTGCCGACCGCGCACGTCTCCCGGGTCGGGCACCCGCGTGATCAGGGTGCCGGCGTCGGAGAGCAGCGTGATGAATCCGCCGTCGCCGAGGTCGATCGCCCGGTAGAGCCGCTCGAAGCTCTCCACCTCGATTGCCGCGACCACGACGCCGCCGAAGCTGCCGCCGGCAATGTTCAGGCGCCGCGACAGCAGGAAGCGCCATCGCGCCCCCTCGGCTCCCGCGCCGTGGGGCCCGCTCAGGTGGAGGGTATCGGCGCGGGCGTCGCGATGGGCGGCAAGGAAAGCCCGTCCGGCGACCTCGGCGTCGAGCGCCGGCGACTCGCTCGTGGCGGCGAGGACACGGCCCTGTGCATCGAGCAGCGCCAGAGCCGCGATCTGGGGGATGCGGGCGAGGTCGTCGCGCATCCGGGGCACGCTCGCCGCCACCTCGCTGGCGCTCTTGGTGCGCACCGCGCGCAGGATCAGGTCGACGGCTTCGAGCGAGGCCGCCGTCTGCTCGGCGAGCAGGTTGGTGACGTTGCTGAAATCGCGCTGCGCGCGGCGCTCGGTGCGCTCGCGCGCCTCGCGCACGTCCCAGACCGCCGAGGCGACGTTGATGGCGACCAGCACCAGGCCGAGCGCAATGAGCGCGCGGCCGAGCGGGATGCGCGAGAGGGCCGGGCGGGCGCGGTACGTGGGCATGGGGTAGCCCGCTAATCTACCCCGGACTGCGTACCGCGTTACATCTGTAACGTGCTTGCGCCGACCCTAAGCCACCCCCGCCTCTTCCGCCTGCCTGTCGGCGTGATACGACGAGCGCACCATCGCCCCGATCGCCGCGTGCCTGAACCCCATCGCGTCGGCCTCGCGCTCGAACATCGCGAAAATGTCCGGATGCACGTAGCGCTCGACGGACAGATGGTGCGGCGAAGGCTGCAGATACTGCCCGATGGTGAGCATCTCCACGTCGTGCGTGCGCAGGTCGCGCATCACCTGGAGGATTTCCTCGTCGGTCTCACCCAGCCCCACCATCAGTCCTGACTTCGTGGGAACGGAAGGCACTGCCCTCTTGAACTCCTGAAGAAGCTTCAGCGAGTGCCGGTAGTCGCCGCCCGGGCGCGCCTGGCGATAGAGCCGCGGCACGGTTTCGAGATTGTGGTTCATGACATCGGGCGGCAACGCCAGGAGGATTTCCAGCGCCCGCTCCAGCCGGCCGCGGAAATCGGGAACCAGCACCTCGATGGTGGTCGAAGGAGATTTCTCCCGCACGGCGCGGATGCAATCGACGAAGTGCTGCGCGCCGCCATCCCGCAAGTCATCCCGGTCGACGCTGGTGATGACGACGTACTTAAGCTTGAGCCGCGCGATGGTGTCGGCGAGATGCGCCGGCTCCTCGGCATCCGGCGCCAGCGGCCGCCCGTGCGCGACGTCGCAGAACGGGCAGCGGCGCGTGCAGACGTCGCCGAGGATCATGAAGGTGGCGGTGCCCTTGCCGAAGCACTCGCCGATGTTCGGGCACGACGCCTCCTCGCACACCGTGTGCAGCTTCTGCTCGCGCAGGATCTGCTTGATTTCGTAGAAACGCGAGCCCAGGCCCGGCGCCCTGACGCGGATCCACGCCGGCTTCGGCAACGGCGCGCGCGGCACGATCTTCACCGGGATGCGCGCGGTCTTCGCCTGGCCCTTCTCCTTCACGCCGGCTTCACGCATGCTCGAGCCTTTGCGCCACGAGGCGCGCCAACCGAATGCCCACTTCCTTTGCGGTGCCCATGACGCCGAAGTCGCGCGCCTGCACCACGCTGAGGCCCGGGTAGCCGCAGGGATCGATGGCCTGGAACGGCGACAGATCCATGTCCACGTTCAGCGCCAGGCCATGCCAGGCGCGACCTCGCGTGACGCGGATGCCGAGCGAGGCGATCTTCGCGCCGCCGACGTACACCCCGGGCGCGCCCGGCTTCCTTTCCGCCTGCACCTCGTGGCGCACGAGAAAGTTGATCACGCACTGCTCGAGCAGGTGCACGAAGGCCTTTACCTTGATGCCGCGGCGCTGCAGATCGACCAGCGTGTACACGATCGCCTGCCCGGGTCCGTGATAGGTGATCTCGCCGCCGCGCTCGGACTGCACCACCGGGATGCCGTTCGCCTGCTTCGGCCCGAACGCCGGGTCCGCTCCCTGGCCGAGCGTGTACACCGGCGGGTGCTCCACCACCCAGAGCTCGTCGGGCGTGTCGGCGTCGCGCTGCAGGGTGAACTCGCGCATGCGCGCCGCCACCGCCGCGTACTCGGCGAGGCCGAGGCTCTTCAGGCGTGGCGCGAGCGCGGCTTCCATCTCAGAGCACCATGACCACCGACGGATGGTCGCAGAGGTCGCGGTACAGCTCGTCGAGCTGCTCGCGCGAGGTGGCGCGGATGGTGCAGGTAACGCTCAGGTAGGTGCCCTGGCGGCTCGGGCGCAGTTCCATGGTAGCGGGGTCGAAATCCGGCGCATGCTTCCTGACGATGCCGAGGACCGTGGCGGCGAAGCGCTTTTCCTTGCGGCCCATGACCTTGATGGGGAAGTCGGTGGGATACGAAAGCAGCGTTTCTTCGTTGCGAATCGGCATCAGGCCGAGACGGCCTCCTTCCGCATCACGCGACGCTTGAATTCCTGGTAGCCCTCCCAGGCGCGGCGAAAGAGCGCGCCGGGCTTGCCGTCGCCCACCGGCTTGCCGTCCAGCTCGACGACCGCCAGGATCTCCTTGGACGACGAGGTCACCCAGAGCTCGTCGGCGGCGCGCACCTCGGCCTCGCGGATGTCGCGGAATTCCAGCGGCAGGCCGATTCCCTGCGCGATCTCCACCACCACGTCGTAGGTGATGCCGGGCAGGATGAGGTTCGACTTGGGCGGCGCGAGCACGAGGCCGTTCTTCGCCATGAACACATTGGAGGCCGAGGCCTCGGTCAGGATACCGTCGCGAAACAGGATCGTCTCGGCCGCGCCGGCGTCGGCCGATTGCTGGCGCAGGAGCACGTTGCCGATGAGCGAGATCGACTTGATGTCGCAGCGCAGCCACCGGTTGTCCGGCGCGCTCACCGCCGCCACGCCCTTCTCGACGAGCTCTTGCGGCGGGTTCACCAGGGGGTTGGACATCGCGAACACCGTGGGCTCGACGCCCGCGGGAAACGCATGATCGCGCTTGGCCACGCCGCGCGTCACCTGCAGGTACACGCCCTGGTCTTCCCAGGGCTGCTTCGCCACCAGCTCGAGAATGATCGCGCGCCACTTGTCGCGCGCGTAGGGGTTGGCGATGCGCACCGCGGCAAGGCTGCGCTCCAGCCGCGCCAGGTGCTCGTCCATGCGGAACGGCGCGCGCGAGTACACCGGGATCAGCTCGTACACGCCGTCGCCGAATATGAAGCCGCGGTCGAGCACCGGCACCGTCGCCTCCTCGAGGGGCAGGAACCTGCCGTTCAGGAAGACCATTTTCGCCCCGCTACTTGAGCCACAGCCTCAGTGTATCCCAGGCGCGGCCGAGGATTCCCGCCTGCGGCACGCTTTCCAGCGCCACCACCGGATATTCGCCGAGCGGTCGCCCGTCGAGCGCCACGCGCAGCACGCCCACCTTGTCGCCCTTTCTCACCGGCGCCAGCACCGGCGGGTGCGTGAGCAGCTCGGCGCCGAGCAGCTTCGCCTCGCCCTTGGGCACCGTCACCACCAGGCCGCGCTCGAAGCCGGCGCGCACCGCCTGGTCCGCGCCCTTCCACACGTGGATCGCCTTCACCGCCTGCCCGGGCTCGTACAGGCGCACGCCGTCGAAGACCTGGTAGCCCCAGTTGAGCAGCTTCTGCGATTCGCGCGCGCGCGCCGCCTCCGAATCGGCGCCGAGCAGCACGCTGAGCAGCCGCCGGCCGCCGCGCTCGGACGAAGCGATGAGGCCGTAGCCCGCGGCCTCGGTAAAGCCCGTCTTCACGCCGTCCACGCTCGGGTCGAGCCAGAGGAGCCGGTTGCGGTTCATCTGCGTGATGTCGTTGTGGCGGAATTCCTTCATCGAGTAGTAGCGCGCGTACTCCTCGGGAAAATCGCGGATCAGCGCCGCCGCGAGCCGCGCCAGGTCGCGCGCCGTCGAGTAGTGCCTCGGGTGCGGCAGGCCGGTGGCGTTGGCGAAGCGCGTGTCGCGCATGCCGAGGCGCGCCGCCTCGCGGTTCATCTGCTCGGCGAACTGCGGCTCCGATCCGGCCAGCACCTCGGCGAGCGCGATGCAGGCGTCGTTGCCCGAGTGCACCACCATGCCGCGCAGCAGCGTGTCCACGCTCACGCTGCTGCCTTCCTCCAGGAACGTGCGCGATCCCGGCGCGTTGCGCGCCTGCGCGGAAACCTGCACCTGCTGCGCGGGCGCGAGGCGACCCTCGCGCAGCGCGCCGAACGCCAGGTAGGCGGTCATCAGCTTGGTGAGCGAGGCCGGCTCGATACGCTCGTCGGCCTTGTACTGCGCCAGGACCTGGCCGCTGGTCAGGTCCGAGACGTGGAAGGCGCGCGCCGCGATCGCCGGCGGCTGCGGCGCCTGCTGCGCCTGCGCGCCGGGCGCGGCAAGGAAAAGCGCCAACGCGATCACGGCTGCGTGCATGGCAAAGGCTACCTCTGCAAGGCGAGCGGCGTGCCGCCCGGGACGATCTGCTCGACCAGTACGCGCGCGCTGCCCGCCGCCGCGTAGCCGAGCTTGTAGGCCGCGGCGTAGGACAGGTCGATGATGCGCCCGGCGTGGAACGGGCCACGGTCGTTCACGCGCACGGTGACCGTGCGGCCGTTGGCGAGGTTGGTGACGCGCGCATAGCTCGGGATCGGCAGGATCGGGTGCGCGGCGCTCATCCTGTACATGTCGTAGGTCTCGCCGCTCGAGGTCGGCTTGCCGTGGAAGCGCTTGCCGTACCAGGTGGCGAGGCCGCGCTGCTGGAACGCTCCGATGCGCGTGAGCGGCACGTAGCGCTTGCCCAGCGCCTCGTAGGGGCGGTTGGCCCAGCGGTGCAGCGGCTCGCGGCGCGGCACCGCGTCGGGGATGGCCGCCAGATCCGGCACGCGCGCTCCGGGGCCGTCGTCCTTGTAGTAGCCGCCGGGGCGATCGGGCGTCGAGCCGCAGCCGGCGAGCAGCGTGGCGAGGAGGACGACGAGGCGCCTCATGCCTCGTGCACCACGTTGCCGGCGACGATCGTGGCGCGCACCCGCCCGGCGAGCTCGAGGCCGAGGAAGGGCGAGTTCTTGCCCTGGCTCCTCAGGCTCTGAGCGCTGACGCGAAACGGCGCCTGCGGATCGAACAGCACGAGGTCGGCGGGCGCGCCGGGCGCGATGCGACCGGCATCGACGCCGAGAATGCGCGCCGGCGCGAGGGTCACGCGCGCCAGGGTCTGCGCCAGGTTGAGCTTCGCCTGCACTCCCCACTTGAGCGCGAGCGGCAGCAAAAGTTCCAGCCCGGTGGCGCCGGGCTCGGCCTCGGCGAAGGGCAGGTGCTTGCGATCGTCGTCCACCGGCGTGTGGTCGGAGACGATGCAATCGATGGTGCCGTCGACGAGCCCCGCGCCGAGCGCGTCGCGGTCGCGGCTGCTTCGCAGCGGCGGCTCGAACCGGCACTGCGCATCGAAGTAGCCGAGGTCCATGTCCGAAAGATGCACGTGGTGCACGCCCACGTCGCAGGTGACAGGCAGGCCGTCGTGCCGCGCGCGCCTGAGCATGGCGACGCCGGCCGCGCTCGAGATGCGGCACACGTGCACGCGCGCCCCGGTGGCGCGCACCAGCTCGAGCAGCGTCGCCAGCGCCACCGTCTCGGCGAAGGCCGGGATGCCGGCGAGCCCGAGGCGCGTGGCCACTTCGCCGTCGTGCGCCACCCCGCCCTTGGCGAGCCACAGGTCCTCCGCGCGCAGCCACACCGGGAAGCCGAAGGTCGCCGCGTACTGCAGCGCGCGCCACAGCACCTGCGTGTCGGCGATCTGGGCGTCGGCCTGCGAGAACGCGACGCAGCCGGCTTCGGCGAGCTCGGCCATCTCGGTGAGCTGCCGGCCTTCGAGCTTCACGGTGAGCGCGCCCACCGGGTAGACGCGGGCGCGCGCGAGCGCCTGCGCGCGACGCCGCAGCATGTCGACGAGCCCCGGCTCGTCGAGCGGCGGATCGGTGTCGGGCGGGCAGGCGAGGCTCGTCACGCCGCCCGCCACCGCGGCGTCCATCTCCGATTCGAGCGTCGCCTTGTATTCGTAGCCGGGCTCTCGCAGCCGCGCCGCAAGGTCGATGAGTCCCGGCGCGAGCACCAGGCCCCGGGCGTCGATCACGCGATCAGGCTTGCCGGAGAGCGCGGCCACGATGCGCCCGTCGGCCACCGCCACGTCGCCCACGTCGTCGCGCCCGGTCGCCGGGTCCACCACGCGCCCCCCCTTGACCAGCAGCTTCATCCGCCGCCCGCCACCATGGACATCACCGCCATCCTCACCGCGATGCCGAAAGTGACCTGCGGCAGGATCACCGAGTGCGGGCCGTCGGCGACGCCGGAATCGATCTCCACCCCGCGGTTCATCGGCCCGGGATGCATGACGATGGCATCGGGCCGCGCGAGCGCGAGCTTGTCGGCGGTGAGCCCGTAGTGCTTGTTGAACTCCTGCGCCGAAGGCAGCAGCGCGCCGCTCATCCTCTCGTTCTGCAGCCGCAGCATGACCACCACGTCGGCGTCCTTGAGGCCCTCCTTCATCGAGTGGCACACGCGCACGCCGAGCGCCGCGGCGCCCGCGGGGATCAGGGTCTGCGGGCCGATCACGCGCACTTCGGGCGCACCGAGCGTGGTCAGTCCGTGGATCAGCGAGCGCGCGACGCGCGAATGCAGCACGTCGCCGACGATCGCCACCGTGAGGCGCGAGAAGTCCCTCTTGTAGTGGCGGATGGTGTAGAGGTCCAGCAGCCCCTGCGTCGGATGAGCGTGGCGGCCGTCGCCCGCGTTGATCACGTGCTCGTGCGGCTTCACGTGCCGCGCGATGAGGTAGGGCGCGCCGGAAGAGCCGTGGCGCACGACGAAGATGTCGGCCTGCATCGCCGACAGGTTGGCCACCGTATCGAGCAGCGACTCGCCCTTGGCGGTGGAGCTCGCGGCGACGTTCAGGTTGATGACGTCGGCCGACAGGCGCTTGGCGGCGATCTCGAAGGTGGTACGCGTGCGCGTCGAGCCCTCGAAGAACAGGTTGAACACGCTCTTGCCGCGCAGCAGCGGCACCTTCTTGATGTCGCGCTCGGTGACGCCGGCGAAGGATTCCGCGGTATCCAGGATCTGCACGATCAGCTCGCGCGGCAGTCCCTCGACCGACAGCAGATGCTGCAGCTCGCCTTTCGCGTTCAGCTGCGGGTTACGCTGCACGCTCGAGCTCCAGCGACAGCCTGCCGTCGCTCCCGCGCTTCAGGCGCAGCCGCTGCCCGGCGGGCACATCGATGCGGGCGCCGGCGTGCTGCGCGCATATCGGCAGCTGCCGGCCGTCGCGCTCGGCGAGCACGACGAGCGCGATGGAGGCCGGGCGCCCGTAATCGAACATCTCGTTGAGCGCCGCGCGCACCGTACGCCCGGTGTAGAGCACGTCGTCCACCAGCAGCAGGTCCTTGCCGGCGACGTCGAACGGAATTTTCGAGCGCTTGGGGTCGCGCGCGAGGCCCTTGCGGTCGTAGTCGTCGCGGTAGAACGCGATGTCGAGCAGCCCCAGCGGCTCCTTCAGGCCGAGCGCCGCGTGCAGGCGCTCGGCCACCCAGGCGCCGCCGGTGTGGATGCCGACCATGGCACTCGCCGGGCCGATGCGCTGGCGCAGCTCGGCGGCGAGCTGCGCGCAGAGCGCCTCGGCGTCAGGCAGTGCGGCCATGGAAATACTGCTCGAGGATCAGTTGCGCGGCGACCGAGTCGACGGGCCTGCGCTTTGCGCCGCGCAGCCGGCTTTCGGCCTCCACCGACGTATAGCGCTCGTCCACGGTCTCCACCGGCAGGCGAAAACGGCCCGAGAGCTGGCGCGCGAAGCGCCGCACGCGCTTGGCGAGCGCGTGCTCGCCGCGCTCGGCGACCGGCAGGCCGACCACCAGCGCATCGGGGCGCCACTCCTTCACCAGCTTCTCGATCGCGGCGAAGCCGGGCGCGGCGATGCCGGGCAACGGGTGCGCGGTGCCGAGCTCCGCCTCCCCCACCGCAACGCCAATGCGCTTGATGCCGAAATCGAAGGCGAGGACGGTGCGCGCCTGCTCAGGCATGTCCTGCCGAGTCTGCCAGGCGCGCGTAGTCCACGCCGAGCAGTTCCATCGCCGCCGGCAGCCGCTCTTCCGAGGGCAGGTCGAAGATGATGGCGTCCTTGGCTTCGACCGTGAGCCAGGCATTCTGCGATATCTCGTGCTCGAGCTGCCCCGCCGACCAGCCGGCGTAGCCGAGCGTCACGATGAGCTTGTCGGGTCCCTCGCCGCGGCCGACTGCCTCCAGGATGTCCTTCGAGGTGGTGAGGCCGATGGTGTCGCGCACCTTGAGCGTCGACTGCCAGTTGCCCGCCGGCTCGTGCAGGACGAAACCGCGGTCGGTCTGCACCGGCCCGCCGAAGTAGATCGGCGCGTCGGACAGCGTCTTCTCGCGCAGCGTGAGCGACAGGCGCTCAAAGAGCGTCTGCAGCGTCATGTCGATGGGACGGTTCACGACCACGCCGAGCGCGCCCTGCTCGTTGTGCTCGCAGACGTAGGTCAGGGACTTCGCAAAGTACGGATCGGCCATGCTGGGCATGGCGATCAGGAAGTGATGCGTGAGATTGATCGAGG